>Ga0182740_1000338_pt1 | contig 61900 bp, 54 predicted proteins | sample eDN5th37CKraftBY_FD_128872 | JGI IMG/M metagenome (GOLD analysis project Ga0182740, IMG submission 128872) | Enriched backyard soil microbial communities from Emeryville, California, USA - eDNA 5th pass 37_C Kraft BY (version 2) (version 2) | ecosystem: Environmental > Terrestrial > Soil >...
CCGTAAGAAGATGACCAAGGCAGCCGTTGTCGGCACGGCAATCGCCGCGACCCTGGGCGTGGGAATCACGCCCACCATGGCCAACGCGGTCTCGAGCGACACCTACTTCATCGGCTTCCCCGAGTGGCTGCCGATCGGTGATTCGCATACCGTCGATTCGAACGCCGACGCCATCTACCAGGCGATCGTCGGGTCGAAAGACACCAGCCCCCTGGTCGGTTGGGGAACCGGCGGCGTGCAGCTCGATCCGAAGTGGGTCCAGTGGTACAACCCGAACCTCGGCGGGCTGAGCTTGGGCGACGTCAACCTGGGTGACCTGTCCTCCGGCGACCTCGCGGCACTGCTGGGCCAACTCGACCTCGGTGCGTTGACCGACCAGAACAAGGACCAGTACTACACGCCGCCGAAATGGGGGCAGACCGGCACCGAAGACGTGATGGTCGACAATCCGGAGTACCAAGAGGCCTTCGAGGCGGCGCTGGCTCAGGTCATGCAGGAGGACCGAGACGCGATTCTCGCGGCGGACAAGATCGATCTCACGATCTCGTACGCTGTGCCGCAACCAAGTTGGTGGACCGAGAAGAAGAAGATCCTCTTCGTGGAGTACAGCCTTGAGGGCATCTTCGGCGCGTGGGGTAACCAGAGAATCGGTGGTCAACCGCTGTCTCAGCCCATTTCGACGTCCATCACGGTCGACAATCCGTTCAAAGGTGATCCTCAGAAGCTGGACGAGTTCCTCGAAACCGGCGTCTACCACGGCACGTACCCTGTCGTGGTCAACCCTGGTCAAGTTCTAGGGCTGGAGCGGCCGTCGTACATTCCGGCCAGTACCTGGAATTCGTGGTTCAAGCCGATCAATGTCGGTGATGTCAACTACACCTTCGATCGATCCAAGTTCGGATTGCCCGGCGGAAGTTGGGAAGAACGCGCAGAAGACCTGATCGATCCGGAGATTCCGAAGCAGATTCCTGAAGACCAGCCCGTGTTCGGCTGGCTTCCCGGCGGGTGGACCACGAACACGTTCGGGCAGTGGGTGTCTCCCACGGATCAGCTGGCTGTGCTGGCCAACCTGGACCTGAGTGCCCTGGCCGGCCTTGCCAACGGCGACTTCGATCTGTCGACCCTGGCCGGCCTGGCGAACCTGTCGCCGCAGACGATCGCGTACTTCCTGTCGGGTGACCTGGGATTCCTTGCTCCGCTGCTGAACTGGACGCTGTACGCCCAGAACATCAACCTCATCGCATACGGTGACGGCGCCATCGCCACGGGTGAGGCGTACCGCCGCTTCATCGAAGCGGTGGCGAGCGGTGAGATCAAGGCGGGAGAACCGCGGACCGATGGCCGCTACATCGTCTTCGACGTCGATGAGGACGGCAATCCGATCCTGAAGGTGGTGAACCACTCCACGGGCAACGGGGGCCTCGACGACATCATCGTGTCGTACCCGCTGCCGAACGACCTCGAGTTCCCGGACATGCCGGTCGATGCGAACGGGAACCCGCTGTACCCGTCGTACACCGAAACCCCCGGTGGCGTCATCGATGTCACGCTGATGACGCTGGCGCTGCTGCGCAACCCGGGCCGGCCCAACGGTGGTCTCTACGCCCGGTTTGCGCCGATCTACCAGGAGCTCACGGGCGTCAACCCGGTCAGCCCCGAGCGCAAGGACGTGCTGTACGGGCTGCCGGATGACACCGTCACCAAGCTGCTCAAGGGCGACGTCTCAGGCATCGGGCTCAGCGATCTGAACGACCTGCTGGTCTTCCTGAACGATGCCGACGGCAAGCCCATGGTGATCACCATCAAGGCCGACGCCACATGGGAATACGACCTGCTCTCGGATGCGCCGGTGACGGCCAATCCGATCGCGTGGGCCAACTCCGTGGCGTCGTCGATGCTGGTGTTCACCTATGGCGCCGAGCTGATCAACATGGCCACCAATCGTGAGGGTGGCGTGGGTGTGGTTGCCTACCAGGTGCCCGACGGCGAATACGACGCCGGCAGCTTCTACGCCACGCTGACATCCCAGGGCCTGCCGCTGCTGGCCCCGGCACGCCTGGTCGCCGGATTGCTCAGTGCGGCAACGGGTGAGGACGTCAACACCCCGCTGGCCGACGCGCTGGAGCCGGTGCTCAAGCTGCTGGTCAACACCAGCTACACCGACGCCGTGCGCAACGAGGACGGCACGTGGACACGCACGCTCGACCAGATGCACGTCCCGACGCTGTTCGGCACCCAGACCATCTCGCGTCAGCAGGCCGCCCTGCTGGCCGGGGACATCCTGGCCGAGTTCGGCAGGGGCGTGGGTGCGGAGTACACCGATGTGGTCCAGCGGGTCACCGCCCGCGTCGTGAAGTTCCTGGAGGACAACGACATCAAGGTGCCCACCGAGATCAAGGAGGCCGCAGCCAAGCTCGCCACCGAACCGGGCAAGGTCATCCAGACGGTCAGCCGTGAGGTCGGCACCGGGGTCAGCAAGGTTCTCGGCGCGGTCGACGCCAAACTGCCCGAAACCCCGGCACCCACACAGGAGCAGCTGGCCGAGGGCCAGAAAGAGGTCGGCCAGGCGCTCGCGGAGGTCAACGAGGCCACCGAGGGAGCGGTGACCAAGGGCCTCAAGGACACCACGGCCTTCATCAACGACCCGATCACCCCGGTCCTCAAGGCAGGCAAGGACATCGAGTCGAAGGTGACCAAGCGGATCACCAAAACCCAGAACAGCCTCGCCAAGGCGCAGGTCCGGGCCGGCAAGGTCACCGAGAAGCTCCAGAAGGGCGACATCAAGGGTGCCGTCAAGCAGGTCGGCGAGAACGTGCAGAACCGCGTCGACCGCCTGAAGAAGGACATCAACAACGGGGTCAAGAAGATCACCGGCAAGGACAAGACGAAGAGCACGAGCAGCAGCAGCACCGACTCCGACAAGGACAAGGGCGGCAGCGAAGACTAGGGGGAGGAAAGGGTGTGCCCCCTCTCGCAAGGGAGGGGGCACACCTATGCCTGAGGGTCCGCGAGTGTGAATCGTCAGCGAAAGAGTCGAGGGGTTTTCGCTGACGCTTCACACTCGCGGACTACTCTTCGGGTTCGGCTTCCGAAGCAGACGACTCCGCACCAGGCCAGTACGCCCGCCACTCGTCCTCGGAGATCACCCCGAGCGGAGCGACGTCGAGTTCCTCGGGAACGTCCTCACCGCGGCGACCGGCAGCGACAGCGGCCTCGACCTCGCGCACGGTGTCCATGAATTCCAGGACAGCAGTGCGCAGTTCGTTCTCGGAGTCGGTGTCGGCAGACACCGAGACAGAAGTCAGAGACGCCGGAATCAGCTCGGCAGGCAGACCGGCCTGGCTCACGCGGGCCAGCACCTTCTGTGCCAGCGCCAAAGCGGGCTGCCCGGTGGGCACATCGTCCATCGACGATGCGCGCGCCTTGACCTTCTTCTCCTGCGCCTTGCGCTCTTCCCATTGCGCGAGCTGCTCGTCCAATGAAATGGACTCCCCCGCAAGCACGGCGGGCACGCGATTGCCGAGTTTGCGCACCAGCGCATCGGCCACGTCGTCGATGCTGAACGGATGGTGTGGGGCGTCCTCGGCGATACGGGCGTGGAACAGCACCTGCAGCAGCACGTCGCCGAGTTCCTCGCGGAGTTCGTCGGCGTTGCCGCTGCGCACGGCGTCGAACAGTTCGTAGGTCTCCTCGAGCAGGTAGCGGCGCAGGGAATCGTGGGTCTGCTCGCTCTCCCACGGCCCTGAGGTGCGCAGCTTGTCCATCAGCGCGACGGCGTCGACCAGACGCTCGCCGGGCTGGGGCTCGGGTGCGGCGATCAGCCGGTCACCGGTGGCCAAGCGCGCCTTGACAACCGGATGTTCGGGATCGGAGGACAACAGGACCGGGGCGTCTTCGCCGTCGTAGGCCGGCCGCGCCGAGGGCAGCGACCATGGCACCTTGACCGGCATCTCCTCGGTGTACTGGACATCCCCGGTGAGGAACTCGACGGCGTCGACGGGAACCAGGGCGGGACGGCGCGGATCCACCAGGACGACGATCATCGCTTCGCCTCCCCCGCCGGGTTCGAGAACTTCGACATGTCCACGTCGCCCTGTCCTTTTCCGTTGAGCACCAGCACGAGCCCGGCGACCCACTGGACCAGTTCGAGATCGCGGATGCGCGGCGCGCCGACGCCCTCACCGGCGCGCGGCAACGGCACCTGCACGGTGGAGGTGGTGGCGCGGTAGTGCCCGCCCGGGTACATCCGCTTGAGCCGCAACTGCGCCGAGTCCGGCAGCACCATGGGGCTCAACCGCACCGTGGACGCCGACACCGCGCCGATCTCGGTGATCCCGAACTCACGGCACAGCAATCGAAGTCGGGCGACCGCGACCAGACGCTGCGCCGGTTCGGGCAGCGGGCCGTAGCGGTCGATGAGTTCGTCGACGACGGACGCCACGGCGTCGTCGTCGGCCGCGGCGGCGAGCCTGCGGTAGGCCTCAAGACGCAACCGGTCGCTGCCGATGTACTCGGGTGGCAGGTGCGCGTCGACCGGAAGGTCGATGCGCACATCCTTCTGTTCCTGCGGTGTGGCAACGGTTTTCCCGTCGGCCGCGGCGCGGTAGGCCTCGACGGCCTCCCCCACCAGTCGCACGTACAGATCGAAGCCGACGCCCGCGACGTGACCGGACTGCTCGGCGCCCAGCACGTTACCGGCGCCGCGGATCTCCAGATCCTTCATGGCCACGGCCATACCGGCGCCCAGTTCGTTGTTCTGGGCGATGGTCGCGAGGCGGTCGTAGGCGGTCTCGGTCAGCGGTTTGTTCGGCGGATACAGGAAGTAGGCGTAGCCACGCTCGCGGCTACGGCCCACGCGGCCGCGCAACTGGTGCAACTGGGACAGGCCGAACGTGTCGGCCCGTTCCACGATCAGGGTGTTGGCGTTGGAGATGTCCAGGCCGGTCTCGACGATCGTGGTGCAGACCAGGATGTCGTACTCGCGGTTCCAGAATCCCTCGACGGTCTTCTCGAGCGTCTCCTCGTTCATCTGGCCGTGCGCCACCACAACCCGCGCCTCGGGCACCAACTGGCGCACGCGCGCGGCGGCCTCGTCGATGGTGCGCACACGGTTGTGGATGTAGAACGCCTGCCCGTCGCGCAACAGTTCACGGCGCAGCGCGGCGGCCACCTGCTTGTCGTCGTGCGGGCCGACGTAGGTGAGCACCGGGTAGCGCTCCTCGGGCGGGGTGAGGATCGTCGACATCTCGCGGATGCCCGCGAGGCTCATCTCCAGGGTGCGCGGGATCGGGGTGGCGCTCATGGTGAGCACGTCGACGTGGGTGCGCATCGACTTGATGTGCTCTTTGTGCTCGACGCCGAAACGCTGTTCCTCGTCGACGATGATGAGGCCCAGGTCTTTCCACGTCACACCGGTCTGCAGCAGCCGGTGGGTGCCGATCACGACGTCCACCGAGCCGTCTTTGAGACCTTCGATCACGGCGCGGGATTCGGCCGGATCGGTGAACCGGGACAGCCCTTTGACGGTCACCGGGAAGCCGGCCATGCGGTTGGTGAAGGTCTGCAGATGCTGGTCGGCCAGCAGCGTCGTCGGCACGAGAACGGCGACCTGCTTGCCGTCCTGCACGGCCTTGAACGCCGCACGCACCGCGATCTCGGTCTTGCCGTAACCCACGTCGCCACAGATCACCCGGTCCATCGGCACGGGTTTCTCCATGTCGGCCTTGACCTCTTGGATGGCCGTCAACTGGTCCATGGTCTCGGTGAATCCGAAGGCGTCTTCCATCTCGGCCTGCCATGGCGTGTCCGGGCCGAACGCATGACCCGGCGCGGACTGCCGCTTGGCGTAGAGCGCGACGAGTTCACTGGCGATTTCGCGGACTGCGCGGCGCGCCTTGGTCTTGGTGTTGGCCCAGTCGCTTCCGCCGAGACGCGACAGCGACGGCGCCTCGCCGCCCACGTACCGGGACAGCTGATCGAGCGAATCCATTGGCACGTAGAGCTTGTCGGTGCCCCCGCCGCGCTTGCTGGACGCGTACTCCAGCACCAGGTACTCACGGCGGGCGCCGCCGACCACGCGCTCGGTCATCTCGACGAACTTGCCGATGCCGTGCTGATCGTGCACCACCAGGTCGCCCGCGGTCAGCGCGAGCGGGTCGACGACGTTCCGTCGTTTGGCGGCAAGCTTTCTGCCTTCGTTCGCGGTCACCCGGTTACCGGTCAGATCGGTCTCGGTGATGATCACGAGGTTGGCGCCGGGCAGCACCACGCCGCTGCACAGCGGCCCCTTGAGCACGCCGACCACACCGGCCTTGGGGGCCGTTCCGGGTTCCAGAATCGTTGCGGCGGTGTCGGCTTCACCGAGTTGTTCGACGACGCGGTGCGCGGTGCCGATACCGGGGGTGACGACGGCGGCGTACCCGCCGGTTGCGACGTGGGCCCGCAGCATCGCGAAGATCTCTTCGAGGTTGTGCTGCGATCCGCGCGCCGACGGGGCCGAGCGGATGTCGAGTTCGACGGCCGACTCGTCGGAAAGCTGCGACAGCGTCCACCACGGGTGCCCGCCCTCGCGGGCGGCCTCGCGCGCCTCCTCGAACGTGACGAACCCCGACGCGCCGAGCGCTTCGAGATCGATCGGGGCGTCACCACCCACGGCGGCCGTCGACCACGACGCCTCGAGGAACTCGCGGCCGGTCTTGATCAGATCGGCCGCCCGGGTGCGCACCTTCTCCGGATCGCACACCAGCACGGGGGCGCCCTCGGGCAGGTGGCTGGTGAGCGTCGTCGGCTCGATCGGATGCAGCAGCGGCAGCAGCGCCTCCATGCCGTCCACCGGGATGCCCTCGGCGAGCTTGGCCAGCATGTCCGGCACCGTGCCGGGCACGGTGTTCTCCGTCGTGGGGTGCTCGGCGGCCAGCGCCGCGGCGCGTTCCCGCACGTCGTCGGTCATCAGGAGCTCGCGGCACGGCACCGCGACGACGGTCTGCACGGGAACCTCGGGGATGGAGCGCTGGTCGGCGATCGCGAACGCGCGCATCTCCGAGATCTCGTCGCCCCAGAACTCGACGCGCACCGGATGCTCGGCGGTGGGCGGGAACACGTCCAGGATGCCGCCGCGCACCGCGAACTCCCCGCGCTTGCCGACCATGTCGACGCGCGTATAGGAGAGGTCGACCAGGCGCGCGACGACGTCCTCGAACTCCATCTCGGCGCCGACCGTCAGCGTCACCGGCTCGATGTCCACCAGATCGGGAGCCATCGGCTGCAGCAGCGACCGCGTGGTGGTCACCACGACGCGAAGCGGCGGGCCGAGGGTCTCGTCATCGGGGCGCGCAAGCCGGCGCAGCAGCATCAGCCGCGCACCCACGGTCTCGACGCCGGGCGACAGCCGCTCGTGCGGCAGCGTCTCCCACGACGGGAAAAGCGCCACCGAGTCGCCGAACACGCCGCGCAACTCGGCTGTCAGCTCGTCGGCCTCGCGTCCGGTGGCGGCGACCACCAGCAGCGGACCGTTCTGGGCAAGCGCGGCCGCGACCAGCACGCGTGCGCTGGCCGGTCCGACAAGTGCCAGATCGGCGGGCCGGTCGGCGGCGCGACGAATGACGTCCTGCAGGGACGGATCGGACAGTGCCAGCTCGACGAGACCCGCAATCGGGGTCTGGACAGAAGTGTGCCCCGGTGCGGTCATGATGTGTCCATCTTAGGCGGGCAGCACGTGTGACCCACCCCGCGCTGGTCACTCCTCGTGCAGCACCGGATTCGACTCGAGATGCGTCAGGCCGTTCCAGGCCAGGTTCACCACGTGCGCGGCGACCACCTCTTTCGACGGTTCGCGCACGTCAAGCCACCACTGCGCGGTCATGGACACCGAACCGACCAGCGCCTGGGCGTACAACGGCGCGAGATCGGGGTCCAGCCCGCGACGGGAGAAGTCCCCCGCCAGGATCGACGACACCTGGTTGACGGCGTCATTGAGCAGCGTCGCGTACGTGCCCGACGTGATGGCGGCCGGGGAATCGCGGATGAGGATGCGGAACCCGTCGGTGTGCTCCTCGACGTAGGTGAGCAGCGCGAGCGCGACACGCTCGACACGGACCCGCGAGCGGTTGTTGGTCAGCGACGACGTGATGCCCTGCAGCAGCGCCGACATCTCACGGTCCACGACGACGGCGTACAGACCTTCCTTACCGCCGAAGTGCTCGTAGACGACGGGTTTCGACACGTTGGCGCGTTGGGCGACCTCTTCTATCGAGGTACCGTCGTAGCCACGCTCGGCGAACAGCGACTTGGCGATCTCGATCAGTTGTTGCCGCCGCTCGCTGCCGGTCATGCGGGCACGAGGGGCACGCACTTCCTTGTCGGGTGCTGCCACGCGTACAGGCTAGCCCCTTCGACTAAAGTCTCTGGCGGACATTCCGTCGTGGTGTAATCGGCAGCACCTCTGATTTTGGTTCAGATAGTTCAGGTTCGAGTCCTGGCGACGGAGCATCATTGCCGCAACAGCCCGCGTGGCTTTGCGTATCGATTCCGCAAGTCGCGACGCCCACCGCACACTCGGAAGAGCAGGGAGGCCTGATGACCGCATCAACCGAGGCCGCGGTTGTGGTTCTCGCCGCCGGAGCCGGCACGCGCATGCGCTCCGACACCCCGAAAGTTCTGCACACGCTGGCCGGGCGCGGCATGCTCGCCCACGTCCTGCACACCGTCAGCGAGATCGACGCGCGCCACCTCGTCGTGGTCCTCGGCCACGACCGTGAACGCATCGCTCCCGAGGTCGCGCGGCTCAGCGAGGAACTGGGCCGTGCGATCGACGTCGCCGTGCAGGACCAGCAACTGGGCACCGGGCACGCCGTGAACTGCGGGTTGACCGCGCTGCCCCACGATTTCGCGGGCATGGTCGTGGTGACCTCGGGCGACGTGCCGCTGCTGGACACCGCGACTCTCACCGGTCTGATCACCAGCCACGGCAGCGGCGACGCGGCGGCGACCGTGCTGACCACGACGCTGCCGGACCCGACGGGCTACGGCCGCATCCTGCGCACACAGGACCACGAGATCATCGGCATCGTCGAACAGGCCGACGCGACCGAGTCGCAGCGCACCATCTGCGAGGTCAACACCGGCGTCTATGCGTTCGATATTGCCGACCTGCGCTCGGCGCTGACCCGGCTGCGCTCCGACAACGCCCAGCACGAGCTGTACCTGACCGACGTCGTGGAGATCCTGCGCCAGGACCACCGCACGGTACGGGCGCTGCACGTCGACGACAGTGCCCTGGTCACCGGGGTCAACGACCGTGTCCAGCTGTCCGACCTGGGCAAGGTGCTCAACCGCCGCATCGTCGCGGCCCACCAGCGCGCCGGGGTCACCATCATCGATCCGGGCAGCACGTGGATCGACATCGATGTCCAGATCGGCCAGGACACCGTTGTGCACCCGGGAACCCAACTGCTCGGTGCAACGCGCGTCGGCTCGCACTGCGTCATCGGACCCGATACGACGCTGACGCACGTCACGGTCGGTGACGGAGCTTCGGTGGTGCGCACCCACGGCAGCGAATCGGTGATCGGCGCGGGCGCCACCGTGGGACCGTTCACCTATCTGCGGCCGGGCACCAACCTGGGTGCCGACGGCAAGCTCGGCGCGTTCGTCGAGACCAAGAACTGCACGATCGGCACGGGCACCAAGGTGCCGCACCTGACCTACGTCGGCGACGCCGACATCGGCGAGTACAGCAACATCGGCGCGTCGAGTGTCTTCGTCAACTACGACGGCGAGAACAAGAGCCGAACGACGATTGGGTCACATGTCCGAACCGGATCGGACACCATGTTCGTGGCACCGGTCACGGTCGGCGACGGCGCCTACACCGGCGCGGGAACGGTTTTGCGCGACGACGTTCCGCCCGGCGCGTTGGCCGTCTCCGCAGGTCCGCAGCGCAATATCGAGGGCTGGGTGGCGAAGAAGCGGCCGGGCTCGGCGGCCGACAAGGCTGCCCGCAAGGCGTTGGGCGACGAGAGCTGATCCGACGTCTCCCGTTGGCAATCTGGTAACCCGGTCACGAGCATCCCGAAACGCTACGTACCATTGCCCCGTATCGATTCCCGACCGCGAAGGCAGCCAAAGTGGCCACGGACTGGACCGACAATCGCAAAAACTTGATGCTGTTCGCGGGTCGCGCGCACCCCGAGCTGGCTGACCAAGTTGCCAAAGAACTCGACGTGGCCGTCACCGCGCAAACGGCACGGGATTTCGCCAACGGTGAGATCTTCGTCCGCTTCGACGAATCCGTCCGTGGCTGTGACGCATTCGTGCTGCAGAGCCATCCGGCGCCGCTGAACCAGTGGCTCATGGAACAGCTGATCATGATCGACGCGCTCAAGCGTGGCAGCGCCAAGCGCATCACCGCGATCCTGCCGTTCTATCCCTACGCCCGGCAGGACAAGAAGCACCGCGGCCGCGAACCCATCTCGGCCCGCCTCGTCGCGGACCTGCTCAAGACCGCGGGCGCCGACCGCATCGTGTCGGTCGACCTGCACACCGACCAGATCCAGGGCTTCTTCGACGGCCCGGTGGACCACATGCGCGCGCAGAAGCTGCTCACCGGCTACATCGGCGAGCACTACGCCGACGAGGACATGGTGGTGGTGTCCCCCGATTCGGGCCGCGTGCGTGTCGCCGAGAAGTGGGCCGACTCGCTGGGCGGTGTTCCGCTGGCCTTCATCCACAAGACGCGTGACCCGCTGGTCCCCAACCAGGTCAAGTCGAACCGCGTCGTGGGTGACGTCAAGGGCAAGACCTGCATCCTCACCGACGACATGATCGACACGGGCGGCACGATCGCCGGCGCGGTCAACCTGCTGCGTGAGGACGGCGCCAAGGACGTCATCATCGCCGCGACGCACGGCGTGCTGTCGGATCCCGCCCCGCAGCGGCTCGCCGAATGCGGCGCACGCGAGGTGATCGTCACCAACACGCTGCCCATCACCGAGGACAAGCGCTTCCCGCAGCTCACGGTGCTCTCCATCGCACCGCTTCTGGCCAACACCATCCGGGCCGTGTTCGAGAACGGTTCGGTGACAGGACTGTTCGACGGGTCTGCATAAATGGCGTCAGACGCACGGATCTACCACAACCCCAAATGCTCGACGTCGCGCAAGACGCTGGAGCTGTTGCGCGACAACGGCATCGAGCCGGAGATCATCCAGTATCTGAAGACCCCGCCCACCCGGGCGGAGCTGAAGAAGATGATCGCCGACGCGGGCATCGACGTGCGCACCGCGGTGCGCAAGCGCGAATCCCTCTACGCCGAACTCGGTTTGGCCGATGCAACGGACGAGCAGTTGCTCGACGCTCTTGCCCAGCACCCGATCCTGATCGAGCGCCCGTTCGTCGTCACGGCAAAAGGCACCCGGCTCGCCCGGCCGATCGATTCGGTGAACGAGATTCTGTGAGGCGGTCGCGGGCCGTGACGATCGTCGCTGCCGTCATGTCCGTACTGACGGTGGCTGCGTGTGGTGCGGAAACGCCCGACTACCAGTCGATCTGGACGACGACCACGACCACAACCACAACCCCGTCGGGTGAGCCGCCCGTCCCGCTGTGGCAGCACCTGGAGAGCAACGGCATCGTCGGGGAACCCGTCGCGCCGGAGAAGATCCCCGATCTGACCGTCAGCATGCCCACGCCACCGGGCTGGCACCCGTACAACAATCCGAACCTGGCGCCGTTCACCCGGATGATCGCCAAGGGCGACACCTACCCGACGGCGATGCTGCTCGCGTTCAAGCTCTACGGCGACTTCGACGTCAAGGCGGCGCTGCGCGACCACGGCTACGCCGATGCGCAGCTGTCGGAGAACTTCAAGCAGCTCAACGCCTCTCTGGACGACTGGCGCGGCTTCCCGTCGGCGATGATCGAGGGCAGCTACGACCTCAACGGCCGGCGGATGCAGTCCTACAACCGCGTCGTCATCCCCACCACCGAGCAGGCTCCCCCACAGCGCTACCTGATCCAGCTGACCGTCACCACCTACGCCGAACAGGCCGAGGCGCAGGCAGAGGACATCGAGGCGATCATCGCGGGTTTCACCGTCGCGAAGAAGTAAGACGCCAGCGAAGTCGCTAGGGTGACGACATGACGCAGTGGACCAGTGCTGATCTCCCCTCGTTCCGCGGCCGCACCGTCGTGATCACCGGAGCCAACAGCGGGCTCGGACTCGTCACCGCACGAGAACTCGCGCGTGTGGGCGCCAAGGTCATCGTCGCCGTCCGCAATCTCGACAAAGGCACCGCGGCTGCCGAGACCATGCCGGGCGGCATCGTCGAGGTGCGCAAACTCGATCTGCAGGACCTCGCGTCGGTGCACGAGTTCGCCGACACCGTCGAGACCGTCGATGTCCTGGTGAACAACGCCGGCATCATGGCGGTGCCGCTCGCGCGCACAGTCGACGGCTTCGAGAGCCAGATCGGCACCAACCACCTGGGCCACTTCGCGCTCACCAACCTGCTGCTGCCCAAGATCTCCGACCGTGTGGTCACGGTGTCGTCGATGATGCACTGGATCGGCCGCATCAACCTGCGCGACCTCAACTGGAAGGCACGGCCCTACTCGGCGTGGCTGGCCTACGGACAGTCCAAGCTCGCGAACCTGATGTTCACCTCGGAACTGCAACGCCGCCTCGTCGCCTCCGGGTCGTCGGTGCGCGCGCTGGCCGCCCACCCTGGCTATTCGGCCACCAACCTGCAGGGACACTCGGGCAACCGGTTCGGAACCGCGGCGGCCGCGCTGGGAAACCGGCACCTGGCCACCGACGTCACGTTCGGTGCCCGCCAGACGCTGTACGCGGTGTCTCAGGACCTGCCCGGCGACACCTTCGTCGGTCCCCGGTTCGGGCAGTGGGGACCCACCGGATCTGTCGGCCGCAGCCCCCTGGCGCGTCGCACCGACACCCAGCGGGCGCTGTGGGAGCTGTCCGAGCAGCTCACCGGCACCTCATACCCGCTCTGACGTTTTGGGCCGGGCGGAGTTTCTTTGCTACCCTGACCAGGCGTCACGGCGAGGGTGGACCTTGATGGACCACCGTTATCGACGGGAACTTCTTCTAAGTGTTGCGACCCTGGCCGTGCTGACGAACCGAGTACAGGGACTATCAGGAGCAACACCCCATGGCCAAGACCGCCAACATCCCCAACAAGCTGACCGCCAACGTGCGCACCCGCACCGGCAAGGGCGCCTCGCGCCAGGCCCGTCGCGACGGCAAGGTGCCCGCCGTGCTGTACGGCCACGGCACCGATCCGCAGCACCTGGAGCTCAACGCCCGCGACTTCGCGGCCGTCCTGCGCAGCCACGGCACCAACGCGATCCTGACCCTGGACATCGAGGGCACCGAGCAGCTCGCGCTGACCAAGGCGCTCGACGTTCACCCCATCCGCCGCAACATCCAGCACGCAGACCTGCTCGTCGTGCAGCGCGGCGAAAAGGTCACCGTCGAGGTGACCGTCCTCGTCGAGGGTGACGCGACCCCGGGCACCCTGGTCACCCAGGACGCCAACACCATCGAGATCGAGGCTGAGGCCCTGTCGATCCCCGAGCAGCTCACCGTGTCGGTCGAGGGTGTCGAGGCCGGCACCCAGATCACCGCGGGCCAGATCTCGCTGCCCGAGGGCGTCAACCTGATCTCGGATCCCGAGCTGCTGGTGGTCAACGTCGTCGAGGCCCCGAGCGCCGAGGCTCTCGAGGAAGAAGGCGCCGGCGAGACCGGTGCTGCCGAGGCCCCGGCCGAAGAGGCTCCCGCCGAAGAGCCGGCCGAGTAAGGCCTTTCCTGGATGGCCGAGCCACTGCTGGTGGTGGGCCTGGGAAATCCCGGGCCCACCTATGCCAAGACCCGGCACAACCTCGGCTTCATGGTGGCCGACGTGCTCGCCGGGCGGATCGGCTCGGCGTTCAAGGTGCACAAGAAGTCCGGCGCCGAGGTGGTGACGGGCCGGTTGGCAGGCACCTCCGTGGTGCTCGCCAAGCCCCGCTGCTACATGAACGAGTCCGGCCGTCAGGTCGGCCCACTCGCCAAGTTCTACTCGGTGCCACCGCAGCAGATCGTGGTGATCCACGACGAGCTGGACATCGACTTCGGCCGCATCCGGCTCAAGCTGGGCGGCGGTGAAGGCGGCCACAACGGCCTGCGCTCCGTCGCATCAGCGTTGGGCACCAAGGATTTTCACCGAGTGCGCATCGGCGTGGGACGCCCGCCGGGCCGCAAGGACCCGGCGGCGTTCGTGCTCGAGAACTTCACCGCGGCCGAGCGCGCCGAGGTCCCCACCATCGTCGAGCAGGCCGCCGACGCCACCGAGCTCCTGATCGCACAGGGCCTCGAACCCGCGCAGAACACCGTCCACGCCTGGTAGCTCTTTTCGCGCATCTTTCGCACCGCGCACCTTTTGCACCGCCAGCGTGCGCGTCTGTCCCCCGCCACGCCGCCTTTTGTCAGCGCTGCGCGCACGCTCGTCGCGCGTGAGCGCGCGTCCGATGCTCGCTGATGCTCACTGCCCCCGCGGAAGCCCGCCGTCGACGACCTTCACGGTCTTGTGCGGATACCGCTTCTCGGCGTACTCCTTGGCCGCCGAATTGGGCAGCACGTACAACGTCTCCTTCTTGTCCTGCAACGGTTTGAGGACCAGATCCATGAACGCCTTGCGGTCGTCGAGATACGGCTCGATGACGTCCTCGCCCGCGGGACACACCGCCAGGCAGTAGGCGGCCTTGTAGTTGGGCTTGAACGACAGGCTCTGCCACATCGATGCGTTCTCCGAATCGCTTACACGTGAACGGAAATCGTCCGCATCGGCGCTGTCGGCCACGGTCTGCACCCAATCGGTGAACCCGCCCATGAACTCGCGGTAGTTGTGCACCGAGCAGGCGCGGAAGTCGAACTCGCCGTTCTTGCCGATCGCCCCGACCGGGCAGGCCGCGACACACAGCTTGCATTCCAGGCACGGTGAATAGTCAAGTGGCTCACCGTAACTGGTGATCGGAGCGGCCACCAGGATGGTGCCCAGCAGGATGAAGTTGCCATACTTCGGGTGAATCACGTTGCGGTGTATGCCCATTACGCCCATGCCCGCGGCCACTGCGACGGGTTTGTGCGCGATCACCCAGATGCGCCCGGGATAGCGATCCATCTCCATGGGGAACGTCGCCGACGGGTTGACCGCGCGGTACCCGGCATCCTCCAGCGACCGGGTGATGCGGTGCGCGGCCTCGTTGAGGGCCTCACCGCTGCGGTGGAACTCCTGGTTCGCGACACTGCGCGCGGTGGACCGCACGTTGTCGCGGTTCATTCGCACCACGAGCGAGATGTAACTGCGCACGCCCGGCAGCGCCGCGTCGGCGTGCTCGCGTTCGGATTCGACCGCCGGATCGTCGACGCTGACGAAACCGACGTCGTCGACCCCGGCCTCCAGACACAGTGCCCGCAGCCAGTCGGCGTCGATCGGGACCCGAGGTCCCGCGGCGCCGCGAGACCGGACCGCCCGCACCGTCGGATGCTCGGCCAGCCTGGCAGGAATCCTGTCACCCATGCGCTGAGTATAGCGAAATATACTCAGAGTCAAATCTGCGGGCTTGCGGTTTCCTGTGAGAAAGCTGGGTACAACGGAACTATGGACGCGTATCAAGCACAGCCCGGGCTGCTGCAGCGTCTCATGTATCGAGTGCTCGACGGCGCCCGGCGATGGGGGTCGATCGAAATCCGACCGACCCGGTTCGGAGTCGTGGAACACCGTCTCGTCGTCTATCCGCCGGGGATCAGCGCAGCCGACCGCCGCTGGACCCGCGTGGCGCGCGGGTGGCCGGGATGGGGTCTGGCCCTGTGGCTCATCTGCCCGATCTGGCTGGCCCACTCGATGCCGACATGGGCCGCGGTCCTGGTGTCGACGGCGATTTCCCTGGTGGCGGGCGCGGTGGTGGCTGAGTTGTCCGGGGAGGCACGCACCCAGGTGCGCACCTTGATGGCGACGACGATGGCCGGCCACGACGACGACGAATCCCGCGCGACCCGCGAACGCCTGCACGATCTCGCCTCGACCCTGCTCGATGCCGACGACCGACTCGCCCGCGGCGAAATCAGCCCGGTGGAGTACGAGGCGATCTGGTGGCGGGTCTACCGCAGCATGGACGACGCGGCATCGCCACACGCGACCGCATGATCTGACGCCGCACGCTCACACGCGACGAGCGTGCGCGCAGTGCTGACAAAACGCGGCGTGGCGGGCAGCAGACATGCACGCTCGCGGTGCGAAGTTGGTTACTGGGTGACCAGGGAGACCGAGTTGGCGCGGCGGAGCTTGCCCGACGGGGTCTTCGGGATGGAGCCCGGACCGAGCACGACGACGTTGCGCGGGCGCACGTCGACCTCGGAGACCACCTCGTGGGCGACCTGGTGCTCGATGCGACGCACCTCGGCAGGGTCCTGCCAGGCGTTGGACTCCACGGCGACGGCGAAGGTCTCGCGGGAGTGCCCGGCGTCGAGGCGGACGGCCACAGCGCAGCCGGGGCGCACACCCTCCACACGGCCGGCGGCGCGCTCGATGTCGGTCGGGTAGATGTTGCGCCCGGCCATGATGATGACGTCCTTGACGCGGCCGCACACCACGATGTTGCCTTCCTCGGTGATGTAGCCGAGGTCGCCGGTGTCGTACCAGCCGTACTCGTCCTGGGCGGGCACGAAGCCGCCCATGGTGATGTAGCCCGGGGTCACCGGCTCACCGCGCAGTTCGATGACACCGACGCCGCGCGGCGGCATGACCTCGCCGTTCTCGTCGACGACGCGAGCCTCAAGGTCGTTGAGCAGCGGGCCCAGCGACGCCAGGCGCTTGGTGTTGCCCTTCGTGGCGGGCACGGCGCGGCGCAGCGCGGCCAGCAGATCGGCATCGACCTCGTCGACCACCAGACCCTCGCCGCACGGCGAGAACGACACCGCCAGCGTGGTTTCGGCCATGCCGTAGGCCGGCAGGATCGCCTCGGGCCGCAGACCGAACGGCTTCCCCGCATCGAGGAAGTCCTCGACGTCGGCCGGCTCGACGGGCTCGGCACCCGAGAGCGCGAAGCGCAGCGTCGACAGGTCGAAGTCGCCGGGCTTGGCCTGGCGGCGCAGCCGCTTGGCCAGCAGCGCGTACGCGAAGTTGGGGGCCGCGGTCATCGTGCCCTTGTACTTGTCGATGAGCTTGGCCCACAGCAGCGTGTCGCGCAGGAAGTCCATCGGCGTGACCTTGACGAGCTCGGCGCCGAAGTACATGGGGATCGTCAGGAAGCCGACCATGCCCATGTCGTGGAAGCACGGCAGCCAGCTGACCATGACGTCCTTCTCGACGTCGTACTTGGCGCCCACGAACATCGCCTCGGCATTCGAGTGGATGTTGCGGTGCGTGATCTGCACGGCCTTGGGCGAACCCGTGGAGCCCGACGTGAGCTGCATGAGCGCGAGGTCGTCCTCGCCGGTCTCGACCGGGTCGATCGGATCGGCCGCGAGCAGGTCGGCGACCTTGAGGACCAGGATGCCCTTCTCCTCCAGCACCGGGGTCGCGACCAGGAACGGCTCGGAGATGATGACGGCCTTGAGCTCGATCATGCCGATGACGTTCATGGTGTCCTCGGCCCACACCGCGAGGTCGGTGCGCGGCGTCGGCTGGTGCAGCATCGTCAGGCTCGCGCCGCGCATCCACACACCCTGCGCGGTCGGCGCGATCTCCACCGGGAAGCCGGCGAGCACACCGACGGCGTCGCCGTGGCCGATGCCCGCGGCCGCCAGGCCACCGGCGATGCGGCGGGCACGCTCGTGCACTTCACCCCAGGTGTGCCGCACCGGCTCGTGCGGTTCACCGGTCACCATGCCGGTCGTCACCGTACGAGCGTTGCGGTACATCTTCTCGGTGAATCTGCTCACGACGACCTCCTCGGCTTCCGGAGCCGCTGCGCCGGGGTGTTCCGGCACAGCGTCATGACCCGGTTATCCATATTCCGCCCATGTGACGGCACCTTCGGATAGGCACGCGCACACGATTGGGCAGCAGTTATGTCTCGGTTCGGTGATGGGTCGCCCAGAAAAGCGGGCGTTTTCAGCAACGACGCGGGATCGCACATTACGACGCCGGCCACATGGCTGTGCAACCGCCCACCGTAATTGCCGGAGGGCGAAATCGTCGCGTTCGATTCTTGACCGCTAGCTTCCACCGTCGATCATCTTAAGAGACCCTTAAGTAACTGCCAAACTGTAGCGATTATTGAGTGATGTGTCACAGCGGCGTCGCCGCTGCTCCACCCGCATTTCGGCAGGTCGAATTTTCGTCACGCCACACGTCGCGCCTCACGATGCCGACGGGGCGGGAACGACGTGCGCGCCGTGTACAGGCCCACTCGCGACCCGCACGGTGCGGCACACCCCGGCCCCCGACAGCTGCGTACCGACATCCAGCGCGGCCGGGGCCGACGCGCACAGGAACGCACACGTCGGACCGGAACCCGACACGATGCCCGCGAGCGCGCCCGCCTCGACACCGGCACGCAGCGTGCGACGCAGTTCGGGGTACAGGCTCAGCGCCGCGGGCTGCAGATCGTTGCCCAGCAGGGCCGCCAGCTCGGCCGGATCGCCCGAGGCCAGCGCGGCCAGCACGGGCTCGGGCTCGTCGGTGCGCGGCAGTCCACGGTTGGTGTCGGCGCGCAACCGGTCCAGTTCCCCGAAGACCTTGGGCGTCGACAACCCGCGGTGCGCGAACGCCAGCACCCAGTGGAACGTGTTGCGCGCGAGCACCGTGGCGAGGTCCTCGCCGCGCCCGGACCCCAGCGCGGTCCCGCCGTGCAGCGCGAACGGCACATCACTGCCCAGCTGTGCGGCCAGCGCGTGCAGATCCCGCCGCGGCACGCCGAGCTCCCACAGCGTGTTCATCGCGACCAGCACGCCCGCGGCATCCGCCGAGCCGCCGGCCATCCCGCCGGCCACCGGGATGGACTTCTCGATCGTGATCTCGACGTCGGGTGCGCGGCCGACGTGCTCGGCCATCAGCTCGGCGGCGCGCCACGCCAGGTTGCGCTCGTCGACCGGCAGCGACTCGGCGCCCTCCCCGATCATCCGCAGCGACAGCACGTCGGCGTTGCGGACCGTCACCTCGTCGAGCAGCGAGACCGCGTGGAACACCGTCGTCAGATCGTGGTACCCGTCGTCGCGCAGATCGCCCACGGACAGGTACAGGTTCACCTTGCCGGGAACGCGCACAGTGACCGAGCCGGTGGTCACCCATTCGGATGCGGTACTGCCATCGGATGCGGGCACGGCCACGACCTTATCGCCGTGTGCAGTGTCGCCGCTGAACCCCGGCGTGATCCCTAAGCTGTGTGGGTGGAGTCACCCGGCGAGCACATCGCGGGATTCGTCGTCGAGGACGTGGCGGGTCGCGGCGGCTGGGCCGTGGTGTACCGGGCACGCGACGCGCAGGGCCGCCCGGTGGCGCTCAAGGTGCTCAACGAGTCGCACCGCGAGCCCGCGCACCTCGACAGACTCCGCCGCGAGTTCGAGTTCGCGCGCCGCGCCGAGCACCCGAACGTCGTCGCGATGTACGCCGCGGGGGACGGCTGGCTGGCCATGGAGTTCATCGACGGCAGGCCCGCCACCAGCCTGGCCGTGCGCACCGATCAGCTCACCGCGCTGAGACAGATCGCCGACGCGCTCGACAACATCCACCGGCTCGGCATCGTGCACAGCGACGTGAAGCCGACGAACATCCTTGTGGACAAACCATTTTCGCGCGCGGTGCTGATCGACTTCGGCGTCGCGCACTCGCTCGCCGAGGATGTCGCGGCGCGCCTCGCGGCCGACACCACCGGGCGCCTGACCCTCGATCCGGCCCGGCGCATCACGCATCAGAGCGCGGGACCACGGCCTCAGGTGCAGGCGTCGCTCCCCTACTCCGCACCCGAACTGATCACCGGGCGCGCGCTGTCGGCGGCCACCGACCAGTACGCGCTGGCGTGCACCGCGGTGGAGATCCTCACCGGCCTGCCGCCGTTCACGGCCACCACGGCCGTGAAGATGGTCGATCAGCAGTTGAACAGCCCGCCGCCGCGAATCTCCCGACGCGCCGCATGGATTCCCCACGCGGTGGATTCGATCCTCGCGAAGGCACTGTCGAAAGATCCCGAGCGACGTCATGAATCGTGCACGAAGTTCGTCGACGAACTCGCCGCCGCACTCGGGTGATCGGCGAATCGTCCGGAAAACGCCGAGACCGGCGAAATGGTCGCCGACGGACACCGTCGGGCACCATTTCGCCGGTCTCGGCTTCGGGCGCTTCGAGCGCTCAGGCCTCGGCTGACACCGAAGGCGTTGATGCAGAAGGCCTGACGACCTGCTTGGTGTAGTCCTCGCCCAGTGCTTCCTTGGTCCGCTGCAGCAACCGGACGAAGTCGTTGATGCTCAACGTCTCACCGCGACGTGCCGGGTCGATGCTGGCAGCCAGGAGGCGTTCAGCCGATTCGTTGCCGCCACCGGCCCACTCGGCGAACGCGTTGCGCGAGGTCTTGCGGCGCTGCGCGAAGCCGATGTCGATGAGGTTGAACACCTCGTCGCGGAAGGCCGCCTCCATGGGCCACGGCGACGTCTCGTACCGGTCGATCCGGACCAGCCCCGAGTACACGCGCGGGATGGGCCAGAAGACCGTCGGCGAGACCATGCCGTGCCTGCGCACGTTGCCGTAGAACCGCACCTTGGCACTCGGCACGCCGTAGTCCTTGCCGCCCGGTTCGGCAGCCAGGCGCTCGGCCACCTCGGCCTGCACCATGACCATGACCGTCCGGATCGACGGGAACTCCGCGAGCAGGTGCAGCAACGCGGGCACCGCCACGTTGTACGGCAGGTTCGCCACCAGTGCCGTGGGCTGCTCCTCCAGGTCGCCCGGCATGAGCGTCAGGATGTCCCGGTTGAGCACCGTGAGCCGGTTGATCTCACTGTGCGAATGGTCGGCGATCGTCGTCGGCAGCTGCCGCGCCAGCAGTGGATCGATCTCCACCGCGGTGACGCGGGCTCCCCGATCCAGCAGCGCCAGAGTCAGAGAACCGAGTCCTGGCCCGACCTCGAGGACATGGTCGTGCCGATGGACTCCAGAGGCCGACACGATGCGCCGCACCGTGTTGGCATCGTGGACGAAGTTCTGTCCGAATGCCTTTCGTGGGCGAAAGTCGATCTCTTTCGCCAAGCGTCGTATCTCGGTCCGCCCGAGCAGTCGAATAGTCAGCGCGCCCCAATCCTCCCGCTACACACCGGCCAGGCTCCCCAACCTTGCCGGGATTGCGTCACCGTAGCAATCGCAATTTGTTCTTCTCTGGTCGCCAAGTCGGCCCTCGGAGCATACCGCAGACCGCCGTTTCTTTCCCAGGTGTTCTGATCAAATTGGACGCCGCCATAAAAACCGTTACCGGTGTTAATGGCCCAGTTACCACCCGCTTCGCATTGCGCGAGCGCGTCCCAGGTGTGTCCATTGGAAACCGGCGGAACTTCTGTTCCAGGCTTTGCACCAACCCGCAGGACGCCATTCCGCGCGGGCTCAATTACGCGATTGGCTACCGGCAGCCGACCGGTTTCCACACCATTAACCTTCGCAATGGCGAATGTGACGTCCTGCAGACCCGGGGCACCCGGGTCCTCGACAACCTGCCTGCTCATGTTCATCGTGGGGTCTTCGATGCGCTCGTTGCCCGGCGCGAGCGGCACGCGCTCGGTGACCTTCTCGATGCGCATGCGGGTCACCTGGATCTGCATACCGTCGACCACCGGCGACGACGCGGCGGGGACCACCTTGTCGTTTTGCTCAAGCGGCACGCCCGCGGCTTCGAGCAGGCCGGCCACGTTGGGCGCCGCGAGGTGCACCGTGGACACCTTGCCGCCGTCGTCGATCTGCACGGTCTTGGGGCTGACGACCGGCAGCGCCATTCCGGCCAGCGGGACACGGCTGCCGCGGGAGGCCGCAGCCGGTGCCTTGTCCGTCATCCGGAGCTGGGCCAGGGCCTCGTCCACGGTCGACGCCGTGGTCCAGACCTGCTTGGTGCCCTCACCGTCGAGCGACACCTCAAGCGGGCGGCTGCGGCGCAACACGATGGTGTCGGACTGGTGCACGGTCTCGGTCGCGGCGGGGAAAAGATCATCGCGATCGGAAACGTCGAAGCCGTTCTCCTCGACGATGTCGATCACACGGGACTTCATGGTGGTGACGGTCATGGGGGCACCGTCCACCGAGAGGGTCACGGTCTTGTGGGAGGCGACGGCGTAGCTTCCTGCAACGGTCAGGGAGACCAGAAAGGCACCCACAACTCCTCGAAGCAACGGCGAGCGGGATTCATGAAGTTTGTTGAGTGCTTCCACGGCTGTCGTGTGGTCCTCGTGTTTCTCGGGTCTTGCAGGCCTGCGAAACCATGCCGGCCGAGTCCTTGATCACAAGACGGTAACGAAAAGGTCTAGAAGCGGCAACTCTCGCTAAGCCTGTACACCCGGTCGGCGGTGGCCGCGGTCTCGGCGGCGATCTCCTCGGCAGGGCGGTCCAGCAACGTCGCCAGTGCACGCACAGTGTAGGGCAGGCAGTACGGCTCGTTGGGCGCCCCTCGGAACGGGTGCGGCGTGAGGAACGGCGCGTCGGTCTCCACGAGCATCTGTCCCTGCGGGATCAGCCGGGCAGCTTCCTGCAGGTCACGGGCGTTCTTGAAGCTCACGGTGCCCGACAGGCTCAACACCCAGCCCGCGTCGATGCACGTTCGCGCCATGGCCGGACCCGAGGAGAAACAGTGGAAGATCACAGTCTCGGGCGCACCCTCGGCCCGCAACACGTCGAGCACCTCGGCGTCGGCGTCGCGGTTGTGGATCATGAGCGGTTTGCCGCTGCGCTTGGCCAGGTCGATGTGCCACGCGAACGCGTCGCGCTGCTCGGCCGGCGTCGCGCATCCGTCGAGGCGACCGGGCCAGTACATGTCCATTCCGGTCTCGCCGATCGCGACCACACGAGGATGGGTGGCCAGCTGTTCGAGATCAGCCTTCGCGGCGTCGGTGAGCGTGTCGGCCCGCGTCGGATGCAGCGCCACCGCGGCCCAGACGCGGTCGTCGGCGTCGGCCGCGCGGGTCACCCAATGGGCCGCGTCCAGGTCGTCGGCGATCGTCACGACGCGCCCGACGCCCACGGCGGCGGCGCGATCGACGATGGCGCGCACGTCTTCCGGGTTGTCGGCACCGCACGCGTCGAGGTGGGTGTGCGCGTCGACGAGCGGGGTCAACGGTTCCGGAGCTGGCGGTTTCTCCCTGGCTGAACGTTTCGCACTCACCGCAACACCATAAGGTGGGAGCAAATGAGCGAGCCCTTTTACATCACCACGGCCATCGCCTACCCCAACGGTGTGCCGCACATCGGCCATGCGTACGAGTACATCGCCACCGATGCCATCGCCCGATTCAAGCGCCTCGACGGCTACGACGTGCGGTATCTCACCGGCACCGACGTGCACGGGCAGAAGATGGCCGAGACCGCGGCCAAGGAAGGCATCCCCGCCGCGGAACTGGCGCGGCGCAACTCGGATGTGTTCCAGCGGCTGCAGGAGAAGCTCAACATCTCCTTCGACCGGTTCATCCGCACGTCCGACGCCGACCACTACGAGGCGTCGAAGGCGATCTGGAAGCGCATGGCCGACGCCGGCGACATCTACCTCGACGCGTACAAGGGCTGGTACTCGATCCGCGACGAGCGGTTCTTCACCGAGAACGAGACCACCGAGCAGCCCGACGGCACCCGCATCGCCACCGAGACCGGTGCGCCCGTGACGTGGACCGAGGAGCAGACGTACTTCTTCCGGCTGTCGGCCTACACCGACCGGTTGCTCGCGCTGTACGAGGAGCACCCCGAGTTCATCGGCCCCGACGCGCGCCGCAACGAGATCATCAGCTTCGTCTCGGGCGGCCTGAAGGACCTGTCGATCTCGCGGACGACGTTCGACTGGGGTGTGCCGGTCCCCGACCACCCCGACCACGTGATGTACGTGTGGGTCGACGCGCTCACCAACTACCTGACCGGGGTCGGCTTCCCCGACACCGAATCCGAGTCCTTCCGGCGCTACTGGCCCGCCGATCTGCACATGATCGGCAAGGACATCATCCGGTTCCACACCGTGTACTGGCCTGCCTTCCTGATGTCGGCGGGCCTGCCGCTGCCGAAGCGCATCTTCGCGCACGGCTGGCTGCTCAACCGCGGCGAGAAGATGAGCAAGTCGATCGGCAACGTCGTCGACCCGGTGAACCTCGTCGACACGTTCGGCCTGGACCAGGTGCGCTACTTCCTGCTGCGTGAGGTGCCGTTCGGGCAGGACGGCTCCTACAACGAGGACGCGATCATCGGCCGCGTCAACGCCGACCTCGCCAACGAACTGGGCAACCTCGCGCAGCGCTCGCTGTCGATGGTGGCCAAGAACCTCGGCGCGGCCGTGCCCGATCCCGGCGAGTTCACCGACGAGGACACCGCGCTGCTGGCGGCCGCCGACGCCCTGCTGGAACGGGTTCGCGAACACTTCGACGTCCCCGCGATGCACCTTGCGCTGGAGGCGATCTGGTCGGTGCTCGGGGCCGCCAACCGGTACTTCTCGGCGCAGGAGCCGTGGGTGCTGCGTAAATCCGACGCCGCCGAGGATCAACAGCGCTTCCGCACAGTGCTGTACACCACCCTCGAGGTGGTGCGCATCGCGTCGCTCCTGCTGCAGCCCGTGATGCCGGAGTCGACGGCGAAGCTGCTCGATCTGCTGGGGCAACCCACCGATGAGCGCGACTTCTCCGCGATCGCCAACCGGATCAAGCCGGGCACCTCGTTACCCGCGCCGAGCGGGATCTTCCCGCGCTATCAGAACGATTGAGATGAGCGAACTACACCCCAAACTGCAGGCAGTATTCGAAGAGGTCTCGCACCGCAACGGCGGTGAGAAAGAGTTCCACCAGGCCGTTTTCGAGGTGCTCCAGAGCCTCGGTCCGGTGGTCGAGAAGCATCCCGAATACGCCGACAACGCGATCATCCGCCGCCTGTGCGAACCCGAGCGCCAGATCATCTTCCGCGTGCCGTGGGTCGACGACACCGGTCACGTGCAGATCAACCGCGGGTTCCGCGTCGAGTTCAACTCCGCGCTCGGGCCGTACAAGGGCGGGCTGCGGTTTCACCCGTCGGTGTACCTGGGGATCGTCAAGTTCCTGGGCTTCGAGCAGATCTTCAAGAACGCTTTGACCGGCCTGCCGATCGGCGGCGGCAAGGGTGGTTCGGACTTCGACCCCAAGGGCCGCTCCGACGCCGAGATCATGCGGTTCTGTCAGTCGTTCATGACCGAGTTGTACCGGCACATCGGTGAATACACCGACGTGCCCGCGGGTGACATCGGCGTCGGGACGCGCGAGATCGGGTATCTGTTCGGCCAGTACAAGCGCATCACCAACCGCTACGAGTCCGGCGTGCTGACGGGCAAGGGCCTCACGTGGGGTGGGTCCCGGGTGCGCACCGAGGCCACCGGCTACGGCACGGTGTTCTTCGTCGACGAGATCCTGCAGTCGCGCGGGCAGTCGTTCGACGGCAAGCGCGTCGTGGTGTCCGGGTCGGGCAACGTCGCGATCTACGCGATCGAGAAGGTGCACGCGCTCGGCGGCATCGTGGTCGCGTGCTCGGATTCGGGCGGCTACGTGGTCGACGAGAAGGGCATCGACCTCGACCTGCTCAAGGAGGTCAAGGAAGTCCAGCGCGCCCGCATCGACGCCTACGCCGAAGCCCGCGGCGGCGCAACGCGGTTCGTCTCCGGCGGCAGCGTGTGGAACGTGGCGTGCGACATCGCGCTGCCGTGCGCGACGCAGAACGAGGTGTCCGGCGACGACGCCAGGGCGCTCATCGCATCGGGCTGCCGCATCGTCGCCGAGGGCGCGAACATGCCGTGCACACCCGAGGCCGTGAAACTGTTCGACCAGGCCGGGGTGACGTTCGCACCGGGCAAGGCCGTCAACGCAGGCGGTGTGGCCACAAGCGCGCTGGAGATGCAGCAGAACGCCTCGCGTGACTCGTGGACCTTCGACGACACCGAGGGCCGCCTCGCGGGGATCATGCGCCGTATCCACGACCGCTGCCTGACCACGGCCGACGAGTACGACCAGCCAGGCAATTACGTGGCAGGCGCCAACATCGCCGGGTTCACCCAGGTCGCGGACGCCATGCTCGCACTCGGGCTCATCTGATCGAGTGATCTGAGCCACATTCGGCGCCGATCTGTCACACTCGGGCGGCGCGCGGTGTCTTGAGGGCACAAGCCCATTCGAGAAGGAGACACCATGACGCCGAATGCCCCTCACATCGTCGTGATCGGCGGCGGCTACGCCGGGGTGCTGGCCGCGAACCATCTGCAGCAGGCTGCACACGCGAAGATCACCCTGGTAAATCCGCGACCGGAGTTCGTCGAACGCATCCGCCTGCACCAGTTGGCCGTCGGTAACCACTCGGCCACCACCGGCTACGACACGGTGCTGGGTGACCGGGTGCGCCTGCTCGTGGACAGCGTCGAGCGCATCGACGCCCCGATCCGCCAGGTGCAGCTGGCCTCCGGTGACGTCGTCGACTACGACTACCTGCTGTACGCCGTCGGCAGCACCGGCGGTGTGCCAACGTCGGTTCCCGGTGCGGCCGAATTCGCCTATCCGCTCAGCGAATTGGAGCAGGCACAGCGGCTGCGTGAGCGGCTGCAGGACATCCCGATGTCGGCCCCGGTCGTCGTGGTGGGCGGTGGCCTCACCGGCATCGAGGCCGCGGGCGAGTTCGCCGAGGCCGGCCGGCCGGTCACGCTCGTCACCGACGTGGTCGGCGCATCGCTGGGAGACCAGGCCCGCCGCTCGGTGGTCAAGGCACTGCGCAAGCTCGGGGTGACGATCGTCAGCGGGCCCGACATCCTCGTCGCGTCCGTCGGGGCCACCGACGTGACCCTGGCCGACGGCACACGCCTGCCCAGCGCGGTGACGGTGTGGACGACCGGTTTCGGGGTGCCCGGCCTGGCCGCGGCCAGCGGGCTCACCACCGACGAACTGGGACGGCTGATCACCGACGAGACGCTCACCAGCGTCGACGACGACCGCATCGTCGCGGCGGGCGACTGCGCCTCACCGTCGGGCATCCCGCTGCGGATGAGCTGCCAGGCCGCGGGCCCCATGGGCATCCAGGCCGCCAACACCGTGCTGGCCCGCCTGGCCGGAACCGAACCCGCGGTGCTCAACCAGGCGTTCACGGGCCAGTGCGTGAGCGTCGGGCGCACCTACGGCACCGTGCAGATCGCGCACTCCGACGACACCCCGCGGCGGCTGTACTTCGGCGGGCGCACCGGCGCCGCGATCAAGGAGCAGGTGTGCAAGGCGACCATCACATTCATGGCCAAGGAAGGGCGCAAACCGGGATCCTATTTCTGGTTCAAGGGACGCAACCGCGCCCGCCAACTCGCCGAGGCAGCCGAGGACACCGTGGGAGCAGCACACCGATGAACAATCCCAGCGCAGGCAACTCGACCGAGCACGCCGAACGGTTCACGGCCCTGCGGCCGCTGCTGTTCACCATCGCATACGAGATCCTGGGTACGGCAACAGAATCCGACGATGTGCTGCAGGAGAGTTACCTGCGCTGGGCCGAGGTGGACCTCGCCACGGTGACCGACACCAAGGCCTATCTGGCCAAGCTGGTCACCCGCCAGTCGCTCAACGCGCTGCGCGCCAGGTCGCGCCTGCGCGAGGAGTACGTGGGCCCGTGGCTGCCCGAACCGCTGCTGGTGGCCGAGACCACGGACGCGTCGTCGGATGTGGTGCTCGCCGAATCGGTTTCGATGGCGATGCTCGTCGTGCTGGAAACCCTGACCCCCGACGAGCGCGCGGTGTTCGTGCTGCACGACGTGTTCGGGTTCAGCCACGACGAGATCGCCTCCACCATCGGGAAGTCCGCGGCCGCGGTGCGCCAGATGGCACACCGTGCACGTAATCACGTGCAGTCGCGTCGCAAACGCTTCGAACCCGTCGACCCGCAGGTGTCGATGGAGATCACGCAGCGCTTCTTCACCGCGGCCTCGACCGGCGACATCGACGCGCTCATGGAGTTGCTCGCCCCGGACGTGGTGTGGACCGCCGACAGTGCGGGCAAGCGCAGTGCGGCGCGTCGCCCGGTCTCGGGTGCCGACGCCGTGGCCCGCCTGGTCTCCGGGCTCGTGCGCCTGGGCGGTGAAGGCGCGCGCGTGGAACCGGCCATGTACAACAACGCCCCCGCGCTCAAGCTGTACCTGGGCGACAGTTTCGAGGGTGTGATCACCATCGAGATCGTCGACGGGCGCATCACGCACTTCTACGCGATGCGCAACCCCGACAAGCTCGCAGGCGTCGACATCCCGCGGGTGATCAGCCGCTAGCAATCTGCCACGCTGATGGCATGCGGATCGAGCGGTTCTGCACGCCGGACGGGGCCACGTCAGCCCCTTCCGTGCTGCGCAGCGTCGCCGCCGCCGCGTCTGCCGCAGGCCTGGCACCGCCTGCCGCACTGATCGGTGACTGGTTCGGCTCGCGTGCCGTCATCGCGCCGACCGTCACCGCGCAGCCCGCCGAACCCGACGCGGTGTTCGATGTGCCTCAGGGTTCTGCCGAGGGCACAGCCGTTGGCGGTGGCTGGTTCGGCTACCTGTCGTATCCCGATCCAGGGGCCTGCGAGAGCGCACCACGCATCCCCGAGGCCGCAGGCGGGTGGTCGGACTGCGTCCTGCGGCAGGACGCCGCAGGACAGTGGTGGTACGAAAGCCTCGGCGGTGCACCACTTCCCGCATGGCTGCGTGATCTGGAGCCCGCACCTCCCCGCCCACACATCGTCGACTGGGTGCCGCCGGATCGTGGCGCGCACCGCCGTGGCGTGCTGGCCTGCTTGGAGGCCATCGCGGCGGGCGAGGTGTATCAGGCATGCGTGTGCACCCGGTTCACCGGGCGCCTGGACGGCTCGCCGTCGGACTTCTTCGCCGACGCGGTGGCGCGCACCGCACCTGCGCGCGCTGCGTACGTGGCCGGCGACTGGGGTGCCGTCGCGTCGCTGTCACCGGAACTGTTCCTGAGCCGGCGAGGATCGTCGGTGTCGTCGAGCCCCATCAAGGGGACGCTGCCGCGCCACGCCGACCCCGCCGGACTGCGGGCGTCGGTCAAGGATGTCGCCGAGAACGTCATGATCGTGGACCTGGTGCGCAACGATCTCGGTCGCGTCGCGCGGACCGGGTCGGTGACGGTGCCCGAACTCCTCGCGGTCAGACCCGCGCCGGGCGTGTGGCATCTGGTGTCGACCGTGGCGGCCGAGGTCGACCCGTGCGTGCCCATGGGCGCGCTGCTCGATGCCGCTTTCCCGCCCGCGTCGGTCACCGGCACGCCGAAGGGCCGCGCGCGTGAGCTGCTGCGCACCTGGGAGCCTGGTTTGCGTGGAATATACTGCGGGACAGTCGGTCTGGCTTCACCCGTCGCGGGCTGCGAGTTGAACGTCGCGATCCGCACCGTCGAGTTCGGCGCCGACGGATCGGCTGTGCTCGGCGTGGGCGGCGGTATCACCGCGGACTCCGACCCCGACCGCGAGTGGGAGGAATGTCTGCACAAGGCCGCCAGCATCGTGGGGCCGGTGACCGATCAGTCCCTTGAGCGCAGCACGGCGTCGTAGAGTTCGCGCTTGGACGGCGCGCCCGGGTTGTCGGCGACGACGCGCGCGCAGGCGTCCTTGACGCGCGTGCCCGCCGCGACGAGTTCCTCGACCTCGGCCACGAGCGTCGGTAGATCCGCGGTCGGCGTCGCACCCGCGAGCACCACCGTGATCTCCCCCAGCACGCCGTCGTCGGCCCAGTCCGCCAGCTCGGCCAGCGTGCCGCGCCTGATCTCCTCGTGCGTCTTGGTCAGCTCGCGGCACACCACCGCGCGGCGGTCCGCTCCGAGCGCGTCGACCGCGTCGCGCAGCGTCTCGCCGAGCCGGCGCGGGGATTCGAAGAACACGCACGTGCGCATCTCGTGGGCCAGCGTCTGAAGCCATGTCATGCGTGCGGCGTGTTTGCGTGGTGCGAAGCCCTCGAAGCAGAAGCGATCCGACGCCAGGCCCGACACCGCGAGTGCCGTCGTCACCGCCGACGGTCCCGGTAGGCAGCTGACCGGAAGGCCCGCCTCGGCGCACGCCGCGACGAGCCGATAGCCCGGATCGTTGATCAGCGGCATGCCCGCGTCGCTGACCACCAGCACGGTCGCGCCCGCCCGGATCTCCTCGACCAGCCCGGGCACCCGGCTCGCCTCGTTCTGGTCGAAGAAGCTCAGCACCCGCCCGGTCGGTGTCACCTCGAGCGCCTGCGCGAGCGACCGGATGCGCCTGGTGTCCTCGGCGGCGACGATGTCGGCGTCTCTCAAGGCCCTGACCAGCCGCGCCGACGCATCGGAAGGCTGGCCCAACGGCGTCGCGCCGATCAGCAGTTTGCCGAGTGTCACGACCGACAGCCTACGATCGCTTGCGTGACCGCCCTCGACACCGATACGCCGACGGCTGGTCGCTCGGCTCCACTGATCAGTCCCGGTCCCGTGATCCCGCCCCCCGATTTCGGTCCGCTGGACCGCGCGCAGGGCTGGGCGATGACGGCCATCATCACTGCTCTGGCCGCGATCACCCGGTTCTTGAACCTGGGGTCGCCCACCGATGCCGGCACGCCGATCTTCGACGAGAAGCACTACGCGCCGCAGGCCTGGCAGGTGCTGCACAACCACGGTGTCGAGGACAATCCCGGCTACGGGCTGGTGGTGCACCCGCCCGTCGGCAAGCAGTTGATCGCCATCGGCGAGTGGCTGTTCGGTTACAACGGCCTGGGCTGGCGGTTCTCGGGCGCGGTGTGCGGCGTCATCATCGTGATGCTGGTGACCCGCATCGCGCGGCGCATCAGCCGCTCGACGCTGGTCGGCGCGATCGCCGGGTTGTTGATCATCGCCGACGGGGTCAGCTTCGTGTCATCGCGCACAGCGCTGCTCGACGTGTTCCTGGTGATGTTCGCGGTCGCGGCGTTCGCGTGCCTCATGGTCGACCGCGACCAGGTGCGCGAACGGATGTACCACGCGTTTCTCGACGGCCGTATCGCCGAGACCCGCTGGGGTACCCGGCTCGGTGTGCGCTGGTGGCGTTTCGGTGCGGGCGTGCTGCTGGGCCTGGCGTGCGCGACGAAGTGGTCCGGGCTGTACTTCGTGTTGTTCTTCGGCGTCATGACGCTCGTGTTCGACGCCATCGCGCGCAAGCAGTACCACGTGCCGCATCCGTGGCGGGGGATGCTGAGACGCGATCTGGGACCTGCCGCATACGTCTTCGGGCTGATCCCGTTCGCGGTGTACCTGGCGTCGTACGCGCCGTGGTTCGCCTCCGAGACCGCCGTCAACCGCTACGAGGTCGGGCGCTCCATCGGGCCGGACAGCATCCTGCCCATCCCCGACGCACTGCGCTCGCTGTGGCACTACACCCATGCCGCCTACCGCTTCCACTCGAACCTGACCAACGCCGACGGCAATCACCACCCGTGGGAGTCGAAGCCGTGGACGTGGCCGATGTCGCTGCGACCCGTGCTGTACGCGATCGACAACCAGGACGTGCCCGGCTGCGGCGCGCAGTCCTGCGTCAAGGCCGTGATGCTCGTCGGCACGCCCGCCATGTGGTTCATCGCGGTGCCGGTGCTCGGCTGGGCGCTGTGGCGGACCGTGGTGCGACGTGACTGGCGTTACGGCGCGGTGCTCGTCGGGTACATGGCCGGGTTCCTGCCGTGGTTCGCCGACATCGATCGCCAGATGTACTTCTTCTACGCCACGGTAATGGCGCCGTTCCTCGTGCTCGCGATCGCGCTGATCCTCGGCGACATCCTCTACAAACCCAACCAGAACCCCGAACGCCGCACACTCGGCCTGCTGACGGTGTGTTTCTATGTCGCGCTGGTGATCACGAACTTCGCCTGGATGTACCCGATCCTGACGGGCCTGCCGATCTCACAGACCACCTGGAACCTGCAGATCTGGTTGCCGAGCTGGCGCTAGCTTCTGTTTGTTCCGGCGTCCTCCCCTATCAGTAGTTCTGTATTGGTTCCCGTCCTCGAAACGGACACCATGGTCGTGAATTCTCGGCGAAACCGTGACACCACAGCCCTGAGGTCGCACTCGACGACGGGACGCTGACAAGTGGTACTGACCCGTAACCCGCGGTGCATCACTGCGAAAACCTAGGTCGCCCACCAGTAGTTCCGTTTTTGGTTCCCGCCCTCGAGATGCACACCATGGTCGTGAATTCTCGGCGAAACCGTGAAACCACAGCCCTGAGGTCACACTCGACGACGGGACGCCGACAAGTCGTTGTCCACAGGCCACCTCTCCCGACATGCGCCACGGCCCGATGATGTCGGTGCCGCCCCGGACGATGCCCGCATGTACCCATTCATCGGCACCGAGGCCATCGCGGCAGGTGAGCTCACCCGCGGTCAGTTGCGGTGGAACTACACAGCGATTCACCCGAACGTGTATGTGGCAAAAGACGTCCGCCGATTTCTCAGCACCTACGCCTCGGCCGCGTGGCTGTGGACAGGCCGGACGGGAATCATCGCCGGGGAGGCTGCTGCCGGGCTGTACGGCGTGCGGGGTATCGATCCCGAAACACCTATCGAGATGATCGGCAGGCGCCGCCGCGAACGCCGTGGGGTGATCATCCGCGAGGAACGCATCGATCCCGCGGAAGTCAGCACCGTCATGAATCTTCCCGTGACGTCACCTGCCCGCACTGCGCTGGATCTGGGACGTCGACTACCGCGAAGCCGCGCCCTCGCGCACCTGGATGCGCTTGCGGGAATCACCGGGGTGACCATCGACGAGGTTCTGGCCCTCGCCGACACGTATGCGGGGGCGCGCGGTGTGCGGCAGGCCCGCGACATCGTCGAATTGATGGACGGCGGTGCGCAGTCGGCGCGGGAGACACAGGTGCGCCTGATCCTCCTCGACGCCGGGCTACCGAAGCCGAAGACGAGTCTGGTTCTCGCAGATGACGACTGGGAGACCTTCGTGCCGATGGGCTGGCCCGACGCCAAGGTCGCGGTGGTCATCGACGACGACCCCGACACCTCGGAGTGCGGGATGGTGGTCAACGCCGCGCACGATGAGTGTCTGCAGCGGTTGGGCTGGTTTCGCGTGCGGGTGGTACCGCGTCACTCACCACGCTCGATCCTCTACCGCGTGCGGCGAGCGTTGATGAGGCGGGGTGCCCTGTACCCCTACAACGGGTCCCTCGCGGCCGGACAGGACATACAGCGCGGTCCGCCACGGCCGGTCCCGAGCTCCGACGCCGGGATCGCCAGCACCTCGATACCCGAATCCTGAAGCCGGGCATTGGTCACCGAATTGCGTTCATAGGCCACGACGACACCAGGGGCCAAGGCAAGGGTGTTGTTGCCGTCGTCCCACTGCTCGCGTTCGGCCGTCACGGGATCCAGGCCCGTATCGATCACGCGCAGTTTGTCGATGCCCATGGCCTCTGCCGCGGCGTCCACGAACCGCTGGGCGTCGCTGATGTGCACGCCGCCGGCGTCGTGGCGAATGGTGAACGCCGACAACGAATCGACGATGTTGGGGTACATCACCACGGCGTCGACGTCGACCATCGTGCACACGGTGTCCAGGTGCATCTGCGCACGCTCCTGCGCGATGGGCACCGCGAGCACGGTGTGTGCGAGCGCGTCGTCGAACAGGCTGCGCGCCAACGCTTCCGCACCGGCGGGCGTCGTGCGCTCCCCCACCCCGACCGCGACGACGCCGGGGGCGAGCAGCAGCACGTCACCGCCCTCGACCGGGGCGGAACGGGACTCGTAGGCACGTCGAACGCCGAGGAACCGCGGGTGGTGGGCGTAGATGACGTCGGTCAGCGAGGTCTCGCGGTGCCGGGCGGGCAACGCCAGCGACGTGATCGCGACGCGCGGCCCGATCCAGAACGACGAGTCGCGGGTGAACAACAGGTTGGGCAGCGGGTCGATCACGAAGTCGCCGCCGTGGTGCATGCGGCGCACAAGAGAGAGTTCCTTGCCGCTGAACGGCAGCTCGTTGAACGTCATCCCCGCGATCAGGACGTGCGCCAGGGCCGCGGGTTCGAGTGTGCGCAGATGCGCCGAGAGTTCCTGCGCCAACGGCACACCGAGCCGGCGCGCGTCCACGGCCGCGGAGATGCCGTGCATGCGGGCTGCCCCGCTGTGGGCCAGTGCCTCGGTGAGCAGATCCGCCACCAGCAGCACCTCGACGCCGCGGGAGCGCAGCATCTCGGCGAACTGATCGTGTTCCTCCTGGGCCTTGGACACCCACGGCAGACCGTCGAACAGCAGGGCGTCGTTGTTGCGTGGCGTCAGGCGTTTGAGTTCGGGGCCCGGCCGATGCAGGATCGCGACGCGCAGCGTGCCCACCTCGGAGTCGACACCCAACACGACATCAGTCACGTTAGAACGGTAACCCCATTTTCACCTGAAGTAAGGTTTAGGTGTCATGGACATGCACGAACTGACCCCAGGTGAGCTCGCTCAGCGCAGTGGCGTCGCGGTGTCGGCTCTGCACTTCTACGAGCGCGAGGGTCTCATCACGAGCCGTCGCACATCCGGCAACCAGCGCCGCTACGCCCGCGAGACGCTGCGCCGCGTGGCGTTCATCCGGATGTCCCAGCGTTTGGGCATACCGCTGTCCCGTATCCGCGAGGCACTGTCGACGCTGCCCAACGACCGCGTGCCCACCAGCAAGGACTGGGCGCGCCTGTCGGCGGGTTGGCGCCAGGACCTCGACGACCGGATCATGCATCTGCAACGCTTGCGCGACAACCTGACTGGCTGCATCGGCTGCGGCTGCCTGAGCCTCAAGACGTGTCAGCTGACCAATCCGGGAGATGTCCTGGCCGAACGCGGACCGGGCGCCGCACGCCTCTGACACATCGAACGTGTGTGCGATACACTCGCGCGCATGGAGCTGGCGGTGCAAGGCTCGTTGTTCGAGCATGCCGAACGTCGCCCGCTGGGCAATGGCGCCTGGATCGAGCTGCGTTCGGGCTGGTTGGCTGACGCCGATTCGCTGTTCGAAGAGCTCATGGACACCATCCCGTGGCGTGCCGAGCAACGCGAGATGTACGACCGCGTGGTCGACGTGCCACGGCTGGTCAGCTTCCACAATCTGGTCGATGAGCCCGCGCCGCACCCGCGCCTCAAGCAGATCCGCCGCAGGCTCAACGACACCTACGGCCGCGAACTCGGCGAACCGTTCACCACAGCCGGGCTGTGCCTGTACCGCGACGGCGACGACAGTGTGGCCTGGCACGGCGACACGATCGGCCGCAGCCGCACCCGCGACACCATGGTGGCGATCGTGAGTCTGGGCGCGACACGGGTTTTCGCGCTACGTCCCCGCGGTGGCGGTCATGCCCTGCGCCTGCAGCAGCAACACGGCGATCTGCTGGTGATGGGCGGATCGTGTCAGCGCACGTGGGAGCACTCGGTCCCGAAGACCAGCAGGCTGATCGGGCCGCGGATCAGCATCCAGTTCCGCCCGCACAACGTCCGCTGACGCGTCGCCGCACCTATCCCCGGACCGCGGCCACGGCCGCCGAAAGCAGTTCACGGGCACGTTCGGTGTCGACCTTGGCCACGGGCTTGTCGGGCAGCACCAGCGGGTTGGCGGTCACGATCACCATGTAGTTGTCGAAGCTCGCGACATAGTTGTAGAGCTCACCGGTGCGCGGCTGCCCCTGGACCATCGTCTGGATGATGCGGTGTGTGCCGACCGTGCGGGCGTCGTCTATCTGCGGTGATTCGACGACGTCGACCTGCCCGCGCGCGCCTGTCCCGAGGAACTTCACGCGCTTGCACTCGTCACCGGGATCGCTCAGCGGGACGGGCTCCGAGGTCTCCACGGCCATCACGATGAACCGGTTGCCCTCACCCTCGGCCGCGGTCGCGGCCATGTTGCCCTGCAGTCCCGGCGGAAACTGTTGTCCCTCGGCGAACTTCGCGCAGTCGGCGGGCTCGAACTTCACACCCTCGGGCAACTTCTGCGGCGACAGCAGCTTCGGGTCGATACCGGTGGGCGCGACCTCGCTGACCTTGAACTCGGGGCCGAACGACGATTTCAGCTGAGCCACGTTGGCGATGTCGGCGTCGGGATACGCCGGCCCGTCCGAACTGCAGCCTGCGAGCGCCATGGCAGACGCCATCAGGCCCGAGGTGACGAGTGCCAGGGTGCGGGTGGGGTTGGACATCGCGGGTAAATGTACCCGGCGCACGCGGTTCAGCCCCGTAACGCCGACACGGTTTTCACCAGTAACGCGGCCGCGAAGCCGGCGTCGAGCGCGGGGTTCGGCGATCCCGGATCGGTGATGACGGTGACCGCGCAGCGGTGGTGCTCCGACTCGGCCGCGAAGGTGTCGGCGCGGCTCTGCGTCTCGGTGCCGCCTTCGACGACGGTCACGATGGTCGCGGACATGCCCGCGGTCCGCGCGCCGTCGATCGCAGGCGCGTCCAGGCGCGTCACGGTCGCGGTGGAGTGCCCGCCCGTCACGGTCCACACGCCGCACTCGGCGTCCTGGATCGGCGCGGTGACATCAGCGACGACGGCGTAGACGATGCCGCCCGGGCCGGACGCGGTCCAGCCCCGCGCACTCGCGGGATCGACGGCGCCGAGCGCGGCCTGGCCACATTCCGGTGGCGCGGCGCCCCAGCCCGCACCGAAGCCCCACTGTGAGACCGGGTCGACACGGCCGTCCAACCCGCTGACCTCGTAGCCGGGCGGTAGGTCGTAGCGCACCCGGTCGATTCTGGCCGGGTCGACCGGCCCGCGGGCGCTGGTCGGACGCGGCGCAGACGACGCGGCGGGTGGGGCCTGCTCGCCGCAGGCCGCGATGACGGGCGCCGCAGCAATGCACATCGCGACGGCCACCGCACAGAGGCGCACGGCGCGTTGATACCACACGAGTTGCTACCCGGAAGAGTCCTTGCGCACATGTCGCGCGTCAATTTCGGCGAGGTGCCGCACGGAACCGGAGCACAGTGAACTAGGGTGCGGGCCATGTGCACTCGGGTTCTGTGGAACAGCAACAAGTTGGCCGTGTTGAGCGGACGCAGCATGGACTGGCCGGAGTCGACCGAACCGCTCATCGTGGCGTTTGCGAGCGGACGCGACCGTGACGGCGGGCTGCTGGCGGGTCATCCGGTGATCCCGGAGAATCCCCTGCGCTGGACCAGTCGCCACGCGAGCCTGGCGACCACGGTGTACGGCCTGGGAACCGTCGACGGCATCAATGCCGCGGGCCTCGGCGTCCACGCGCTGTACCTCAAGTCGACCGATGTCGGCCCACGCAATCCGGACCTGCCCGGCCTGCACACGGGCCTGTGGGCGCAGTACCTGCTGGACCAGGCCGCCACTGTCGAAGAGGCGCTCGCGCTCATGCAGGACGTCCAGTTGGTCATGGTCGGCGCCCGCGGGCGCGAGGCCACGCTGCACCTCGCCATCGAAGACGCCACGGGCGACTCGGCGATCCTGGAGCTCGAGGCAGGCAAGCTCGCGGTGCACCACGGCAGGCAGTTCACGCTGATGACCAACGACCCCACCTACGACGAGCAACTCGCACTGCTGGCCAAGCAGGACTTCTCGCATCCCACGCGTGAACTGCCGCTGCCCGGCAATGTCAACCCCGTCGACCGGTTCCAGCGCGCGGCCTACTACTCCGCGCTGCTGCCCGAGCCGACGGGCATCCGGCAAGGCGTCGCGAGCGTCATGGCGATCATGCGCAACGTCTCGGTGCCGTTCGGCGCGCCCTACGGTGAATTCGGCGTCTACAACACCGAATACCGCACGGTGAGCGACCTGACCCACAAGCTGTACTTCTTCGAACTCAGCACCAGCCCCAGCGTCATCTGGGTCGAATTCGACCATCTCGAACTGCCCGCAGCCGGGCAGGCCGTCGCGATCGACCCCTACGACGAGACCCTCACCGGAAACGTCACGGACCGCTTCACGCCGCGCGAACTCGCGTTCTGATCACGCGGCGTCGTCCGCTCGGGCCGCGGGCTTGTCCGCGTTGTCCGTGTCCTTGTTCCCAGCCGCCGGGCCGGCGTCGTGCGACGACGCCGGTTTCGGGCGCTTGGGGGTCAGGGCGCTCAACAACCGCTTGAGCGGGCGGTCGCCGGTGGCCTTGCGGATCGTGGGGAGCTTGGGTGCGTCGAAACTGATGGGTCCGCGCACCTTGGGCCGCAACGGTTTCGGTGATGCCTTCTTGGTGTCGGCGACGGGCGTCTCGTCCTCGACCGCGGGTTCGTCCTCGACGACGGGCTCGGGTTCCGCAGCGGGCTTCGCCAGATCCTTGCGCTCGGTCTTCTCGACGACGGTCGTGTGCGACGACACAGGCAGCGTGGGCTTGGCGAGTGAGATCACGCCCGCGGGAAGACCTTTCAGTTCGGTGTCCTCGCCGCCGACACCGAGAACACCCGACGGTTGGGTGCCCAGTGGCCGGCCGTGCCCGAGTTCTTCCATGGCGTCGTCGACACCGACCGGGATGGCTGCGATGAAGTTCCGGGTGAGCGTGATCGGGTTGACGATCGGGATCAGACGGGCCGGCGTCGGCGCACCGGGAGCGATGTCGCGGCGGTAACCCGCCTCAACCAGCACGCGCAGGGGTTCGTCGACCGCGAGCAGGATGGGTCGTGGCACGCCGATGGTCTCCAACGGCATGAGCAGCGGCATGATGTCGGTGCCGACGACGAAATACTCGGTGTCGCCGGTGCTTCCGACCGGAACCAGGTCGGGCCTGTCGAGTTCCGGATAGGTGGGGTGCAGCACCGCGATCCCCGCCACGGCGTTGGCGAGCGCCAGGACGTTGAGTGGATAGACGGGGAAGTCGGACCAGCCGTCGTGCACGAACGAGATGCTCTTGGTGTCGAAGGCGTACCCGTCACTGTCGGTGCGGGTGGCGCCGTCGAACGTCACCCCGAGGATCGGGATGTGCCATCCGGGAAAGCGCGCCATCACGCCGCCGTTTCCCTTCGCGACGTCGGACACCAGCACGTAGTTGATGTCGACGGCGTAGTCGCCGTCGGCGATGCGTCTGTTCTTGTCCGCCGTGAGAATCCGCGTGCTCGACGAGTACCCGAGGATCACCAGCGGACTTCCGAAATGTCCCTCTTTGGCCATCTCCGCCTGCAGTGCGGCCAGGCCCGCGACGGTCGATTCGTCGAAACTCATGGAACCGTAGACAGGCCAGAAGTTCTGGGGCGTGTGCACGGCGTAGCGGTACTCGCCGGGGAACTCGGCACCGATGTAGTTGTCGGTCTGCCCGTTGACGTATTCCGGTGGCGGAACAGGGGTTCCGGTGCCGCCGATGACCAGCGCGTGCGGATGGTTGAGCAGTAGATGCGCCGCGGTGGGCATGGATGTGGACACGCACAGCACAACCACTGCGACAAAGACCAGAAATGCTGTACTCAGCGAATGAAGCAGGCGCCCCACCCTCGACCCCTCCCCGACGGGACTGCATATCCACGGCAACACGACGGCACCCCGTGAGAGTTATCGCCGAACTCGATACGGCGCGCGCTGACCAGGATCTTGCCTGAAACCGGCGGTCAAGATAAGCCGGAAACGGAACCGCGAGAGCAATCTTTGCATCCGCAAACAAGTTTCGTTGAAAACGCAATCACAACAAGATCATGCAATTCTGGCAAACAGAATCGCCGTATCGCCGTATCATCTGCTTACGCCACTTACGGGTGTGCCAATTCCCCTACCGACGGGAGACCCCCGATGATCACGACATTTCGATCGGGCGGAGCAGTTCTGGCCGCCTGCGCGCTCGCGACGGCGCTGTCCGCGTGCGGATCCGACGTGACGGCCGGGCAGGCCACGACCGGGGACCAGACGACATCCGCGACGAGCACGGCGGCGCAGACCTCTGCGAAGGCCGCCCCCGAGCCGATAGCCGAAGGTACGTCCGGTCCTCACTACACGATCGTCGACTACATCCGCGACAACGGGATCACCGAAACGCCCGTGCACCGCGGCGATCCGGGCACGCCGGTGCTCGACATCCCGATTCCGCCGGGGTGGGCCGACGCAGGTCCGGACACACCCGAATGGGCATGGTCGGCGATGGTGTCGACCGATCCCGCGTTCGCCGACGACCCGCCGATGATCATCGCGCTCATGTCACGGCTCACCGGTGATGTGGACCCGGCCAAGATCCTCGAATACGCGCCGAACGAGATCAAGAACCTGCCCGGTTACGACGGCGAGGGCAGCGAAGGTACCGCCGACGAACTCAGCGGTTTCGACGCCTACCAGATCGGCGGCATGTACGTCCGGGACGGTCAGCAACGGTTGATCGCCCAGAAGACCGTGGTGATCCCCGGACAGGACGGGCTGTACGTGTTGCAACTCAATGCCGACGGCACCGAGGATCAGCTCGGCACACTGCTGGACGCGACGTCGGTCATCGACGAGAAGACCGTCATCACACCCTGATTCGTGATTCAGGCCCGAGAAAAAGCCGAGGCCTCCGCGATCTGCTCGGCCGTGGGGCGCACCCCGGTGTAGCGCTCGAACTGTTCGGCGGCCTGCAGCGCGATCACCTCGGCTCCGGTGATGACGGGCTTGCCCGCGGACCGGGCCGCCACGATCAGCGGGGTCTCGGCGGGCATGGCGACGACGTCGAACACCACGGCCGCCGCCTCTACGGTGCCGGGTTCGAACGCGCTGAGTTGCGCCTCGGGCCCGCCGGCCATCCCGATGGGCGTCACGTTGACCAGGATCGCCGCGGTGCGCTCGGCGACCTCAGGCGTGTACCCGTAGCCGAGCCGGGACGCGAGTGCGGCTCCGGTGTCGCGGTTGCGCGCGACGATGGTCCCACGGCGAAAGCCGTTGTCGCGGAAGGCCGCCGCCACCGCGTTGGCCATGCCTCCACTGCCCCGGATCAGCACCGGGTCGTCCTCGGCGAGCCCGTGCTGTTCGATGAGCGCCTGCACCGCGATGTAGTCGGTGTTCGACGCGACCAGGTATCCGCCCGGCACCGAAAGGTCGTTCACGATGGTGTTGACCGCATCGATCGCCCGCGCCGACGGTTCGATCTCGTCGACGAGCGCCATGACATCCTGCTTGAACGGCATCGACACCGAGCAGCCGCGGATGCCCAAGGCACGCACACCGCCGATCGCCGCGGCGATGTCGGTGGTGCTGAACGCCTTGTACAGGAAGTCGAGCCCGAGTTTGTCGTAGAGATAATTGTGGAAGCGCGTGCCGTGGTTGCTCGGCCGCGCGGCCAGCGAGATGCAGACCTTGGTGTCTTTGTTGATTGGTGGCCGCCTGTTGTCCGCCCCACTCACTGGCTCACCGCCCGGATCACCTTTCGCGTGGCGTCGCGGATCTGGTCGATCAATTCAGGTTCGAACGGCACCGTGTCGACCGGCGGCACGTCCACCTCCGTCATCACCACCCCGAGATCCTCTCGCACCCACACCGCCCCCAGCCGATCCATGATCTTGCGCATCGCCATGTTGTCGGTGAGGACCCTTGCGTTGAAACGTTGCACTCCAACGTAATCGGCGGAGACGATCAGAGCACCCATCAAGAAGCTGCCGATGCCCCGGCCCTGGTAGTCGTCGCCGACGGTGAACGCGACCTCCGCCATGGTCGCGTTGTGCCCCTCGCGGACGAACCGGGCGTCGGCGATCACGGGCCCCAGCGCCCCCTCGGTCATCACCCAGACGAAGTGGTCGGCGTAGTCGACCTCGAACAGGTACTCGAGCAGTGCCCTGGTGGGTTTACGTACCGACTGGAAACGCCGGTACAGCGTCTCGCTGGAGAACTCCACGGGGCCGTTGAGTGTGCGTTCCACGTCGCCGGGAAGCACCGGCCGTAGATAGAACCACTCGCCGGTGCGCACCTGCACCGGGATCGGCGTGATGAACGCCGCCAGCCGCTGACGGGCGATGCGCACGAGCCGGTCGAACATGCCGGGCAGGTGCAGGATCGTGTCGAACGCGTCCCGGTCCCCCACCCAGCCGATGACCGGTTCGGCCGCCACCACCGTCGCGGTGCGCGGCGCGTCGCGCAGCAGCGCGATCTCGCCGATGATGAGGCCCGGCTCAATGTCGAGGACGATCGGCGGGCCGTCGGCGACCGCATGGCTCACCTGGACGCGGCCCGACTCGATCAGCATGAAGGTCAACGCGGGGTCGCCCTGCCGGATCAGCACCTGACCGGGCTCGGCCTTGAGGGGACGCAGCTGGGTGGCCAGCGGTTCGAGCGCGGACGGTCGGCAACCTGTGAAGAACTCAAGGGCCGCCAGATCGGCGGCGCGAACCTCGGTCAGTTCCGCCACATTCCCAGGCTACGACGTGGCTTCTCCGCCGGTCAGACCTTGGCGATTCCGTCCACGACACGCGCCAGACGGCCTAGGCTGCGCGGGTCGCAACCGGCAGGCAAAGCCACCCAGGTGTCGCCCGAACGGACGACAGCTATCGCGGGAGTTTCGGGACCGCTACTCTGCCGCGAACACAACTGGACGCCGTCGGCCACCGATTTTCCGGGCCCCGGCGGGGTCAGCTCCCGAACATGATTTCGTCGAGCTCGAGAGCCTTCATCTCGAGCCTCTGCCCCAGATAGATGTCGGCCTGCACCAGCCTCTCGGCGTGCCAGCGAATGTCTTCGGCATGCTCACGCGAGGCCGTGAAACGCTTCGCCATCGTCGCGACATCTATTCGCCGGGTGTCACGGACGGACAGGTCCTCACCGACGCGAAATCCGTCGGCCTCAGCCGCGGCGATCGCCTCGAGAACCTGGTTCACCGACCGCCGGATGTCGCGGCTGCCGTCCTCGGCGATGTTGGCGGCCTCGCGCTGGATGTCACCCTGCTGCCGCACGAGCGCCGCGTCGGCCGTCACCCGCTCGAGTGCGACCTCGCCGGCATTTCCCGACCACTCGCTTCCGCCGGGAGCGGCGACATTCTGCCGATGCCACTCGAACAGTTCCTCCGACTGTGCGGCCATCTGACGCCAGCGCATGGCGGCGTCATCGAGATGGCTTGTGTCCCAATTTTCTATCTGGGAACGCGTGGGTATGGCGCCGGGGCTTCCGGCGGTGTGGGTGGTGCTCACATCAACTCCGCCATACCCCCAGCAGAGTCTTCGTCGGCAGTTTCGAAGAGAAGCGCGCCGGCGAGCATGTCGGCCGCCTGAGCGTTGATCCGGGTGGACTGGCGGGCCCGTGCCGCCGTGATGGCAGCGTCCATCGCCGACACACCCGCGTGGGTCGGGCTGTCGGCGCCCACGCCGACATGGCCGACCGTCAATTCAGCTGCGATCAACTCACTGCTGACCGCACCCGCTCTGAGCCCGCCCGAATCGACTCTCAGATCGCTTGCCATTGCAATCCCCCAACTGGCCAATCTGCTCAAGGCAATCTACATCGGGAATCGTCTGTCCTCTACAACGGGGGACGATTGATTTCGTTTCCTTCCGCCCGAATGTCGGCGAATATCGCACATCGCAGATCGCTTGCCTGAGGCGGCTTTTGAGCGCCCCTCCAATGAATTTACTTACACTTTCGTCAGTTACACGTGTACCAGCAGTTCTGGCAAAGAATTCCAACGGTTCTGCGCTAATGATCAACCTTTGTCCCACACGAAATCAGCAAATTGCTGCGATACAAACCGCACATGCTCATACGCTGTGACTTAGCTCGCATTGTGCCGGTTTCGTGCCACGTCACCGACCGATTGGCGGGTCGTTGCCGGACGGGTGGCTACGGATTCCGACGTACGTTCGTATGACATGCCGCGAACATCTCTCCAGCCGCTTTATTCGTATGACTTTTTCACCGACGCCGAGAGTGCAGATTCATACGCCTCCCGCGGCTTGTTGCGTATGAAACTGCACGGTCAGCGGATTTTTTGGGGCGGTAACCCCAACCGGCCCGGGCGCGTCGGATCCACTTGGGTCGCAAGAGCATCGATGACACCAGATGTCCCACTTGCCCCAACCGGGAGAACTGCCCCGATCACCATTCAGACACACCGGCCCCTGTGGCAACATGGTGGCCCGCTCGGCGATGCGGCCGGCGGGGAAGGCGGCCACAGTGTCGGGTCACCAGCCGGGTCATCCCGTGCGCGGTGTGGCCGCGTCGCTCGGCGCATCGGCATTGTTCGGGCTGATCTTCTACATCTCCGGTGTCGTCGACGCACCGTCGGAGATGGTGTTCGGCTGTCGGATCCTGGTCACCTTCGGCTGTTACGCCGTGCTCCTGCTGCATCCGACCGCGCGCGCGGCGCTCGCCGCATACTGGGCCGCGCTGCGAGCCGCGCGCTGGAACCCCGCCCTGCTCGCCGGATTGTCACTGCTCGTGGGCCTTCAGCTGTGGCTGTTCATCTGGGGCCCCATGCACGGCCACGCGTTGAGCATCTCGCTGGGGTATCTGCTGCTGCCGATCGTGCTGGTGCTCGCCGGCCGGTTCGTGTTGTCCGCACATGTGACGACCGCTCAGTGGGTGGCCGTGGCCATCGCAGGTGTGGCCGTCGCGTCCAAGATCTCCCTGTCCCCGGACGTCTCGTGGACCACGTTCGCGGTGTGCCTCGGATACCCGCTGTACTTCGTCATCCGCCGACGCGCGGGTCTGGACGGGCCCGCGGCGTTCGGTGTGGAGATGGCGGTCCTGGGACCCGTCGCGATCGCCCTCGTCGCGCTCGCCGACACGTCGGGCGTGAGCCCGTCCGGATACGCCGGGGTGGCCGCCGTGGCATTCGCGGGCGCGGCGGGCATGGCCGCGTTCCTCGCGGCGTCGCGGCTCCTCACGCTGCCGGTTTTCGGGCTGCTCGGGTACAGCGAACCGGTGCTGCTGGTGGGAGTCGCGATACTCCTCGGCGAGCGGATCCAGGCTCCCGATCTCGTGGTGTACGCGATGCTCGCCGTCGCGCTGGCGATCCTGGCGACCGACGGATTCCGCACCGCACGCCGGGCCGGCACCACCGTGCACAGTCGTTCAAGACAACCCGAGGACTGCGTGACTACAACGGGGTGAGCGGCCGCCGGGCCGCGGCGATACCGTGTGACTCGGAAGGGCACGATCACGTGACGTCGGTGGGGTTTGTCGGTTTGGGCATCATGGGCCGGCCCATGGCTCTCAACCTGGCGTGGTCGGGAACACCGCTCGTGGTGTGGAACCGCACGCTCGAACGCTGTCTGCCCGTCGAGGCCGCGGGGGCACGCGTGGCCTCACACGTCGGCGAGGTGTTCGACCGCTGCGAGACCGTGATCCTCATGCTGGCCGACGAATCCGCCATCGACGACGTCCTGGGTTGCCAGACAAGCGCTTTCGACGGTCTGGTGCGCCGTCACACGATCGTGCAGATGGGCACCGTCGACCCCGGCTATTCGCGGCGGCTCGCCGACCGGGTTGCCGGCGCCGGTGGGTGCTACGTCGAGGCGCCCGTATCGGGTTCCCGCGGCCCCGCCGAGGCCGGTGAACTGGTCGCGATGCTCGCCGGCGCACCCGAGGACTGCACGCACGTCCGTGCCATCATCGCACCCATGTGCAGAGCGGTGTTCGATTGCGGCACACCGCCACACGCACTGCTCACCAAGTTCGCGGTGAACCTGTTCATGATCGCCATGGTGACCGGACTGGCCGAGGCCTACCATTTCGCCGAGGGCCACGGCGTGGACCCGGCACTGCTCGACCGCATCCTGGATGCGAGCCCGATGGCATCGACGGTGTCGCGGGCGAAATCGGCCAAGCTCGCGCGCCGGGATTTCGAGGTGCAGGCCGGTCTCGCCGACGTCCACAAGAACACCGATCTGATCACCCGAGCCGCACGCTCGCGCGGGATCGCCTCCCCGGTGCTCGACGCGTGCCATGCGCTCTACGGCGAGGCCGTCGCGCTCGGCCACCTGACCGAGGACATGGCCGCGGTGATCCACGCCGTCCGTGCTCGAACCGCCGCCGCGTGAGGACGCGCTCGCCCGCGCCGCTGGTCGGTCTGTGCGTGGTCGAGTTCCTCAGCTGGGGCATCCTGTACTACACGCTTCCGGTGATCGGGGTCCGTATCACCGCGGCGACCGGGTGGCCACCGCTGGTCGTCCCGGTCGTCTACACCACGAGCCTGTTGTGTGCGGCGTTCGCGACCCCGTGGGCGGGCCGCATGGTCGATCGCCACGGGCCGCGACCCGTGATGACGCTGGGTTCGCTGGTCGGCGCGTGCGCGCTCGTGCTGGCCGGTGTCACGGGATGGCTGCCGTTGTTCGCGGTGGCCTGGCTGGTTGTGGGTGTCGCGCAGGCAGGCACGCTGTATCCGCCCGCGTTCGCCGCGGCGACGCAGTGGTTCGGGACCGTGCGGGCCTGGCCGCTGACGGCGATCACGCTGGCCGGCGGGGTCTCGTCGACGGCGTTCGCGCCGCTCACCGCCGCGCTGAACGAAAAGCTGGGCTGGCAGACCACACTCGTGGTGCTGGGGACCGGATACGGCGTGGTGAGCACCGCGGCGGCTGCCCTGATGCTGACGTCGCGGTGGCGCCGCCCGGTGCGGGAGGGCGCCGAGCATGCCGAGTACGTGAGGCAGATCGTGCGCAGCGCACCGTTCCGCCGCAGCCGCCTCGCTCTGGCGATGACGGCCCTCGGGCTCTATGCCGTGACGCTCAACGTCATCCCGCTGCTCACCGAGCTCGGATTCGGTTATCACAGTGCGGCAATCGTGTTCGGGTTGATCGGCGTCGGGCAGGTCTTCGGCCGCGTGCTGTACTTGCCGTTGCGCCGCCTCGGCACCCCGCGGGCCCGCACCACGGCGCAGGTCGCGGCGAGCACCGCCGGCATGGGGATCCTGGCCGTCGTGACCGCTCCCCTGGCACTGGCGGCCTCGGCCGCGATGTTCGCCGGGGCCGCGCGCGGAACCCACACCCTGTCGGTCGCCAACGCGGTCACCGACCGGTGGGGCACGGAGTCCTACGCCACCATCCTCGGCCGGTTCCACCGCCCCGTCGCGATCGCGATGGCGCTCGGACCGGCCACGGGATCGGCAATCGCGGCCGCGCTGGGCTCCTACCGAACCGCCGCGGCGCTTTTCGCCGTCCTCGGCGGGCTTGCCATCCTGACCGCACGACGAAGCTGATACGGGAGGAACACATGACGATGATCGTGACCGGCGGCAGCCGGGGTATCGGTCGTCAGATCGTCGAGCGACTGGTCCGCGACGGTCACGACGTGGTGTTCACGCATTCGGATTCCGAGGCCGACGCGGCCGAGGTGGAGCGCACGTGCGGTGCGGGGGCCCGCGGTGTGCGACTCGACATCACCGATGCCGACGCACCGGGCCGGTTGTTCGACACGGCGGAAGCCACGGGCACGGTGACGGCCCTGGTGAACAACGCGGGCGTGACCGGCCCCCTGGGACCGCTGACCGCGCTGGACGACGACGCACTGCGCCGCACCGTCGAGGTGAATCTCGTTGCGGCGGCGCGGTTGTGCCGGGAGGCCGCGCAGCGGTGGCAGCCCCGGCCTGCAGAGCGCCGCGACATCGTCAACGTGTCCTCGGTCGCGGCCCGCACCGCCTCGCCCGGAGAGTACGTCGTCTACGCCGCGACCAAGGCCGCACTCGACACGCTCACGCTGGGCCTCGCAAAAGAGCTGGGCCCTTCGGGTGTCCGCGTGAACTCCGTGCGGGCAGGCACCACCGACACCACCATCCACGCACGTGCGGGTGACCCCGACCGACCTCGACGCGTCGCGCGGCACGTCCCCCTCGGGCGGGTCGCCGAACCCGGTGAGATCGCCGCTGCCGTCGCGTGGTTGCTGTCGGCCGACGCCGCCTACGTGAGCGGGTCGGTGCTCGACGTCACCGGCGGCTTGTGACGCACCGCGCCGCTCCACGCGGCGGGTGTCAAACCGTATGCGGCCTTGAACTTGCGGGTGAAGTGCGCCTGGTCGGCGAAGCCCGCGGCGTGCGCGGCCTCGGCGAGCGCCGCTCCCCCGACGATGAGTGAGCGCGCCAACTGCAACTGGCGCATGGTCCTGAACCGGCTGGGGCTGGTACCGAACGCAGCCCGGAACTGGCGGGCCACCGACCATCGGTCCATGCGCGCGATACGTTCGACGTCGGCGGCGCGGTAACGGCGAGACGGGTTGTCCATCAGGCTTTCCCGCACCCGCGTGATCGCGGCGCGGTCCAGTCTCTGTGGGACGACGCGACCGGCACTACTGTGGGCGCTCAGCATGTCGGCGATCACGGTGACGACGTCGGTCGCGGCCAGGTCGTCGTCCTCGTCGTCGGTGCCGTCACGTTGCAGGTACCGGGCGAGCGCACGCGGCACCTTCGCGCCGTCCACGATCGGATCCGCGACGAACGGCAGGCGCCTGTCGGAGGATTCGAAGACCAGGGCCGGGTCGACGTAGACGATGCGGTAGGCGAACCCGTCGTCGGTGCCGGGAACCCCGTCGTGCAGTTCGTCGGGGTGCAGCACATGCCACTGCCCGGGAAGACACACCCGCTTGGTGCCGCGGTACGAAAAGGTCTGCACACCAGACAGAGTCATGCCGATCGCATAGGTGTCGTGGCGGTGCGGCGTGAACCCCTCACCGCGCAGGCGGGCCTGCAACCGCTCGATGCCGGGCGCACCGCCGATCGGCGTGAATTGCGCACCGGTCCGCATGTTCGATGCCACAGACCGATTACACCGCGAGTTGCCGCGTGGGACTCGGTCCAGTTCGCGGCATCTGGCCTGGATTTTCGAGCAGTTCCTGTGAATAGTCGGCAGCGTCCCGTCGCCGAGCCCGACCTCATGGCTGTGATTTCGGAGCTTCAGCTTGAAATCACGACCGTGGTGTCCGTATCGCGGACGGGACCCGATCAAGAAACACAAAAGGCAGGTCAGTCGCCTGACCTGCCTGCTTGTGGAGCTAAGGGGAATCGAACCCCTGACCTACTCGATGCGAACGAGTCGCGCTACCAACTGCGCCATAGCCCCTTGTGCCGGAACGAAAGGCTACCAGCCGGAGGCCCGAGATATGAAACCGGGCCTCCGACATCCGCCTTACTGGCCCGAAGCCCGTGGTAGATCGTATTCGCGGGCGAACGTCGTGTACTCCAGGTGCTCGAAGATCGGGTCCTCGTCGTCGATGTCGAGCACCACCGCGCCGGGACGCCGCAGCCGCGCCGGCACGACGTCGAGCTTGCGATCGTCGGTGTTCTCCACACCGAGCCGCGAGCGACGCAGCCGCTGCGCACGACGGCGCCGCAACTGCTCCTCGATGCGCGTCTGCCTGCGCAGATACGCCAGGTACAGCACGGTCAACGTCGCCGTGGTGCCGCACACCCACCAGGCCGTGGGCGTCACCAGGAACGCCGCGGCGGCCGAGGCCACGAGGATCAACGCGAACAGGGCGAGCACCCGCTTGCGGAACCGGTACTTGCGCTCGCTCACCTGGGCCGCGGTCTTGGACTCCATGCGCCGCTGCCGCGATGAGCTCATCGCCGCGGCCGGTGCCTCGTCCTCGGCGGTCTCCGGCTCGGTCTCGGGCTCCTCCAGACCCGACGAGTCGGCGACGTACTCGTATTCGTGGGCCGCGAGATCGGACTGGTCGTCGGCGGTGTCGTCCTCGTCGACAGGCGCCGCGGGCTCGTCGGCTTCTTCGGGCTCTTCGGCAACCTCCGCGACGGGCTCTGGCTCCTCCACCGCCTCATCTGCCTCCTCGCCGGCCTCGTCGCCTGCCTCGTCGAGGTCGAGCGAAAGCTGGTCGGTCTGCGCGTCGTCGGCGGCCTCGACCTCCTCGACCACCTCGACGTCCTCGATCTCGGGGGCGTGGGTCGCGCCGAGAGGCAGCGCGCCGGAGTCCTCTTCGACGATGTCGACGTCGAGGTAGTCGGGCTCGGCGGGCTCGGTCGCGGCTGCCGCCACGACCACGGCACGCTTGGGCGGACGGGAAGGCTCGGTCTCCTCGAGCTCGGCTTCGAACTCGTCGTCGAGATGATCGGGCGTGGGACGCCAGTGCGGATCGCTGTTGTGCCCGGCCGCGGGACCCCGCCTCAACCGCTGCGCATTACGGCCGCTGTTGAGCACGCGCGTCGCCAACGCGACATCGCTCGTGCGCCGCACGGATTCGCGCTTGCTGATCAGCATCGGAACCAGCACGAAAAGCCAGAGAACGACGAGGGAGATCCACAGTAGTGATTGGGGGATGCTCGGCATGACGCCTGCTCCTTTCCCCTCCAGGCTAGGTCTGTGACCAGCGCATCCATGGGCGGCGCGCCGACCACAATTACACACCTGTAATTCACTCGATACAAGCACCAACTGTCACAGGTGTCACATCAGTAACAGCGGACGAAATTGTTTTGCTTTGAGATTGCCTACAGGGCTGTGGATTCGGGGCAATCGCGACCGTGGACGCGATCTCGACGCGCCGACACACCGGCGTGCCCGCTCAACACCATTCCGCGCGCCCGGCCGCCACGAGCCGGTGCGCTGCCGATTGCGGTAGCTCCTCGGCCGTGATGGCCACCAGAAGATGATCGCGCCACGCGCCGTCGACCTCGAGGTAGCGCTTCAGCAGCCCCTCCTCGCGGAAGCCCACGTGCGCCAGCACGGCCCGGCTCGGCGTGTTCTCCGGGCGCACCGTGGCCTCGATGCGATGCAACTGCACGGCGGTGAAGCAGTGGTCGAGCCCCATCGCGAGCGCGGCCGTCGCGATACCGCCACCGGTCCTCGAGCTCGCCACCCAGTAGCCGATCCATGCCGAGCGCAGGGCCCCGTGCGTCACGTTGCCGATGGTCAACTGCCCCACGAACTCGCCGTCCAGCTCGATCACGAACGGCAGCATGCGTCCGTGCCGCGCCTCGGCACGCAGACCCGAGCAGATCGACGGCCACGACGTAACCGCGTGGCGCACTTTCCAATCCATGCCGGTCATGGGCTCCCACGGTTCCAGGTGGTGCTGGTCGGCCAAACGGATCCGGCTCCACGCGGCCGCGTCGCGCATGCGCACCGGACGCAGCCCCACCACACCGGCAGGCACCCGCAACGGGCCCACGGTGTCCGGCCATCCCGGATGCACCGCGCTCGCTCGTAAGATCCCCATCTGGCTAGCCGCGCTGCGCCAGGAACGCGACGTCGACCGTCTCCCCCGTGCGTACCTCTTCGACGTCGGCGGGCACGATCACCAGACAGTTGGCCTCCGCGAGAGTGGCGAGCAGATGGGTCGAGGCGCCGGGCGCACCGCCGAGCGCCTGCACCAGGTACTCGCCGGTGTCCTGATCGCGCATGAGTTGTCCGCGCAGATACCCCTTGCGGCCCGGCATCGAGGTGATCGGCGACAGCGTGCGCGCCTGCACGATGCGCCGCATCGGCTGACGCTTGCCCAGCGACAACCGGATCAGCGGGCGCACCATGATCTCGAACACCACGAGCGCGCTGACCGGGTTGGCAGGCAGCAGGAACACCGGGACGCGATCGCGGCCCAGCTGCCCGAAGCCCTGCACCGAGCCCGGGTGCATCGCGATGCGCGCGACCTCCATGTCGCCGAGTTCGGACAGCACCGTGCGCACCGATTCCGCGGCGGCCCCGCCCACGGCGCCCGCGATCACCACGATCTCGTTGCGGTTGACCTGTCCCTCAACGGTTTCGCGCAGTTCGCGGGGATCGGTGCTGATGATGCCGACGCGGTTCACCTCGGCCCCGGCATCACGTCCGGCCGCGGCCAGCGCATAGGAGTTCACGTCGTACACCTGCCCGGTACCCGGGGTGCGCGACACGTCGACGAGCTCGCCGCCCACGCACATCACCGACAGCCGCGGCCGCGGATGCACCAGCACCTTGTCACGTCCGACGGCCGCGAGCAGACCCACCTGCGCCGGGCCGATGATCGTGCCCGCCCGCACCGCGACATCACCGGGTTGCACGTCGTCGCCCGTGCGCCGCACGTACGCGCCAGAGCGCACGCCTCGCAACACCCGCACGCGGTTCTCGCCGCCGTCGGTCCAGCGCAGCGGGAGCACCGCGTCGGCCAGCGTCGGCATCGGCGCTCCGGTCTGAACCCGTGCGGCCTGCCGCGGCTGCAGCCGGCTCGGTGTGCGCGCACCGGCCTCGATCACGCCCATCACCGGCAAGCTGATCTCACCGCCGTCCTCGGAATCCGAACCGACCCCGACCACGTCGACACTGCGCACGGCATAGCCGTCGATGGCGGCCTGATCGAATCCCGGCATGGGTCGTTCGGTGACGACCTCCTCGGCACACATCAGCCCTTGCGATTCGGCTATGGCCACCCGCACCGGTCGGGGCGCCACCGCGGCGGCCGCCACACGGGCCTGCTGCTCCTCAACCGAACGCACAACACGCCTTTCTACCCGTCCGTCTGCCGAGCTCGGCGCGCAGCTATGCAGTTAGCTCACTTCTCTGCCAAGCCCAGTCGCTCAACCAACCACTGCCGCAGTTCTGGGCCGTAGTCGTCACGTTCCAACGCAAAGTCAACCGCAGCCTTCAGGTAGCCGCCGGGATTTCCCAGGTCGTGTCGAGCACCGCGGTGCACCACCACGTGCACGGGATGGTCCTCTTCGATCAGCAACGCGATGGCGTCGGTCAGCTGGATCTCGCCACCGGTACCGCGGGGAACGCGGCGCAGCGCGTCGAAGATCGCGCGGTCCAGCACGTAACGGCCGGCCGCGGCGAAGTGCGACGGCGCGTCCTCGGGCTTGGGCTTCTCGACCATGCCCTTGACCCGCAGCACGTTCGGGTTGGCGGCGTCGGGCACGGTTTCGACGTCGAAGACACCGTAGGCGCTGATCTTGTCGCCGGGCACCTCGATCGCGCACAGCACCGAGCCGCCGCGCTTGGCCCGCACCTTCGACATGGTCTCCAACACGCCGGTGGGCAACACCAGGTCGTCGGGCAGCAGCACCGAGATGGCGTCCTCGTCGGCAGCCAGGACGGACTCGACGCAGCTCACGGCGTGGCCGAGGCCCAGCGGCTCGGCCTGCACCACCGATTCGACCTTGATCAGGGCAGGCGCGCGCCGGACCTTCTCCAACATGGTCTTCTTGCCGCGAGCTTCCAGGGTGCCCTCCAGCACCAGGTCTTGGACGAAGTGCGCGACGACACCGTCCTTGCCCTCGGACGTGACGATGACCAGGCGCTCCGCGCCGGCCTCGGCGGCCTCTGCCGCGACGAGTTCGATACCGGGCGTGTCGACGACCGGCAACAGTTCTTTGGGCACAGTCTTGGTTGCCGGCAGGAAACGAGTTCCCAGACCGGCCGCCGGGACGACTGCGGTATGAGGAATCGACACCGTAGGGGCTTTCGAAGGCGTGCTCATCGTTCACACATTAACGCCCAATTTGAAATGGTGGAGGCTGTGTCCCCGAGGTCGAAGTCCCAGTTAAGAACCGCGCTTCTGCAAAACCGCCGGAGCGTGCCGGAGGCCGTGCGCGAGGGCGAGGCCGAGGCGTTGCGCGGTTGGCTGAGCGGGCTCAAGATCAGCGGCCGGACAGTGTGCGCGTATGTGCCGGTGGGGTCCGAACCTGGCTCGATCGCGCTGCTCGACACGTTGCTGGAACTCGGCGCGCGGGTGTTGCTGCCGGTGGCGCGCAACGACGCCGCGGGAATCCCCCGTCCACTGCAATGGGGCAAATATCGGCCAGGCACCCTGGTCGCCGCCGAGTTCGGGCTGCGGGAGCCCCCGCCGCCGTGGCTGCCCGCCGAGACGATCGGTGAGGCCGACGTGATCCTGGTCCCCGCCCTGGCGGTCGACCGGTCCGGGGCGCGCCTGGGTCGCGGCGCGGGCTTCTACGACCGGACGCTGCACCACGCCGCGGCGACGGCCCAGGTGATCGCGGTGGTGCGCGACGACGAACTGCTCGACGAGATCCCCGCCGAACCGCACGACGTCGCGATGACGCATGCGCTCACACCGAAGCGGGGCATCGTCGCCTTGCGTTGACGCGCAACACCTCCCGCTCCGAGGGCAGTCGCAAATAAGTCCTGTTATCGCGGTCGAATCCGGGTATACGGCACGCGCCAGGCATAGCGTCGAGTGCACGGGGAGAAGGGTCGCGGATCGATGGGCGATACACCGGCTTTGAAGAGGGCGCTCAGCCAGCGCCAGTTGCGGATGATCGCCATCGGCGGCGTCATCGGTGCAGGGTTGTTCGTCGGGTCCGGTGTGGTGATCGGCGATACCGGGCCTGGCACGTTCATCACGTACGGCCTGGCCGGCGTGCTGATCATCATGGTGATGCGGATGCTGGCCGAGATGGCCGTGGCCAACCCGTCCACCGGGTCGTTCGCCGACTACTCACGCAACGCACTGGGCAACTGGGCGGGCTTCTCGGTCGGCTGGTTGTACTGGTATTTCTGGGTCATCGTCGTCGGGTTCGAGGCGATCGCCGGGGCCAAGATCATCCAGTTCTGGATCGACGTGCCACTGTGGCTGACCGCGCTGATCCTGCTGATCGCGATGACGGCGACGAACCTGTTCTCGGTGTCGTCGTTCGGCGAGTTCGAATACTGGTTCGCGGGTGTGAAAGTCGCCGCGATCCTGGCCTTCATCGGCCTCGGCGCGTTCTACGTCCTGGGCGTGTGGCCGGACAAGGATCTCGACTTCTCGAATCTCACCGCGCACGGCGGCTTCTTCCCGCTCGGCGCCACGGCGGTCACGGTCGGCGTGGTCACGGTGATCTTCTCGATGGTGGGCGCGGAGATCGCGACCATCGCGGCCGCGGAGTCCTCGGATCCCGAGCGTGCTGTCGCCAAAGCCGCGAACTCGGTGATCCTGCGCATCGCGTTGTTCTTCGTCGGATCGGCGTTCCTGCTCGTCACGATCCTGCCGTGGAACAGCGACCAGACCGTGGCCTCGCCGTTCGTCGCCGCATTCACCGAGATGGGCATCCCCTACGCCGACCACATCATGAACGCGGTTGTGCTGACCGCGGTGCTGAGCTGTCTCAACTCGGGCATGTACACCGCGTCGCGCATGCTGTTCGTGCTCGCCGCGCGCCGTGAGGCGCCACCGCAGCTGGTCGCCGTCACCCGGCGCGGGGTGCCTGCCACGGCGATCCTGACGTCGTCGGTGATCGGCCTGATCTGCGTGATCGCCGCGGCGTTCTTCCCCGACACCATCTTCCAGTTCCTGCTGAACTCCAGCGGCGCGGTCATCCTGTTCGTCTACCTGCTGATCGCCATCTCGCAGATCGTGCTGCGCCGCCGCACCGACGACTCCTCGCTCAAGGTCAAGATGTGGCTGTTCCCGGTGCTCTCGATTCTCACGGCCGCCGCGATCTTCGCGATCCTGGTGCAGATGTTCGTGCAGGGCGGCGACAACCGCAGCGCGTTGGTGCTGAGCCTGGCGTCGTGGGCCGTGGTGATCGTGTTGTTCTGGCTCAACCGGATGTTCGTCAGCCGTCGCCCGCAGACGCCCGACGTCGCGCCGACGTCGGAGCATCCGCACCGCGTGCTGGTGCTCGCCAACCAGACCGTGGAATCGGACGAACTGCTCGACGAACTCCGCCGGATCGGCGCCGACCGCGACACCACGTACTACGTCGTCGTCCCGGCCAGCCCGATCGACACGGGTGTGGCCAATACGCACGGCCCGCTGGACATCTCGGAGGCGACGCAGCAGGCGGCGCAGGAACGCCTCGACAGCACCCTGGCCACGTTGCGCTCCGAGGATTTCGAGGCGACCGGCACGCTCGGCGAGTACCGGCCGCTGCGCGCGCTGGCCAAGGCCGTCGAGACCTTCCGTCCCGATCAGATCGTGATCTCGACGCTGCCGCCGGAAGAGTCGGTGTGGCAGCGGTTCGACGTCGTCGACCGGGCCAGGGCCGAACACCGCCTGCCGGTGACCCACGTCGTATCGCGGGTCCGCGCAACGGAACCCGCGCCGTGACCATCCTGGCCGCGTTCAGCGCGAGCGGGCACGCCCGCGCGCCGCTGTACCTGGCGGCCCAGATCGCGCGGACGACGGGTGACAACGTCCTGGCCGCGGCGGTCATCGAACGGCCGTGGCCGCCGCGCGGCGACCCGGTGGAGAAGGAGTACCTCGACTACGTCGGCCGTCAGGCCGCGCACGCGCTGGACTCGGCCGCGGCCGTGTTCCCCGCCACCATCGAGTTCTCGACGCTGGTCCACGAATCGACCTCGGTGCCAAAGGGTCTGATGGAGCTCGCGGCGTCGCACCGGGCACAGATCGTGGTGGTCGGCTCGTCCTCGTCGGGGCTGTTGGGCCGTGTCGCGCTGGGCAGCGTCACCGAGCGCCTGGTGCACACCGCTCAGGTTCCGGTGGCGATCGCGCCCCGCGGATACGCGCAGGGCTCGGGAAAGATCCGCAGGCTCACCGCGGCGTACGGCGGTGAGGCCGACGTCAACGGGCTCATCCCCGCCGCGGCGCAACTGGCCAAGGACTGGTCGACGTTGTTGCGCATCGTGTCGTTCACCGTGCGCAACGTCGCGGCGTTCTCGGGCCGGATCGAATCGGCCGCAGAGGATCTGGTGGTGCAGCAGTGGTCACGGCGCACCCACGACGACATCGTGCGCCTGCTCGATTCCGTACGCGCGGACGTGCGCAACGACGGGCCCCTGGACGACGTCGACGTCGTGGTGGGCACCGGCGCGGACTGGAACACCGCGGTGCAGAGCGTGCCGTGGGAGGCCGGGGACATGCTGCTGCTGGGTTCGGGCGCCGCGGCCCAGTCGGCGCAGGTGTTCCTCGGTTCGGCCGCAGCCCGGATCCTGCGGAACTGTCCCGTGCCGGTCATGGTCGTACCGCGCTACGAGGGCTGAGCGCTACTGGGGTTCGCGTTGGAATTCCGCGCTGAGTTCGCCCGCGACGCGCTGCAGGATCGGCACCGCGTAGGTGGCGGCGTCGACCGTGACCCGGCCGTCGGGACCGGACACCGAGATCGCGGTGAGCGTCGGGGCGTTGGGCACCGGCACGGCGAAGCAGCGCACCCCGATCTCCTGTTCGGCCTCGTCGGCGGCATACCCGCGTTCGCGGCTGCGCTGCAATTCGTCGATCATCGCGTCGACGTCGGTGATGGTGGCCTTGGTGTAGGCCGGCATCCCGGATCGGGTGAGCAGATCGCGGACGTCGTTGTCGCGCATCTGCATCAAGAGCGCCTTGCCGACACCGGTGCAGTGCAGGTGTACGCGACGACCGACCTCGGTGAACATGCGCATGGTGTGGGCCGACGGCACCTGCGCGACGTAGACGGCCATGTTGACGTCCAGCACGGCCATGTTGGCGGTCTCGCCGATCGCCTCGACCAGTTCGGCCAGGCGCTCCCGCGACGAACGGCCGAACTGCTGAGTCGCGCTCTCACCGAGCCGGATCAGGCGCGGCCCCAGCGCATACCGCCGGCTGGGCAGTTGCCGCACATAGCCGTTGTTGAGCAGGGTCCTGATGAGCCGGTGGATGGTGGGAACCGGCAGACCGGTGCGCTCGGAGAGTTCGCTGACCCCGATCGAACTGCTCACCGAGGCCATGATCTCCAGAAGCTCGAAGCCTCGTTCGATCGACTGCACCCCGCCCGTGGACGGCGGTTTCCCCATACGTCACTCTCCCAGGTTCGCCCCCGGCCACTATTCCACACCGCGGAATAGTGGTTCCAACTTTGCTGGGAGAGCCGGCCGCCCCGGGCGGGGGGCGGCCGGTCTCACTAATCGAACAGCGCCAGCGCCGCGGGGGCGTCGTCGAGGTCGACGGCGAGCGGTTCGAACTCGGTGACGTTGTCGAGTTCGGTTCCCATGGCGATGTTGGTGACGCGTTCGAGGATGACCTCGACGACGACGGGCACCTTGTGCTCGCGCATCAGTTCCTGCGCGCGGCGCAGCCCCGGCCCGATCTGATCGGGTTCGGTGACACGAATCGCTTTGCAGCCCAATCCTTCTGCGACGCGCACGTGGTCGACGCCGTAGCCCTTGGGCATGGAGTCGGACGTCTCGTGTTCCTGCGCGTTGATGTTGTCGAAGGCGAGCGACACGTGGAAGTCCATGTCGAACTGCCGCTGGGCCTGGCGGATCAACCCGAGGTAGGAGTTGTTCACCACCACGTGGATGTACGGCAGGTTGAACTGCGCGCCGACCGCGAGTTCCTCGATGAGGAACTGGAAGTCGTAGTCGCCGGACAGCCCGACCACGGTGGCCGATGGATCGGCCGCGACCACACCCAGCGCCGCGGGCAGCGTCCATCCCAGCGGACCGGCCTGGCCGCAGTTGATCCAGCCACGGCGCCGGAACACCTGCAGGAACTGGCCGCCGGCGATCTGCGACAGGCCGATCGTGCTGACGTAGCGCACGTCGCGGTCGAAGGCTGAGTTCATCTCCTGGTAGACGCGCTGCGGTTTGATCGGAATGTCGTCGAAGTGCGTCTTGCGGTGCATGGTGCGCTTGCGGTACAGGCACTCCTCGACCCAGTTGGCGCGGCTGGGCAGAGCACCGCTCGCGCGGCGCTCCCGGGCCACCTCGAGCATCTGCTCGAGCGCCGCGAGCGCGTCGGACACCACGGAGTAGTCGGGCGCGAACACCCGGCCGATCTGTGTGGGTTCGATGTCGATGTGGACGAATTTGCGTCCCCGCCGGTAGGTTTCGAGCCCACCGGTGTGCCGGTTGGCCCAGCGGTTGCCGATGCCCAGGACGAAGTCCGACGCCAGCATGGTCGCGTTGCCGTAGCGGTGTGCGGTCTGCAGACCGGCCATGCCCGCGGCCAGCCGGTGGTCGTCGGGGATGGTCCCCCAGCCCATGAGCGTCGAGATCACCGGCACGTCGAGCAGTTCGGCGAGTTCGACCAGTTGATCCTCGGCGCCTGCGTTGACGATGCCGCCGCCTGCGACGATCACCGGACGGTCGGCCTGGGCCAGCATGTCGAGGACCTTGACGGCCTGCGCCCGTGTCGCACGCGGCTTGTACACCGGGAGCGGCTGGTAGGTGTCGGGGTCGAACTCGATCTCGGCGAGTTGCACGTCGAGCGGCAGGTCGATCAGCACCGGGCCGGGCCTGCCCGATCGCATGAGGTGGAACGCCTGCGAGAACGCACCGGGCACCTGCGCCGGTTCCAGCACCGTCATCGCCATCTTGGTCACGGGCTTGGCGATCGCGGCGATGTCGACAGCCTGGAAATCCTCCTTGTGCAGGCGCGCGGTCGGCGCCTGCCCGGTGATGGCCAGGATCGGGATCGAGTCGGCCATGGCCGAGTAAAGACCCGTGATCATGTCGGTGCCCGCTGGGCCGGACGTGCCGATGCAGACGCCGATGTTGCCCGCCTTGGCCCGGGTGTATCCCTCGGCCATGTGGCTGGCGCCCTCGACGTGGCGGGCCAGCACGTGCCGGATGCCCCCGTGTGCGCGCATCGCCGCGTAGAACGGGTTGATCGCCGCCCCCGGCAGCCCGAAAGCCTGTGTGGCGCCCTCGAGTTCGAGGATCTTGACTGCCGCGTCGACAGCGCGCATGCGGGTCATGGCCGCTCCTTGGTGTTCGAGGACCCGGGCTCGGTGGAGGCGCCGGAGAGTTTGGCGATGGTCCGGAACAGTCCGGAGTGGTCCAGTGCGCCGTCGCCGTTGATGCGTGCCGACGCCATGAGCTGCGCGACGGCCGCGCCGATCGGCGTGACCACGCCGGCCTCGCGAGCGGCGTTGGTGAGGATGCCGAGATCCTTGTGGTGCAACTCGATCCGGAATCCGGGGTCGAATGAGCGGTCGAGCATCTTCTGGGCCTTCTGGTCCAGCACGGCAGATCCGGCGAGCCCGCCGCCCAGCACCTTGACCGCAGCGGTGGTGTCGACGCCATAGGCCTCCAGGAAGATGATGGCCTCGGCGAGCAGGGCGATGTTGCCCGCCACGATCAGCTGGTTGGCGGCCTTGACGGTCTGCCCGGCGCCGTTGGGCCCGACGTGCACGATCGTCTTGCCGACGGCCTCGAGCACGGGCATCGCGCGGCTGACGTCCTCGTCGGCGCCACCGATCATGATGGACAGGGCCGCGTTCTTGGCGCCGATCTCACCTCCCGACACGGGCGCGTCGATGAGGCGCAGGTCGTGATCGGCGGCCTGCTTGGCCAGGTCCATGCTGACGTCGGGCCGGATGCTGGAGAAATCGATGATCAGCGTTCCCGGTGCGGCACTCGCGAACACGCCGCCGTCGGCGGTGAGCACCTCGGTGACGTCCGGTGAGTCCGGCACCATCACCGCGACGATCTCGGCGCCGTCGACGGCGTCGGCGATCGAGTCGGCCGCGGTGCCGCCCGCGGCGACCAGGTCGGCGGTGCGGTGCGGCGACCGGTTGTAGCCCTTGACCGTATGGCCGGCCTTGACGAGGTTTACGGCCATCGGGCTCCCCATGATGCCCAGCCCGATGAATGCGATCGTGCTCATATCCCCTCCTTCTCGGTGGTCAGTCGGTGGTCAGCGGTCGGCGCGGGCGTGCACCGAGCGGTGTTCGAGAGGCAGCCAGTCGAACGGATCCTCGCGGCTGGCCTTGTATTCCAGGCCCACGTAGCCGCGGTAGCCGTAGCCTGCGAGCTGTTCGAGGTAGCCCGCCAGCGGCAGCGACCCGGTCCCCGGTTCACCACGGCCCGGCGCGTCGGCGATCTGCACGTGGCCGATCAGGTCGGCATGGCCTTCCAGCGCGGCAGGCACGTCGTCGCCGTTGACGCTCATGTGATAGACGTCGGCCAGAAGACGCAGGTTGTTGGCGGTGCCGTCGGACTGCGCCGCGACGCGGTCGATCACGGCGACCGCGTCGGCGGCGAGTTTCAGCGGGTACAGCGGTGACCCGCTGACGGGTTCGATGAGGACGACGGCGTCGATGGCGCGGGTGGCTTCCGAGGCGTAGATCAGGTTCTCCACCGCCGCCGCGTCCTGCTCGTCGACGCCGGCGTCGTCACGGCGGTTGCCGTACAGGGCGTTGAAAGCCTTGGTGCCCAGGCGCTTGGCGATTTCGACGGCGATGTCGACGCTCGCGCGGAAGTCTGCGCTGCGTCCCGGATGCGACAGGATGCCGCGCTCACCACCGGGCATGTCCCCCGCGGCGAAGTTCAGACCGGTGAGCTGCACTCCCGCGTCGGAGATCGCGCTCACGAACTCGTCGACCTCGCGGTCGGACGGGGTGGCCTCGGCGAAAGGCCACCAGAACTCGACCGCGTCGAAGCCCGCGGCCCGCGCGGCCTCGGGGCGCTGCAGCAGTGGCAGCTCGGTCAACAGGATCGAGCAATTGACGGTGTACGGGCTTGCCGGCATTCGCGGAGGCTCCTCACGTTCAGTTTTCCGTATTGCGGAAAACTAGTTTCGTTATGAGGAACAGTGAACAGGCTCACACAGCGTCATGTCAACAGTTTTCCGGCACGAAAACGCCCGTCCCGGTTCGGAATTTGGAGTACGGGCGTACTGAGGAGACCGCCGATGACGCGCCCCACATAGCGCCTCTAGCACTTGAGGCGGTAGAGTGCTAACTAGTTTGATCGACTCGGAGGTTTTCGCGTGCCTACCTATTCCTATGCGTGCACCGAATGTGACAATCGGTTCGACGCGGTTCAGGCTTTCAGCGATGACGCGCTGACCACGTGCCCGAAGTGCTCGGGCCGCCTGCGCAAGCTCTTCGGTTCCGTCGGTGTGGTCTTCAAGGGCAGCGGTTTCTACCGCACGGACAATCGCAGCGACTCCGGCAAGAGTTCCTCCAACGGATCGTCGTCCAAGTCTTCCGAGAATTCGTCGTCCTCGGGATCGTCGTCGAGCTCGTCCGACAGCTCCTCGTCGAGCTCTTCGAGCAGCGCCGCACCGGCCGCTGCCGCCTCCAGCTAG
>Ga0182740_1000339_pt1 | contig 61642 bp, 57 predicted proteins | sample eDN5th37CKraftBY_FD_128872 | JGI IMG/M metagenome (GOLD analysis project Ga0182740, IMG submission 128872) | Enriched backyard soil microbial communities from Emeryville, California, USA - eDNA 5th pass 37_C Kraft BY (version 2) (version 2) | ecosystem: Environmental > Terrestrial > Soil >...
GACATCGGCGTGGGCGCGCGCGAGGTCGGCTTCATGGCCGGCATGATGAAGAAGCTCAGCAACGACGCGGCCTGCGTGTTCACCGGCAAGGGCATCGCCTACGGCGGCAGCCTGATGCGCCCGGAAGCCACCGGTTACGGCACCGTGTATTTCGTCGAACAGATGCTGCACCACGCCCGCCGCGAAACCCACGGCGCGAAAGTGCTGATCTCCGGCTCCGGCAATGTCGCCCAGTTCGCCGCGCTCAAGGCCGCCGAACTCGGCGCGCAGGTGCTGACCTTCTCCGACTCCGGCGGCACCCTGTTCGCCCCCGACGGCTTCGACGAGCAGGCCATGCAGGAAGTGATGGCGCTGAAGAACGAGCGCCGCGGCCGCCTCGCCGAACTGGCCGACGACAAGCGCTTCGACTACCTCGAAGGCCGCCGCCCGTGGCACATCCCGGCCGACATCGCCCTGCCCTGCGCCACCCAGAACGAACTGGACGGCGAGGACGCCCGCACCCTGGTCCACAACGGCGTGCTGTGCGTGGCCGAGGGCGCCAACATGCCCTCCACGCTGGAAGCGGTGGACGTGTTCCTGCAGGCCGGCACCCTGTACGCCCCCGGCAAGGCCAGCAACGCCGGCGGCGTGGCCACCTCCGGGCTGGAAATGAGCCAGAACGCATTGCGCCTGTCCTGGCGCCACGCCGACGTCGACGAACGACTGCACGTGATCATGAAGGAGATCCACGCCAATTGCGTGCAGCATGGCGTGCGCGCCGATGGCAGCGTCAACTATGTCGATGGCGCGAATATCGCCGGATTCGTCAAGGTGGCCGACGCGATGCTGGCTCAGGGGCTGTACTGAGGATGTCCCGTCCCTTCTTCCGCGCGGAGGAAGGGACATCGCCGGTATCCACCCCAATCGGCCCGACACCTTGGCCTGACACCACCCTTCCAGGCGCATGAACGTCTGCGACGTGCCGGATGACTTGGGGGCAACCAGTTGAGCGCGGACATGCGGCGCTTGCCCGCAGGCGCCGCGCCACGCATGCCCCCTGCCGGATCCGTGCCCAGCGGATGACCTCGCCGCCACCCGATGCTGGTGCTGCGCCCCGGAAAAATGATCTTCATGTCATGTCGATTCCATGCCTCCTCGTTCGTCTGGTTGATGGAGCAGGCCAATTCGGATGTTGCGGCCTGCACTCCAACCCGACCCAACCGGAGGATATCCATGACAATCACCATTACCGCCTTCGAAAAATCCCCCGATGGCGGCAAGGGGCTGGCGCGGGACATGCGCGTTCGCTGGGCGTTGGAAGAGGTGAACCAGCCGTACCAGGTTCGCCCCGTTTCGTTCCAGGCGATGAAGAAACCCGCGCATCTCGGCATTCAGCCCTTTGGCCAGATTCCGACCTACGAAGAGGGTGATCTCGTATTGTTCGAGAGTGGCGCGATCGTCCTTCATATCGCCGGGTGCCACCCGGGTCTGCTGCCGAAGGATGTCGATGCCCGGGCACGCGCCATCACATGGATGTTTGCCGCGCTCGGCACGGTAGAGCCTCCCATATTTGAACTTGCAACAGCCAAGTTCCTCGAGGTGGAAAAGCCCTGGAGCAAGGAGCGCCTGCCCTTGATCCAGGATCGCATCCGCAATCGACTGAAGCAGCTATCCGCTTGGTTGGGTGGTACCGATTGGCTTGATGGTCCGTTCAGTGCAGGCGATCTGATGATGGTCCACGTGCTGCAGAGATTGAAACCCTCCGGCCTTCTCGATGAATTCCGGAATCTGGCCGATTACGTCGCCCGCGGGGAGGCACGGCCCGCATACAAGCGGGCTTTCGCCGCCCAATTGGCCGCCAACAGCCCTGCCCGGAATGCCCGGGCCTGACGGCATGCCGCAGCCGATCGCCATCCCGTCGGCACCCGGCCCCAGGCGGCAAGCCGCACCACTCGCGCATCGAGGATCATCCGATGAAACATCCATCCCTGGCCCCCGATCAGATCACCTTGCTGGGTACTGCGGATGACCTAGCCCTTGCAACCAGCGAGGTCATCCGGAAATTTCATGACGCATTCGACCATCACGATCCCGGGGCCATGAAGGACCTGGTGTCGGACGATTGCGTGATCGAGAATACGAACCCCGCCCCGGACGGAGCCCGTCTCGTCGGAAAGGCGGCATGCCTGGCGAACTGGCAGGATCTTGCAAGATCGACGGCTACATGGTTCATCCGTGAGGAGGTGCTTGTCGTCGGTGAGCGCGCCATCGTCCGGTGGCGCCATTGCTGGGGCGAAGACGACGGCCAGTCCATCCGCGGCGTCAACCTGATGCGGGTCCGCGATGGACTCATCGTCGAAGCAATGGGTTACGTGAAAGGATGGAAAAGACCACGATGCATATCTCGCTATCCGAATGGCAAACGCGCCTCCCCTTGCCGGCCACCGATCTCTGGCCGCAGGGTGTCTGGGACATCGAGGCGATGGCACACGGCAGCATGTCGGTCATCCTGTTCACCCCGCGCGGGAAGGATTACCAGACCACGCATGCACAGGACGAGATCTACATCGTCATGACGGGAAGCGGAATTCTCGTGATCGAGGAACAGCCGTATCCTTTCACCGCCGGTGACGTGCTGTTCGTTGCGGCCGGTGCCATGCATCGTTTCGCGGAATTCACGGATGACCTGGTCACCTGGGCGATCTTCTGGGGCCCCAAGGGTGGCGAGGTTGCATGAGCAGGGGCGCCACGCATACTGCCGAACCCGGACATCGGATGCAGCGGAGAAATCATGGGCAGTTCAAACATTCAGGACCTTGTTGACCGGTATCTGGTCGCTTACAACGCCTTCGACATCGATGGCATGGTTTCGCTTCTTTCCCCGGATGTGCGTTTCGAAAACTACTCCGGTGGCCAGCTCACGACGGCGACGAACGGCATCGAGGAGTTCAGGCAACTCGCGGAGCAGTCCAGGTCCCTGTTCTCCGAACGCGAGCAGCGCATCACGAACCTGGAGCTCGGCCATGAATCGGCAGTGGCCGCCATCGCCTATCGCGGAAAACTGGCGAAGGACATTCCCGATGGCCCGCCCGCCGGCACCCTCCTCGATCTCCAGGGCATATCCGAATTCTCGTTCGGCAATGGACGGATCACGAAGATCGTCGATCGCAGCTGATTGCGTGCCCGATGACTCTTCCTGGCGCAGGAGGGAAGCAGGCCCGTGGCCTCGATACAGATTGAAGGTGGCTGCTTCTGCGGAGCCATCCGCTACCGGATCGGCAGCAGACCCGACGGAAGCATGATCTGCCATTGCCGGACATGCCGCAGGCTGTTTTCCGCGCCTGTGGTCGCATGGCTGTCCGTTGACTCGGGCAGCTTCGAATTCATCCACGGCACGCCCGCCACGTTTTCGACCAGCGCACCGGTGACGCGCTGGTTCTGCGCGGCGTGCGGGACCCATGTGGCCTATGTGCACGCGGACGAACCTACCTTCATCGAGGTAGCCACGTGCAGCCTGGACGATCCATCGGAATTTCCTCCGACGCATCATTCGTGGCTGGGCCATGACCTTGCATGGGTGGCGTTCGGGGATGGCCTTCCCGTATTCCCGGAGTCACGCCACGGAGCCTCTTCCTGACGATCCATTCGGGCTGACGTGGCTTCGACATCCATCCGATGTCGCCATCATTCGATGAAACCCGACCCTGAGACCACTGGACGCCATGCCCTATCAACGATCACCGCTATTCCACAAGCACTACGAGCATTACAACCTGCTCCCGTACGGCAACTTCGTGGAGCAGAATGCAGTCACGATCGCCCAGGTGGAGCAATACGACAGGCTCATCGCCGAGCGGAGCGGGGAAACGGTTCTGGATCACTACATCCGCGACAACAAGGAACTGCTGGTAAACGCCCTCGATTTCGTCTCCACCGGCCACCAGGGTTCATGGGTATTCCCGCAGCAGCAGATCAAGACGGCGCTCCGCGGGGAGGGAACCGGCCTGATTCCCGACTACCTGCTTTGCGGCAAAAGTTCCGACGGCCTCGCCTGGTGGGTGGTCGAGTTCAAGGGGGCCGATGAGCAACTGTTCACCACGGGCAAGGATGGCCGCGTTTCATTCAGCGCCACCGCGAACAAGGGCATCCTGCAATTGCTCGAGTACATCGATTTCTGCAACGAGCATCAATCGACACTGCGGGACCAGCTGAAGCTCACGGATTTCAGGGAGCCGCGCGGAATGCTCGTCATCGGCCACGAAGAGGAATTGGAAGGCGACGAACGGCTCCGCAAGCTGAAGGCCGCATGGAACCGCCTCGTCGGTGGCCGGCTTGAAATCCGCACGCACGATGCGCTTGTACGGGCAGCCAGGCACAAGGCCGAATTCCACCGCAATTTCGGCTGATGACGCGCGCCGCCCGGCATGCCGGGCGGCGCACCAAGGCTTCAGGCCATTGCGAGCCAAGTGTCCACGGAGACTGCCGGCAACCCGCGTTCACCCGCACGGACAACGCTGCATCAACCCGGCAGGCTGCCCAGCGTCATCCGATCACGCTGCTCCAGATCCCGCACGGTTTCCACTTCAACAAAGCCGGCCTGTTCCAGCAGCGCGCGGATCGCCTCGCCCTGGTCCCGGCCATGCTCCAGCAGCAGCCAACCGCCGCGCACGAGGTGGGCCGGCGCGCCGGCGATGATTTCGCGGATGGCATCCAGCCCGTCCGCACCGGACGCCAGCGCCGGCGGCGGCTCGAAGCGCAGGTCGCCCTGTTGCAGATGCGGGTCGCCGGCGGCGATGTAGGGCGGGTTGCTGACGATCATGTCGAAGCGGTCGTTGCCCAACGCGGCGTACCAGTGGCCGCGGCGAAACCAGACGTTTTCCAGCGTGTGCGCCTGCGCGTTCTTCACCGCCACCGCCAGCGTGGGGCCAAGCAGGTCGGTGGCGATCACCGTGGCCAGCGGACGTTCGCTGGCGATGGACAGGGCAACCGCACCGCTGCCGGTACCCATGTCGGCCACGCGGCGCAGCTTGTCCGCCGGCAGGCGGGCCAGCGCCTGCTCGACCAGCAGTTCGGTTTCGGGGCGCGGGATCAGGGTGGCGGGGTTGACCTGCAGGTCCAGCGTCCAGAAACCGCGGCGGCCGGTCAGGTAGGCCAGCGGCTGGCCTTCGGCGCGGTGCCGCAGCAACTGCTCGAAGCGTTGGCGGGCGTCGTCGGTCACCGCATCGGTGGCATGCGCGAACAGCCAGGCGCGGTCCACGCCCAGCACGTGCAGCAGCAATTGCTCGGCATCGAAGCGGGCGTCCTCGCCCGGCAGCCGCGCGGCGCCCTCCCGCAACAGTTCGGCAACCTTCGACGTGGGCACGGCGCAACCTCGGTTCTTCGCGGGATGTTTCCGGAGCCGGGAGGATAGTCAGCCGGCCGGCTCCTGCCTACCGCGCGGGTTCAGGGAACGCCGGCGACGGCTTGGAAACCCGGCAAGGCCCCCGATATCGAGGGAGACGATGGATCGAATGGCAGGCATCAATAGTCCCTATCTATTGATTCCATGCATTCAATTCATTTGTTTCATTAGGCAACGCCTATTAGTCTTTGCCCTGTTCTCCACCCACCCCTTCAACCCAGAGGAAGCTCCATGTCCCTTATCAACACCCAGGTCCAGCCGTTCAAGGTCAACGCCTTCCACAATGGCAAGTTCATCGAAGTCACCGACGAGAGCCTGAAGGGCAAGTGGTCGGTGCTGATCTTCATGCCGGCGGCCTTCACCTTCAATTGCCCGACCGAGATCGAGGACGCGGCCGACAACTACGCCGAGTTCCAGAAGGCCGGCGCCGAGGTCTACATCGTCACCACCGACACCCACTTCTCGCACAAGGTGTGGCACGAGACCTCGCCGGCCGTGGGCAAGGCGAAGTTCCCGCTGATCGGCGACGCCACCCATACGCTGACCAACGCCTTCGGCGTGCACATCCCGGAAGAAGGCCTGGCCCTGCGCGGCACCTTCGTGATCAACCCGGAAGGCGTGATCAAGACGCTGGAAATCCACTCCAACGAAATCGCCCGCGACGTCTCCGAGACCCTGCGCAAGCTGAAGGCCGCCCAGTTCACCGCCGCCCACCCTAACGAGGTGTGCCCGGCCAAGTGGAAGGAAGGCGACAAGACCCTGACCCCGTCGCTGGACCTGGTCGGCAAGATCTGAACCATCCCTCGCTCCCACCCCGCTTCGGCGGGCGTGGGGGTGAACCGCAACCTGTTGCCGCCCGCCAGCACCACGCCAGCCAGCCCCAGCCGGTTGCGGTTCACCCCTACTTTTGCCGGCGCGTTGCCTCGTGCAGCCCGCGCCCTCCCCCCGCTTTGCCTCGACGAAGGAGTTGCATCGTGCTCGACGACACCCTCAAGACCCAGTTGCAGCAGTACATGGGCCTGCTGCGCCAGCCGCTGCGGCTGATCGCCTCGCTCGACGACGGCGATGCCAGCCGGGAAATGCGCGGCCTGCTCGACGACATCGTCGCCGCCGCCAACGGCAAGGTGACGCTGGACACCACCGGCAGCGACGCGCGCAGGCCGTCGTTCGTCATCGCCCGCGAAGGCGAGAGCGAGGGCGTGCGCTTCGCCGGCCTGCCGCTGGGCCACGAGTTCGAATCGCTGGTGCTGGCGCTGCTGTGGACCGGCGGCCACCCGCCGAAGGTGTCGCAGGAGGTGATCGACGGCATCAAGGCCATCGACGGCACGTTCGCCTTCGAGGTCTACATGTCGCTGAGCTGCCACAACTGCCCGGACGTGGTGCAGGCGCTGGCGCTGATGGCGATCCTCAACCCGAACATCAGCACCACGGTGATCGAGGGCGGCGCGTTCCAGCAGGAAGTCGAGCAGCGCCAGGTGATGGCCGTGCCGATGGTGTTCCAGAGCGGGGAGATGTTCGATTCCGGGCGCATGTCGCTGGAGCAGATCGTGGCCCGCCTCGATACCAGCGCGACCAAGCGCGAGGCGGCGAAGATCGCCGCCAAGGAGGCGTTCGACGTGCTGGTGGTGGGCGGCGGCCCGGCCGGCGCGGCGGCGGCGATCTATGCCGCGCGCAAGGGCATCCGCACCGGCGTGGCCGCCGAGCGCTTCGGCGGGCAGGTGCTGGACACGATGGCGATCGAGAACTTCATCTCGGTGCAGCATACCGAGGGCCCGAAGCTGGCCGCGGCGCTGGAGCAGCACGTGCGCGAGTACGAGGTGGACATCATGAACCTGCAGCGCGCCCGCAAGCTGGTGCCGGCCGGCAGCGACGGGCTGGTGGAAGTGCAGCTGGAGAACGGCGCCTCGCTGAAGTCGAAGACGGTGATCCTGTCCACCGGCGCGCGCTGGCGGCAGATGAACGTGCCCGGCGAGGACATGTACCGCAACAAGGGCGTGGCCTACTGCCCGCACTGCGACGGCCCGCTGTTCAAGGGCAAGCGCGTGGCGGTGATCGGCGGCGGCAACTCCGGCGTCGAGGCGGCCATCGATCTGGCCGGCATCGTCAGCCACGTCACCGTGTTCGAGTTCGACGGCAAGCTGCGCGCCGACCAGGTGCTGCAGGCCAAGCTGCACAGCCTGCCGAACGTGACCGTGATCCTCAACGCGCAGACCACCGAGGTGCTCGGCGACGGCCAGAAGGTGACCGGGCTGGTCTATACCGACCGCGTCGGCGGCGACTCGCACCGGGTGGAGCTGGAAGGCATCTTCGTGCAGATCGGCCTGCTGCCGAACACCGAGTGGCTGCGCGGCACGGTGGAACTGAGCAACCGCGGCGAGATCGTCATCGACGAGCGCGGCCAGACCAACGTGCCGGGCGTGTTCGCCGCCGGCGACTGCACCACGGTGCCGTACAAGCAGATCATCATCGCGATGGGCGCCGGCTCCACCGCCGCGCTCGGCGCCTTCGACCACCTGATCCGCACCTCGGCGCCGCAGCCGGTGGTGGCCGTGGCCGAAACTGCTTGATGCTTGATGCTTGATGCCCCTCTCCCGCCGGGGTGAGAGGGGCAGCTTGCGAACCACCGGTTCGCTGTCCCTCGAACGCCCTTGCGCCAGCGCAAGGGCCGGGGCGCGAAGCGGGGGTTGGGGTGAGGAGCGAACGGAGTCTCGATGGTTCAAACATCATGGATTCCGCTCGCCCCTCATCCGCCCTTCGGGCACCTTCTCCCGCAGGGAGAAGGGAGGAAATCTGCCCCCCTTCCGAGGCCGTCGAAATGAACCTGCGTGACCTCAAATACCTGGTGGCACTGGCCGAGCACCGGCACTTCGGCCGTGCCGCGGCCGCCTGCTTCGTCAGCCAGCCCACGCTGTCCACCCAGATCAAGAAACTGGAGGAAGAGCTGGGCGTGCCACTGGTCGAACGCGCGCCGCGCAAGGTGATGCTGACCCCGGCCGGGCGCGAGGCGGCGATGCGCGCGCGCGGCATCGTCGCCGAGGTCGAGCAGATGAAGGAGGCCGCGCGCCGCAGCCGCGACCCCGAGGCCGGCACAGTGCGGCTGGGCATCTTCCCCACGCTCGGCCCCTACCTGCTGCCGCACGTGATACCCACCATCCGCGAGCGCTTCCCGCAGCTGGAACTGCTGCTGGTCGAGGAAAAGAGCGACGTGCTGCTGGCGCAGCTGCGCAACGGCCAGCTCGACGCCGCCCTGCTGGCGCTGCCGATCAACGACGAGCAGCTGCACGTCGAGTTCCTGTTCGAGGAACCGTTCGTGCTGGCCGCGCCCGAAGGCCACCCGTTGACGGCCCGCACCCACCTCACCCTGGCCGATCTCGGCGACCAGCGCCTGCTGCTGCTGCAGGACGGCCACTGCCTGCGCGACCAGGCGCTGGACGTGTGCCACATGGCCGGGGCCGCGGAGAAATCCGAGTTCCAGGCCACCAGCCTGGAAACCCTGCGGCAGATGGTGGCGGCCAACGTCGGCGTCACCCTGCTGCCGATGCTGGCGGTGAAACCGCCGGTGGCGCGCTCGGAAAACATCCACCTGCTCGGCTTCGACGGCGCCGACGCGCCCAGCCGCCGCATCGCGATGGCGTGGCGCCGCAGCTCGGCGATGGGCGACTTCCTGCTGCGGTTGGCGCCGTTGTTCAGGGACCTGCCGCCAGACTTGCTGGCCGCATAACCGCTCCCGCGTTTCCCGCTGGAGCGCCCGCCCACCGCATTGCAACCGGGCCATGCCGCCCCCATGATCGGGGTGGCTCGCATCCGTCTTTCGTTGCCCTCACAATAGGCCCCGGGCGGTGCCGGTTCGGCGCCGCTTTTTGCATGCCTTTCACACACTGCAGGAGTTTTCCCATGCCGACCAACAGCGGTCTGCCGCCGTCGATCATCGTCTCCAGTCGTGACCTGGCCCGCCTCGAGGCCATGCTCGATTCCCCCGCCCTGAGCCGGCACCCGGCCGCCGTCGCCCTCTCGCAGGAGCTGGAACGCGCGCAGGTGCTGCCGCCGGAGGAGATCCCCACCGGCATCGTCACCATGCACTCGCGCGTGGAATGCGTCGACGAGCTGCACGATGAAAAGCATTCACTGACCCTGGTCTACCCGCAGGAAGCGGATTTCGACAAGGGCCACGTCTCGGTGCTGGCGCCGGTCGGCAGCGCGCTGCTCGGCCTGTCCGTGGGCCAGACCATCGACTGGACCGCCCCCGGCGGCCGCCAGTTGCGCCTGCGCGTGACCGCCGTGCACTACCAGCCCGAAGCCGCCGGTGAATTCAACCGCTGAGCGCGCCGCGCCAGCCCCAACAGGAACAACGCCATGCCCTCCTCCAAGCTTGCCCAGCTGCGTGAACTGTCCGTCGTCGTCGCCGACACCGGTGACTACGACGCCATCAAGCGCCTGCGTCCGGTCGATTGCACCACCAACCCGACGTTGGTGAAGAAAGCGCTCGACCTGCCGGTCTATGCCGACCTGACCGCGCGCGAGCTGGAATGGGGCCGCGCCCAGGGCGGTGACAGGCAGGAGGTCGCCAAGGCCGTGGTCGACCGCCTGACCGTGGGCGTGGGCACGATGCTGGCCGAACTGGTGCCCGGCCGCGTGTCCACCGAGGTCGATGCCGACCAGGCCCACGACACCGCCGCCACCATCGCCAAGGCGCGCCAGTTCATCGCCATGTACGAGGCGGCCGGCGTGCCGCGCGGCAAGGTGCTGATCAAGATCGCCGCCACCTGGGCCGGCGTGGAGGCCGCCCGCGTGCTGCAGGCCGAGGGCATCGACTGCAACCTGACCCTGATCTTCAACCCGACCCAGGCGCTGGCCTGCTCGGAAGCCGGCGCGTTCCTGATCTCGCCGTTCGTCGGCCGCATCCTCGACTGGTATGTCGCCAATGGCCAGACGCCGGCCAACATCGACGAAGACCCCGGCGTGAAGTTCGTGCGCGGCGTGTACGCCGAGTTCAAGCGCCGTGGCTCGCCGACCGTGGTGATGGGCGCCTCGTTCCGCTCCACCGCGCAGATCGAGGCACTGGCCGGCTGCGACCGCCTGACCATCTCGCCGGACCTGCTGGAAAAGCTCGACGCCGACTTCGGCGAACTGCCGCGCAGGCTGGTGGCCGGCGCCGCCGAGGCGGTGGATGCGACGCCGATCGACGAAGCCCGCTTCGACGCCGACATGGCCGCCGACCCGATGGCAACCGAGAAGCTGGCCACCGGCATCGACGCCTTCGCCAAGGACCTGCAGACCCTGCGCGCGCGCATCGCCGAGGCGTTGGCCTGAGTAGTGCCGGCCGCTGGCCGGCACTACTCGTCGGCTTCGATGGGCAGGTCGGGGCCACGCCCCCGGCATTCATTGCGCGGAACGTCGGGGATGTAACCCCGACCTACGCTCTATAGACACCGGAGGCATAGCCCCACCGGGCAGCAAACCGTCGGGGGGGTGCAACCCCGACCTACGGCTGCTGCCCCAGCCCCACCGGGCAGCTCACCCCGGTGCCGCCGATGCCGCAATAGCCGTTCGGGTTCTTCGCCAGATACTGCTGGTGGTAGTCCTCGGCGTAATGGAACGGCGGCGAGGGAAACACGATTTCGGTGGTGATATCGCCGTAGCCGGCGGCATGCAGCTGCCGCTGGTAGGCCTCGCGGCTGGCAATGGCCGCGTCGTACTGCGCCTGCGTGTGGCAGTAGAGCGCCGAGCGATACTGGGTACCGGCGTCGTTGCCCTGGCGCATGCCCTGGGTGGGGTCGTGGTTCTCCCAGAACGTGCGCAGCACCGTCTCCAGCGATACCCGCGCCGGGTCGAACACCACCCGCACCACTTCGGCATGGCCGGTCAGCCCGGAGCAGGCTTCCTCGTAGGTCGGGTTGGGGGTGAGGCCGCCCTGGTAGCCGACCGCGGTGCTGACCACGCCCGGCAACTGCCAGAACTTGCGCTCGGCGCCCCAGAAACAGCCCATGCCCACGTCCAGCACCTCCAGCCCGGCGAAATCGCCGCGCAGCGGCTGGCCATTGACGTGGTGCACGTTGTGCAACGGCAGCGGCGTGTCCCGCCCCGGCAGCGCTTCTTCCGGCCGCGGCAGGCGCTGCTTGAACGCGCCGATTCCCAACATGCTTATCTCCTCGTTTCAGGCCGGCAGCAAGCCCGGCGTTTCGTCGTCATCGAGGATGGGGGCGCCGGCGCCCTCGCCCAAGGCCAGCGCGGCCACGATCGCGTCGGCTTCGGCCTTGGCGCTGTCGGGCACGCAGACCCGCAGCAGGCCGAACAACGGCAGCTCGCCGCCGGCGCCCAGCAGCGATTCGCCGAGCACGAAGGCCGGGATACCGGCGTTTTCCAGCGCATGCTTGACCAGGTGCGCGTCGAACAGGTTTTCCGCCTGGTAGACCAGTTGCATGGGGGTTCTCCGGTGGGATCAGAGCGGCCGGCTCAGGGCGTCGGTGGCGGCGACGTGCTCGCTTTCCTGCGCCGCCGCCTGCCGCCACTCGTGCATGGCCGGCAGCGCGAACAGCGCCTGCAGGTAGGCGGCGGCGGTGTCGTCCACGGCCACGCCGTAGCCGTCGAAGCGGACCGCCACCGGCGCGAACATCGCATCGACGATGCCGAACCGGCCGAACAGGAAGTCACCGCCGGCGCCGTGGTCGCGGCGCAGCTGGCGCCACAGCGCCTGTACCCGGTCGATGTCGTGCTGCGCAGCGGCGTCCCAGCGGTAGCCGTCGGGGCGGCGGCGGCTGTTCATCGGCAGTTGCGTGCGCAGCGTGGTGAAGCCCGAATGCATTTCCGCCGCGGCCGCGCGGGCCAGCGCCCGCTGCCGCAGGTCGGCCGGCCAGCCACGCCCGTCCAGCCAGCGCTCGTTGGCGTATTCGCAGATCGCCAGCGAATCCCAGACCGCCACCTCGCCGTCATGCAGTGCCGGTACCTTGCCGGTGGGTGAATGGCGCAGCACCTCGGTGGCGAAGCCGGGGGTGTCCAGCAGCAACCGGATTTCCTCGAAATCCACGCCGAAATGCCGCAGCAGCAACCACGGCCGCAACGACCAGGACGAGTAGTTCTTGTTGCCGATCACCAATACCGGACGATTCATGGGCGCAGCCTGCGGATGGGGGGTTCCCAGCATAGCGCCGCACCGGCGGCCGGCTCGGCTAAACTTCGGGGTTGTCATTCCCAGTACCCCGCCCCCATGTCCGAGAACACGCCTGCTGCCGTCGAAAAGCGGGACTTCATCCGCCAGATCGTCCGCGACGACCTGGCCAGCGGCAAGCACACCGCGATCAAGACCCGCTTCCCGCCCGAACCGAACGGCTACCTGCACATCGGCCATGCCAAGTCGATCTGCCTGAACTTCGGCATCGCCGGCGAGTTCGGCGGCGTCTGCAACCTGCGCTTCGACGACACCAACCCGGCCCGCGAGGACCCGGAATACGTGGCCGCGATCCAGGACGACGTGCGCTGGCTGGGCTTTGCGTGGAACGAGCTGCGCCACGCCTCGGACTACTTCGAGGCCTATTACCTCGGCGCCGAGAAGCTGATCCGCGACGGCAAGGCCTACGTCTGCGACCTGTCGGCCGAGGAAGTGCGCGCCTACCGTGGCACCCTGACCGAGCCGGGCCGCCCCTCGCCGTGGCGCGAGCGCAGCGTCGAGGAGAACCTGGACCTGTTCCGGCGCATGCGCGCCGGCGAGTTCCCGGACGGCGCCCGCACCCTGCGCGCGAAGATCGACATGGCCAGCGGCAACATCAACCTGCGCGATCCGGCGATCTACCGGATCAAGCACGTCGAGCACCAGAACACCGGCAACGCCTGGCCGATCTACCCGATGTACGACTATGCGCACGCGCTGGGCGATTCGCTGGAAGGCATCACCCACTCGCTGTGCACGCTGGAGTTCGAGGACCACCGCCCGCTGTACGACTGGTGCGTGGACAACGTCGACTTCGCCCACGACGACGCGCTGACCCAGCCGCTGGCCGACAAGGGCCTGCCGCGCGAAGCGGCCAAGCCGCGCCAGATCGAGTTCTCGCGGCTGAACATCAACTACACGGTGATGAGCAAGCGCAAGCTGATGGCGCTGGTCACCGAGAAGCTGGTGGATGGCTGGGATGACCCGCGCATGCCGACCCTGCAGGGCCTGCGCCGGCGCGGCTACACCCCGGCGGCGATGCGGTTGTTCGCCGAGCGCGTGGGCATCTCCAAGCAGAACTCGCTGATCGACTTCAGCGTGCTGGAAGGCGCGCTGCGCGAGGACCTGGACAGCGCCGCGCCGCGGCGGATGGCGGTGGTCGCGCCGTTGAAATTCGTGCTGGCCAACCTGCCGGAAGGGCACGAGGAAATGCTGGCCTTCAGCAACCACCCCAAGGACGAGAGCTTCGGCAACCGCGAAGTGCCGTTCTCGCGCGAACTGTGGATCGAGCGCGAGGACTTCGCCGAAGTGCCGCCCAAGGGCTGGAAGCGGCTGGTGCCGGGCGGCGAAGTGCGCCTGCGCGGCGCCGGCATCGCCCGCGTCGACGAAGTGGTGAAGAATGACGCCGGCGAGATCGTCGAACTGCGCGGCTGGCTCGACCCGGAATCGCGCCCCGGCATGGAAGGCGCCAACCGCAAGGTCAAGGGCACCATCCACTGGGTCAGCGCCAGGCACGCGGTGGCGGCGGAAATCCGCCTGTACGACCGCCTGTTCTCGGTGGAAAACCCGGACGACGAATCCGAAGGCAAGACCTACCGCGACTACCTGAACCCGGAATCGCGCACCGTCGTCACCGGCTACGTCGAACCGGCCGCGGCCAGCGCCGTGCCGGAGCAGTCGTTCCAGTTCGAGCGCACCGGCTACTTCGTCGCCGACCGCCGCGACCACACGGCCGAAAAGCCGGTGTTCAACCGCAGCGTGACCCTGCGCGACACCTGGGCCAGCTGACCCGTAGGTCGAGGTCACGCCCCCGACGCACGCTTTCCCGGGACGTCGGGGGCGTACACCCGACCTACCGCCAATGCTCCACAGGAACGCACCCTGGTGCATCTCCGTCCCCCTGACCCACGGAACGCCATGCTCTACGCCCAAGTCCACCTCACCCTGCCGGCCTGGATCCACGAAGTGGTCGATACCCGGCGTGCATACCCGGGCGACGAGGCCAAGGTCGCGCTGGCGATCGAGCTGTCGCGGCTGAACGTCGAGGCGGAAACCGGCGGCCCGTTCGGCGCGGTGGTGTTCGGCCCCGACGACCGCATCATCGCCGCGGCGGTCAACCGCGTGGTGCCACACTGCACCTCGCTGGCGCACGCCGAGAACATGGCCTACATGCTGGCCCAGCAGCGGCTGCAGAGCCCGCGCCTGAACGACGCGCTGTCGCCGGTGACCCTGGCCACCTCCTCGCAACCCTGCTGCCAGTGCTTCGGCGCGACGATCTGGGCCGGCATCGACCGCCTGCTGATCGGCGCCAGCGCCGCCGACGTGGAAGAGTTGACCGCGTTCGATGAAGGCCCGCTGCCGGCCGACTGGATAGGCGAGCTGAACCGGCGCGGCATCGACGTGGTGCAGGGCCTGCACCGCGACGCCGCCCGCGCGGTGCTGCACCGCTACGGCCAGAGCGACGGCGCGCGGTATTGAATTTCAAAGCCCCTCTCCCATCGGGGTGAGAGGGGCAGCTTGCGAACCCCTGGTTCGCTGCCCCTCGAACGCCCTTGCGCCAGCGCAAGGGCCGGGGCGCGGAGCGGGGGTTGGGGTGAGGGTGCGGCGGCGAAGCCCTCTTGATGCCAAATTGCACGAGGCTTCGCCCGAACCCTCATCCGCCCCTTCGGGGCACCTTCTCCCGATGGGAGAAGGAACAAAACCCGCTTCGCCCAACATCCAAGGAACCACCATGACCGGCCTGCTCTGCTACTGCCGCCAAGGCTTCGAGCCGGAACTGGCCGCCGAACTGACCGAACGCGCCGCCCATGCCGGCATCGCCGGCTATGCACGCACGCAACGCAACGACGGCTACGTGGTGTTCGCCAGCGATGACGCCGCCGCGCTCGACCGCAGGCTGCCGTGGCGCGAACTGATCTTCGCCCGGCAGAAACTGCGCCTGCTGGCCGAGCTGCCGCAGCTGGACCCGGCCGACCGCATCAGCCCGATCCTCGCCGCCCTGCAAGGCCAGCCGCGCTTCGGCGACCTGTGGGTCGAGCACCCCGATTCGGACGCCGGCAAGCCGCTGGCCGGGCTGGCACGCAGCTTCGGCAACGCGCTGCGCCCGGCGCTGCGCAAGGCCGGGCTGCTCACCGACAAGGACAACAGCAAGTTCCCGCGCCTGCACGTGGTGTTCGTCGATGGCACCCATGCCTTCCTCGCCACCGCCGACACCCGCGACAGCGCGCCGTGGCCGCTGGGCATCCCGCGCCTGAAGCTGCTGCCCGACGCCCCCTCGCGCTCGGCGCTGAAACTGGACGAAGCGCTGCTGACCCTGCTCACGCCCGAGGAACGCGAAGCGCTGGTCAAGCCCGGCATGCGCGCGGCCGACCTCGGCGCCGCGCCCGGCGGCTGGACCTGGGTGCTGACCCGCCAGCACCTGCACGTGAGCAGCATCGACAACGGCCCGCTGCGCCAGCACGTGCTCGACACCGGGCTGGTCGAGCACCTGCGCGCCGACGGCTTCCACTGGCAGCCGGAAACACCGCTGGACTGGATGGTCTGCGACATGGTCGAACAGCCGCGGCGCGTGGCCGAACGCATGGCGACGTGGCTGCGCGAAGGCTGGTGCCGGCACGCGATCTTCAACCTCAAGCTGCCGATGAAGAAGCGCTGGGACGAAACCCGCCTGTGCCTGGAGCTGTTCGCCGCGCAGGCCGGCAAGCCACTGACGATCCGCGCCAAGCAGCTGTACCACGACCGTGAGGAAATCACCGTGCTGGCCACGCCAGCGCGCGGTTGAACCCGCTTTCCCTTCTCCCTGCGGGAGAAGGTGCCCGAAGGGCGGATGAGGGGCGAACGGAATCCTGATGGTCCAGCCTCATGGACTCCGTTCGCCCCTCACCCCAACCCCTGCTCCACGCCCCGGCCCTTGCGCTGGCGCAAGGGCGTTCGAGGGGCAGCGAACCAAGGGTTCGCAAGCTGCCCCTCTCACCCCGCAGGGAGAGGGGCTTTGAAAGCCCAAAGCCCGAAGTTGCCCACGCAACCACCAGCCTTACCCCCATACACCTCTGGCACACTCCCTGCTCCCCCTCCGGAGGAACGCCGCCATCGCCCATTACGTCCTGCGCCATGCCGCCACCGCGCTGTGCCTCGCCCTGTGCGCCTGCGCCGCCTCGACCGACTTCATCGCCCGCGACCACGTCGGTGACGGCACCTTCACCGCCGGCATCGAAGGCCCGGCCACCGGCCCGGACGGCGCGCTGTACGTGGTCAGCTTCGGCAAGGACGGCACCATCGGCCGCGTCGATGGACACGGCAAGGCCGAACTGTTCGTCACCCTGCCCGAAGGCAGCGTCGGCAACGGCATCCGCTTCGCCGCCGATGGTGCGATGCTCGTCGCCGACTACGCCGGCCACGCCATCCTGCGCATCGACCCGGCCACCCGCGCCATCTCGGTATTCGCGCACCTGCCCGGCGCGCACCAGCCCAACGACATCGCGCTGGCGCCGGACGGCACGCTCTACGCCAGCGACCCGGACTGGGCCAACCCCGACAACGGCCAGCTGTGGCGCATCGACCGCGACGGCGGCGCGCACCGGCTCGAATCGGGCATGGGCACCACCAACGGCGTCGAGGTCAGCCCGGATGGCCGCCGCCTGTACGTCAACGAAAGCGTGCAGCGCAACGTGTGGGTGTACGACCGCGACGAAGCCGGCGCGCTGTCGAACAAGCGCCTGCTGATCCGCTTCGACGACCACGGCCTGGACGGCATGCGCTGCGACGCCGACGGCAACCTCTACATCGCCCGCTACGACGCCGGCGTGGTCGCCATCGTCTCGCCCGCCGGCGAGCTGCTGCGCGAGGTGCCGCTCAAAGGCCGCAAGCCGACCAACGTCGCCTTCGGCGGCGACGACGGGCGGCAGGTGTTCGTGACCCTGCAGGACCGCGGCGCGGTCGAGACCTTCCGCGCCGACCGTCCCGGGCGTGAATACGGGCAGCGCCCCGCCGCCGGCCAGTGAGCGCCTGCCGTCTCGTTCCGTGAAACGGCGATCGGGCATGCTGCACTCCACCGGAGGACATGCATGCACGCCATCGAACTGAACGACCCGGCCGGCTTCGGCAACGAATTCCTGCGCCTGACCCTGCTGCAGGGCTTCCAGTCGCTGACCAAGCGCGACCTGGAACTGCTGATCTTCGTGCTGCTCGAACGCGACGGCGCCATCGACCGCGGCGCCTCCAACGCCGCGGTGGCGCTGCAGCTGCGGGTGACGCCGGCCAAGGTCAAGGGCCTGCGCCGCGACGGCTACGCCCGCTGGCGCGCACTGGTGCCCGAGGACGGCGAGGCCGCCCTGCAACGCATCGCCGCCACCGTGCTGACCGAGGCCAACCTGCGCTCGGGGGCCAAGCACGTGAGCGAGCGCAGCCGCAGGGAAGGCTTCCTCGCCATCCGCATCGAGCACCCCGACGACGCGCAGCGTTTCGAGCAGGCCATCCTCGAGGTGGGCGCGCTGCCGGTGTACGAGCGCAACCGCGAGGTGGTGGCGGTGCGTTTCGACACGCTGCTGAAGATCGCCGAGCGCTGGGGCTACCTGCAACCGGACCCACAGGCGACGATGGCGGCATTGAAGAAGCTGGCCCCTGCCTCGCAGGAGGTGGCCGACCTGCTGAAGAAGGACGTCACCCAGCTGCGCTGGGACGACGTGCGCGGCGCGCTCAACAGCCTCGGCGCCAAGGCGGTCGGCTCCACCGTCGAAGGCGGGCTGAAGGGGCTGCTGAAGCTGGTCTTCCCCTTCATCCCGGGCTGAATCTGCACGTTCAGCCAGTGCTGGCTACCATCGCGGCGCACCCTTTCCACCCGCGAACCGTGCCATGAACATCATCCGCCCCGCCCTGCTGCTTGCCCTTGCCGCCCTGCCGTGGAACGACTGCGCCGCACAGGCCGTCAGTTCGCCGCTGGTGCAGGCACCGGTGGCCGTGCGCGAACAGCCGCTGGCCAGCGGCACGGTCACCCACCAGGTGCAGTTGCCGGCCGAGCCGGGGCAGGCCGCGGTGGTGGTGCGTTCGATCCAGCCGGACAACGTGGCCGGCAACTACCGCATCGACTTCGACGCGCTCGACGTCGATGGCGACGGCTTCATCGGCCGCGACGAAGCGCAGGCCAACCCGGCGCTGGCCGACGAATTCGATTCGCTCGATACCGCACGGCGCGGCAAGCTCACGCGCGAGCAACTGGCCGGCTGGCTGTAGGTCGGGGTTACACCCCCGACGCTTTGCGCATCCGTGCCGGTGCGCAAGGGGGGCGACATGCCGAATGCACGGAGGCGTCGGGGACGTAGCCCCGACCTACGGTCCGCACGGCGGCGACGGCTTCATCGGCCGCGACGAAGCGCAGGCCAACCCGGCGCTGGCCGACGAATTATTCGCTCGATACCGCACGGCGCGGCAAGCTCGCGCGCGAGCAACTGGCCGGCTGGCTGTAGGTCGGGGTTACACCCCCGACGCTTTGCGCATCCATGCCGGTGCGCAAGGGGTGCGACATGCCGAATGCACGGAGGCATCGGGGACGTAGCCCCGACCTACGGTCCGCACGGCGGCGACGGCTTCATCGGCCGCGACGAAGCGCAGGCCAACCCGGCGCTGGCCGACGAATTCGATTCACTCGATACCGCACGGCGCGGCAAGCTGGCGCGCGAGCAACTGGCCGGCTGGCTGTAGGTCGGGGTTACACCCCCGACGCTTTGCGCATCTCCGTGCCGGTGCGCAAGGGGGGCGACATGCCGAATGCACGGAGGCGTCGGGGACGTAGCCCCGACCTGCGATCCGCACGGCCTTACAGGCCCGATGCGCGCTTCCAGAACAGCGACAGCAGCGGCGGCATGCGCCCGGCCAGCCCCAGCAGCGCGCCGCGCGCCAGGGTCAGGTGCATCTCGTCGTTGGAAAACAGCTTGTTGATCGCGTCGAAGCCGTAGGCGGCCACCGTGTTCTCGCTGCGGCGGCTGCGCGCCCAGCGCCGCAGGCGGTGCGGCGCGGTCCAGTCCACGCGCCGTTGCAGCGCATCGCGCAGCAGCGCGCGCAGCGCGGCGACGTCGCGCAGGCCGAGGTTGACGCCCTGCCCGGCCAGCGGATGCACCACGTGCGCGGCATCGCCCAGCACCAGCACGCGGCCGGCGAGGTAATCCTTCGCCAACTGCCGGCGCAGCGGGAACGCCGCACGCGGCGACACCGGGCGCATCGCGCCGAGGCGGCCGGCGAAGGCGTTGGTCAGCTCGCGGCCGAAGGCTTCGTCGTCCAGCGCCAGCACGCGCTCGGCCTCGGCATCGGGCAGGGTCCAGACGATCGAACTGCAATGCCGGCCGAATGGCAGCACCGCCAGCGGGCCGGTGTCGAGGAAACGCTGCCATGCGGTGTCCTCGTTCGGCCGTTCGCTTTCGACGTAGCCGACCACGCCGCGCTGGCCGTAGTCGTGGCGCGCGACCTCCAGCCCGGCCAGCGTGCGCAGGGTGGATTCGCCGCCATCGGCGGCGATGGCCACGGCCGCTTCGATGCGGCGGCCGTCGTCCAGCCGCAGGCGCACGCCGCGCGCGTCCTGTTCCATTTCCTCCACCCGCGCCGGGCACAGCACCTGCACGCCTGCGGGTGCCAGCGCCGCCCACAGGCGGTCGACCAGCAACCCGTTCTCGACGATCCAGCCCAGCTCGCGCCGGCCCAGGGTATCGGCGTCGAACGCCAGCTCGCCGCCGCCGGCCGCGTCCCACACCCGCATGCGCAGGTAGGGCCGTGCCCGCGCCTGCGCGACCTGCGGCCACACGCCCAGCGCCTCCAGCAGCGCGGCGTTGTCATGGGCGAAGGCGAATACGCGCAGGTCCGGCTTCTGCGCCGACCACGGCGCCGGCTCGCGCCCTTCCACCAGCGCCACCTGCAGGCCTTCCCGCGCCAGCGCCAACGCGCAGGCGGTGCCGACCACGCCGCCACCGACCACCACCGCATCCAGTATTCCACGACGGCTCATTGCGCCTGGCTCCTGCACAGTTCGGGCACCTGCCCGCGGAACCCCATCGCCCCGCCGACCAGGAAGGACTGCAGTGGCGCGGCCTGCGACGCGGCCAGCAGGCCGATGCTGCGCAGCGGCCGCAGCAGCGGCGAGGGATTGCCGGTCAGCCGCGCCAGCCCATCGGAGAACGCCAGCGTCTGCTCGCGGTCGGGGTCGCGGCGCTGCACGTAGGCCTGCAACAGCGCGTCGGCGCCGGGGTCCTGCGCCGCATCGCCGATCAGTTCGGCCAGGGTCAGCGCATCGCGCAGGCCGAGGTTGAAACCCTGCGCGCCGAGCGGGTGGATGGTCTGCGCGGCATTGCCCAGCAGCAGTGCGCGCTCGCCCACCAGCCGCTGCGCCAGCACCTGCACCAGCGGGTAGGCGCTGCGCGGGCCGCTCTCCAGCAACCGCCCGGCGCGCCAGCCGGCCACGCCCTGCAGGCGCGCCAGCCATGCCGCATCGTCCAGCGCCAACACCGCCTCGGCCTCGTCGCGGGCCACGCCATGCACCACGCCGTAGTGGCGGTCGCCGCGCGGCAGCAGCGCGGTCGGGCCGGTGTCGGTGAAACGTTCGTAGGCGGTGCCATCCGGCGCCCGGGCCGGACGCAGCCGCGCCACGAACAGGGTCTGCAGGTAGTCGTGTTCATGCGTGGCGATGCCCAGCGCCTGCCGCACCGCGCTGCGGGTGCCGTCGGCGCCGACCACCAGCCGCGCGCGCAGCCGGCGTTCGCCGGCCGCGTCGGCAATCACCACCTCGCGGCGGCCGTCCGCGCAATCGCCCAGCGCCACGAACGTCGCCGGGCGGTAGCGGGTGAGGTGCTGCAGTTCGCCGAGCCGGGCTTCCAGCGCATGGCCGAAATCACGCGCCACCACCACCTGGCCGAAGGCCTCGCGGCCGTAGTCGTCGGCCTGCATCAGCACCCGGCCGAAATCGCCGGCGCGGCTGACGTGGATGCGGCGGATCGGGCCGGGCGCCCCTTCCAGTCGCTGCATCACGCCCAGCGCGGTAAGCGCGTTGACCGTGGCCGCGGCGAAACTGAGGTTGCGCTGGTCGAACACCGCCGGCAGGCCGCCGGCCGGGCTGGCTTCCACCAGCCCCACGTCCAGCCCCAGCCGGTCCAGCGCGATGGCCAGGCTGGCACCGACCAGCCCGCCACCGACGATCACCACATCATGCAGGTCACTCATGGCCGCCATGATACCGGCGGGGAGCGCATCCGCAGGCACACGCCGCGGTTGCCGGCGCCACCTGTCCGCTCCCCGCCGATTGGCTAGAATGGCCGCCTGAATCCAGGGAGCCACCACCGCCATGACCGCCAACGTCCAACGCACCTTCGTCCTTTGCCTGCTCGTGCTGTTGATGGCCGGCACCCGCATCAACCATTTCGCGCCGATCCCGGATGCGTCGTGGGCGGTGTTCTTCATCGGCGGCTTCTATCTGCGCGGCTGGACCCGCTGGGCGTTCCCGCTGCTGATGGCGCTGGCGGTGGCCATCGACTGGGCGGTGATCAGCGGCCAGGGCCAGAATTTCTGGGGCCATTACTGCGTCTCCTCCGGCTACTGGGCGCTGGTGCCGGCCTACTTCGCGATGTGGGCCGGCGGCATGCTGCTGCGCCGTTGGTACAAGGGCGCGAGCTGGCGTTCGCTGGGCCTGTTCGCCGCCACCCTGGTGGTTGCCGTGGCCGTGTGCCACCTGTTCGCGCAGGGCGGCTTCTACTGGACCAGCAACGTCGTTGCCGAACCGACCTTCGCTGGCTGGGCCAAGAACTACGGTGACTGGCTGCTGCCCTACCTGCGCACCGCCGTCATCTACACCGGCGCCGCGGCACTGGTGCAGGTTGCCGTGGAAGCCTTCGGCCGCCAGTCGGCCAGCGGCCGCATCGCCCACTGACGGCTCCCGCTCATGGGCAACCGCCTCTCGAAGATCTACACCCGCACCGGCGACGACGGCAGCACCGGGCTGGGCGACGGCAGCCGTACCGGCAAGGATTCGGCCCGGGTCAACGCCTACGGCACGGTGGACGAGGCCAACTCGGCCATCGGCGTGCTGCTGGCGGTGGAACTGCCCGAGGACGTGCGTGCATTGCTGACCACGATCCAGCACCAGCTGTTCGACCTCGGCGGCGAGCTGTGCATCCCCGGCCACGCCGCCATCCAGGCCGCCGACATCGACGCGCTGGAGCAGCACCTGGACCGCTGGAACGACGACCTGCCGCCGCTGAAGGAGTTCATCCTGCCGGCTGGCGGCGAGGGCGCCGCGCGCTGCCACCTGGCGCGCACCATCGTGCGCCGCGCCGAGCGCGAGACGGTGGCGCTGGCCCGCGTCGAGGCGGTGCGCGACGAGGCGGTGCGCTACCTCAACCGCCTGTCCGACCTGCTGTTCGTGCTGGCCCGCGTGCTGGCCCGCGCCGGCGGCCACGGCGAGGTGACCTGGAATCACCAGCGCCGGCACGGCTGACGCGCTCTACCAGGTAGCGCCCGACCGTTGGTCGCGGCGGCGGCGCGCAGCGCCGTGTGGCCTTGCCGCAAGCCGATTGATTGTGCCGACCAACGGTCGGCACCCACCTATAGCGACGCGGCTTGCCCCATCGGCACTTCCCTGTTGGCACTTTTCTGCCGGCCAAGGCCGGCAGCTAGGGGGCATGGCGGTCGGTTACAGTGCCGGGCATGCTCGTCTTCACCCACCCGGCCTGCCTCGGCCATGACCCCGGCATCGACCACCCCGAATCGCCCGAGCGGCTGCGGGTGGTGCTCGACGCCCTGCGCGAGGCCTTCCCCGACCGGCTCGACTGGCGCGAAGCGCCGCCGGTCAAGCTCGGCGAGCTGGCGCGCGTGCACGACCGGGCGCTGATCGACGACCTGCTGCGGCCGCAGACCGAACCGCTGCGGCGCATCGACCTGGACACCTTCACCTCGCCCGGCTCGGCCAGCGCCGCGCTGCATGCCGCCGGTGCCGGCGTGGCCGCGGTGGCGGCGGTGATGGACGGCCCCGACCGCCGCGCCTTCTGCGCGGTGCGCCCGCCCGGCCACCACGCCAGCGCCGACACCGCGATGGGCTTCTGCCTGTTCAACAACATCGCCGTGGCCGCGGCCCATGCCCTCGACGCGCATGGTCTGGAACGCGTGGCCATCGTCGATTTCGACGTCCACCACGGCAACGGCACGCAGGCGATCTTCCTGGCCGATCCGCGCGTGGCCTACTGCAGCACCCACCAGTCCGGGCTGTTCCCGCAATCGGGCAACATGCGCGAGCGCGGCACCGGCAACATCCGCAACATCCTGCTGCCGCCGGGCAGCGGCGGCTTCCGTTTCCGCAACACCTGGGCCGACGAGCTGCTGCCGCAGCTCGACGCCTTTGGCCCGCAGCTGCTGCTCGTCTCGGCCGGTTTCGACGGCCACATGCGCGACCCGCAGGCCGACCTGATGCTGGAAGCCGAGGATTTCGGCTGGCTCAGCGGCGAACTGGCCGCCCTCGCCACGCGCCATGCCGGCGGCCGCATGGTGTCGATGCTCGAAGGCGGCTACGACCTGCAGGCCCTGCGCGAATGCAGCGTGGCCCACGTGCAGGCGCTGCTGGACGGGTGACGGCGGCATGAACCCCGGCCGCCCTCTTCATTGCCCCCATGCGGTCGATACGGCAAGCTAGCGGCCGTTTTCCCCCGAATCCGAACCGCGTGCGCCGAGCCCTTCGCCTGCTTCCCCTGCCCTTGGGCATTGCCATCTGCCTGCCGGCCCTGGCCGATGAAAAGCCGGTGAACTGGAACCTGTGCCCGGCCACCGACACCCTCCCGGCATTCGACGACGCTCCCTCGGCCGACCCGAACGCCGCCGCCATCCGCGACACCCTGCCCACCGACATCGAGGGCGACCAGCTCTCCGGCACCAGCACCGTGCCGCAATACGGCGGCAACGTCGCGCTCAAGCGCGGCGACCAGTTCATGGGCACCGACAACCTGCGCCTGGACACCGAGACCGGCAACTACATCGCCGACGGCAACGTGCGCTATTCCGACTCGTCGATCCGCCTGACCGCCCAGCGCGCCGAGGGCAACCAGGAAACCGACAGCCACAAGATCAGCGACATCCGCTACCAGCTGGTGTCCCGGCGCGGCAACGGCAGCGCCGATTCGATCGACCTGCAGGGCTCGATCGGGCAGATGCATCACTCCACCTACACCACCTGCGACCCGTCGCAGCCGGTGTGGAAGCTGTCCGCGCCACAGATCGAGGTGGACAACGACGAGGGCTTCGGCACCGCCCGCAACGCGGTGCTGCGCATCGGCAAGCTGCCGGTGATGTACATGCCGTGGTTCAAGTTCCCGATCGACGACCGGCGCATGACCGGCCTGCTCTACCCCAAGCTGAGCCTGTCCGGGCGCAACGGCTTCGACTACGCGCAGCCGATCTACTTCAACCTGGCGCCGAACTACGACGACACCCTGACCCCGCGCTGGATGAGCCAGCGCGGCGTGCTGCTGGGAAACGAGTTCCGCTACCTCTATGGCGGCGGCAAGGGCCAGCTGGACACCTTGTGGATGCCGAACGACGAACTGCGCGACCGCGACCGCGGCAAGGTCGAGTTCCGCGGCTACCACAACATCGACCGCCACTGGCAGGCCCGCGCCAACCTGGCCTGGGTCAGCGACGAACGCTACGTCGAGGATTTCGCCAACCGCCTGGCCGGCGTCACCTCCAGCAACCTGAAGAGCACGGTCGGCGTGTACGGCACCGGCCGCACCTGGACCGCGGGTCTGATGGCCGACCGCTGGCAGCTGACCGACTACACCCTGACCGAACGCGCCCTGCCCTACGACCGCCTGCCGCGGCTGTATGCCAACTGGGGCGATGGCTTCGGCCGCTGGTTCGAGGCCGGCGTCTACGCCGAGGCGGTGCGCTTCAGCCACGGCGACGTGCACGGCAAGTCCATCGTCGATGGCGAATACGTGCGCAACGGCAGCGTCTCGCGCATGGACGGCGGGGCGCGCCTGGACATCAAGCCCTACGTGTCTATGCCGCTGGCCGGCGCCTCGTGGTACATCACCCCGACCCTGGCCTGGCGCTACACCGCCTACGATCTGGAACGCGGCCTGGCCGACGATCTGCGCCGCGACCAGTTGACCGCCGCCGGCATCGACCCGGACACCGCCACGCCCGAACAACTGCGCGGCAACACCACCCCCCATCGCAGCCTGCCCATCGCCAGCCTCGACATGGGCCTGTTCTTCGACCGCGAAACCACGCTGGATGGCAAGTCCTACCTGCACACGCTGGAACCGCGCCTGTTCTACCTGAACACGCCCTACCGCGACCAGGGCGACCTGCCGCTGTTCGACACCCGCGCCTTCACCTTCAGCTGGGGCCAGCTGTTCCGCGATTCGCGCTACAGCGGCGCCGACCGCCAGAACGACGCCAACCAGCTGACCGCGGCGCTGACCACGCGCCTGATCCGCCAGGCCGACGGCCGCGAGAAGCTGTCGGCCAGCATCGGCCAGATCACCTACTTCGAGGACTCCCGGGTCACCCTGAACGATCGCGAAGCCGTGGTCGAGCAGGGCAAGTCGGCGTGGGTGGCCGACGTCAACTGGGCCCTCACCGACCGCTGGACGCTGGGCAGCACCTACCAGTGGAACCCGAAATACCGCAAGGAAGACCTGGCCAGCATCCGCGCCCGCTACCTGATGCCGGACGACGGCGTGGTCAACCTCGCCTACCGCTACCGCCGCAATCCCAGCACCGGCGCCGACCAGCTCAAGCAGGCCGACCTGTCCTTCCTGTACCCGGTCAACCCGCGCTGGAGCCTCGTCGGCCGCTACTACTACTCGATGTACGACCACAAGCCGCTGGAGATCATCGGCGGCGTGCAGTGGGACAGCTGCTGCCTGGCGGTGCGCGCGCTGGCCCGCCGCTACGTCAAGAACCGCCAGGGCGAGATGAACAACTCCTTCCAGATCGAGTTCGTGCTCAAGGGCCTGAGCTCGGTCGGGCAGGACACGGACCGCACCTTGCGCCGTGCTATTCTCGGCTACTACCGCGACGACCTGTACCTCGTTCCGCCCAGCAACATCGAGGCGAACGACGACGACTACGATCCGAACCTGATTCCATGACCAAGACCCTACCCGCAGTCCTCGCCGCCCTGCTGGCGCTCACCGCCGTGTCCGCACCGGTGCACGCGCAGCAGACCCAGCCGCTGGACCGCATCGCCGCCGTCGTCGACGAGGACGTGATCCTGCAGAGCGAGCTGCAGCGCGCGATCAACAACATCAAGGGCCAGTACGCCGGCCGCGAGCACCAGCTGCCGCCGGAAAGCGTGCTCGAACGGCAGGTGCTCGAACGCCTGGTGCTGGTCAAGCTGCAGGTCGCCCGCGCCGAAAGCAACGGCATCCGCGTCAGCGGCGAGGAACTGAACCACGCCATCGCCAGCATCGCCCAGCAGAACGGCACCGACGTCGACGGCCTGCGCCAGCGGCTGGCCCAGGACGGCATCGGCTTCGAGGACTTCCGCAGCTCGGTGCGCGAGGAAATCCTCACCCAGCGTCTGCGCCAGAGCTTCGCGCAGAGCCGCATCAACGTCAGCGAAGGCGAAGTCGACGCCGCGCTGGCGCAGCAGAGCGCCGGTGGCCTGCAGTACCACCTGGCGCACATCCTGGTCGGCCTGCCCGATGGCGCCAGCGCCGAGCAGATCAGCACCGGCCAGGGCAAGATCGAGGGCATCAAGAACCTGCTCGACAAGGGCGAACTGGACTTCCAGGCCGCCGCGGTGCGCTATTCGGACAGCCCCAACGCGCTGGAAGGCGGCGACCTCGGCTGGCGCAGCCTGGACGAGATCCCCAACGCCTTCTCCAGCCAGATCCAGGCGATGAAGGCCGGCGACGTGCTCGGCCCGATCCGCGGCCCCAGCGGCTTCCAGCTGCTGAAGCTGGTGGAAGTGCGCGACAGCGACGGCGCCGCCGCACAGACCGTCACCGAGTACCACGCCCGCCACATCCTGGTGCGCGTGACCGACCAGGTCGACGAGGCCGCCGCCAAGGCGAAGATCGAGACCCTGCGCGCGCGCATCGCCGGCGGCGCCGACTTCCAGGCCGTGGCCAAGGAGTCGTCCGACGACGCCAACAGCCGCGGCCAGGGCGGCGACCTGGGCTGGTTCCCCGCCGACGCCTTCGGCCCGGACTTCGGCCGGCAGGTCGAGGGCGTCGAAGACGGCGGCGTCACCGCGCCGTTCCGCACCGACGCCGGCTGGCACATCGTGCAGCGCGTAGGTACCCGCCAGACCGACGTCGGCGACGCCAACAAGCGCGCGCAGGTCCGCGAGACCATCGGCCGCCGCAAGCTGGAAGAGGAATACAACCGCTTCCTGCAGGAGTTGCGTGGCGAGGCCTACGTCAGCTTCCGCAGCGGCGACCGTGCCGAGGGCACCGCCGAAACCCCGCAGCAGCCGTAACCATGCTGCCCCAGCTCGCTCTGGTCCCGGGCGAGCCTTCCGGGATCGGCCCGGAACTCTGCATCCGCCTTGCCCAGCAGCCGCGCACTGATTGCCGGCTGCTGGCCTTCGCCGACCCGGACACCCTGCACGCCGCCGCCGCCGCGCTCGGTCTGCCGCTGAAGCTGCTGCCCGAGGACGCCGATGCACGGGCGCCCGGTGAGCTGCGCCTGCGCGAAATCCGCAACGCCGTTCCCTCCCGCTTCGGCCAGCCCGATGCCGCCAACGCGCGAGCAGTGATCGACGCCCTGCTCGGCGCCGGCCGGGCCTGCCTGAGCGGCAAGCTCGATGGCGTGGTCACCGGCCCGGTGCACAAGGCCGTCATCAACGAAGGCGGCATCGCCTACAGCGGCACCACCGAACTGCTGGCCCACCAAGCCGGCGTCGAGGTGGTGATGATGTTGGCCAACGACATCGTGCGCGTGGCACTGGCCACCACCCACCTGCCGCTGCGCGACGTTGCCGACGCGATCACCGCCGACGGCCTGCGCAAGGTCATCGCCACCACCCATGCCGCGCTGCGCCGCGACTTCGGGCTGGCGCGGCCGCGCATCGCCGTGCTCGGGCTGAACCCGCACGCCGGCGAGGACGGCCACCTCGGCCGCGAGGAACTGGACCTCATCATCCCGCTGCTCGAACGACTGCGCGGCGAAGGCATGGACCTGGTTGGCCCCTTGCCGGCCGACACCGCCTTCCTGCCGGCCAAGCTCGCCGGCTTCGACGCGGTGCTGGCGATGTACCACGACCAGGGCCTGCCGGTGCTCAAGTACAGCGGCTTCGAGCAGGCGGTGAACCTCACCCTCGGCCTGCCCTACCCGCGCGTGGCCGTCGACCACGGCACCGCGCTGGACCTGGCCGGCAAGGGCGTGGCCGATCCTTCCAGCCTGCTGGCCGCCACCGCGCTGTGCGCCCGGCTGGCCGCACAACGTAAGATTCCCCGATGAACGCCCACTCCCCGCGCGCCGGCTTCACCGCCCCGGCGAAGAAGCAGCTCGGCCAGCATTTCCTTGCCGACGCGCACTACGTCGAGAAGATCGTGCTGGCGGTGAACCCGAAGCCCGGCGAGCGGCTGGTCGAGATCGGCCCTGGCCAGGGCGCCATCACCTTCCCGCTGCTGCGCCGCCATCCGCAACTGACGGTGATCGAGTTCGACCGCGACCTGATCGCCCCGCTCACCGCCGCCGCCGCGCCGCTGGGCGAGCTGGGCATCGTCCACCGCGACGTGCTGCAGGTGGATTTCACCGAACTGGCCGCCGGCGGCAGGATCCGCCTGGTCGGCAACCTGCCCTACAACATCTCCTCGCCGATCCTGTTCCATGCACTGGACCATGCCACGGCGATCTCGGACATGACCTTCATGCTGCAGAAGGAAGTGGTGGACCGCATGGCCGCCGCGCCGGGCAGCAAGGTCTACGGCCGGCTGAGCGTGATGCTGCAGGCGTGGTGCGAGGTGACCGCGTTGTTCGTGGTGCCGCCGGGCGCGTTCCGGCCGCCGCCCAAGGTGGATTCGGCGGTGGTGCGGCTGGTACCGCGCGACCCGGCCACGGTCGGCATCATCGATCCGAAGCACTTCGCCGACGTGGTCAGGGCCGCGTTCGGCCAGCGCCGCAAGACCCTGCGCAACGCCTTGAACGGCGTCGTCGACGAAGCCGGCTTCGCCGCCGCCGGGGTGCGCAGCGACGCGCGCGCCGAGCAGCTGCAGGTGGCCGATTTCATCGCACTGGCCAACGCCACCGCTGCCTGACGTCGGTTGCACCCGCTTTTGCTTACACTTGCGCGCATGGACGACTCCCGCCACTACGCGATCGAAGTCGAGGTCACCCCCCGCTTCATCGACGAACATTCCGCGCCCGAGGACGGGCGCTACGCGTTCGCCTACAGCATCCGCATCCTCAACCGCGGCACCGTGGCGGCACGGCTGATCAACCGCCACTGGCGCATCACCGACGGCCACGGCCGCACCGAGCACGTCGACGGCGAAGGCGTGGTCGGCGAGCAGCCGCGGCTGCGCCCCGGCGAGGAATTCCGCTACACCTCCGGGGTCATGCTCGGCACCGAGCGCGGCACCATGCAGGGCCACTACGACATGCAGGCCGACGACGGCACCGAGTTCGCCGCGCCGATCGCCCCGTTCGTGCTGGCCGTCCCCAGGACGCTGCACTGATGGCGACCTGGGCGATCGGCGACCTGCAAGGCTGCTACGACGTCACCCGGCGGCTGCTGGACCGGATCAACTTCGACCCGGCCGTGGACCGGCTGTGGTTCTGCGGCGACCTGGTCAATCGTGGCGGGCAGTCGCTGGAAACCCTGCGGCTGGTGCACTCGCTGCGCGAGCACAGCGTGGTGGTGCTGGGCAACCACGACCTGTCGCTGCTGGCCGTCGGCGCGCGCAGCGAGGAGGAACAGCGCAAGGTCAACCCCGACCTGCAGCGCGTGGTGCTGGCCGAGGACCGCGACGTGCTGCTGGACTGGCTGCGCCTGCAGAAGCTGGTGCACGTGGACCGCGGACTGGGCTGGATGATGTTCCATGCCGGCCTCGCCCCGAAGTGGACCGTGGCGATGGCCGAGAAGCACGCGCGCGAAGTCGAGCAGCAGCTGCACGGCAACGGCTACCGCAAGCTGCTGCGCAACATGTACGGCGACGGCCCCAGCTGGGCGCCGAACCTGGGCGGCTACGAGCGTTCGCGCGCGATCATCAACCTGCTCACCCGCATGCGCTACTGCACCCCGCGCGGCCGTATCGGCATCGAGGACAAGGGTACGCCGGGCACCCAGCAGCAGGGCATGTACCCGTGGTTCGAGGTACCGGGCCGGGTCGAGCGCGAACTGAAGATGGTCTGCGGCCACTGGTCGGCGCTGGGCCTGACCATCACCCAGGGCGTGCACGCCATCGACACCGGCGCGGTCTGGGGCGGCAAGCTCACCGCGCTGCAGCTGGACAGCGAGGACCTGCGCGTGGTGCAGGTGCCGGGCCGTGACGTGCCGGTGCCCGGCGTGCGCCCGCCACGCAGGCCGCCGGCCGAAAATGGCCCGGCGGCGCGCAACGATGCACCCGGCGAGCGCCGCGAACAGCGGCGGCGCCCGCGCCGGCACCGCCCGCACAACGGCGGCAATGGCGCGGGAACGCCCACCGAAAAGCCGTAGGTCGGGGCTACATCCCCGACGTTTTTCGTATCCGGTGAGAAGCGCGTCGGGGACGTGGCCCCGACCTACAGTCGCGAGTAGTGGGCAAAACGGAACGCGAATGCATGCCGCTCGTCGGCCGCATGCGGCTGGCTGTCCACTTCCCGCCACCGTGCCGGATCGACCTCGGGAAAGTGCGTGTCGGCCTCGACCGCGGCATCCACCCATGTGAGGTACAGATCGGTCGCATGGTCGATCAACAGGCGATAGACCTCGCCGCCGCCGATCACGCACACCTCCCCTGCGCCTTCATCCGCCGCGATGCGCAACGCCTGGTCGAACGACGCCACCGCGCGCATGCCGTCGAACGGCACCTGTCCGCTTCGGGTAAGTACCAGGTTGGTCCGCCCCGGCAGCGCACGCCCCAGCGATTGCGCGGTCTTGCGCCCCATCAGGATCGGCTTGCCGAGGGTCAGCGCCTTGAAGTGCTTGAAATCGTCCGGCAGGTGCCACGGCATCGCGTTGCCGTGGCCGATGCCGCGGTTGCGGTCCAGCGCGGCGATGAGCGAGAGCCGTGATTGGTGATTGGTGATTGGTGATTGGTGAACGGCAACAGCTGGCTCCGTCACGGCAGCGTGCTTTTGCTCCTGCTTTTCCGAATCACGGTTTTCAACAGACGAATGTCTGGTCATCACGAATCCACCAATCCCGGTTCTCACACCGCTACCGGCGCCTTGATCGCGGGCAGCGGGTCGTAGCCGTCGATGCGGATATCGTCGAAGGTGAAATCGAACAGGTCGGTCACTTCCGGGTTCAACCACAACTTCGGCAACCCACGCGGTTCGCGCGACAGCTGCTCGCGCGCCTGCGCGTAATGGTTGGAATACAGGTGCGCGTCGCCCAGCGTGTGCACGAAATCGCCCACGCCCAGCCCGGTGGCGCGGGCCACCATGTGCGTGAGCAGCGCGTAGCTGGCGATGTTGAACGGCACGCCGAGGAAGATGTCGCCGCTGCGCTGGTACAGCTGGCAGCTCAACCGGCCGTCGACCACGTAGAACTGGAACAGGCTGTGGCACGGCATCAGCGCCATCTGCGGCAGCTCGCCGACGTTCCAGGCACTGACCAGCAGCCGCCGCGAATCCGGGTTGCGCCTGATCTCCTCGACCAGCCATTGCATCTGGTCGATCTCGTTGCCATCGGGGCCGGTCCAGCGCCGCCACTGCTTGCCGTAGACCGGGCCGAGGTCGCCGTTTTCGTCGGCCCATTCGTCCCAGATGCTGACGCCGTTGTCCTTGAGGTAGGCGATGTTGGTGTCGCCCTTCAGGAACCACAGCAGCTCGTGGATGATCGAGCGCAGGTGCAGCTTCTTGGTGGTGACCAGCGGGAAGCCTTCGTTCAGGTCGAAGCGCATCTGCCAGCCGAACACGCTGCGGGTGCCGGTACCGGTACGGTCGGCCTTCTCCGCGCCGTGTTCGAGCACGTGCGCAAGCAGGTCGAGGTATTGCCTCACTTTTCACCTCCGGCGAAGGGCTTCATTTTTCACCTCCGGCAACGCGCTTGTTTTTCGCCGCCGGCGAAGGCCTCATGCCTTGTCTTCCGTCGGTGGCAGCGGCTGCAGGGTCGGCGCGCGCCGCGACAGCCACAGCAGGGCGATGCCCAGCGCGACCAGCGGCAGGCTCAGCAGCTGGCCGCGGGTGAACCAGCCGAAGGCGAGGTAGACGCCGTTGTCGGGCATGCGCACGAACTCGACGAGGAAGCGGAAGCAGCCGTACAGCAGCGCGAACAGGCCGGACACGGCATAACGGGCGCGCGGCTTCATCGAGAACGTCCACAGCACCGCGAACATCACCAGCCCTTCCAGCAGCGCTTCGTACAGCTGCGAAGGATGGCGTGCGTACTGGTCGAGCAGGCCGGCGGCGTAGTCCTGGCGGATCTGCGCGGCCGACATCAGCTGCTCCATCGTCGGCAGCCCGGCCGGCACGTCCTTGAGCGGCGCATGCGGGAACACCACGCCCCAGCCGGCCTGGGTGAACTTGCCCCACAACTCGCCGCCGACGAAGTTTCCGAGGCGGCCGAAGCCCAGCCCCAGCGGCACCAGCGGCGCGACGAAATCGAGGGTGTCGAAGTAATGCAGGCGGTGCTTGCGGGTCCACCACCAGCCGGCGGCCATCACCCCGAGCAGGCCGCCGTGGAAGCTCATGCCGCCCTCCCACACCCGCAGCAGGATCAGCGGGTTGTGCAGGAACTCGGAGGTCGCATAGAACAGCATGTAGCCGATGCGCCCGCCCAGCACCACGCCGAGCATGGCGTAAAACAGCAGGTCGGAGAAACCGTTCATGTCCACGCCCGGCAGGCGTCCGGCACGGACGCGGCTGCGCCCCAGCCACCAGGCGGCGGCGAACCCGAGCAGGTACATGATGCCGTACCAGTGCACCTTGATCGGCCCCAGTGAGAAGGCGATGGGGTCGATGTCGTGGAGGTAGATCATGCGTAAGGGCCCGGCGGACAAGCGCCTATTCTCGGGGCAGCGCCCGCGGGGCTCAACCCACGACCGGTACCCGCCATCGAATGCCCGCCACCCGGTCCGGTACCCACGGATGCAGGAAGGGCCGGCATTGCCGGCCCTTCGTCCATCACCAGTCGCCGGCGCCCGGTACCTGGTGCGCCTTGGCACGGCGCCGCATCAGCAGGTTCAACCACTCCACCAGCACCGAGAAGCCCATCGCCGCGTAGATGTAGGGCTTGGGCACGTGCACGTCCACGCCGTCCAGCACCAGCACCACGCCGACCAGCAGGATGAAGGCCAGCGCCAGCATCTTCACCGTCGGGTTGGCGTCGATGAAGCGGCCCAGCGGGTTGGCCGCCAGCAGCATCATCGCCACCGCCAGCAGGATGGCGCACACCATCACCGGCACGTGGTCGGCGATGCCGACGGCGGTGATCACCGAATCCAGCGAGAACACGATGTCGATCACCGCGATCTGCGCGATCACCATGCCGAACACGGCCGAGGCCTTGGTGGTGGTGGGGTCCTCGTCCTCGCCGCCGCTGATCAGCTCGCGGATTTCCTTCACGCCCTTGTAGAGCAGGAACAGCCCACCGAGGATCAGCACCAGGTCGCGGATCGAGATGCCCATGCCGGCCACCGTGAACAGGTTGTTGTCCATGTGCGCCAGGTAAGCCAGCGACACCAGCAGCGCGATGCGGGTGATGCAGGCCACGGCGATGCCCAGGCGCCGCGCCGACGACCGCCGCTCCTCGGGCAGGCGGCTGACCGCGATGGAAATGAACACCAGGTTGTCGATGCCGAGCACGATTTCCAGTGCGCTGAGCGTGAACAGAGTCAACCAGACGTTTGGGTCGGCAAGAAATTCAAGGGACATTCGGAAAATCCTTCAATAGAACCGGGGCTGCATTCAGGACAGGCGGGGCAGCAGGATCAGGCCCCAGCACAGCAGCACGTTCACCATCAGCACGAATACCGCCGCCGAGCCCATGTCCTTGGCGCGGCCGGCCAGCACGTGGAATTCGGGGCCGTAGCGTTCGATCACCGCCTCGATGGCGGAATTGGCCAGCTCCATCGCCATCACCAGCAGCATCGAGCCGACCAGCAGCGCGCGTTCGACCGGGGTCTGCCCCAGCCACAACGCCAGCGGCGCCAGCAGCACGAACAGGTAGACCTCCAGCCGGAACGAGGACTCGTGCCGCCACGCGGCCGCCAGCCCCTGCCAGGACCAGATCGCGGCCTTCACTATCCGCCCCGGCCCGCGTGGCAGGTTGCCTATTTCGTCAGCCATGCGCGCGGCTCCGGGGGGACCGGAAGGGGCGGGAACGGGAGAACACCATGCGGACGACCGTGACGGAGGAGCAACGCGGGATTCTGCCACAGGCGCCCGGCGACCGCCTTGCCACGGCAGCCATGCGTGGATGCGGGGCTTGCGCCGCGCTGGCGGTTTTCCGGCCGGAACCCCATGCGGGGCAAGCCCCACAACTACGGAGGGGCTTGGGTTCCCCGGCCCGTCAGGCGAAGCGCACGGTGGCGGTGGTGCCCCGCTCCGGCTCGCTTTCCAGCTCGATCTTCCAGCCGAAGCGCTCGCACAGCCGGTGCACGATGGGCATGCCCAGCCCGTGGCCCTCGCGGCGCTCCGGCACGGCGCGGAAGAACGGCTCGAAGACCCGCGACAGCGCCTCGGGCGACATGCCGATGCCGGTATCGCGCACCACCAGCCGGTCGGCCTCGACCTCGACCTCGACGTGGCCGGCGTCGGTGTAGTTGCAGGCGTTGCGCAGCAGGTTGCCGACCACCACGTGCAGCACCTGCGGCGGCACCCGCAGCAGGCACGGCGCATTGATGTGCAGGCGCAGCTCCAGCGGGCGCCCGGCCAGGCCGACCTCGGCGCTGGCCGCCTCGCGGCGCACGACGTCGCCGACGTCGACCCATTCGGACTGCGGCTCGATGTTGGCCTCGCGCGCCAGGATCAGCAGCGCGTCGATCAGCGCCTCCATGTCGCGGCCGGCGCGCTGGATGCGCAGCAGGCTGCGCTGCAGCACCGGGCCGGCTTCCTCGCCGGCATCGATCGCCATTTCGCAGGCCATGCGGATCACGGTCAGCGGCGTGCGCAGCTCGTGGCTGGCGTCACGGGTGAAATTGCGCTCGCGCACCACCTGGTCGCCGATGCGCCCGGCCATGCCGTGCAGCGCCGCGGCCAGTTGCCGCACCTCGCCCTGCACGTCGGCCGGCAGCCGCGCCGGCGCCAGCTCGCTGGCGTCCGGGTAGCGCGGGTCCCATTGCGACACCCGCCGCGCCAGCCACACCAGCGGCGACACCGCGCGGTGCGAGGCGCGGTAGGTCAGCCACGACGCGCCGTAGATCGCCAGCAGCACCAGCAGCACCGGCACCACGCCGAACCAGAACGCCAGCCATTGCGCCTGCGAGCGCAGGAACACCAGGTACAGGCGCCCGGCCGGGGACTGGTCCACCAGCACCAGTTGCCCGGCTTCGCGCAGGTCGTGGAAACCCGGCTGCAGCGCGCGCAGCGGCGGCGGCAGGTTCAGCGGCGAGCCGCCGGTTTCGAGCAGGTAGCCGCGCAGGTGGCGGGTATTGGGCGGCGGCTGCGCCGGCGAGGCCGCGTGCAGCTCCCAGTAATGCGCGGCCTCTTCCTGCAGGACCGTGTTGACCAGCCCGAACTTGACCACCAGCAGCACCAGGTAGCCGCCCAGCAGCGCCGCGAGGCTGGCCAGCAGCGTCTGCAGCAGAAACGCGGTCCTGATCTTGCGTGGCAAGCCGTGCAGCATTACAGCCTTCCCCCTTGTCGCGCACGGCCGGGGCCACTACCGCAGCGGCCATGTCCGCCCGCGTCGCGCCCTGCCCTGCCCATTGCGGCATCAGCCCATCGGCTGGGCGATGTCGGCAACGCGGTAGCCGGCGCTCTGCACGGTGTGCAGCAGCGGCCGGTCGAACGGCTTGTCGATGATCTTGCGCAGGTTGTAGAGGTGGCTGCGCAGGGTGTCCGAGTCGGGCAGGCCATTGCCCCAGATCTCGCGCTCGATCTCCTGCCGGGTCACCACCCGCGGCGACTCGCGCATCAGGATGGTCAGCAGGCGCAGGCCAATGGGCGAGAGCTGCAGCTCGATGCCGGCGCGGGTGGCGCGCATGCTCACCGGGTCCAGCACCAGGTCGGCCACCTTCAGCACCTCGGCGCCCACCTGGCGGCGTTCACGACGGATCAGCGCGCGCAGGCGCGCTTCCAGCTCCTGTATCGCGAACGGCTTGGTCAGGTAGTCGTCGGCGCCGCAGCCCAGCCCGGTGAGCTTGTCGTCGAGGGTGTCGCGCGCGGTCAGCATCAGCACCGGCGTGGACTTGCGCGCCTCGCTGCGCAGGCGGCGGCAGACCTCCAGGCCGTCCAGCCGCGGCAGCATCAGGTCCAGCACGATCACGTCGTAGCTGTTCTCGGCGGCCAGCCGGTAGCCGTCCAGGCCATCGACCGCGTAGTCCACCTCGAAGCCACGCCCTTCCAGGTACTCGCCGATCATCTCGGAGATGTTGCGGTTGTCCTCGATGACCAGCACCAATCCGGACGATTCCTTGGTCTGTCGCATGCAGCCTCCCAATTCTTCAGCTTTGTGAAGGATGCCGGCCGGCAGGTGCACCGGATGTGAAGAAACCCTGTCGCGGCCGGCGGCCGGAAACGCCACCGCGCCGCCCTATGCTATGCGCCCCTTCCACCGGAACCGGACATGGCCGCCGCGCCTTTCACCGCCTACCTGTATCCCGTGCTGTTGCTGGTGGCCAGCAACGTGTTCATGACCGTGGCCTGGTACGGGCACCTGAAGTTCCGCGCCGCGCCGCTGGCGCTGGTGGTGCTGGTCAGCTGGGGCATCGCCTTCTTCGAATACTGCCTGCAGGTGCCGGGCAACCGGCTCGGCGCGGCGGTCTATTCGGCGCCGCAGCTCAAGGGCATGCAGGAGGTCATCACCCTGCTGGTGTTCGCCGGGTTCTCGGCCAGCTACCTCGGGCAGCCGCTGAAATGGAACCACTGGGCCGCGTTCGCGCTGATCGCGCTGGCGGCACTGCTGATGTTCAAGGAGTGAAACCACGGCCACGCCGCCGGGTCCGGGTGTTGCCCGGCCCGCGACGGCGTGGCGGCAGTGCTCAGCCTTCGCCGGGCGCCTTCTCGACATGGGCGGCAAACACTGCGTCGATCTGCTGGTCGGCCACCTTCCTGCCGGCCTGCACGTCATCGGCCTGGGTGAACAGCGGGATGATCATCGCCATGCCGTCGACCTTGGTCTTCAGGTGCACGCCCGGCGCCTGGCCGAGGAAAGCGTCCCAGTGCCGGCGCACCTTCGCCCAGTAGCCGGCGGTGGCGTTCCAGTAGTCGCGGGCCGGGGTGAAATCCACGTCGGTGCTGCGCACGTAGTCGTTGAAACCGAACTCGCGCGCGATTTCCTGCTGCGTGCCGTCGGCGTTGCGCTGCACTTTGGTATTGAACTGCTCGTGGGTCCAGCCCTCGGGCGTGAGCGTGTGCCGGTTGACCATCGCCAGCGCGTTGTAGTCGCTGCGGCGAGTGTATTCGCGGCGCGGCAGCGGGCGCCAGCCCGGGTCGCTGGTCCAGCTCGGTACGCCGTTGTCATAGCTCCACCTGCCGGTGCCGCAGTAGCGCGGGGCGTCGCTGACCTCGTACACGCATTGGGTCCACGCGCCCTGGTTGATCGCGGCGGGAATGACGCGCACCTGCCAGACCTGGTCGGCGCTGAATTCGAAGCGATTCGGCGCCTGGTAGGTCCAGTCCTGGCGCCAGTGCTTGGTGACGTGGCCGCTCTTCGGGTCCACCAGCAGATGCTGCAGCACGACGCGGGTCGGCGTGTCCTCGACCACCACCACCAGCTCGTTGCCGCCGCTGCGCATCGCCGGGGCACGCTCGTAGCCGGGCTTGAGCAGCACGGTTTCGTCGAAGGCGAAGTCCACGGCGTACTCGCCCTGCATGCGCAGGATGGTGTCGTGGTCGCGGGCGATGTCGGCGGGCGCGGCGCTGGCGGCACCGGTGGCGGCGCACAACAGCAGCAGGCTGGCGTGATGCGGTTTCATCGTGGGTTCCTTGTTCATGCGGAAAGAAGGCCGTCCGTGGCCGTTGATGCTCCAACGGAGAGAGAAGCGGCAGGCGCTTACCAGGCCACCGACAGGCTGGCCGACAGCGTGCGCCCGGGGTTGCTGTAGCGGTCGAGCACGGTGCTGGACGCGGCCAGGGTCGAGGCCAGGCTGGACCAGTCGATGTAGGCGCGGTCGGCGAGGTTGAACACGCCGACGTTGACCGTGGCGCCCGGGGCGAACGTCCAGTGCGCCATCAGGTCGAGCACGCCATAGCCGGCCGGGCGCCAGGCGCTGTCGCTGGCGACGCGGTCCTTGCGGCGGGCGAAGGTGCCGGCCAGTTCCACGCCCCAGTCGTCGCGGTCGTACATCAGCCCGAGCGTGCCGCGCAGCGGGTCCACCGAATCCAGCGGCAGGTTCTGGTACGGTTCTGGCCGCGCGACCAGGCCGCCGCGCCGCGCAGCGACCAGCCGGCCAGCGCCGGGCTCAGCTCACCGAAATCGACGCCGGCCTTCAGCTCGGCACCGTGGATGCGGGCGTCGGCGATGTTCTGCGACTGGAACACCATCAGCCCCTGCGCATTGATGCCGACGTAGCGCTGCGATTCGATGAAGTCGCGGTAGTCGTTCCAGTAGCCGCTCAGGCTGACGTAGGCGGCCGGCGCCAGGTAGCGCAGGCCCAGCTCGAGGCCATTGCTGGTTTCCGGCTTGAGGTCCGGGTTGGGGATGGCGGTGTAGCCGAACATCACGTTGGTGAAGCCGAGGTTGACGTCGTTGTACGGCGGCGAGCGGAAGCCGTGCGCATAGCCGGCGAACAGCGACCACTGCTCGTCGAAGCGCCACACCATGCCCAGCTTCGGCGACACGCTGGTCTTGCGCAGCGAGGCCAGCACGACGCCGGGGTTGTCCTCGCTGAAGATCGCGTCGGCCTCGGGCGAGAGCCGGTAGTGGTCCACGCGCACGCCCGGCACCAGCGACACGCGGCCGCTTGCGAAGCGCATTTCGTCCTGTGCGTACAGGCCCAGCTCAGTGGTCCTGCTGATCGGGAAATCGCGCACCGGGAAGACGTCGGGCAGGACCGTGCTGCTGATGCTGCCGTCGGCCAGCACCTGGTAGCCGTCGCGCTTCTGGCGGGTTTCGGTCCATGCGCCGTCGAAGCCCCAGGTCAGCGCATGCTCGACCGCGCCCGTGGCCAGGCCCTTGTCGAACTGCGCCTGCGCGCCATGCACGCGCTGGTCGAAGCTGAACTCGCGATGGCGGCGGCTGCCGTTGGCGCGCGCCTCGTTGGTGACCTGCGTGGTCTCGCTGTCCTGCCGGTACAGCTGCCAGCGCAGGCTGTCGGCGAACGCGGCATCCAGCGCGTCCATCTCGTGGGCGAAGGACACGCGGGCGCGGGTCTGCTTGTCGTGTGCGGCCATGCCGGTGGTGGTGGCGTGGTCGATCGCCGAATACACGTCGGTATCGGTGATGTCCTCGTTGCCCTCCACGGTCAGGCGGAAGCGCTGGCCCTCGTCCGGCGCGTACACCAGCTTGGACAGCACGCTGCGGCCGTCGCGGTCCTGCGGGTTCGGCGCGGTGCGGGTGTTGTCGAGGCTGCGCACCTCGCCCTTGTTGCCGGTTTCCTGCCCCTGCCGGTGGTTGGCGTTGACCATGCCGCTCCAGCGCTCGCCGCCGAAGGCGACGGTCGCCCCGCCCAGCAGGCCCTGCCAGTCGCCGTCGTAGCCGAACTTCAGGCCGACGTGGCTGCCCTTGCCGTCCTTCAGGTAGTCGGCCGGGTCCTTGGTGACGAAGGCGACCACGCCGCCGAGCGCGTCGGAGCCATACAGCGAACTGGCCGGGCCGCGCACGATCTCCACGCGCTTGAGCGTCTCCAGGTCGGTGAAGTTGCGGTTGGCGCTGGCGAAGCTGCCGATGTCGAAACTCTTGGGCATGGCGATGCCGTCGGTCTGGATCAGCACGCGGTTGCCGTCCAGCCCGCGGATGCGGAAGCCGCCGAGGCCGAAGCGCGCCGCGCTGCGGGTCACCGAGATGCCCGGCTCGTAGCGGACCATGTCGTGGATGTCCTGCGCCAGCTGCCGGTCCAGCTGCTCGCGGTCGATCACGTCGACGGTGGCGGCGACGTCGCTGACCGCGCGCTCGGTGCGGGTGGCGGTGACCTGCACGCGGTCGAAGTCGCGGGGTTCGGCCGGTGCCGCGGTTTCGGCATGGGCAGGGGACAGCACCACCCACAGGGCGGCGCTCAGAATGGTGGGACGGATCATGGGGACCTGGAATCGATGGGCGAACAAGACCCTTGGCGAAGCTGCCGGGTTGCGGATGCAACCCGACCGCTGCCAAGGGGGGAGAGAACGTGCGATTCAGGCGGGCTGGGCGCGGCGAGGGCGCGCCGGCTGGCGGCGAATGCGGCCGGGAATTACTTGGTGAGGATCAGCTTGTCGTTGCTGGTGTGGCGCAGGCGGTAGAACTTGTCGCCATGCTGGATGACGATCTCGCGCTGGCCCTTGAGCAGGGCGCCGCTGTCGATCACCTCTTCGGCCGGCATCAACCGGACCGGGCGTTGCGGCAGGTGGAGCGTGCGGTTGCGGAACAGGGTGGCGGGCTGTGCGGACATCGGGGTGATTCCGTGCTGGGGACGAGTTGATGATAATCATTCTCGTTCGCGTTGCAAGGATTTTTTGGAGATTTTTTGAAGTCCGGTGCGTGCAGGGAGGCGGGTGTCGGCCAATGACCATGCAGGTACCGGGCTTGCCCGGTACAGGGCTTTACCGGGAACGCCTCATGCGGGGCAAGCCCCGCATCTACGAAGTCCGTGTTCCATTGAGTTCCATTCGCCGGCCCATCACCGGCCGCCGCCCGACCAACGGTCGGGCACCACCGGGAATGGCGATGGGTGTGGGAGCGGCCTCCACCTGCTCAACCAAAAGCAGCCGTAGGTCGGGGTTACATCCCCGACGCCCGGGACGTTCAAGCACAAGCCCGCGTCGGGGAAAGACACGCTGGCCGCAGGTCGGGGCTACGTCCCCGACGCCCGGGACATTCGAGCGCAAGTCCGCGTCGGGGAAAGACACGCTGGCCGTAGGTCGGGGTTACATCCCCGACGCCCGGGACATTCGAGCGCAAGTCCGCGTCGGGGACATGGCCCCGACCTACACCCGGCGATCAGGCGAAGACCGCCTCGATCCGCTGCCAGCCGGCCTCGTCCACGCGCGCGGCCACGTCCAGCGCGCGCAGGTTTTCCTCCAGCTGCGACACCCGGCTGGCGCCGAGGATCACGCTGGACACGTTGGGGTTGCGCAGGCACCAGGCGATGGCCAGCTGCGCCGGCGATTCGCCCAGCTCCGCGGCCAGCGCGGTGAACGCGCGCACCTTGCCCAACCGGTCCTGCGCCGGTTCGCCCAGCACCGCGGCCTGCAACCAGTCCAGCGAGGACTGCGCCAACCGGGTATCGGCGCCGATGCCGTCGTTGTACTTGCCGGTCAACAGCCCAGAGGCCAGCGGCGACCAGATGGTGGTGCCCAGCCCGGCGTCGGCGTACAGCGGCGCGTATTCCTGCTCCACCCGCTGCCGGTGCAGCAGGTTGTACTGCGGCTGCTCCATCGTTGGCGCGTACAGGCCGTTGGTGCGGGCAAAGGCGACCGCCTCGGCGATCTGCGCGGCCGGCCATTCCGAGGTGCCCCAGTACAGCACCTTGCCCTGCCGGACCAGCAGGTCCATGGCCTGCACGGTTTCGGCGATCGGCGTGTCCGGGTCGGGGCGGTGGCAGTAGTACAGGTCCAGGTAGTCCACGCGCAGGCGCTTGAGCGCGTCGTGGCAGGCGTCGCGCACGTGCTTGCGCGAGAGCCCGCGCCGGGTCGGCGCCGGGTTCTCGACCGCGCCGAAGAACACCTTGCTGGACACGCAGTAGCCGTCGCGCGGCAGCCGCAGGTCGGCGATCACGTCGCCCATCACCTGCTCGGCGCGGCCATGCGCGTAGACCTCGGCGTTGTCGAAGAAGTTGACGCCGTTGTCCCAGGCCGCGGCGACCAGGTTGCGCGCCTCGTCGCGGGCGACCTGCCCGCCGAAGGTGACCCAGGCGCCGAAGGACAGCGCGGAAAGCTGCAGGCCGGACGACCCGAGGCGACGGTAGTGCATGGCTGGCTCCTGAAAGGGTACGGCCCGCGCGGCAGGCGCGGACGGGCCGCCAGTGTAACTGCCGCCACTGGGTGGTTTGCCGCCACGGACCTTGCCGATGGCGGCGCGATCGCCGCAATTGGCGCCACGGTGACCGGTAATTCTTGCCGGCCACCGGCCGCTGCACTAGGCTTGCGGCTTTTGCGGGCGTGCCCGGGGAATACTCATGGTCGAGGGTTTGGGAAGGATCGGCTTCGGCCTGTTCGGCCTGGCGGTGCTGATCGGCATCACCTGGCTGTTCTCCAACAACAGGCGCGCGGTGGACTGGAAGCTGGTCGGCACCGGCATCACCCTGCAGATCGGCTTCGCCGCGCTGGTGCTGCTGGTACCCGGCGGGCGCGACGTGTTCGACTGGCTGGGCCACGGCTTCGTCAGGATCCTCAGCTTCGTCAACGAGGGCTCGAACTTCATCTTCGGCAGCCTGATGAACACCGATACCTACGGTTTCATCTTCGCCTTCCAGGTGCTGCCGACGATCATCTTCTTCTCCTCGCTGATGGCGGTGATGTACCACCTGGGCGTGATGCAGGCGATCGTGCGGGTGATGGCGTGGGCGATCACCAAGGTGATGCGCGTATCCGGCGCTGAAACCACCAGCGTCTGCGCCAGCGTGTTCATCGGCCAGACCGAGGCGCCACTGACCGTGCGCCCGTACATCGCCAAGATGACCCAGTCCGAGCTGATCACGATGATGATCGGCGGCATGGCGCACATCGCCGGCGGCGTGCTGGCCGCCTACGTCGGCATGCTCGGCGGCGGCGACCCGGCGGCGCAGGCGTTCTACGCCAAGCACCTGCTGGCCGCATCGATCATGGCCGCACCGGCCACGCTGGTGATCTCCAAACTGCTGGTGCCGGAAACCGGTACGCCGCTGACCCGCGGCACGGTCAAGATGGAAGTGGAGAAGACCTCCTCCAACATCATCGACGCGGCCGCCGCCGGTGCCGGCGACGGCCTGCGGCTGGCGCTGAACATCGGCGCGATGCTGCTGGCCTTCATCGCCCTGATCGCGCTGATCAACGCGCCGCTGACCTGGCTGGGCGACGTCACCGGGCTGGCCCAGGTGATCGGCAAGCCGACCAACCTGGCCACCCTCTTCGGCTACGTGCTGGCGCCGATCGCCTGGGTGATCGGCACGCCGTGGGCCGACGCCACCACGGTTGGTTCGCTGATCGGGCAGAAGGTGGTGATCAACGAGTTCGTCGCCTACATGGACCTGTCGGAGATCATCAAGGGCAACATCGCCGGGGTCAGCCTCAGCGATGATGGCCGGCTGATCGCCACCTACGCGCTGTGCGGCTTCGCCAACTTCAGTTCCATCGCCATCCAGATCGGCGGCATCGGCGGGCTGGCCCCGGAGCGCCGCCATGATTTGGCCAAGTTCGGCCTGCGCGCGGTGCTGGGCGGCTCCATCGCCACCTTCATGACCGCCACCATTGCCGGCGTGCTGACCCATTTCGGCTGATCCACGGCCACTTCGAGAAACAGATTCCATGAGTAGCGTTGTTGTTGCCGGTTCCTTCAATGTCGACCACGTCTGGCGTTGCGAAACCCTGCCCGCGCCGGGCGCGACCATCGCCGGGCGCTACAGCACCGGCCCCGGCGGCAAGGGGTTCAACCAGGCCGTGGCCACCGGCCGGGCCGGCGCCGCCACCACCTTCCTGTGCGCGCTGGGCGACGACGCCGGCGGCGTGCTGGCCAGGCAGCTGGCCGACGCGGACGGCATCGCCCTGGTCGCCGAGGCCAGCAGCGAGCCCACCGGCACCGCCGGCATCTACGTGGACGGCCGCGGCCGCAACTCCATCGTCATCGGCCCCGGTGCCAACGCCTCGCTGAGCACCGCGTTCATGACCGCCAACGCCACGCTGATCGGCGGCGCCAAGGTGCTGCTGGCGCAGCTGGAGTCGCCGGTGGAGTCGATCGAGGCGGCGCTGGGCATCGCCCGCGAGGCCGGCGTGCTGACCGTGCTCAACGCCGCCCCGGCCAACGCGCCCTCGACCATCAGCCTGCTCAAGCTGGCCGACGTGCTGACCCCGAACGAAACCGAGTTCGCCGCCCTGCTCGGCCGCCACGTCGGCGAGCGGGTGGAGGCCGACGACGTGGCCGCGCTGGACGGCGCCAGCCTGCACGCGCTGTGCCGCAAGCTGTCGGCCAGCACCGTGGTGGTCACCCTCGGCGCGGTCGGCGTGTTCGTCTCGCACGACGAGGAACGCCTGCGCGGCGACGGCCAGCCCTACTACCGGGTGGCCGCCGAATCGGTGCAGGCCATCGACACCACTGGCGCCGGCGACGCCTTCAACGGCGCGCTGGCGGCCTCGCTGGCGCAGGCGCCGGAGGCGGCCTTCATCAAGCACGTGCGCTTCGCCAACCAGTACGCCGCGCGTTCCACTGAGCAGGAAGGCGCCGCGGTGTCGATGCCGCGGATGACGCCGGCCGACGCCTGAGCCCCGGTACCGGCGACGCTGCCGCTGGGCTACATTGGCCCGCGGCATCCCGCCGGCAACCAGGAGACGCTTCATGGCAGGCAAGTTCGTGATCGGCAAGCGCAGCAACGGCGATTTCCAGTTCAACCTCAAGGCCGGCAATGGCCAGGTGATCCTGACCAGCCAGGGCTATGCCGACAAGGCCGGCTGCAGGAACGGCATCGAGTCGGTGAAGAAGAACAGCCCCGACGACGCCCGCTACGAACGCAAGACCTCCAGCAACGGCAAGCCCTACTTCAACCTGCTGGCGGCCAATGGCCAGGTCATCGGCAGCAGCGAGATGTACGAAAGCACCGCCTCGCGCGACAACGGCATCGCCTCGGTGAAGGCCAACGCGCCCGACGCCGCGGTGGTGGACGAGACCGCCTGATCCCCACTACTCCCTGCAGGAGCGACGCCAGTCGCGACCAGGCTTCACCGGTAAAGCCCGGTCGCGACTCACGTCGCTCCTGCGGGCACATTCGCGCGGCTGCATGGCGCACTACAATGCGCGCCATGCAGATCGGCCCCTACACCATCGCCCCCAACGTGGTGCTCGCGCCCATGGCCGGCGTCACCGACAAGCCGTTCCGGCAGCTGTGCAAGCGGCTGGGCGCGGGGTTGGCCGCGTCGGAGATGACCATCGCCGACCCGCGCTTCTGGAACACCCGCAAGTCGATCCACCGCATGGACCATGCCGGCGAGCCGGCGCCGATCAGCGTGCAGATCGCCGGCACCGAACCGCGGCAGTTGGCCGAGGCGGCGCGCCACAACGTCGACCACGGTGCGCAGATCATCGACATCAACATGGGCTGCCCGGCCAAGAAGGTGTGCAATGCGTGGGCCGGCTCGGCGCTGATGCGCGACGAGGCGCAGGTGGCGCGCATCCTCGAAGCGGTGGTCGGCGCGGTCGAAGTGCCGGTGACGCTGAAGATCCGCACCGGCTGGTGCGCCGAAGTGCGCAACGCGCCGGCCATCGCCCGCATCGCGCAGGACAGCGGCATCGCCGCGCTGGCGGTGCATGGCCGCACCCGCGACCAGCACTACACCGGCGTGGCCGAGTACGACACCATCGCCGCGATCAAGGCCGAGCTGCGCATCCCGGTGCTGGCCAACGGCGACGTCGATTCGCCGCGCAAGGCCGCGCAGGTGCTGGCGCATACCGGAGCCGATGCGGTGATGGTCGGCCGCGCCGCTCAGGGGTGGCCGTGGATCTTCCGCGAGATCGCCCATTATCTGCGCACCGGCGAGGAACTGCCGCCGCCGTCGTTGCAGGAAGTGCGCGACATACTGCTCGGCCACCTGGCCGAGCTGCACGCCTTCTACGGCGAGCCGCAGGGCGTGCGCATCGCCCGCAAGCACCTGGGCTGGTATGCGAAGGAACGGCCGGAACACACCGATGAACAGCGGGCAGCCTTCCGCGCGGTGGTCAACGCCGCCGAAAGCGCCGACATGCAGTTGCGGTTGACCCGCGACTATTTCGACGGACTGATCGCCGGGCAGCCGCGGGCCGCGGCCTGACGTTCCTGCATGGCCTGCCGTAGATGCGGGGCTTGCCCCGCATGGGGCTTTGTCGGGAACGCCTCATGCGGGGCAAGCCCCGCATCTACAAGAGGAGGAAGGACCGCCAGCGAAGCTGGCGGGCCCGGACTGGCGCGGGACGAGGAACGCGCCGGATGGATCAGGCGAAGACCTTGAAGCGGACCTCGTCGTCCATGTAGCCCTTCTCGCCGAAGCCGCCCTCGTGCGAGCCGAACGGCATCTGCGCGCGCAGCTGCCAGCTTTCCGGGATGCCCCATTCGCGGCGCACCGCTTCGTCCACCAGCGGGTTGTAGTGCTGCAGGCTGGCGCCGATGCCGGCCTCGGCCAGCGCCGTCCACACCGCGAACTGGGCGATGCCGTTGGCGTGCTCGGCCCACACCGGGAAATTGTCCGCGTACAGCGGGAACTGGTCCTGCAGGCCCTTGGTCACGTCCACATCGTTGAAGAACAGCACGGTGCCGGCGCCGGCGGCGAAGCCGTCCAGCTTGCCCTCGGTGGTGGCGAAGGCCTCGGCCGGCACGATGGCCCGCAGCGCGTCCTTGGCCAGTTCCCAGAACTTCACGCTCTGCGCCCCATGCAGGATCAGCGCACGGGTGGGCTGCGAATTGAACGCCGACGGCGCTTCGCGCATGGCGTGCTTGATCAGGTCGGTGGCCTGGTCCTGGCCGACCGGCAGGTTGCGGCCAAGGGCGTACTGCGAACGGCGCTTCTGGTACAGGGAAATGGCTTGGCTGTTCATGTGGGCTCCGGAATGAAAGCGGCGATGGCCGCCGATCGTGATTCGATGGAGCCCATTGTATTTACCGACAAATTCAGAACAAATATCAAATAAATCACTAATTGTTCCAAATAAATTGGTAATTATGGGTATTCAGCCTTCCTCTCGCTGTCCCGGCTCGCGCCAGATCCGCTCCCATACCCGCTTCAGCCGCTGCTCCAGCAGCGCGCGCCCGCCCTGCTCCCGGTAGATCGGGCGCAACTGCCGCGGCGCGATCGCCTCCCAGCCGCCCCCGCGTTCGCGGGCCACGGCGAAGTTGAAGTTGTAGTCCGGCTCCATGCCCATCCGCAGGTCGCTGAGCACCAGCTCGCCATCGCGCACCTGCGCGCGCATGAAGCCGCGGTTGAACCATTGCAACCGCGCCACCGCCGGCAGCTCCGCGGCCTGCCGCAGCGCCTGCACGTTGGAGGGGTGGCCATCGAAACGCATCGGCCCGCGGTCGGCCCACAGCGAGCGCTCGCCGGTCACGTAGCCCTGCGGGGTCATCGCCACCACCTGCCACAGCAGCGTGTTGAACGGCATCGGCACCGAGAAGCGCGGCGCATCGCCCAGCCCCAGCGCCGCCAGTGCGCGGTCGGCCTCGCGCTCGACCTTGTGCTTGGCCAACAGCGACCAGCCCAGGTAGCCGCAGCTCAACACCAGCCCGGCCAGCAACGCACGCTGCGCCAATGGCCGCGCCCGCGCGAACCACGCCACCACGCAGCCCAGCGCCAGCCACACGGTATAGAGCGGATCGATGATGAACACGCTCGACCACATCGTCGGGTGCGGCATCAACGGCCACCACAGCTGGGTGCCGTAGACGGTGAAGGCATCCAGCAGCGGATGGGTGACCAACGCCAGCACGATGGCCCACCACCAGCGCACCGGGGCCGCCGCCACCCGGCCGTGGCCGAAGCGGCGGTACAGCCACCAGAGCAGCGTGCCCAGCAGCGGCAGCACGAACAGCGAGTGGCTGAAGCTGCGGTGCACCGTCATCAGGCTGACGGGGTCGCGGGTGAAGGCGGCGATCAGCAGGCCGTCGAGGTCGGGCACGGTGCCCAGCGCGGCACCGGCCAGCAGGGCCGCGCGGCGCTGGCCGGCCGGGGCGATGGCGGCGGCGACCGCGCCACCGAGGACGATCTGGCTCAGGGAATCCATCGCGCGATGCTAGCCGATCGGGCGGCCTTCCCCGCCTGCCGGCTTAACCATCGGCAACGTCGCAGGGCGCACAATGCACCCCGGCAGCGCACCGTGTATCATGCGCGCCCATCTTTTCATCCGAATCAAGGGATATAGAGCCGATGTCCAGCTACCTGTTCACTTCCGAGTCGGTCTCCGAAGGCCATCCGGACAAGATTGCCGACCAGATTTCCGACGCGGTGCTGGACGCCATCCTGGCCCAGGACAAGCGCGCCCGCGTGGCCTGCGAGACCCTGGTGAAGACCGGCGCGGCGATCGTCGCCGGCGAGGTCACCACCTCGGCGTGGGTGGACATCGAGGAGTTGACCCGCAACGTCATCAACTCGATCGGCTACGACAATTCCAACGTCGGCTTCGACGGCCACACCTGCGCGATCATCAACATGCTCGGCAAGCAGTCGCCGGACATCGCCGCCGGCGTGGACGGCACCGACCGCAAGGCCAAGAGGCCGGAAGAACAGGGCGCGGGCGACCAGGGCCTGATGTTCGGCTATGCCTGCAACGAAGCCCCGGAATTCATGCCGGCGCCGGTCTACTACAGCCACCGCCTGGTCGAGCAGCAGGCCAAGGTGCGCAAGAAGAAGAACTCGCCGCTGCCGTGGCTGCGCCCGGACGCCAAGAGCCAGGTCACCCTGCGCTATGGCAACGACGGCAAGATCGAAGGGCTGGACGCGGTGGTGCTGTCCACCCAGCACGACGCCGGCGTGAAGCAGAAGGACCTGGTCGAAGCCGTGCGCGAGCACATCCTCAAGCCGGTGCTGCCCAAGGCGTGGCTGGACAAGCTGCCGAAGAACAAGGTGCACATCAACCCGACCGGCATCTTCGTGATCGGCGGGCCGGTGGGCGACTGCGGCCTGACCGGCCGCAAGATCATCGTCGACACCTACGGCGGCATGGCCCGCCACGGTGGCGGCGCGTTCTCCGGCAAGGACCCGTCCAAGGTCGACCGTTCGGCCGCCTATGCCGCCCGCTACGTCGCCAAGAACGTGGTCGCCGCCGGTTTGGCCGACAAGTGCGAGGTGCAGGTGAGCTACGCCATCGGCGTGGCCGAGCCGACCTCGATCTCGGTCACCACCTTCGGCACCGGCAGGATTCCGGACGCGCAGATCGAGAAGCTGATCCGCGCCCACTTCGACCTGCGCCCGTACGGCATCATCAAGATGCTCGACCTGATCCACCCGATGTACCAGCAGACCGCCGCCTACGGCCACTTCGGCCGCAAGCCGAAGGAGTTCTCGTACGTCGACGGCGACGGCAAGACCCAGAACGCCACGGCGTTCTCGTGGGAGAAGACCGACCGCGCCGAAGCGCTGCGCAAGGCCGCCAAGCTCAAGTAAGGGCAGCCGGGCAGGAAACACGGAGGGGCCGCGCAAGCGGCCCCTTCTCTTTGGGCCGCCTGCTTCACAGGTAGGTCGGGGCTACGCCCCCGACGGCATTGTCGATCGGATACCGCAAAACCGTCGGGGGCGCAGCCCCGACCTACGCTAAAGTCGGCCGTACCCTCCCCTGCGCTCCCGCCCATGTCCGCACCCACGCCCCACCAGTTGTCGATGACCGTGCTGATGACGCCGGAGATGGCCAACTTCTCCGGCAAGGTGCATGGCGGCGCGGTGCTGCGCCTGCTCGACCAGGTCGCCTATGCCTGCGCCAGCCGCTATGCCGGCAACTACGTGGTGACCCTGTCGGTGGACCAGGTGATGTTCCGCCAGCCCATCGCCGTGGGCGAGCTGGTCACCTTCCTGGCCTCGGTGAACTACACCGGCACCTCGTCGATGGAAGTGGGCGTCAAGGTGGTGGCCGAGGACATCCTTCGGGGCAGCGTGCGCCACGCCAACAGCTGCTTCTTCACGATGGTGGCGGTGGATGGGGATGGCCGGCCGACGCCGGTGCCGCCGTTGCAACCGCAGGACGGCGACGCGCGCCGCCGCCATGCCGCCGCGCAGATCCGCCGCCAGCTGCGGCAGGAAATGGAGCAGCGCCACCTGGAACTGCTCGGGAGCCCCCCGGCCTCCGCCGCCGAGCCCGGGTAGGCCGGGGCTACGCCCCCGGCGCTTCGCGCATCCGCGGCTGTGCCGGCATCATCCGGCGGGATGCAGGGGCCACCACGTCCCGGCCCGCACGGGTCATCACCAGCGCCCCTCCAGCGCCAGCAGGATCGACTCGCGATGGCTGCGCTTGCTGGCATTGAGCGTGGCCGGGTCCAGCTTGAGCAGCGGGTCGAGGAAGCGGCTGCGGATGTCGCGCATGCCGGCCTCGTCGTGCAGCTTGAACAGCGCGATATAGAGGCGGGTCGCGCTTTCCAGGGTATGGCCGTCGAGCATGCCGCGGGTGCGTGCGCGGATCTCCAGCGCCTGCGCGTGAGCATCGCGCGAGGCCTGCCAGTGGCCGGCGTTGCGCTCGATGCGCCCGATCAGGTCGAGGGTGGCGGTCACCAATGGATGCTCGCTCCCCAGTTGCCGGCGCATGGGCTCCAGCGTTGCCTGCGCCAACGCCCGCGCTTCGTCCAGGCCGCCGGGCTGGTCGCTCAGCATGCTGGCCAGCCCGCCCTGGGCGAACAGGGTTTCGCGGTGGTCCGGCCCGAGCAGGCGCAGGCAGTCGGCCAGGTGCCGGCGCTGCAGCGCGATCGCCTCCGTCTTGCGGCCCTGCTTGGAGAGCAGGCGGATCTTGTCGACGACGAACTGCCGCGTGGCCGGGTGCTCGATGCCGAGTATCCGGCCCTGCGCCTGCAGCAGGTGGTCGAGCAGGGTTTCGGCTTCCGCGTAGCCCTGCGGGGAATCGGCCAGCCGCACCAGGCTGGTGGCGGCGGTTCCCCAGGCCTTCAGCGTGTCGGGATGCTCGGCGCCGAGGCGGCGTTCGCGCACCTGCGCCACCTGTCGCGCAAGCGCGGCCGACTGCTCGTAATAGGCATAGGCGAACTGCAGTTCGGCCAGCGTGTCCATCGCCGCCAGCGTGCGGTTGGATTCCGGCCCGAAGTGGGCGCGGTACAACGGCAGCAACTCGGTCATCTCCGCGCTGCCCTCGTCGCGCTGCCCCAGCTCGTCCAGCGTCCGCGCGTAGTCGCCGCGCAGCAACAGCAGGGTTTCATCCTCGGCCGGCAGGGCCGCCATCCATGCCTCGCGCAGGGCACGCTGCTTCGCCAGCGCCCCCTGCGGGTCGCCGCGCGCGGCCTGCACCCGCGCCGCGCCGGCCTCGGCGGCACGCCGCAGCGGGTCCAGCGCGGGCAGCGTGCGCGTGGCCGCCAGCGCCTGCCCGAAGGCCTCCGCCGACGGCGCCAGTTCGCCCTGCTGGAACAAGGCCTGGCCCAGGTCGATGCGCGCCGACGCCATGCGCGCGTCGGTGGCCGGCAACGCCGCCTCGCGCACCTGCAGCACCCGTTGCAGTTCCTGCGCCGCATGCGGGTAGTGGCCGATGGCGATCAGCACCCGCGCCAGCGATTGCCGCATGTCGGCCGCCAGCAGCGGCGCGTCGGCGAAATCGCGGTCCAGCCGCGACAACGCATGCGAGACGACCTGCTGGTCCAGCGCATCGCGGGCGATGCTCGGCGCGCCGACCTGGGCGAAGGCCTGGCGCAGCCGCACCTCCAGCGGTTGCCCCGGCGCCTGCCGCTCCAGCACGTCCAGCACCTTGCGCTGCTGGGTGTCGGTCATGGCGTGGCCCATCGCGTCGATGTCCACGCTTTCCAGCGTCGCCTGCTGGAAATCCGCCAGCCGCTGCAGGTCGTGGCCGCGCTGCTCGGCCAGCGCCTGCTGCTGCCGCGCCTCGCGCAGCGCCAGCACCGAGGCCAGCAGGCCGCCCAGCACCGACAGCGCCACCAGCGCCGCGGCCGCCAGCGGCCAGGCGTTGCGGCGCAGGAAGCGCCGCGCGCGGTAGCCGCGCTCGCCGGCGCGGGCGCTGACCGGGCGGCGCCCTAGGTAACGGCGCAGGTCGTCGGCCAGCGCGGCGACCGAGGCGTAGCGCTGCCCCGGCTCCTTGCGCAGCGCCTTGAGCACGATCGCGTCGATGTCGGCCGGCACCTGCTGGTTCCGCGCCGGCGCGGCGCGCTCGCGCGGCAGGCGCCGGCTGGGCGGGGTCACGTCGGTGTGGATGATGGCCTGGTAGAGCCCGGCCGGATTGTCGTGGTCGGCGAACGGCGCCTGGCCGCAGACCAGCTGGTACAGCACCGCGCCCAGCGAATAGACGTCGGTGGCGGTGGTCAGCGGCTGGCAGGCCAGCTGCTCCGGGCTGGCATAGGCCAGGGTCAGCGCATGCTGGCCGGTGCGGGTGTCGCCGGCCGCGGCGCTGTCCTCGTCGATCAGCCGGGCGATGCCGAAATCCAGCAGTCGCGGCTGGCCGCGCGCGTCGACCAGGATGTTGGCCGGCTTGAGGTCGCGGTGGATGACCAGGCAGCGGTGGGCCTCGGCCACCGCCTCGCAGACCTTGACGAACAACGCGATGCGCTCGTCCAGCGGCAACCGCGCGGCGTAGGCATCCATCTGCTCGCCTTCGACGTATTCCATCGCCAGGAACGGGCGGCCGTCGGCGAGGATGCCGCCGTCGAGCAGGCGCGCGATGCCGGGGTGGTCCAGCCGCGCCAGCAGCGCGCGCTCGCGGGCGAAGCGCTCGCGCAGTTCCGGCGAGGCCTCGGCCACCGGGTTGAGCAGTTTCAGCGCGACGGTCTGCACGAAGCCGCCGTCGCTGCGCTCGGCCAGGTAGACCACGCCCATGCCGCCGGCGCCCAGGCGCCGCAGCAGGCGGTATTCGCGGGTGGTATCGGCCGAGGCTTCCTGGCCGCTCAGGTCCTGCCCCGGGTCCGGGGCGTCGATGCCCGGCGGCAGCGATACCCGCAGCGTCTGCTCGGCCTCCATGCCCGCGAGCAGGGCATGCACTTCGGCGGCCAGCGCCGCGTCGTCCCCGGTTTCGCGCGCGACCAGTTCCGCGCGCGCCGCGCCGCGCAGTTCCAGCGCCTGCATGACGATCCGCTTGACCCGGTGATAGTGCCCGGCCGCGTCGCCGTCCCCCTGTCCTTCCCGCATCGCCCTGCCCCATCCGGCCTGTCGCCGTCAGCCGCCATTCTGCACCTGCCCCGTAACAGCGGCATCGGGGGCAGCCGCCGCATGCGGCAACGCGCGCCGGTGTCCGCGCCCGTGCCTTACTCCGCCAGTTCGACGCTGTCGAACGCCTCGCCGTGCTGTGGGTGGGCCTGCCACATCTGCCGCAGCGTCAGCCCGCGCACCGGGTCGACGAACTCAGGGGCGATGTCGGCCAGCGGCTTGAGCACGAAGGCGTGCTTCAGCTCCGGGCGCGGGATGCGCAGGTGCCCCGGCCCTTCCACCACCAGGTCGCCGTAATACACCACGTCGATGTCCAGCGTGCGGTCGGAAAAGCGCGGGCCGCTGCGGTCGCGGCCGTGGGCGTCCTCGACCGCGTGCAGCCAGCCGTCGAGCTCGGCCAGCGGCAGGTCGGTTTCCAGCATCACCGCGTTGTTGAGGAAATCCGGGCCATCGAAGCCCACCGCCGGCGTGCGGTAGGCAGGAGAGGCGACGATCCGCCCGAAGCGCTCCTGCAGGACTTGCAGCGCCGAGCGCAGGTAATGGCGCGGGCGCAGGTTGCTGCCCAGGCTCAGGAGCACGGTGGTCATCGTTGTCTGGCGCGGGCGGCTTGCCGGGGGAAACGCCAATGATACGGCCGGCGGGCGGCGATCACGCCGCCGCCAGCGCATCGGCCACCGCACGCAGCACGCGCTGCATCTCCAGCGGCTTGGGCAGCACGTGCACCTGCAGGCCGGCCGGCGCCGGGCCATCGGCGAAGGCGGGGCCGTCGTCGGCCTCCAGCACGATCGCCGGGCCGGCGTAGCCCAGCCCCTGCATCTCCGCGAGCAGCTGCCCGGCCGACAGCAGCGGGATGCCGCCATCGACCAGCACCGCGTCCGGCAGGCCGGCTTCCTGCACCAGCCGCAGCGCGGCGGCGCCATCCAGCGCCACGCTCGGGCGATAGCCCTGGCTGGACAGCGCGTCGCCCAGCAGCGACAGGCGCGTGGCCTCGTCGTCCACCACGAGGATGCGCTGGCCTTGGCCGGCCGGCAGCATCGCCACTTCATCGGCGGCGCCGTCGGCAGCGGCGGCCTGCAACGGCAGCAGCAGGTCGAAACAGCTGCCCTGTCCCGGCTGGCTGCGCACCACGATCTCGCCGCCCAGGCTCTCGACGATGCGCCGGCACGACACCAGCCCGAGCCCGGTGCCGCTGTCCTTGGTGGTGAAGAACGGGCTGAACAGGCGTTCCTGCGTGGCCCGGTCCATGCCGATGCCGTCGTCCTGCACGCGGATGCGCAGGCGTTCGCCGTCGGCGCGCTCGGCCAGCAATCGCAGCTGCCCGCCCTCGGGCATGGCCTGGATCGCGTTCAGCGCGAGGTTTATCAGCACCTGCTGCAGCTCGGTGTAGTTGGCCTCCACCACCAGCTGCTCGTCGCCCGCCTCCAGTTGCAGCGCGACGTTGCGCGGCAGGCTGCCCTTGAGCAGCAGGCCCACCGCCTGGAACAGGCGCGGCAGGACGATGCGCTCGCTGGGCCGGCGCGAGCCGCGCACGAAGGACAGCATCGACTCGACCATCTCGTGGCCGCGCCGCGCGCTTTCGGCCACCACGTCGGCCAGCCGCGTCACCTTCGGGTCGTCGCTGCGGTCGCGGATCAGGTCCGGCACGATCAGCAGCGGCTGCAGGATGTTGCGCAGGTCGTGGCTGAGGCCGGCGGCGAGCAGCGCCAGGCTTTCCAGCCGCTGCGCGCGCATCAGCTCGTCGGCCACCCGCTGCCGCTCGTGCTCGCCGCGCGCCTCGCGCACCGCGCGCGCCACCGCCGAGGGCAGCCGCGCCGGCTGGTGCTTGATGATGTAGTCGTTGGCGCCCTCGCGCAGCGCCTGTACCGCGGTGTCCTCGCCCATCGTGCCGGAGACGAAGATGAAGGGCAGCTGCGGATGCAGTTCGCGCAGGATGCGCAGCGCCTGGTAACCGGAAAAGCCGGGCATGCTCAGGTCGGACAGCACGATGTCCGGCACCTTCGCGGCCAGCGCTGCGCGCATCGCCGCCTCGTTGTCGACCCGCTCGAAGCCGGCTTGCAGGCCGGCCTCGAGCATCTGGTCGCACAACAGTTCCGCATCCTCCGGTGAATCCTCCACCAGCAGGATGTGCAGGGGACCCAAGGGCGCTCCCTTGTTGGGCATGGGGCCTTACTCCTGGTCCGGCGCTTGGTTGATGACCGCCCAGAAGGTACCGAGCGTCTTGACCGCGTTGAAGAACTGGTCGATGTCCACCGGTTTGACCACGTAGGCGTTCACGCCCAGGTCCCAGCTGCGCGCCAGGTCGCTTTCCTCGCGCGAGGACGACAGGATCACCACCGGCAGGCGCTTGAGCTCCTCCTCGGCGCGGATCCGTTGCAGCACTTCTATGCCGTCCATGCGCGGCATCTTGATATCCAGCAGCAGCACCGCCGGCAGGCCTTCCCCGCGCTCGCTCCAGGCGCCGCGGCGCAGCAGGAAGTCCAGCGCCTCCACGCCATCCTCGACGTGCACGATGGGATTGGCCAGGCGGGCGTCGCGCAACGCGTCGATCGCCATCTCGGCATCGGCGGGGCTGTCTTCGGCCAGCAGGATGGTACGGAGCGGATTCATGCGGGTGGACCTCAATGGTGCGCGTCGGGCGCGGGCGGTGGCAGGGTGAAGTGGAAGGTGGCGCCCCGGTCCGGCGCGGCATCGGCCCAGATGCGGCCGCCGTGGCGGGTGAGCACGCGGCGCACGCTGGCCAGGCCGATGCCGGTGCCCGGGTAGTCGCTGGCGCGGTGCAGGCGCTGGAACACGCCGAACAGCTTGCCGGCGTGCTGCATGTCGAAGCCGGCGCCGTTGTCGCGCACGCTGAACTGCTGGGTGCCGTCGGGCAGCTGTCGCGCGCTCACCTCGATGACCGCGTGTTCGCGGCAGGCGGTGTACTTGACCGCGTTGCCCAGCAGGTTCAGCCACAGCTGGCGCATCATGTTCTCGTCGGCCACCAGCACCGGCAGCGGCTCGATCTTCCATTCGACGTCACGGACCTTGCCGTCCGCCCCGGCCTCGGCGCGCAGGTTGGAATCCAGCAGCGCGTGGGTGTCGGCGACCAGCGACTGCATGTCCACCGCCTGCAGGCGCATCGCCCCGCGCCCCAGCCGCGAATACACCAGCAGGTCGTCGATCAGCGAAGCCATGCGCTGCGCCGCCTCGCCGATCACCTGCAGGTAATGGCGGGTCTTCTCGTCCGCGTCCTCGCCCAGGTGCCGGCCGAGCTTGTCGGAGAAGCCGGCCACGTGCCGCAGCGGTGCGCGCAGGTCGTGCGAGACCGAGTAGCTGAACGCCTCCAGTTCACGGTTGACCTCGGCCATCTGCTCGACCTTGCCTTCCAGCTGCCGGTTCAGTTCCTCCACCCGCAGCTGCACGCGACGCTGCAGGGTGACGTCGCTGACCGTCATCAGCACCACTTCGTCGTCGCTGTCCGGCAGCGGCATGCGCCGGGCGTTGATCAGCATGGTGCGGGCCATGCCGTCGGCGCCGCGCTGTTCGTGCTCGTAGTCCCACAGCTCGCGCCCGCGCAGCAGCACGTCGGCCAGGCGCTGGCGGATGATGGCGTCGGCCCAGACGCCGTCGCCGATGGACTGCAGCGGCCGGCCGCTGACCTGGCGATCGTCGTCCATGCCGTACAGCTCGGAGAACGCGGTGTTGTGCAGGATGATGCGCAGCCCGCCGTCGAGCAGGACGATGGGCTCGCGCACCGTCTGCAGCACCGAGTTGGCGCGCGCGCTGGCGCGCAGGAAGCGCTGCTCGGCGCGCGTGCGGCGGCCGATCTGGCGCTTCAGCAGCCACAGCACCAGCCCGAGCAGCAGCAGCTGCACCGCCAGCGTGCTCCAGGTCACCGTGGTCGCCAGCCGTTGCTGCTTGTGCGCGGCGGTCACCCGCCGCTGCAGCAGTTCGCTCTCGTGTTGCTGCAGCTCGGCCACGATGTCGCGGATTGGGTAGCTGAAGGTCATCTCCTCGATCATCTCGCGCTGGCGCTGCGGGTCCTGGCTGGCCGCGACCTGCCGGGCCACGTCCATGCGCCGCTCGAGCATGGCGCTGATGCGGCCGATCCGCAGCAGCTGGTCGGGGTTGTCGCTGAACAGCGCAGCCAGCCCGTCGAGCGTGGCCTTGATGCGCTCGGCGTGCTGCAGGCGCTGGCGCAGCGGCTCGGACTCGATGCCGCGCGACAGCGTCAGCGCCGCCGATTCCACGTCGCGGATGTCCGCCTGCAGCACGTACAGGCGCGCACTCACGGCCTGGGTGTGGGCCACCCAGTTGGCGGCGTTGACGCTGTCGCGCGACAGGCGCAGCAGCGTCAGCGACGGCACCACGACGATCAGCAGCGCGGCCAGCCCCAGCCCCGCGAACCGCCAGCGATCCCAACCTTCATCGGTGAATCGGGAAAACATCCTTTCTCCTTGCCGCGCGGAGTGCGCCGCAGCGACCGCGCCGGCACCGTCCACAACGCCGCAAGCATTGCATGCCGCCCGCTGGAAGTGAACGCGACGCGGTTCAGGCTGCCGGCCGCGTCAGCCGTCCGCGGACCGTTTCAGCGCATGCCCGCCGAAGCCGGCGCGCATCGCCGCCAGCAGGCGGTCGGCGAAGGAGTTGTCCTCGCGCGAGCGCAGCCGCTCCAGCAGCGACAGGGTGATGACCGGCGCCGGCACGTCCAGCTCGATGGCTTCGTTGACGGTCCAGCGCCCCTCGCCCGAGTCCTGCACGTACGGCGCGATGCCCTGCAACTGCGGGTTGCGCTGCAATGCCTCGGTGCTGAGGTCGAGCAGCCACGAGCGCACCACGCTGCCGTGGCGCCAGGTCTCGGCCAGCTGCGGCAGGTCCAGCGCGAACTCGGCCTTCTTCTGCAGCAGCGCGAAGCCTTCGGCGTAGGCCTGCATCATTCCGTACTCGATGCCGTTGTGGATCATCTTGCAGTAATGGCCGGCGCCGACCGGGCCGACGTGCGCCCAGCCGCGGTCGGGGGCCGGCGCCAGCGCCTGCAGCGCCGGCCGCAGCCTTGCCAGTGCGTCGTCCGCGCCGCCCAGCATCAGGCAATAGCCCTCGCTCAGGCCCCAGACGCCGCCGCTGGTGCCGCAATCGACGTAATCCAGCCGCGCCTGCGCGCAGCGCTGCGCGCGCCGCTGCGAATCGCGGTACCAGGAGTTGCCGCCATCGACCAGCAGGTCCTGCGGCGACAGCAGCGGCAGCAGTTCGTCCAGCAGCGCATCCACCGCGGCGGCCGGCACCATCAGCCACAGCACGCGCGGGGCCGGCAGCGCCTGCAACAGCGCCTGCAGGCCGTCGACGACCGGCAGGCCGGCGGCCGCCGCACGCTCGCGCGCCTCCGCGCCGGGGTCGAAGCCGGTCACGGCGATGCCGCCGCGCTGCAGCCGTTGCGCCATGTTGGCGCCCATGCGCCCCAATCCGATCATGCCCAGTTGCATTGCCACTCCGCTCGTCGTTGGAAACAGCCTCCACCGTAGCGCCGTGGCCGGCGCGTTTCACCTGGTCATGGCCGGCGCGCCGGAATGCGTCCGCGGTTTGCCCGTCGTGGCTGCCTCGTGCCAACGGGGTAGATGCGGGGCTTGCCCCGCATGAAGCTTTCCCGGCAAAGCCCCGTGCCGGGCAAGCCCGGCACCTACGAGTTGGCCGTGCCGCCGGGTGCTCAGTCGGCCCAACGGCCGGGGCCGCTGGACTGCGGCAGCACCTGCGCCGACAGCGGGCGGTCGTTCTCCAGCAGGTTCACCGCATCGGACAGGATCGATGCCGACTCCTTCAGCAGCGGGTCGGGGCGCTTCTCGGCGGCCTTCTCGCGCGCGGCGTCCTTGACGATGTCGCGCTCGTTGCCGGTCAGGCCGTCGTCGCTGCCGTCGTCGGCCAGCGGGTCCAGCGGCAGGCCCAGTTCCTTGCGGATTTCCTGGCGCTGCTTGCGCTGGGCATCCTGGCGCTCGCGCTCGGTGCGGCGCTCGGCCTCGTTGAGCGAGATGTACTTCTTCGCCGCCTCGGAACGGAACTGCTCGACGTCTTCCTGCCACCACTGGAACTCGCGGTCGTCCTGGATGCGCCCGGCATGGCGCGTTTCCAACTGCGGCAGGATCGGCGCGAAATTGCCGTACCGGGTGTGCGGCACCGCGGCGATACGGGTCCACGGCAGCGCGTTGTCGTAGGTGCTCTCGCCGTACTCGCTGGCATCGACGCTGGCCGGGAACGCTAGGTCGGGCACCACGCCCTTGTGCTGGGTGGAGGAGCCGCTGACGCGGAAGAACTGGGCGATGGTCAGCTTGACCTGGCCGAAGCGTTCCTTCTCGCTGGCCGGCCAACGGTCCAGCGGCACCACGTTCTGCACGGTGCCCTTGCCGAAACTGGTTTCGCCGATGACCAGGCCGCGGCCGTAGTCCTGGATGGCGCCGGCGAAGATTTCCGAGGCCGAGGCCGAGCCGCGGTTGATCAGCACCGCCAGCGGGCCGTCCCACGCCACCGCCGGGTTGCGGTCGCTGTTGACGGTGACGCGGCCGCCGGATTCGCGCACCTGCACCACCGGCCCCTGCTCGATGAACAGGCCGGTCAGCTCGATCGCCTCGTCCAGCGAGCCGCCACCGTTGTTGCGCAGGTCCAGCACCACGCCGTCGAGCTTGTCGGCCTTGAATCCGGCCAGCAGCCTGGCCACGTCGCGGGTGGCCGAGGCGTAGTCGGTGGCGTTGCGGCGGCGGCCTTCGAAGTCCTGGTAGAAGGTGGGCAGCTTGACGATGCCGATGCGGCGCTCGGGCGCATCGCCACTGCCGGGAATCGTCATCGTCTCGCCCTTGGCGGCCTGTTCGGCCAGCCGCACCTTCTGCCGGGTCAGCGTGACCATGCGGTGCTTGCCGTCCAGGCCTTCGGCGGCGGGGATGTATTCCAGCCGCACCTGGGTGTCCTTGGCGCCGCGGATCTTGGCCACCACGTCGTCGATGCGCCAGCCGATCACGTCCTCGACCGTGCCGGACCTGCCCTGGCCGACGCCGACGATGCGGTCGCCCGGCTGCAGCGTGCCGTCCACCGAGGCCGGGCCGCCGGCGATGATCTCGCGGATCACCACCACGTCGTCCTGGCGCTGCAGCTGCGCGCCGATGCCCTCCAGCGACAGCGACATGGCCTGGTTGAAGTTCTCGGCGGTGCGCGGGGTGAAGTAGTCGGTGTGCGGGTCGACGGCGCGCGTGTAGGCGTTGAGGTAGATGGAGAACACGTCCTCGTTCTTCCACTCGTTGATGCCCTTGAGCAGCGTGGCGTAGCGCTTGTCCAGGGTCTTGCGGATGTCCGCGGCCGGCTTGCCGGCCAGCTTCAGCCGCAGCCAGTCGTTCTTGACCGACTTGCGCCACAGCTCGTCCAGCTCGGCGCCGCTCGCCCACGGCACGTCCTTGCGGTCGTAGTCGAAGCGCTCGTCGAGGGTGAAGTCCGGTTCCTGCTTGAGCAGGCCGCGCGCATAGGCCACGCGCTCGGTCACGCGCTGGCGGTACACCGCGAACACCTGGAAGGCCGGCTCCAGCTCGCCGCTGCGGATTGCAGCACCGGTCTGTTCGGCCAGCGGCGCGAAGTGCTCGATGTCGTCGGCGGTAAAGAACTGCTTGCCGCCGTCCAGCGCCTTCAGGTAGCGGTCGAACACGTCCTGCGAGGTGGCTGCGTCCAGCGCGCGCGGGCGGTAGGCATAGCGGCTGTCGGACAACAGCCCGTACACCAGCCGGGAAGTGGTGGCCTGGTCGACC
>Ga0182740_1000340_pt1 | contig 61440 bp, 57 predicted proteins | sample eDN5th37CKraftBY_FD_128872 | JGI IMG/M metagenome (GOLD analysis project Ga0182740, IMG submission 128872) | Enriched backyard soil microbial communities from Emeryville, California, USA - eDNA 5th pass 37_C Kraft BY (version 2) (version 2) | ecosystem: Environmental > Terrestrial > Soil >...
CCCATCAGATAGCGCGGCCGGTCCTGCGGCAGCACGGGTACGACCGCTTCGATCATCTCCAGCATGACATGCTGCGGCTCGCCCACGGCGAGGCCGCCGATGGCATAACCGTCGAAGCCGAGATCGACCAGCCCCGCCGCGCTCTGCTGCCGCAGCGGGATATCGTCGCCGCCCTGCACGATGCCGAACAGGGCATGGCCCGGCGGCGACGCCTCGAAGGCCCGCTTGCAACGCTCCGCCCAGCGCAGGGACAGCCGCATCGCCCGCTCGATCTCGGCCACGGGCGCCGGCAGCTTCACGCATTCGTCGAGCTGCATGACGATGTCGGAGCCGAGCAGCATCTGCACCTCGATGGAGCGCTCCGGCGGAAGCTGGACCATCGCGCCGTCGATATGCGACTTGAAGACGACGCCCTGCTCCGTGATCTTGCGCAGCGCCGCCAGCGACATGACCTGAAAGCCGCCGCTGTCGGTCAGGATCGGATGGGGCCAGCGCATGAAGTGATGCAGGCCCCCCAGCGCCGCGATACGCTCCGCGCCGGGCCGCAGCATCAGATGATAGGTGTTGCCGAGCAGGATGTCCGCGCCGGTCGCGCGGACGGCTTCCGGCAGCACGCCCTTCACGGTCGCCTGGGTGCCGACCGGCATGAAGGCCGGCGTGCGGATCACGCCGCGCGGGGTGGAAATCTCGCCGCGCCGCGCCGCGCCGTCGGTCTTCAGCAATGAAAAGGAAAAGGTCTGGGACACAGTCTGCAACGCTGTCCTGAATAAGAGAAAATAATTAGACGCCCGCTCATGCCTTGAACAGCAGGCAGGCGTCGCCATAGGAATAAAAGCGATAGTTGTCCGCCACGGCGTGGCGGTAGGCCGCCTGCATGGTGTCGAGCCCCGCGAAGGCCGAGATCAGCATGAACAGGGTCGAGCGCGGCAGGTGGAAATTGGTCATCAGCATGTCCACCGCGCGGAAGCGATAGCCCGGCGTGATGAAGATGGATGTCGGCGCGGAGAATGGGCGGATGATGCCGTCCTCGCCGGTCGCGCTTTCCAGCAGCCGCAGCGAGGTAGTGCCGACCGCGACGATGCGGCCGCCCGCCTGCCGCACGGCGTTGAGCGCACCGGCGGTGGCGGTATCGACATGGCCGTTTTCCGCGTGCATCCGATGCTCCGCCGTGTCGTCGGCCTTCACGGGCAGGAAGGTGCCGGCTCCGACATGGAGCGTGACCTTGTGTAGTGAAACGTCGTGCTCGGCGAGGCTGTCCAGCATCGCGGGGGTGAAATGCAGGCCGGCCGTGGGCGCGGCGACGGAGCCGTCCTCCTTCGCGAAGACGGTCTGATAATCCGCGCGGTCGCGCTCGTCGGTCGGCCGTTTCGACGCGATATAGGGCGGCAGCGGCATCTCGCCGCGCTCGGCGATGGCGTCGTCCAGCACCGCACCGTGAAACGCGAAGGCCAGCGTCACCTCGCCGCCCTCGCCCTTCTCCTCGACGGTCGCATCCAGTTCTCCGAGGAAGCAGACGCGCCCCTCCTCGCCGAAGCGGATCATGTCGCCGGGCTCCAGCCGCTTGGCGGGACGCACGAAGGCACGCCAGCGCGAGCCGTCCAGCCGCTGGTGCAGCGTCGCCTCGATGCGCGGCGACACTTCGCCCCGCCCGGCGCGGCGGCCCTTGAGCCGCGCGGGGATCACCCGGGTGTCGTTCACCACCAGCGCGTCGCCCGGCCGAAGGAAGTCCGGCAGGTCCCGCACCGTGCGGTCCTGCCATGGCGGCGTCTCGCCGGGCCGCACCACCAGCATCCGCGCCGCGTCGCGCGGCTCGGCCGGCCGCAGCGCGATCCGCTCCGGCGGCAGGTCGAAATCGAACAGGTCAGTGCGCATCGGCTGACGCCCGAAAGTCCGGCGCAAGCGCCATACATGAAAACGGTCCGCGACCGGAGGGGCCGCGGACCGCGATGATATCAGCTTATCGCGAAAAGCGCGTCACGCGCCCATCGTCGCCTTGATGATCTTGTCCGGATTCTGAACGGGCTCGCCGCGCTTGATCTTGTCGACATTCTCCATGCCTTCGATGACCTTGCCCCACGCAGTGTATTGCTTGTCGAGGAAGCGGGCATCGTCGAAGCAGATGAAGAACTGGCTGTCGCCGGAATCCGGGTTCGCCGCGCGCGCCATCGACACCGTGCCGCGCACATGCGGCTCGGCATTGAACTCGGCCTTGAGCTTCTGGCCGGAGCCGCCCGTGCCGGTGCCCTGCGGGCAGCCGGTCTGGGCCATGAAGCCGTCGATCACGCGATGGAACACGATGCCGTCGTAAAAGCCCTCCTTCACCAGTTCCTTGATGCGCGCGACATGGCCGGGCGCGAGGTCCGGGCGCATCTCGATCACGACATTGCCCTGGGTGGTTTCCAGCGTGAGGGTGTCTTCCGGCTTGGCCATAAAGCGTATCCTTTTTGAGCGGCCCTAACGGACCTCGGTGTTTACACTGCCCTGATGGGCCTTGATGAATGCGATCAGCAGGCAGACGCCCGCCGACGGTTTTACTTCTCGATGGTGGCCTTCCTGATATAGTCCATCCGCGAGAAATCCTTCTTCAGATAGGCGTTGCCCTCCTTCTGGAGACGCCCCTGGTCCGGACCGCGGCCGCGCGGCAGGCCCTCGCCATATTCCGGATTGAGCTTGTCCACCACATCCATGCCGGAGATCACCTGGCCGAACGGCGAGAAGCCCTGCTGGTCCAGCGAGGAATTGTCACCGAAATTGATGAAAAGCTGGGTGGTGCGGGTGTTCGGCCCGGCCATGGCATAAGTGACGAAGCCGCGCTTGTTGCTCTGAGTCACGGGGTCGTCCTGGATGCGCGCCTCGCGCCAAGGCGCAGCGATCTTCGGGTCGCCATGAATGCCGAACTGCACCATGAAGCCCGAGATCACGCGGAAGAAACGGACATCGTCGTAGAATCCGCTCTTCACGAGGTTATAGAAACGATCCGCCCCCTGCGGCGCCCAGGCGCGGTTCACCTGCACGACGAACACGCCTTTGGTCGTGTCGAAACGGACCTTGAAGGTGTCCGGGGCGCGCTCGCGCAATGCGGCCGGGTTGACCAGATCGGCCGACTGAGCAAGCGCGGGCGCGGCGGCGCCTGCGGTGAGCGCCAGCGCGGCGACTAGAAAGAGCGAACTGAAAAGCGAACTCGCGGTCCTGCGGAACATGGACTCTCCTGTCTGTCAGCCGGCCATTTTTTAGTTGAACTTGCCGGCGAAGCGATCCTTCAGCCGGGCAGCCACCGCCGCCGGCACGAACGGGGCGACGTCGCCGCCCATGGACGCTATCTGGCGCACCAATGTGGACGAGATCGGGCGAAAGGCCGGCGAAGCCGGAAGAAACACGGTCTGGACATCGGGAGCCATGACGCCGTTCATGCCGGCCATCTGGATTTCATAGTCGAAATCCGCCCCGTCCCGCAGGCCGCGCACCAGCAGAGACGCACCTTCGCGGGCAGCGACCGACACCACCAGATCGTCGAAGGTGACGCAGCGCAGCGACACGCCGGCCTCGGCGGCGACCGGGCCGCCCGTCTGCTCGATCATCGCAATGCGCTCCGCGACGCTGAACAGCGGTGTCTTGCCGGGATGCACGCCGATGGCCACCACAAGCCCGTCCGCGATCCGCGCCGCCTGGCGCAGAATGTCGAGATGCCCGTTGGTGATGGGATCGAAAGATCCGGCAACAAGGGCAAGGCGCTGGGCTGAATGCGTCATGGCTGCGCGTCTAGAGCATGATCCCGAAAAGTGGAAGCCGATTTTCGGAAAAGATCATGCTTAAACAAAAGGATAACCGGCGGGGTCTGATTCAACGAAACAGGCCCGGACCCTAGCTCGCCGCCTTCCGGCCTGCAAGGGCGGCTGCCCCGATCGGGCCAGCCGGAGACCGGCTCCGGAACGGCACCACGCCGGCGCGGAGCGCACGCCGTGGGCAGGGGTGAGGCCGCCGTCTCAGGCCTCGTCCTCCGCCTCGTCTTCCGAGAGCCGTTCGACCGACACCACCTGCTCGTCGTCCGCCGTGTCGAACACGATGACGCCCTGGGTGCCGCGTCCCGCGATGCGGATACCGTTCACCGGGCAGCGGATCAACTGGCCGCCATTCGTCACCAGCATGATCTGGTCGCTTTCCTCCACGGGGAAGGACGCAACGAGCTTGCCGATCTTCGGCTTGATCGTCCCGCCCCGCTCCCAGATGTCCATGGCGACGATGCCTTTGCCGCCACGGCCGGTGACGCGGTATTCATAAGCCGAGGTCCGCTTGCCGTAGCCGCGCTCGGACACCGTCAGCACGAACTGCTCCGCCGCCGACATCTCGATATAGCGCTGCTCGGTCAGATCGATGCTGCTTCCTTCGCTCGCGACTTCCTCGCTTTCGATGGCGACGGCATCCTCCGCATCGCCAAGGCCGCGGCGGATGGCGATGGCACGCTTGAGATAGGCGGCGCGCTCGTCGGCGCTGACATCGAGATGGCGCAGGATGGTCAGCGAGATCACCCGGTCCCCGTCCGCGAGCGCGATACCGCGCACGCCCATGGACGAGCGGCTCTGGAACACGCGGACCTCGTCCACCGCGAAGCGGATGCACTGGCCTTCGGCCGTGGTCAGCAGCACGTCGTCGCGATCGGTGCAGATCTGCACGTCGACGATGGCCTCGCCCTCGTCGAGCTTCATCGCAATGATGCCGGAGCGGCGCACATCGACGAAATCGGACAGCTTGTTGCGGCGGACGGTGCCCCGCGTGCTGGCGAACATCACATCGAGATCGCCCCAGGTCTTTTCGTCCTCGGGCAGCGGCATGATGGTGGTGATGCGCTCGCCCTGCTCCAGCGGCAGGATGTTGATGAGCGCCTTGCCGCGGGCCTGGGGCGCGGCTTCCGGCAGGCGCCAGACCTTCTGCTTGTAGACCTTGCCCAGCGAGGAGAAGAACAGCACCGGCGTGAGATTGCGCGCCGAGAACAGTTTTGTGACGAAATCCTCGTCGCGGGTCTGCATGCCGGAGCGGCCCTTGCCGCCGCGCCGCTGCGCCCGATAAGCCGATAGCGGCACGCGCTTGATATAGCCGGCATGGGAGACGGTCACGACCATGTCGAGATTGTCGATCAGGTCCTCGTCCTCGATCTCGCCTTCCTGATCGAGGATCACCGTGCGGCGGGGCGTTGCGAATTCATCGCGGACGGCCTTCATCTCGTCCTTGACGATGGACTGGATGCGCGCGCGCGAGCGCAGGATGTCGAGATAGTCCGTAATCTCGGCGGCGAGCTTGTCGAGTTCGTTCTCGATCTCGTCGCGGCCGAGCGCGGTGAGCCGCTGGAGCCGCAGGTCGAGGATCGCCTTCGCCTGCTCGGCAGACAGCCGCGCCGTATCGTCCGCGCTCATGCCGTGGCGGGGATCGTCGATCAGCGCGATCAGGCTCGCCACGGTGGCGGCGGGCCACTCCCGCGCCATCAACGCCTCGCGCGCCTCGCCCGCATCCTTCGACGCCCGGATGAGGCGGATGACCTCGTCGATATTGGCGACGGCGATGGCGAGACCGACGAGGATATGGGCGCGGTCCCGCGCCTTGTTCAGCAGGAACTTCGTGCGCCGGGACACAACTTCCTCGCGGAACGCGATGAAGCTGCCCAGCAGATCCTTCAGCGTCATCACCCGCGGGCGGCCGCCATCCAGCGCCACGACGTTGGCGCCGAAGCTCGTCTGCAACGGCGTGAAACGATAAAGCTGGTTCAGAACGACCTCGGGCACCGCGTCGCGCTTCACCTCGACGACGACGCGGTAGCCGTCGCGGTCGGACTCGTCGCGCAGGGCGGAAATGCCCTCGATCTTCTTTTCGCGCACCAGTTCGCCGATGCGCTCCACCATCGTCGCCTTGTTCACCTGATATGGAATCTCGGTGATGATGATGGCCTCGCGCTCGCCGCGCAGACGCTCGAAGGAAACCTTGCCGCGCATGGCGATGGAGCCGCGACCGAGATGGAACGCCGCGCGGATGCCGGCGCGGCCGAGGATGATGCCGCCGGTCGGGAAATCCGGGCCGGGGATGATCTGCATCAGGTCGTCGATGCCCAGCGCCGGATCGTCGATCAGCGCGATACAGCCGTCGATCACCTCGCCGAGATTGTGCGGCGGAATATTGGTCGCCATGCCGACGGCGATGCCGCCGGCGCCGTTGACCAGCAGGTTCGGAAACCGCGCCGGCAGAACGGACGGCTCGCGCTCGGAGCCGTCATAGTTGTCCTGGAAATTGACGGTGTCCTTGTCGATATCCTCAAGCAGCGCATTGGCGACCTTTTCAAGCCGCACTTCGGTGTAGCGCATGGCCGCGGCGGGATCGCCGTCGATGGAGCCGAAGTTGCCCTGCCCGTCCACCAGCGGCAGGCGCATGGAGAAATCCTGCGCCATGCGCACCAGCGCGTCGTAGATCGATTGATCGCCGTGCGGATGGTATTTACCGATGACATCGCCGACGACGCGGGCGGACTTGCGATACGGCTTGTTCCATTCGTAGCCGTTCTCGTGCATCGAGAAGAGAATGCGCCGATGCACCGGCTTGAGGCCGTCGCGCGCGTCCGGCAGCGCCCGCGCCACGATCACGCTCATGGCGTAATCGAGATAGCTGCGCTTCATCTCGTCCGTGATGGAGACCGGACGCACATCGGAGGGATTGTCTGCCCCGTCCTGAGGATCGTTATCGTCTGCCAAGGAAAGTCGTCCCGCGCGGCTCGCAAGCGAAGTTGCACAAACTAACCGCTTCTAGCTGATTCATTCCGCCGGCACCATGGCCGCCGCTCCTTCAGATGTAAGGTTTTTCCGGGATTTTTCAACGATTTAAGGATCGTCTACGGTGAATAACCGACCCGCCGAAATCGCGTGACCGGGCCGGCCGGAGGCAGCATCCGCCGCAGCGGCCACGGCTAGGTCGCGATCAGCGTCAGACCGGTTGTCGCGGGACGCAATGCGGCAAGGAACAACACGGCAAGCCACAGCCTTCTCCGGGCAGCCGGCAGGCAGCATTGCCGCATGGTGCGGACTTCCGGCGACGGAACCGGTTCCGGGGACACGGCCCACTGGCAATAAAATCCGACAGTGGCCGAGCCCCACGCCGGAACCGGCAGCGGGACCCGTAGCGGGACTTGGCGCAGCGAGACTTGGCGCGGCGAGATTCGGCAGCATGCCACGGCGCTGGCAGCGTGCCACGGCACATGCACTGCCGAGTGAAGGCTTTCGCCTTCGGCTGTCTTCCGTTCCTCCTCAAGAACACGGTCCCCTCACGGGGACCGCGCGAAGATCGAACAGACCGTATCGGGCCGCTTCAGAATGCAGACCGCTGCCGGGAAAGACCATCGTCCGAAAGAACGGCAATCCGCCGTCAGAACGGAATCTCGTCGTCCATATCGTCACGGCGGCTGCTCGCCATCGCCGGCCTGCGCTCGCCGCGCGAAGGCATGGCCCGCGACGATCCGAAATCGTCATCACCGCCCTCATCCGCGGCATAGCCACCACCGCCGCCGCCACCGGCCCGGTCCAGCATGGTCAGCACACTATTGAAGCCCTGCAACACCACCTCGGTGGAATATTTTTCCTGCCCGCTCTGGTCGGTCCATTTGCGGGTTTGCAAGGCGCCCTCGATGTAAAGCTTTGCGCCCTTCTTCACATATTGTTCGACGACACGGCAGAGGCCCTCGTTGAACACCACGATGCGGTGCCACTCGGTCTTTTCCTTGCGCTCACCCGTGGCCTTGTCCCGCCATGTCTCCGAGGTCGCGAGGCGGATGTTGGCAATGGGACGGCCATCCTGCGTGCGACGTATCTCCGGATCGGCTCCCACGTTGCCGATCAAGATCACCTTGTTCACAGACCCTGCCATCACACTCTCCACGGTTCAGGCCGCACACTAGGCTGCCAGGCCAGCCAGGCAAAGAGACCGGCGCCCCTCAATGCGGGTTTTCCCCGTTCTCTCCTGTCCGGAGACAAGCTTATGTTCCTTTTTTGTTCTATGTGCCATGTCACTTCGCTGCAACATGGAACTTTGATGTAATCACGCAACACTCGCATCTTAATGCTGCCATCCCATCGTCGTTAAATGAACTCGAACCTCTGTCGTGTGTTGTGGTCTCGACGGTCGGGGGAGAGCGTGTGTGGCGCCTTCCCGGTCTGGGAACGGACAGTCTGCGTATCGGACTGTCGTCAAATGGAGGGTTCCATGAAAAAGCTTCTTCTCGCGGGCGGCAGCCTGCTGATCCTGGCCACTGGCGCTTCGGCAGCCGATCTGCCGCGCGCCCCGGTCGCCGCGCCGATCCAGCCTGCGCCCGTGATGGCCCGGGTCTATGACTGGACCGGCTTCTATGTCGGTGGAAACATCGGCTGGGGCTGGGCCAGCGCCAGCGGCACCAACACGGTGGGCGGCTTCCCCGGCACGATCTCCAGCCGTGGCGACGGTTTTCTAGGCGGTGTGCAGGCCGGTTATAACTGGCAGTCTGGCAACATCGTCTTCGGCGTCGAGACCGATATCCAGGCCACCGGCGGCAACGGCAACTTCAGCGGCGCAGCCGGCCCGTTCGTCTATGGCGGCGATGCACGGTCCGAATATCTCGGTACCATCCGCGGCCGCCTCGGCTTCGCCGCCGATACCTGGCTGTTCTATGTGACCGGTGGTGCCGCCTATGGTGAAAACCGCATCAGCGGCACCATCGCACCGGGCGGCGGCTTCAGCAGCCGCGCCAACTACTGGACCTGGACGCTGGGCGGCGGTGTCGAAACCGCGCTGTGGGACAACTGGACCGTCAAGGCCGAGTATCTCTACGTCGGCAAGCCGAGCCGGGTTCCGGTCGTGCCTTTCACCAGCTCCATCGCGGGTGATGCGCGCGCCCATGTGGCCCGCATCGGTGTGAACTACCGGTTCTGATCGGTTCCCCGTTCAGCCCTGAGAAAAGCCCCGCCTCCGGCGGGGCTTTTTGCTGATGAGCCCGCTTCGTCTCCGCCCTCCAGTAAGCCGGCGTTAACCATAGCGGTGCGCAATGGGTGGATATCGCGATTCCGAGTCGCGAATTCCACGGAGTTTTCCATGCGCAATCATCTTGCCGGATTTGGCGTTCTCGCCGCCCTGGCCGGTTCAGCCATCACTCTTCCGGCTCTGGCTGCGGACATGCCCATCTATCACAAGGCTCCGCCGATCCAGCCGCATTACGCGCCCGTTCCCGTGATGCTGTTCAACTGGACCGGCTTCTACGTCGGCGGCAACCTCGGTTATCTCTGGACCAACGGCAGCGGAAACGCGACGGTCGGCGGCGTTGCGGGTCCGGTCCGAGGCGATGGCTCCGGCTTCGTCGGCGGCGGCCAACTCGGCTTCAATTACCAAATGAGCTCCATCGTCCTCGGCGCAGAACTGGACTTCCAGGGCAGCGGCGCGAGCGGAACCGTGAGCGGCGGCACGCTGCCGGTAGTTTATTCCGGCACGAGCAAGATGCCGTGGTTCGGCACGGCGCGAGGCCGCGTCGGTTATGCCTTCGACAACTGGATGCTCTATGCCACCGGCGGCGTCGCCTTCGGCGAAACCAGGGTTTCCGGTTTCTCCAGCAATTTCGGCGCGTTCTCGGGCAAGGCGAACTTCGCGAGCTGGACGCTTGGCGGCGGCCTCGAAACCGCGCTCTACGGCAACTGGTCCGTGAAGGGCGAATATCTTTACCTCGGCTCGCCCAGCAAGGTTCCGGTGGTCCCCACCACGACCTCGCTCAGCGGCAGCACCTCCACCCACCTGCTGCGCACCGGCGTGAACTACCGGTTCTGACCGCCACAACGGTTCCGTTGTCCAAGGCCCCCGGCAATGCCGGGGGCCTTTTTTGTTGCGCGCGGAGCGCTCCGGTGCGCTTTCTTGAAAAGTGGACCGGACGACGGCCTCGGGTCTGGCCAAGACCGTTCGTTCTACCTATGTTCCCGCAGCCTTCGCGTTGGATTCTGAAATTTCATGCCCCGGCCCAAATCATCGCCTAAAAGCCCCGCCTCACCCCGGAAACCCGCAGCAATGGACGAACTGTTCGACAAGGCATCCGGGCGCGCATCCCGCCATCCGGATCGCGGCATCTCCATCCGCGGCGCGCGGGAGCACAATCTCAAGAATGTGGACCTCGAAATCCCGCGCGACGCGCTGGTGGTGTTCACCGGCCTGTCCGGCTCAGGAAAATCCTCCCTCGCCTTCGACACCATCTATGCCGAAGGCCAGCGGCGCTATGTCGAGTCCCTGTCCGCCTATGCGCGGCAATTCCTTGAGATGATGCAGAAGCCGGACGTCGACCAGATCGACGGCCTCTCGCCGGCCATCTCCATCGAACAGAAGACCACCTCGAAGAACCCGCGCTCCACCGTCGGCACCGTCACCGAGATTCACGACTATATGCGTCTGCTGTGGGCGCGCGCGGGCGTGCCCTATTCGCCGGCGACGGGCCTGCCGATCGAGAGCCAGACCGTCTCCCAGATGGTGGACCGGGTGCTGGCGCTGCCGGAAGGCACGCGGCTTTATCTGCTCGCGCCGGTCGTGCGTGGGCGCAAGGGCGAATACAGGAAAGAGATCGCCGAGTATCTCAAGAAGGGCTATCAGCGCCTCAAGATCGACGGCGCGTTCTACGAGATCGCCGATGTGCCGGCGCTCGACAAGAAATTCACCCATGACATCGACGTGGTGGTGGACCGGCTGGTGGTGCGGCCCGATATCGGCACGCGCCTCGCGGACTCGCTGGAACAGGCCCTGCGGCTGGCGGACGGCCTCGCGGTGATCGAACTGGCGGATGCGGGCGCCTCGGGCGGCGCGAAGGCCAACAAGCAGCGCAACGATAGCGACGGCCGCATCGTCTTTTCGGAGAAATTCGCCTGCCCCGTCTCCGGCTTCACCCTGCCGGAGATCGAGCCGCGGCTGTTCTCCTTCAACAACCCATTCGGCGCCTGCCCGAAATGCGGCGGCCTCGGCATCGAGCAGCATATCGATCCCGAACTGGTCGTTCCGGACAAGACTGCGACGCTGAAGAAAGGCGCCATCGCGCCATGGTCGCGGTCGTCCTCGCCCTATTATCTCCAGACGCTGGAGGCGCTGGGCAAGGCTTACAAGTTCAGCCTCGACGCCAAGTGGAAGGACCTGCCGAAGAAGACCCAGGACGTCCTGCTCTATGGCTCCGGCGAGGACGAAATCAAATTCGTCTATGACGACGGCGCACGATCCTACGCGACCAGGAAGCCGTTCGAGGGCGTCATCACCAATCTCGAACGGCGCTATCGCGAGACCGACAGCGAATGGGCTCGCGAGGAGATCGGCAAGTATTTCACCGACATTCCCTGCTCGGCCTGCAACGGCTACCGGCTCAAGCCCGAAGCCCTGTGCGTGAAGATCGGCGGGCTGCATATCGGCGAGGTGTCGGAGCTGTCCGTGCGCCGGGCCAGCGACTGGATCGCCGCGCTGCCGGAGCAACTCAACGCCAAGCAGAACGAGATCGCGGTGCGCATCCTCAAGGAGATCCGCGACCGTCTGCGCTTCCTCGTCGATGTCGGGCTGGATTATCTCACGCTGGCGCGCGCCTCCGGCACGCTATCCGGCGGCGAGAGCCAGCGCATCCGCCTCGCCTCGCAGATCGGCTCCGGCCTCACCGGCGTTCTGTATGTGCTGGACGAGCCGTCCATCGGCCTGCACCAGCGCGACAACGCGCGGCTTCTCGAAACGCTGAAGCGCCTGCGCGACCTCGGCAACACTGTGATCGTGGTGGAGCATGACGAGGACGCCATCATGATCGCGGACCATGTCGTCGATGTCGGGCCCGGGGCAGGCGTCCATGGCGGCAAGATCGTCGCGCAGGGCACGCCCGAGGATATTCTGCGCAATCCGAAATCGCTGACGGGCCGCTATCTCACCGGCGAACTCGGCATCGCGATTCCGGAACGGCGCGTGCCGGACAAACACCGCACCATCAAGGTGGTGAATGCCCGCGGCCATAACCTGAAGAATGTCACCGCCGAAATCCCGCTCGGGCTGTTCACGGCAGTCACTGGCGTGTCCGGCGGCGGCAAGTCCACGCTGCTGATCGACACGCTCTACAAATCCATCGCCCGCAAGCTGAACAATGCGAGCGACGCGCCTTCGCCTCACGACAAGATCGAGGGTTTGCAGCATATCGACAAGATCATCGACATCGATCAGTCGCCCATCGGCCGCACGCCGCGCTCCAACCCCGCGACCTACACCGGCGCCTTCACGCCGATCCGCGAATGGTTCGCCGGCCTGCCCGAAGCCAAGGCGCGCGGCTACGAACCCGGACGCTTCTCTTTCAACGTCAAGGGCGGCCGCTGCGAAGCCTGCCAGGGCGACGGCGTCATCAAGATCGAGATGCACTTCCTGCCGGACGTCTACGTCACCTGCGATGTCTGCAAGGGCAAGCGCTACAATCGCGAGACGCTGGAAGTGACCTTCCGCAACAAATCCATCGCGGACGTGCTGGACATGACGGTGGACGAGGCGGCCGAGTTCTTCAAGGCGGTGCCGAAGGTGCGCGACACGTTCCGCACGCTTCAGCGCGTCGGCCTCGGCTATGTCCATGTCGGCCAGCAGGCGACGACCCTGTCCGGCGGCGAGGCCCAGCGCGTGAAGCTCGCCAAGGAGCTGTCGCGCCGCGCCACCGGCCGCACGCTTTATATCCTCGACGAACCGACCACGGGCCTGCATTTCGCGGATGTCGAGAAGCTGCTCGAAGTGCTCCACGAACTCGTCGCCGGCGGCAACAGCGTCGTCGTGATCGAGCACAATCTCGAAGTCATCAAGACCGCGGACTGGATCATCGACCTCGGCCCCGAGGGCGGCGATGGCGGCGGCGAAATCGTCGCGGCCGGCACGCCCGAGGACGTGGTCAAGGTCAAGCGCAGCTATACCGGACAGTATCTCGCGCCGGTGCTCAAGAAAGGCGGGCCGAAGCGCAAGGCGCGCCGGGAAGCGGCGGAGTGACGTGAAGGGACGCCTGAGACCTACCCCATGACCGACATCGCCGACGCCGCCCCGCCCGAAGCACCGGCCGAACCCGACTGCCCGCAATGCCTCAAACCTGCGGCGCTGTGCATCTGCGACAGCGTCACGCCGATCGACAACCGCATTGCGCTGCTGGTGCTGCAACATCCGCAGGAGCAGGATCGGCTGCTGGGCACGGCGAGGCTCGCCGTCGCGCATCTGTCCAACGCGATGCTGAAGGTGGGTCTATCGTGGCCAAGCCTGTCGAAAATCATCGGCCGGCCGGCGGACCCGCAACGCTGGGCGGTGCTTTATCTCGGCTCCGCCCATGCCGAGGCGCTCGCGCCGGGCGAGCCCGTCGTCCTGCTCAACAAGGCAGGCGAGGCGGAGACCGACCAGAAGCAGGCCCTGCGCGACATCGAGGGTGTGATCCTGCTGGACGGTACCTGGAGCCAGGCCAAGGCGCTGTGGTGGCGCAACGCCTGGATGCTGAAATGCCGCCGCGTCATCCTCGCGCCGGCCGCTCCGTCCCGCTACGGCAAGCTTCGGCGCGAGCCGCGCCGCGACGGCATCTCGACCATCGAGGCCGCCGCCATGCTGCTCGCCCATCTGGAGCAACGGCCGGAGATCGAAACCGCGTTGACCGAAAGCTTCGAGCGCATGCTCGCCCGCTATCGCGACGTGAGCCGGGCCATGCCGGAGCTTGCGCCCAAGCCCGTGCGGAAGGACTGGCGCAAACGCCACCGCAAGGCAGGTTGACGGCGCTCCAACCGAGCGGCCGGATCGAACTTTCACGGCACGGCAACGTTAGGTCCGCTCTGGCGCCGCAAGGGATGCGCCATGCCACAGGATCAGCCCATGCAAGCTCCTCCGCCCGCGCCCCGCACCGAACGCGAGAAGATGCTCGCGGGAGAGCTTTACTACGGCTTCGATCCGGACCTCACCGCGGAGCGTCAGCGCGCGCAGCGGCGGCTGGCGGAATACAACGCAACGCCGGCGGACGACCAGCCGCTGCGCACAAAGCTGCTCAGGGCGCTGCTCGGCCATGCCGGCGAAGGACTGGTGATTCAGCCGACTTTCACCTGCGACTACGGCACCAATATCCATATCGGCCGCAACGGCTTCATCAACTATCACTGCGTGTTTCTGGATTGCGCGGCCATCGAGATCGGCGACAATCTCCAGATGGCTCCGATGGCGCAGCTTTACACCGCGCTCCATCCGCTCGATCCGGACGAGCGCCGCAGCGGGCTGGAATCCGCGCGCCCCATCCGCATCGGTCATGACGTCTGGATCGGTGGCGGCGCCATCATCCTGCCGGGCGTCACCATCGGCGACGGCGCGGTGATCGGCGCCGGCAGCGTGGTCAGCCGCGACGTTCCGCCCCGCACGGTCGTCGCCGGCAATCCGGCCCGTGCCATCCGCGCGCTGGGCTGATAGGTATGCCGGCCCGAATCCATCCGGCCGCAACATGCTGACGCAGCTTTCCAACCTCCGCACATTCATCGCCCGCGAAATCGGCCCGCTCGCCGTGCTTGGCCTCGCGGCCGCCGCGCTGCTGCTGTTCATCCAGATCGTGGATGAAGTGATGGAAGGCGAGACCCATCATTTCGACGAAGCCGTGCTGCGTGCGCTGCGCAACCCGGCAGACCTGGCCGACCCCATCGGCCCCTGGTGGCTGGAGGCGATCTTCCGCGACATCACCGCCCTGGGCGGCACCACGGTGCTGACGATCATCACCCTCAGCGCGGCGGGCTATCTGCTGATGGACAGGAAGCGCGGCGCGGCCCTGCTGGTTCTCGCCTCGGTCGGGGGTGGAACGCTCGTCAGCATGCTGCTGAAGGACCTGTTCCAGCGGCCACGGCCCGAACTCGTCGCCCATCTGGTGGAAGTGCGCAGCCTGAGCTTTCCCAGCGGCCACGCCATGCTCTCGGCCGTCACCTTCCTGACACTCGGAGCGCTGCTGGCGCGGCTCGCCCCGCACCGGGCGCAGAAGCTGTATCTGCTGTCGCTGGCGACATTGCTCACGCTCATGGTCGGCGCGAGCCGGGTTTATCTCGGAGTCCACTGGCCGACGGATGTGCTGGCGGGCTGGTGCATCGGCACGGCCTGGGCCCTGCTGTGCTGGATCGTCGCGCTCGTCCTCCAGCGGCGCGGCGCCATCGAACAGGAAGGCTAACTCCGACGCCCTGTTCGCCGGCTGCCACCCCGGCGGCGATGGAACTTTCCGGGGCGCCGGACCGTTCAATGGAGAATCTCCCTCTCCCTGAAAGGATCGACATGGCCGCCCCCCGACGCACCCGCCGCGCGCCTGCCGGCCCCCGCGCCACGACAACGCGCCGGCCTGCCCGCGCCCAGCGACAGACCCGCAGCGCACCGGCCTCGTCCTCCGCCACCGAACAGTTGCTGTCCACCGCGGCAGCGCATCCGATCACGACTCTCACCCTGCTGGCACTCGCCGGCACGGTGATTTCGGCGCTCGTTACCCGTCCGGACCCGCGCCGGCTGGCCAATGCGGCACAATCCCTCCAGCCTTATGCGTCGCAGGCGCTGGCGCCGCTGCTTGCAGCAGCAATGCCGGAACCCCGGCACTGGTGGGACGATTTCGTGCCGTTCCGCCGCAAAAGCTGGGCCGAACGCGCCGCTGACGAAGCCCGGTCCCGCTGGCAGGAAGCGGCCGACGCTATTCCGCCCCGGCGGTGGTGGGAGGATCAGTTCTCCGAACTTGCCGATGCGGTACGCAAGCGGATTCCTAAAAACTGATACCTCAATCTCAAGCCATGCGTAATTTGCAATGCTGCATAGCAACACAAGATCTGCTGCATTGCGTCAAAGAGCCTATATTCCCGTTCAGACACACTGAAATTGGGAAAAGGGATCATGATCATCTCGCAGATCATTCGTTACGTTCGTGAGCGGATGCGCGCGCGGCAGGTACTGGCGGAATTGAAGTCCCTCAACGACCGGGAACTCGCTGATATCGGCCTGACCCGCGCTGACGTCGTGCATATCGCGCTCGATTATCGCTAATTGCCGGCCGGTTCCGGCCAAGAGTCACGCTGAAACGGCGGCCCCCGGGGCCGCCTTTTCGTTTGCGGGCCGGCCGTTCGGGAGCCGCGCGCGTTTGAACAAGGCTCCCCGAGCACCTGGCACGCGAGCGGCCCGGCCACCGTCAGGGTTAGCTGCCTGTCTTTTTCTTGTTGGATGGGCCGCGCGAAGTAGCGCTTCCGGCAGCAGCCTTCCCCTTTTTGATTCCCTCGCCGCGCACGGCGGCTTTCGATGCCGTCTTGAGCCCCGTCTTGCCCGCCGTCTTGGCGGATTTCCGCACTGCCTTCTTCAACTGCGTCCGATCGCTGGCTGTCCCGGCGGCTTTGCGGGTGGCGGCCTTGCCGGCTGAAGACTTTTCCACCGCCGAAGCGTTGCCGGAAGCCTTGGCAGCCCGGGCCGCCGCTCGCGCCTTCTTGCGGGCACTCGCCAGCCGTTTCGCCCGGCGTTCCTCGCGGCGGCGCTCGACGCATTTCACGCATTTGCAGCCGGCCTTGGTGAGAAAGGTGTCGAAATAATCCTTGCCGTAGTCGTAGGCGATCTCCTCGTCCGGCTTGATGTTGCGCCGGGCCATGATCTTGACCTTGCCGCGCACGATGTCGGATTCCGCATTCGGCCGGCAGGAATGATTGATGTAGCGCGCGATGTTGCGCCGTCCGGCGCCGTTGATGGTCCAGCGCGAATTCAGCTCGAACAGATACTTGTTGGTCAGGGTGTCGGCGACGGCGTTGGTCACCTTCGGCCCCTTGTATTCGATGATGAAGGCGCCCTTCTCGATGGGCTCGACAGCGAACAGGCCCAGGCCCGTGGCGCTGCGGCCGACCCTGTAGGCGCTTCGCGGAAGCGGCTTCGACTTGGACGCCATGCCAATACCCCTCAGGGCCGGCATGCTTTCGGTCCGGCCCGGACAGCCTGAATAACGCCTTGGCGGCGACAGGCAAAGGCCGGGCGGCTATAAGCATGTGGATGCGGATACTTCTCATCCGCCGGAGCAGCGGGCGGTATGCAGCAGTATGACGTGGTCGTCATCGGGGCCGGTCACAACGGGCTCACCTGCGCGACCTATCTCGCCATGGCCGGGCTCAAGGTGAAGGTGGTGGAGCGGCGCGGCGTCATCGGCGGCGCGGCGGTGACGGAGGAATTCCATCCCGGCTTCCGCAACTCGGTCGCAGCCTACACGGTCAGCCTGCTGAACCCGAAAGTGATCAGCGACCTCAACCTGCACGGCCATGGCCTGCGGATCGTGGAGCGCCGCGTCCAGAACTTCCTGCCCGCGCCGGACGGCAGTTATCTCCTGTCCGCCGAGGGCCGCACCGAGGCGGAGATCGCCAAATTCAGCGCCACTGACGCCGCCCGTTTCGCGGCTTTCAACGCGGAGATCGACGCCGCGGCCGATGTGCTGCGCGACCTCGTTCTTTCCGCGCCGCCGAATCTCGTGGAGGGCCTGTCGTGGCGCGCGCTGGGCGAATTGCTCAAGGCCGGACGGCTCGGCAACCGCCTGCGCCGCCTGCCGGCCGAGCGGCTGCGCATGGTCTACGACCTGTTCACGAAATCCGCCGGCGACATGCTGGACGGCTGGTTCGAAGGCGATCTCGTCAAGGCGCTGTTCGGCTTCGACGCCGTGGTCGGCAATTACGCGAGCCCTTATACGCCGGGCTCCGCCTATGTGCTGCTGCATCACGCCTTTGGCGAGGTGAATAGCAAACAGCGCGTCTGGGGTCACGCCATCGGCGGCATGGGCGCGATCACCCAGGCCATGGCGCGCGCGGCCCGCGCCCATGGCGTCGAGATCGAAACCGAAGCGCCGGTGCGGGACGTGATCGTGGAGAAAGGCGGCGCGCGCGGCGTCGTGCTGGCGGACGGCCGCGCGATCCGCGCCAAGGCCGTCGCGGCCAATGTCAATCCGAAGCTGCTCTATGGTGCGATGGTGCCCGCCGATGCGCTGGCGCCCGATTTCAGCCGCCGCATGGCGGCGTTCCGCTGCGGCTCCGGCACCTTCCGCATGAATGTGGCGCTGTCCCGCCTGCCGGATTTCACCGCCCTGCCCGGCTCCGGCGATCATCTCACCGCCGGCATCATCATCGCGCCGAGCCTTGCCTATATGGACCGCGCCCATGACGACGCCCGCCGCCACGGCTGGAGCCGCGAGCCGATCGTGGAGATGCTGATCCCCTCGACGCTGGACGACAGCCTCGCCCCGCCGGGTGCCCATGTCGCCAGCCTGTTCTGCCAGCATGTCGCGCCGGAACTGCCCGACGGACGATCATGGGACGACCATCGCGAGGCCGTCGCGGACCTGATGATCGCGACGGTCGACCGCTATGCCCCCGGCTTCCGCGACAGCATTCTCGGCCGTCAGACCTTGAGCCCGCTCGATCTCGAACGGACCTTCGGCCTCGTCGGGGGCGACATCTTCCATGGCGCGCTGTCGCTGGACCAGTTGTTCTGGGCGCGGCCGATGATCGGCTATGCGGACTATCGCGGGCCGCTCGCCGGGCTCTACCATTGCGGCTCCGGCGCCCATCCCGGCGGCGGCGTCACCGGCGCGCCCGGCCATAACGCCGCACAGGCCATTCTGGCGGACCGCAGAAGGCTGTTCCGCTAGAGGATGATCCCGAATTCGGACCAAATGTCGCGTTGCCGGTTACCATTGAGCAACGCCATCGCGGCTAGACTCCCCTGACCGGAGGTCCGTCATGGCGTCCCGCCCGAAACCCGCCAAACGCAACGGAGCGTCCCGCCGCCTGCGGGAGGTGGACCGCATTCTCATCGCCTGCTTCATGCTGGGCTGGGTGTTCGTCTTCGCTTTCGTCATGGGCGGCGGCTGGTCGAAGCCCACCTTGCGCGAGATGGTGAACGAGCAACCGGCCGCAGTCCCGGCCGATCATGGCTTGGCCACGGCCGCCGTTGTCTTCATGCCGGTCAGCGGCGACACCTGCCGCCAGAACGTGATCGACAACGCCACCTGGCGGGTAATCTCGCGCACGGAAGTCTCCTGTAACGACGCCATCGCGGCCTCCCGGCGGGACAGCGGAGCGGCCACACAGGAGAACGCCCGCCTCAACGCCATCCGCGAGGGCTTCGCGCGGAAATGATCAGGCTCCGATCCGGCTGGCCGTGAACGGCCACGCGCCATACATGCCTGCCGTCATCGTGCCGGTCATGGTGTCGGCGGTGACGACGCCTTCGAATTCGAGCGTGATCGGCACCGGCTCGGTGATGGCGAATTTCCATGACAGCCGCCCGCCATCTTCCCGGCCATCGAAGATGTTCCCGGATATACCCTCGGCCGACTGCGTGCCGGTGAGGCTCGTCCCCGTTGCTGACAGCACCACGGTCGCGGCCCGTTCGCCGAGCGGCGACTGCATCGTGAGCGCCCATGTCCCGTTGACGGGCATCTTCCCTCCTCCTGCCGTCCCACCATTGCACCAAGGGTCCGCCACCATGCGGACCGAGGTCAAGACCGGTCCTGACCTCCTGCGCTAACGCGGCGTCACCGCCGGCTTCCGAAGCGCGCCGGCCTTCGCGTCCGCCGGGCGGAGCATGCGGCCGGCAAGATCGAGCGCCACGACGCACAGGCCCGCAGCCAGCACCAGCCAGCCGGCGCGGATGTCGTATTCAAAGTCGAAAGCTGCGCCGAGCACCATCAGCGGCGACACGCCGAAAACGATGCCGATGACCGCCGCCTCCACGAGAAACACCAGCAGCGCCACCAGCAGCGTGATGCAGAGCAAGGCCCATGCCGGCATCTGCCCGCGCGGCCACCAGCGCCATGCCGCAAGCCGATATCCCATCAGCCAGGCGAACAGACCGGCAAACAGCGTTGGCACGCTGACATCCAGCTTGGTCTGCTGAAAGAAGTGAACGAGCGCGAGCAGCGCGATGCCATAGCTGAGCTGATGCAGCCGCTGCCATCTGCGCCCGCCCAGCCGGCGCACCATGCCGTCGGTCGAAGTCGCGGCGAGCACCGCGAGGCCGATCAGGGCGACAAACCCGACCGTGAGGTAAAGCCGCAGAACGATCTCGCTCGCCACCGCGAGCAAGTTGAAATGCTGGTCCGCGACATAGAGAAGAAAATGAGCGGCGGCATAAGCGAAGGCACCCACGCCGAGAATGCGCCTCACATCCAGCAGCATCGCGAGTCCGCGGATGCGCCCCAGCGGTGTGATCGCCAGCGTCGCCATGATGAAGATCACGGCCCAGTAGCCGCTGCGGTGGATCAGGTCGTTGAGCGGCCGGGCTCCGAGCCCGGCAGTCGCCATGGTCCATGCCGCCAAAACGGCCGGCCACAGCAGCAAGGCCAGAACCGCGATGCGCCAGGGCGAGAGCCGCCCCCGCCCATCCCGCCACAGCGCCCAGATAGGCGGCGTGGACACCCGCGCCGCATTCCGCGAACCGCTTGCCGGGATATGAACCATCGTTCCGGTGCTCCTGAGCCCCGCTGGATGAGCGACGCCATTCTCGCACGCAGATGATGGCACGAACCGGCCGATTGCCTGCCGCCTCATCACTTTGTGATCGCGACAGGAGCCGGCTTTTCCCGGCCACCGGTATCCGGATCAGGCCGCTACCGGCTCCTGTCGGGCGTCATGCTCGAAAATCCAGTCGCGGCTCAGCGGTGGCGGCGCGGGGGACTTCCGGTTGTTCTGGAACTGGGTGCGGGCCTGAAGCTGGACGCGGCTGGCGCGCGGCTGCCGCTCAGCCTCATAGGCTCGCAAAGCCGCCACGACATCGTCCCGGCCCCGGTCGAGATGCCGGGTCACCGCATAGGAATCCTCCAGCGTGATGGCCGCGCCCTGCGCCAGCGTCGGCATCATGGGATGGGCGGAATCACCGACCAGCGTGACCGGCCCCGAACTCCAGTGCGGCAGCGGGTCGCGGTCGTAGATGCCCCATTTATAGACGTTGCTCACCTTGCTCAGCATGTCGAGCAGCGCCTCGTTCCAGCCAGCGTGAGCTTCGAGGATTTCAGCGACGGTGGATGGCGCGGTCCAGGATTCCTCGACCCATTCCTCGGAGACATGGCCGATGAACAGGTTGTAGATCTCGCCGCCGCGGATCGGGTAGCAGATGACATGGCCGTTCGGCCCGATCCAGCCGGCATAGTCCTGCGGGTCGAGCGCGACGGAACCGCCCGGCCCCACCCGGCTCGGCACCTCGGAAACCGGGATCATCGCGCGCCAGGCGATCTGCTGGGTGAAGCGCGCCTTGCTTTCGCCGAACAGGCTGTTGCGCACGGCGGAGTGGATGCCGTCCGCGCCGATGATAACGTCGGCCTCGACCTCGCGGCCATCGGCGAAGCGGGCGACGGCGGACCGGCCCGAAATCGCCACGTCTTCGCAACGCGCATTCAGATGGATGCTGCTGTCCGGCACCAGCGCCTGCAACAGCCGGTGGAGGTCGGCCCGATGCGCCGTAAGATAGCTCGCGCCATAGCGCTCGGCGGAAATATCCCGCAGCGGCTCGCGATAGCGCAGATGCGCGTCGTCCCAGGCCAGAGACAGGATATCGCGCGGTTCTGCGGCAAGCGGCCGCAGCCTGTCCTCGATCCCGAGCCCGGCCAGCACCTTCACGGCATTGGGGCCAAGCTGGAGGCCGGCCCCCACTTCGCCCAGTTCGGGAGCCCGTTCGTAGACCGCGACCTCGAAGCCGCGCTGCCGCAGCGCCCCTGCGGCGGCCATGCCGCCGATACCCGCTCCGATGATGACGATCCGCCGCGTGCGTTCCACCCCGACACCTCTTTGCTGTTTGCTATAGCCGCTGCGGCGGCCCCGTTCGCGATTTCTCATACCGGCTGACGCGGCGCGAATAAACCCCGCTGCTTGCGGCCAAAACCGCGAGCCTTGCCGAATCCGCATGCCCCCTCGTGTCGCGGCGCTGCTGGCGCCCTCACCTCTCCTGCACTAGATTGAGGGAACCAAAGAAGAGAGAAGCGAAAAGAGGAGCAACATGGCGAAACTGACCGCGGCATTCGGCTCATCCCACAGCGTGATGCTCACCTGCCAGCTCGAAGACTGGCAGAGGGGATTCAAGGTCTTCGACCTCAAGGGCCGTTATTTCGACCGCCAGGGCGAACCGAAGTCTTATGAGGAATTGCTGGCTCTGGCTCCGCCGAACGCGGCCGATCTGGTCACGGACGAAGCCATCGCCAAGCGCTACCATTCCGTCCGCGACGCCATCGCGCGCATGAAGGCGGACGTGCTCGCTGCAAATCTCGACGTGCTGATCATCTGCGGCGACGACCAGCACGAGTTCTTCAGCGACGACCTGATGCCGCCCTTCGTCATCTACTATGGCGACACCATCCTGAACCCCCAGCGCAAGCCCGTCGCCGAAGGTCCGGAAGCCTGGTACAAGCGCGCCCAGAGTCTGCGGCAGGAAGAGCATGGCGACGTGCACTACCCGGTCCGCAGCGACATGGCGCTGCATTTCATCACCGGCCTGACCGACATGGGCTTCGACGTTACCTCGATGAAGAAGACGCCGCCGGATCAGTATGAAGGCCACGCCTTCTCCTTCATCCACCGCTTCTACATGAACGTGGAAAAGCCGGTACCGGTGATCCCGATCATGCTCAACACCTATTATCCGCCGAACCCGCCGACGCCGGCGCGCTGCATCCAGATCGGCCAGGCGCTGCGCCAGCAGATCGAAAGCTTCCCCGAGGATCTCAAGGTCGGCTTCATGGCCTCGGGCGGGCTTAGCCACTTCCAGGCGGAAGAAGACCTCGACGACGCCGTGATCGATGCGCTGCGCCGCAACGACCTCGACTTCCTCTCGAAGCTCAGCGTCAAGCGGCTCCAGGCCGGCAGTTCCGAAATCCGCAACTGGCTGGTGCTGGCTGGCTGCGTCGGCACCGACTTCGAGCTCGATTGGGTATCCTACAACCCGGGCTACCGCACGCCGGCCCTCACCGGCACCGGCCTCGGCTTCGCCACCTGGAAGCCGAATGCAGCAGCCGCGTCGAAGGCAGCATGAGCCATCACGACATCACCACGGAAACCATCAGTTTCCGTGGCGCCCATGGGGACGCGGTCGCCGGCTATCTTGCACAGCCGCGCGGCCGCGGCCCGTTTTCCGGCGTGGTGTTTCTTCATCACATGCCGGGCTGGGACGAATGGACCCGCGAGGTCACCCGCAAATTCGCCGATCACGGCTATGCCACGCTCACCCCGCATCTGTTCCACCGCGACGGGCCGCAGGAAGACCCGGTGGCGCTGGCGGCGCGGGTACGGGAGGCCGGCGGCGTGCCGGACAACCAGGTGCTCGGTGACATCGCCGGGGCGATGGCCGTTCTGCGCGGACTGCCGAACGCCAGCGGCAAGATCGCCGTCGCCGGCGTCTGTTCCGGCGGCCGGCAAGCCTATCTCGCGGCGGCGCTGGTGCCAGGGCTCGATGCCGCCGTGGACTGCTGGGGCGGACGTGTCGTCCCGCAGCAGCCGGACGACATCACCGAGAAGCGCCATCTCGTGGGGATCGACCTGACCGACCGCATTGCCTGCCCGTTGCTGGGGCTGTTCGGCAATGAGGACAGCAACCCCTCGCCCGCCGCCGTGGACCGCATCGAGGCCGAGTTGAAGCGCCACGGCAAACCTTACGAATTCCATCGCTACGACGGCGCCGGTCATGCCTTCTTCGCGGCCGACCGGCCGAATTACCGCTGGCAGCAGGCGAACGACGGCTGGCAGAAAGTCTTCGATTTTCTCGAACGGCATCTGAAAGATTGAGCAGCCGAAGCGTCTTACCGGCGCGGCGGCTGGCGGCGGCGGTCGGCGCTGTTGTGTGGCCCGGATCTGGAAGCTGATTTGGAAACCGATTTGGAACCTGAACGGTTTGGCGTCGCGGCTTTGGTATCGGCTTCGGCCTTCACCGCCCTGGGTTTCAATGCGCCGTCACCGCTCTCCTTGCTGAGACTTTTCCGCAACGCCGCTTTCAGGTCGGACGGCCGGCCGTGCTTGTCCAGCAGGTCGCGAAAGGCCTCGTCCGCCAGTTCCTGCAAACTGCGCATGGACTCCCGCGCATAGAGATCGAGCGCCGTCCATGTCTCGTCGTCGAAGGCGATGATCTTGCGCGGCATGATTTGCAAGCTCCACTGAAACTCCGGAATTGAGGCGTCGCTGCGTCATCACCGCGACTGTTCGGTGAAGCGCAGGTTCCATACGAAACGCTCCGGCGGAAGCGTTGTTGCACGGTCATCACCCCAAAACGGAGCCGCATCGCCATGGATATCTCAGGCAAGAAAATCCTCATCCTCGCCACCCATGGTTTCGAGCAATCGGAGTTGGAAGTCCCTCGCGATCGCCTCAAGGCAGCGGGCGCGACGGTCGATGTCATCGCGCCGGAGAAGGGCGAGATCAAAGGCTGGGACAAGAAGGACTGGGGCCGGCCGGTGAAAGTGGACAGGACGCTCGACAGCGTATCGGCCGACGATTACGACGCCATTGTGCTGCCCGGCGGACAGATTAACCCGGACCTGCTGCGCGTGAATGAGGATGCGCTGGCGCTCATCACTGCGTTCAACAAGCAGAAGAAGGTCATTGCTGCCGTCTGCCATGCGCCCTGGCTCCTGATCGAGACCGGCATCGTCAAGGGCCGCAAGGCGACGTCCTATCATTCCATCAAGACCGACATGATCAACGCCGGTGCGAAATGGGAGGACAAGAGCGTCGTGACCGATCAGGGCATCGTCACCTCGCGCAATCCGGGCGACCTTGAGGACTTCTCGAAGAAGATCATCGAGGAAGTCGCCGAAGGCCGGCACCAGAAACGCGCGGCATAGCGACGAGACAATAACACGCTGTCGGCGGCGGCCCGCGACCGGGCCGCCGTTTCCTTTTGGGACTTTCGGCGCGGCCGGCTTTTGCGGCATAAGCTGCCTCACCCGGCTGTCCCCCCACCCCGAGTCTGTCATGGTCGCCGCCGTCGCCGAATTCGAGGACATCGCGAAGCTGCTGCCCGCGCAGGGCGGCCTGCTCGGTCTCGACCTCGGCACCAAGACCATCGGCGTGGCGGCCAGCGACCCCGCGCGGCGGCTCGCCACGGCCGTGGAAACCATTGCCCGCAAGACCTTTCAGGCCGATGCCGCCCGGCTGCTGTCGCTGGCGGCGGAGCGCAGGAGCGTCGGTCTCGTGCTCGGCCTGCCGCGCAACATGGACGGCTCGGAAGGTCCCCGTGCCCAGTCCACCCGCGCCTTCGCCCGCAACCTCTCGCGCCTCACCGAACTGCCGATCGGCTTCTGGGACGAGCGCATGTCCAGCATGGCGGCGGAGCGCGCGCTCATCGCGCTGGACACCAGCCGGGCGCAGCGGGCGCGGGTCATCGACCAGCATGCGGCGATGCATATCCTGCAAGGCGCGCTGGACCGGCTGCGCAACATGACGCCGATGCCATAACACCGCGCCATAAGAAAAGCGGGCCTTCCGGCCCGCTTCCTTTATTCCCCATGGGATCTGCGTCAGCACGCGGTGGCGTCGAGCCCCACCGTTCCCGTGCTGGAACCACGGCAGCCGACGCTGGACGAGCCCACACCACGCCGCGGCGCGCGATACACCGGAGGCGGCTCATAAGCATAGCTGTCCTCGTAATAGGTCGGACCCGGCGCGTAGTAGCGAGGGGCGGGCTCATAGACATAGCCCGGCTCGTAATAGCCGTAGCGCGGCTGGGAAGCCGCGGCCAGCGCCCCACCGACGATCAGGCCCGTCGCAGCGCCGGCCACGAAAGCGCCTGCGCCACGTCCGCCGTGACCATGCCTGCGCCATTGCACATCGGTGGTCTGGGAAGGCGCTGCCTGTTGCAGCGCGGCGGTGTTGCCGAGCACCGGGGCCGCCGCCACGGACTGCGCGCCGGCGACGGCCAAGGCTCCGGCCAGCGCCAGGGCTGTTGATCGGAAATGTTTCATCTGGTCCTCCTGCCGGACCGGGTCCGGGATTAACATTTGATCTGCGACAACGCCTGCGACACTGCGTATGTTCCGCAATCGCTCAATCCCCGGCGGCCCGTTCCAACAGCAATTTGCATTCAAATTCAGTGAATTGCGCCGAACCCCACAACGACCCTTGGGGGAGTTCCAGCCGGGTGCGGGCATACGCCTCCGCGACCGCCGCCGGCGCGCTGGCCGCGAGGGCCGCCGCCGCCGCGACCTTGGCCAGCCGCTCAACGATGGCGCGGGCGGAGGCTTCGGCGGTTTTGGATCGCAGCATCGCCTGCGCCTCCGCCAGCAGTTTCGCCGCGCCCGGCAGCGCCGCCGTTTCGCGGCCCAGCGCCGTCATCACCGCCTGCGCCGCCTCCGGCTCGCGGGCGATGCCGCGCAGCACGTCGAGACAGATGACATTGCCGGAGCCTTCCCAGATGGCGTTGACCGGCGCTTCACGATACAGCCGTGCCAGCGGGCTTTCCTCCACATAGCCGTTGCCGCCGAGGCACTCCATCGCCTCATAAGCGAAGCCCGGCGCGATCTTGCAGATCCAGTATTTCGCGATGGGCGTGAGCAGGCGCATCCGCGCGGCCTCGGCCAGATCGTCGCCCCGGTCGAACGAACGGCAGAGCCGCATCACCAGCGCCGTGGCCCCCTCGACCTCCAGCGCCATGTCCGCAAGCAGGTTGCGCATCAGCGGCTGGTCGATCAACGCGCGGCCGAACACGGCGCGATGGCGCGCATGATGCAGCGCGCGGGCGAGCGCGGCGCGCATCAGCCCGCCGGACGCGATGGCGCAGTCCAACCGCGTGAGCTGCACCATCTGGAGAATGGTGCGCACGCCGCGCCCTTCCTCGCCGATGCGCCAGGCAAAGGCATCGACGAATTCGACTTCGGACGAGGCGTTGGAGCGGTTGCCGAGCTTGTCCTTGAGGCGCTGGAAGCGCAGGCCGTTCACAGCACCGTCCGGGCGGAAACGCGGCATCAGAAAGCAGGTCAGTCCGCCTTCCGCCTGCGCCAGCACGAGGAAGGCGTCGGACATCGGCGCGGACATGAACCACTTGTGTCCGGTGATCGAATAAGTGTCCCCCTTGCGCACCGCGCGCGTGGTGTTGGCGCGAACATCCGTGCCGCCCTGCTTCTCGGTCATGCCCATGCCGAGGGTGATCGCGGTCTTGTCCCGCCACGGCACGAAACGCGCGTCGTAGCGCCGGCCACGGATCCGCGGCAGAACCTGCGCCATCAGCTCCGGTTCGGCGGCAAGCGCAGCGACGGCCGCGCGGGTCATGGTGATCGGGCACATATGGCCGTTCTCGACCTGCGCGACCATGTGGTAGCGCGCCGCCCGCGCCAGCTCGCTCGGCAGCGGCCGCCCGGCCTCATCCCAGGTCATGCAATGCAGGCCGGCGCTCATGCTCTCGGCCATCAGCCGGTGATAGGCCGGGTCGAATTCCACCGTATCGGCGCGGAAGCCCCGGGCGTCGAAGGCGCTCAGGCGCGGCGGCTGGTCGTTGGCCTGGCGGGCGAGATCGAACATTTCCGCCGCGCCCCAGCGGCGGCCGAATTCCGCAAGTCCTTCGTCGTCCCGATCGCTGCCGAAGACGCGGACGGCGTCGCGCAGCGGCCTGTCGCTGCCATACAGGTCCTTATCGGCATAAGGCGGCGGCTGGTTCGTCACCGCATGGGTGTCGAAGGACGGGAGGTCTTCGGTTTCGAACGGCTCCACCATATCGCTGCCTCCCGGCGATTATTCCGCCGCCATCCCCAGCCGGCTGCGCCCGCCGCCTTGCCGCGCCCCCGGAACGAGCCTATAGGCCACTTTTGATGACAGCCAGTCCGAACCCGGCGACCCGCCACCTCGTCTCGATCAACGACCTCTCCGATGCGGAGATCGAGACCGTATTCCAGATCGCGCAATCCTATCTCGACATGCTCCCCGATGCGCATTTCCGCTATCGCATCGGCCGCAGCACCAACCTCGCCGCGCAGCATATCCTCGCCAGCCTGTTCTACGAGCCCTCGACACGCACCCGCCTGTCCTTCGAAAGCGCGATGCTGCGCCTCGGCGGCGATGTCATCACCAGCGCCGATCCTGCGACCTCCTCCGCCGCCAAGGGCGAGAGCCTGGCGGATTCCGTCCGTGTCATCGCCAATTATGCGGACGTGATCGTGATCCGCCATCCGCGCGACGGCGCGGCGCGGCTGGCGGCGGAATATTCGCCGATCCCGGTCATCAACGGCGGCGACGGCGCCCACGAGCATCCGACCCAGACGCTGTGCGACATCTTCACCCTGCTTCAGAAGAACCCGACTTTGCGCCATCGCAACATCGCGATCTCGGGCGACCTGCGCGGCAGCCGCACGATCCATTCCTTCGTCTATGCGCTGGCACGCTTCGGCGCGAATATCATGACCATGCCAGCACCGGGCATGGGCCTTCCCGCCCATGTGGACAGCCGGTTGCGCGAGGAATTCGGCTGCCGCATCGCGTCGAAGGCGAGCTACCAGAACGAGAATGCGTCCGTGGACGCGCTGTATGTCACGCCGGACGAGCCGCACCAACTCTCGCTGCGGCCAGACCTCGACGCGGAAGTGAGTGTCGAAATCCAGAACAAGGTCGATGCGGTCTATGTCACCCGCTTCCAGAAGGAGCGCTGGGCCGACAAGGACCAGTCCTATCCGCGGATCGACGCGCAGTTCCTGCAAGGCTCGAAATATGCGGACGCCAGCGTGCTGCATCCGCTGCCGCGCGTCGGCGAACTGGACATCTCCTTCGATGCCGACGACCGCGCGGTGTATTTCCAGCAGGCCGCCTATGGCGTGCCGATCCGCATGGCGCTGATCTCGCTGCTGCTCGGCGTCGCCCGCGCCCCCGCCTTCGCCACCTTCCCAGGCGGCTTCCGGGGCGGGCGCCATACGACCTACCGCCAGCCCATGGGCACTGGCATCCATTGCGCCAACCCGAACTGCATCGTGCAGGACGCCATGGAAGCACAATATGCCAGCAACGCCTTCCATATCGTCGGCACGGAGAATGGCCGGCAGGCCCGGCTGCGCTGCTTCTATTGCGAGAGCGATATCGAGCACTTCGTGACGGCCGACCGCGCGACGGGGCGCTTTTCCGCCGACCAGCAGACGCTCAAGGCCGTGCTGGCGGAGGCTGACCCCGCCGTGGCCCAGCAGCGGCTTGCCGACATCGTCCTGTTCGACTCGGAAAACGCGGCGCGCACAGCGGGTTTCGAGGCCGCGCCGCCATCATGAGCCGGATCGCCGTCGATGCTTGATCCCGTCAACTGGACCATCGGCATCCGAGCCATGGCCGGCGCCATCGCGCTGGGCTATCTGCTGGGCTCGATCCCGTTCGGCCTTCTCATCACGCGGCTGACCGGCGGCGGCGACATCCGCGCCATCGGCTCCGGCAATATCGGCGCGACCAACGTGCTGCGCACCGGCCGCAAGGGCCTCGCGGCGCTGACCCTCCTTGGCGATGCGCTGAAGGGCACCGCTGCGGTGCTGCTGGCCCGCTATCTCTGGGGCCAGGAGGGCGCGCTGCTGGCGGGCCTGTTCTCCTTCCTCGGTCATCTGTTTCCGGTCTGGCTCGGCTTCAAGGGCGGCAAGGGCGTCTCGACCTATATCGGCCTGCTGCTGGCCATGGCCTGGCCGGTGGCGCTGGCCTTCTGCGCCATCTGGCTGCTGGTCGCCTGGGCGACGCGCTATTCCTCCCTGTCCGCTCTCGTCGCCAGCGCCATCAGCCCGGCCATCCTGTGGGCCATGGGCGATCTGCGCGCGGCGGACCTGTTCTTCCTGCTGACGCTCTTTCTCTGGCTGATGCACCGGGAGAATATCGGCCGGCTCATCAGGGGCGGCGAAAGCCGGATCGGCGAGAGCAAGAACGGCGCACCGACCGCGCTGGAATCCTGAACCAGCGCAGCCGCCGGTTGTAGCCGGGTTCCATTTGCGGAATGATGGCGGCATGCCGCCCTCCGCGACCAGCCCCACAACCAGTTCCCGACTGACCGACGCCCAGCGGCTCGACTGGCTGCGGCTGATCCGCAGCGACAATGTCGGCCCCCGCACCTTCCGCACGCTGCTCAACCGCTGCGGCAGCGCCCGCGAGGCGCTGGCGGCCCTGCCCCAGCTTGCCCGCAAGGGCGGCGCGGCGCGGCCGGGCCATGTCTGCACCGAAGCGGAAGCGACACGCGAACTGACCCTGAGCACCCGGCTGGGCGTCAGCCTCGCGGCGGCGGGCGAGCCCGGCTATCCGCCCCTGCTGCGCATGATCGACGACCCGCCGCCGCTGCTGGCGGTGCGCGGCCGACTGGATGTGCTGGCAAGGCCAATGGTCGGCATCGTCGGCTCCCGCAACGCCTCGGCCGCCGGCCTGCGGATGGCGGAGCGGCTGGCGCACGATCTTGCGGATGCGGGTTATGCCGTCGCCTCCGGCCTTGCCCGCGGCATCGACACCGCCGCCCATCGCGCGACCCTCGCCACCGGAACGGTCGCCGCCCTCGCCGGCGGGCATAACCGCATCTATCCCGCCGAAAACGTGCCGCTGCTGGAACGGCTGCTGGAGCATGGCGCGGCGATCTCGGAAATGCCGCTGGAATGGGAGCCGCGAGCCCGCGATTTCCCGCGCCGCAACCGGCTGATCTCCGGCGTCTCGCTCGGCGTCGTCATCGTCGAGGCGGCGCGGCGCTCCGGCTCGCTGATCACCGCGCGGATGGCGCTGGAACAGGGCCGCGACGTGTTCGCCGTGCCCGGCTCGCCGCTCGACCCGCGCGCGGAGGGCACCAACGACCTCATCAAGCAGAGCGCGGCGCTGGTCACATGCGCGGCGGACGTCACCGATGTGCTAGCGATGACGGCCGGGCAGCAGCCGGATTCCGTCCCGCCCCGCGACATCGGGGCCGACGAGGACGACCTCTCCTACGAGCCGGCCGATGCGGAGAGGAACCGGGTGCTCGACCTGCTGGGCCCCGCGCCGGTGACGATGGACGATCTGATCCGCCTGTCGGGCATTCCCGCCGCCACGGTCCGCATCGCGCTGCTGGAACTGGAATTGGCCGGCCGGCTCGAACGCCATCGCGGCGGCCTGCTCTCCCTGATGTGAGGCGCGACACCCGCGCCGGCCTCAGGACGGCGGGTCGAGCCGCCGCATCTGAGCTTCGGCTTCAAGCCGGGCCATTTCCAGAAGATAGGCCAGAGACCCCAATCCACGCTCGCGCGCAACGCCTGCAAGCTCACCCGAGATACTGGCAATATAGGATGCGGTCGCGACCCTTTCCGTCACCTCATCGTGCCCGGAACTGTGGTCCATCGGCGCCTCCCTTGGCGAAGTGAAGCGGATCGCTATTTTTTCTTATGATAGAATACAATATATATCACACTCAATAGTTGCAATATCACTCGTTAATTTTACGTTGGTTTATGGCGAGTTCACGGCTGCGAATTATTTGCACGCAATCAGGCTCATTTGACTCGGTCGCACGAAGCACCCATCTTCCGCCCCTGCGGAAATGGGACAATGACCCATATTCCGGTTGAGCTTTCAGCCATAAGACATTGATTATAATGAACGTCGTTGTTGTCGAATCTCCCGCAAAAGCGAAAACGATCCAGAAGTATCTGGGGCCTGGCTACGAGGTTCTGGCCTCGTTCGGCCATGTCCGCGACCTGCCGGCCAAGAACGGTTCGGTCGATCCGGACGCCGATTTCAACATGCTGTGGGAGGTGGACGGCAAGTCGCAGCAGCGCCTGAACGACATCGCCCGCGCCCTTAAAAATGCCGACCGGCTCGTGCTCGCCACCGACCCCGACCGCGAAGGCGAGGCCATCTCCTGGCATGTGCTGGAAGTGCTCAAGGAGAAGAAGGCGCTCAAATCCCAGGCCGTCGAGCGGGTGGTGTTCAACGCCATCACCAAGCAAGCGATCCAGGAGGCGATGAAGCATCCGCGCCAGATCGACGACGCGCTGGTGGATGCCTACCGCGCCCGCCGCGCGCTGGATTATCTCGTCGGCTTCTCGCTCTCCCCGGTGCTGTGGCGCAAGCTGCCCGGGGCGCGCTCGGCCGGCCGGGTGCAGTCCGTCGCCCTGCGGCTGGTCTGCGACCGGGAACTGGAAATCGAGAAATTCGTCCCGCGCGAATACTGGTCGCTGGTGGCGACGCTCACCACGCCGCGCGGCGACACCTTCGAGGCGCGCCTCGTGGGCGCGGACGGCAAGCGCATCCAGCGGCTGGATGTCGGCACCGGCGCGGAGGCTGAAGCCTTCCGGCAGGCGCTTGAGGCGGCCGCCTTCTCGGTCGCCTCGGTGGAGGCGAAGCCCGCCCGGCGCAACCCGTTCCCGCCCTTCACCACCTCGACGCTTCAACAGGAGGCGAGCCGCAAGCTCGGCTTCGCGCCGGCGCATACCATGCGCGTCGCCCAGCGGCTCTACGAGGGCATCGATATCGGCGGCGAGACGGTCGGCCTTATCACCTATATGCGAACGGACGGCGTGCAGATCGCCGACGAGGCGATCCAGTCCGCGCGCAGCGTGATCGGCGCGGATTATGGCAACCGCTACCTGCCGGACGCCCCGCGCCGCTACCAGACCAAGGCCAAGAACGCGCAGGAGGCCCACGAGGCCATCCGCCCGACTGACCTCGCCCGCCGACCCAAGGACGTGACCCGCCATCTCGACCGCGATCAGGCCCGGCTTTACGAGCTGATCTGGCTGCGCACCATCGCCAGCCAGATGGAATCCGCCGAACTCGAACGCACAACCGTGGACATCACGGCCAAGGCCGGCGGCCGCGTCATCGACCTGCGCGCCACCGGCACCGTCATCAAGTTCGACGGCTTCCTCACGCTCTATCAGGAGAGCAAGGACGACGACGAAGGCGACGACGAATCCCGCCGCCTGCCCGCCATGAGCGCCGGCGAGGCGCTGAAGAAAGAGAAGATCGACGCCACCCAGCATTTCACCGAGCCGCCGCCGCGCTATTCGGAAGCCTCGCTGGTCAAGCGCATGGAAGAACTCGGCATCGGCCGACCATCCACCTATGCCTCGATCCTTCAGGTGTTGCAGGATCGCGGCTATGTGAAGCTGGAGAAGAAGCGGCTGATGGCGGAGGACAAGGGCCGCGTCGTCACGGCCTTTCTCGAAAGCTTCTTCACGCGCTATGTCGAATACGACTTCACCGCCGGCCTCGAAGAACAGCTCGACCTCGTCTCCAACAACGAGATGGCGTGGCGCGACCTGCTGCGCGCCTTCTGGGAAGGTTTCACTGGCGCGCTGGACGAGATCAAGGACCTGCGCATCGGCGACGTGCTCACCGCGCTGGACGAGATGCTGGCGCCGCACATCTTCCCGCCCAAGGCGGACGGCACCGATCCCCGGCTCTGCCCGAGCTGCGGCAGCGGCCGGCTGTCGCTGAAGCTCGGCAAGTTCGGCGCCTTCCTGGGCTGCTCGAACTATCCCGAATGCCGCTTCACGCGGCCCCTCGCCGCCAATGGCGAGGGCGCGCCGGAGGTCGAGAACAAGCTGCTCGGCCAGGACCCGGAGACCGGCCTCGACGTCACGCTGCGCAACGGCCGCTTCGGGCCGTATATCCAGCTCGGCGAGCCGGTCGAGAAGGAGAAGCCGAAGCGCGCCGGCATCCCGCGCGGCATGCCCCCGGACGAGATCGACCTCGAAACGGCGTTGGGCCTGCTGTCCCTTCCCCGTGAGATCGGAAAGCATCCCGAAAGCGGCGAGCCGATCCTCGCCGGCATCGGCCGCTTCGGGCCTTACGTCCAGCACGGCAAGGCTTATGCGAGCCTTGAACCCGGCGACGAGGTGCTCCATGTCGGCCTCAACCGCGCCGTGACGCTGCTGGCCGAGAAGGCCGCCAAGGGCGGCCGGCGCTTCGGCGCCGATCCGGGCAAGTCTCTGGGCACGCATCCGGACGGCGGGGAGGTCATCGCCAAGAATGGCCGCTATGGCCCCTATGTCAGCCATAACGGCGTGAACGCCACCCTGCCCCGCGACAAGACACTCGACACCGTCACGCTGGAAGAGGCGATCCCGCTGCTGGCGGAGCGTGCCGCCAAGGGACCGGCCAAGCCGAAGCGCGGGGCGAAGAAGGTCGCGGCGAAGGCCGAGGGCGGCAGGGCGAAGAAGGCCGCTCCAAAGAAGGCCGCCAAGAAGGCTTCCAAGAAAGCATCCAAGAAAACAGCGGCCAAAAAGACCGCCGCCAAGAAAACTGCACCCAGGGCCAAGGCGGCATCGGACTGACCGGCGACGCCGGCCGGCCTGCCGCCGCGCCGGGCGCAGAGTTCCCATTTCGGCGCTGGCAACGGGGCGGCCGAGGGCCTACATATGGGGCATTGCCGCGTTTTCGTGTGAAGTGGGTTCCGGTTCGCGTCGAGAAAACGCCCCAAGATATAGCCGGCCCTGCCCCTGACCCGTTCAGGATCGGGTTGGCCGCACATCCGGATTCCGCGTGAAACCACCCCGAGGCACTTCAGGCAGCCTTCCCTCCAAGGAAGATATCCTCGCCTTCATCGCGGCCCAGCCTGGCAAGGTCGGGACGCGGGAGATCGCGCGGGAATTCGGCCTGAAGAACGCGGACCGCGCCGTCCTGCGCGCCATCCTCCGGGAACTTGCGGACGAGGAGCGGATCGAGGGCAACAAGCACAAGCTCCACCCCGTTGGCGCGCTCCCCTCCGTGGTTCTGGCCGACATCACCGCCCGGGATCGGGACGGTGAGTTTCTCGCCGCGCCGACCGAATGGGACGAGGAGACTCAAGGCCCCGCCCCGAAAATCCGCATCCGCACGCCGCGCAAGGCAAAGCCCGGGGAAGCCGGCGGCGTCGGCGACCGGGCGCTGGTGCGCCTCGACGATCCGCACCCCGGCGACGAGACCGGCCTTCGTAGCGGGCGCATCATCAAGGTGCTGGATCGCGCCCGGCGGCGCATCCTCGGCATCTATCGCGCACTGCCGAACGGCGCGGCGCGGCTGCTCCCCATCGACAAGAAGGAGATCGGCCGCGAGCTGGCGATCCCGCTCGGCATGGGCGGCGATGCGCAGGACGGCGATCTCGTCTCCGTGGAGGTGACGAACCGGCGCGGCTTCGGCCTCGCCGTCGCGCGCGTGGCGGAGCGGCTGGGCTCGCTCGGCAGCGAGAAGGCGGTGAGCCTCATCGCCATCAACGCCCATGGCATTCCGCATGTCTTTCCCGCCGCCGTGACCCGGGAAGCGGAAGCCGCCCGCTCCGCCGATATGGCCCATCGCGAGGACTGGCGCACGCTGCCGCTCGTCACCATCGACCCGCCCGACGCCAAGGACCATGACGACGCCGTCCATGCGGCGGAGGATTCAGACCCGGCAAACAAGGGCGGCTTCGTCATCACCGTCGCCATCGCGGACGTTGCCTATTTCGTGCGACCCGGCGGCGCGCTGGACCGCGAGGCGCTGCTGCGCGGCAACTCGGTCTACTTCCCGGATCGCGTCGTGCCGATGCTGCCCGAGCGCATCTCCAACGACCTCTGTTCACTGCGGCCCCATGAGGATCGCGCTGCATTGGCCGTGCGCATGACAGTCACGGCGGAAGGCCGCAAGATCCGGCATAGCTTCCATCGCATCATGATGCGGTCCCATGCGCGGCTCGCCTATGCGCAGGCGCAGGCCGCCATCGACGGCGCGTCCGACGAGATCACCGCGCCGCTTCTCGATGACGTACTGAAGCCGCTTTATGCCGCCTATGACGCGCTCAAGATCGCGCGCGCCGCTCGCCATCCCCTCGACCTCGACCTGCCGGAGCGCAAGATCCTGCTCAAGGCGGATGGCACCGTGGACCGCGTCGTGATGCCGGAGCGGCTCGACGCCCACCGGCTGATCGAGGAATATATGATCCTCGCCAATGTCGCGGCGGCGGAGACGCTGGAACGCAAGCGCACGCCGCTGATCTACCGCGTCCATGACGAGCCCTCGCCGGAGAAGCTGGAGAATCTCCGCGTCTTCCTCGGCACCATCGGCATCGCGCTGCCCAAGGGCGGCATCACCCGGCCGGAGCAGTTCAACCACATCCTTGCCCGGGTGAAGGGCCGCGACGTGGAGCATGTCGTCAACGAGGTCGTGCTGCGCAGCCAGGCCCAGGCGGAATATGCCGCCGAGAATTACGGCCACTATGGCCTCAACCTGCGGCGCTACGCGCATTTCACCTCGCCGATCCGGCGCTATGCCGACCTGATCGTCCATCGCGCGCTCATCAGCGCGGAACATCTCGGCGCGGGCGGCCTGCCCCCCGGCACCGACACCGCAGCCCTGAACGAGATCGGCGCGACCATCTCCGCCGCCGAGCGCCGCGCCATGAAGGCCGAGCGCGAGACCAACGACAGGCTGATCGCCCATTTCCTCGGCGACCGCATCGGCGCGCGGTTCGAGGGCCGCATCGCCGGCGTCACCTCCGCCGGCCTGTTCGTGAAGCTGGACGGCACCGGCGCGGACGGCTTCATTCCGGCGCGGACCATCGGCAACGACTATTACCGCTATCGCGAGGACGCCCATGCCATGGTGGGAGAGCGCACCGGCGAGAGCTACCGCCTCGGCGATGCCGTCACGGTGCGGCTCGTGGAAGCGGTGCCGGTGGCCGGCGCCTTGAGATTCGAAATCCTCTCCGAAGGCCGCTATGACATCGGCCGGACGTCCGGTTCGGTACGCCGCTCCGGCAAGGTCACGCTGCGTGACGCCGCCGGCGGCGCGGACCGAACCGCAGGCGATGGCGCTGGAAAGAGGGTCGGCGCACGCAAGAAAGCCGGCGTGCGAAAGGCCATGGCGAAAAAGTCCAGAGCCGGCGCGCGCAAGTCCGGCCCGAGTAAATCAGGCAAAGGCAAGCCGCCCAAGGGAAAGGCTCCGATGGCATGACAGAAACCATCACCTTCACGGCCAAAAAGCCCCGGGACCGCAGCATCTGGATCGCCATGCTCCGCGGTTTCGCCACGCGCTGTCCGCATTGCGGCCAGGGGCGGATGTTCCGCACTTTCCTCAAGGTCAATCCCGCCTGCCCCGCCTGCGGCGAGGCGCTCCACCATCACCGCGCCGACGATGCCCCGCCCTATTTCGTCATCACCATCGTCGGCCATATCGTGGTGCCGCTGTCGCTGGCCATGGAACTGGCCTATGCTCCGCCCTACTGGCTTCACTTCGCGCTCTGGGTACCGATGACGCTTCTTCTCTCGGTTGGCTTTCTTCAGCCCGTGAAGGGAGCCATCGTCGGACTGCAATGGGCGCTGCGGATGCACGGCTTCGACCCCGATGCACGGGACGATCTTTCCCTGACGGAGCACGATCCCGTTGTCGGCCGGCAGTGAAACCCCGGACAGGGCGCAGCCCTATCGCCGCCCGCGCGACGCAGCAACGCTGATCCTCGTGGACCGGTCGGAAGGCCCGCCCCGCGTGCTGCTCGGCAAGCGCCACCACGGCCATGTCTTCATGCCGGGCAAATTCGTGTTTCCCGGCGGACGCGCGGAAGCGATGGACCGCCACGCGCCCTTCTCCAGCCCGCTCCATGCCGCTGCCGAGGCCAAGCTCATGCAGCGGATCGCCCGGCCGAGCCCGGCCAAGGCGCGGGCGCTGGCGCTGGCCTCGATCCGCGAGACCTATGAGGAGACCGGGCTGCTGCTCGGCGCGCGCATGGGCGACGGGATGACCGTGAAGCGGCGACGGCCGAACAGGCAGACGCCATGGCAGGCGTTCGCCGATGCCGGCATCGCGCCGGACCTCTCCGCGATTTCCTTCGTCGCCCGCGCGGTCACCCCGCCGCAGCGCAACCGGCGCTACGACACCCGCTTCTTCGCGGCCGACGCCAGCACCGTCGCGCACCGGATCGACGGCATGGTCAGCGAATCCACCGAGCTGGTGGAACTGGTCTGGGTGCCGATCGCGGATACGCAGCATCTCGACCTGCCCGGCATCACCCGCCGCGTGCTCGCAGAGTTGCAGACCCGCATCGCGAATGGCTTCGCTCATGACCTGCCGGTGCCGTTCTTCTTCTCGCGGCGCGGCAAATTCAATCGCGAGATGCTCTGACGATCCGCACCGGCCATTCGCGAACAGACAAGAAAAAGAGGAAACCATGGAGGCGGATTACGTCATCGTCGGCGCGGGCTCCGCGGGCTGCGTTCTGGCGGACCGGCTGAGCGAAAGCGGCGCGCAGGTTCTGCTGCTCGAAGCCGGCCCGCGCGATCTCTCCCCGCTCATCCATGTTCCGGCCGGCGTGATCCTGCTGCGCGGCCATCCCGTGCTCGACTGGAATTTCGACGGCGCGGCGACGCCCTCCATCGGCGGGCGCCGGATGAAATATCCGCGCGGCCGCACGCTCGGCGGCACGAGTTCGACCAACGGCATGAATTTCGTACGCGGCCATCCCGCCGATTTCGACGGATGGGCGCAGGCCGGCTGCCGCGGCTGGAGCTATGACGAGGTGCTGCCCTTCTTCCGTTCCATCGAGGACACGGACGAAGGCGACGAGCATTATCGCGGCCGCAAAGGCCCGCTGCGGGTCGAGCCTTACACGTCGATCCTGCCGCTCACGCACAAGGTCGTCGCGGCGGCGCAGGAGACCGGCCACCGCCTGATCCCGGATATCAACGGACCGGACCTCGAAGGCATCGGCTATTCGCAGATGTCGCGGCGCGGCCGGCTTCGCCAGTCCACCGCCGCAACCTTCCTGAGGCGCGCGAAGCGCCGGCCGAACCTGCGGATCGAAACCGGCCTGCTGGCGCAGCATCTTGTGTTCGAGGGCCGCCGCTGCATCGGCGTCGCCTGCCGCCGTGACGGCCAGGACGTCACCGTGCGCGCCCACCGCGAGGTGATCGTCAGCACCGGCACGGTGAAGTCTCCGCAACTGCTGCAGCTCTCCGGCATCGGCCCGGCCGCGCATTTGCAACGCCTCGGCGTCACGGTGTTGCAGGATGCGCCCGGCGTCGGCGCCAACCTCGCGGATCACTATGCCGCTGGCGTCTCCACCCGCGTGAAGGACGTGCTCACGGTCAATCAGGTCCGGCGCTTCCCCCGGCTCGGCTGGGAAATGGTGCGCTGGGCGCTGACCGGACAGGGCGCGCTGACCTATGGCGCGTCCACGGCCTCGATCTTCTGCCGCAGCCGCGAGGGCCTCGACAGCCCGGACATCCAGCTACTGGTCTTTCCGGGCAGCTTCGACCTGCGCAACATCACCGAGCTTGAGCGTGAGCCCGGCCTGCGCATCCTCGCCTCCGCCGCCCGGCCGCGCAGCCGGGGAACGGTGATGGCCGTCTCGCCCGACCCCATGGCCGCGCCGGAGATCCAGCCCAACTACCTGTCCGACCCGGACGACATGCGGGTGATCGTCGCCGGCATCCGCGTCGCCCGCGCGATCATGGCCGCGCCCGCCCTCGCCGCTGTCATGGTCCGGGAGACCAGCCCCGGCCCGGACGCCGAGACCGACGCCGCGATCGAGGCCCATATCCGCGCCACCGGCTCCACGGTCCATCACCTCGTCGGCACCTGCCGGATGGGCGAGGACGATGGCGCCGTGGTCGATTCGCGCCTGCGGGTCCGGGGCATCGAGGGTCTGCGCGTGGTGGATGCCTCCGTCATGCCGCAGGTCACGACCGGCAACACCAACGCCCCGACGATCATGATCGGCGCCAAAGGCGCGGCCATGATTCTTGAGGACGCGCGGGGGTAGGAGAAAACGCCCCGTCACGGGGGCTCAAATCACTCTCCCGCTACCATCGTTCCCCTGTCGCGGACGAGCGCAATGGCCGGCACGCCGCCCCGCTATCGCCCTCGCCCGCAGCGTTTTCTTGACATCGGCGGGCCGATGGGTAGTTTGCCGCCAACCGAACCGGGGCGCGGCCCCGCCGATCCCCAGTTTTGCCCCAGTTTTGAGGTCACCCGATGGCCAAGGCCACCACCATCAAGGTCAAGCTCGTCTCTTCCGCCGATACCGGCTTCTATTACGTCACGAAGAAGAATTCGCGGACGATGACGGACAAGCTGACCAAAAAGAAATACGATCCGGTCGCGAAGAAGCACGTCGAATTCCGCGAAGCCAAGATCAAGTAAGCCAGAATCGGGCGAGCCTGGATCAGGCAAACGCCTGCCGGGCCGGATTTGCCGGAACCAGACTGCCGGAAAGCAAAACGGGCGCCTCGCGGCGCCCTTTTCGTTTATCGGCAGCATGTATCGACGATCGATAATGCGTGACCGGCAATATGTATCGATGTCTGAGAGAGGCATGCCGCAACATGCTGCATGCTGGAAAATGGTGGCCGGTCGGAAGCGGCATCATGAGGAGGCCACTCGTTCCGCTTCCGAACCGGCCAACCCCACGGACCCAGGAGATGCGGCGGACCTGAGCACCCCGCAGGGTTTGGACGGAGGCTCATAACCAATCGTTATAAGCCAAACTGTTGGAACAAATCTAACGCAACCCGCCCGGAAATCAATGGTTGAACCGCGCCGAACGGGCAGCAAACAGTGCAACAATTCGTTAGGGTTACTCGCCCTTTCCTCCACGGCGGTTTTATAATACCGTATCGCACCGACTATCCCGCTCAGGCCGCAGCCGGCACGACCCGGTTCCGTCCGTCTCGCTTGGCTCGGTAGAGCGCCTCGTCCGCCCGCTTCAACAGCGTCGCGACGCTGTCTTCGGGCCGCAGTTCCCCGATCCCGACCGAGATCGTGACTTCCACCCCCCGCGACTGCTGGTAGATCGGAAAAAGCTCGCTGGCGACGCGACGGCGCAGGCGTTCGGCAACCATGGTCGCCACGCCGAGGTCGGTCTCCGGCATCACGATGACGAATTCCTCCCCGCCGAAGCGGCACGCGAGGTCGATCCCGCGGACCGCCTTGCGGATGCGCATCGCGAATTCCCGCAGCACGTCATCACCGGCATCATGACCATAGGTGTCGTTGATGGATTTGAAGTGGTCGATATCGAGCACCATCACGGCCAGCGATTTGTGATCCCGCCGCCCCTGCTCGATCAGGGTCGCCAGATGACTTTCAAGATATCGGCGGTTGAACAGGCCGGTCAGCCCATCGGTGATCGCCATCTCCAGCGAAAGCTGGACATTATCCCGCAACTGTTCGGTGTAGCGCTTGCGCCGCACCTGCGTGCGGCATCGCGCCAGCAACTCATCCTTCTGCACCGGGCGCGCAAGATAATCGTTCACGCCGATCTCCAGCGCTCGGGCAAGTCGCGCGCTGTTATCCGCATCGGCCAGCGCCAGGATCGGAATGTTCCGGGTCCGCTCCAGCGAACGCATCTGGCTGCACAGGCGCAGGCCGTCGAAGTCGTTCAGGCTGAGCGACACGACGATCAGGTCGAACGCATTCTCCGCTGCATGGAACAGAGCGAGATTCGGATCGGTCTCGACCTCGACCTCATGTTCGGCCGCCAGAACGCTGACGATGCGCTCGTAGGACGAGCGGCGATCGTCCACCACGAGCACCCGTCCGCCGCGGCCGGTCTCCGCCATCGCGTCGAGTTCACGATGGCGAATGCCGATCTCCTGCGAGGTCAGCGCCCGCATGCGCAATTCATCAGTCATCATCTTGAGCCGTGTCAGCGAACGCACCCGCGCGATCAGCGCTACATCCGAAACCGGCTTGGTGAGAAAATCGTCGGCGCCGGCCTCCAGACCGCGCACGCGATCAGCCGGCTGGTCGAGCGCCGTCACCATGACGACGGGCAGATGATGGGTTTCAGGCGTGGCCTTCAGCCGCCGGCACACCTCGAAGCCGTCCATATCCGGCATCATCACATCCAGCAGCACCATGTCGCATTCGCCGCGCGCGCAAATCTCAAGCGCCTGCGCGCCGTTGGTGGCCGAGACGACGTCGAAATATTCCGCCAGAAGCCGCGCCTCCAGCAGCTTCACATTCACCGGGATATCGTCAACAACGAGGATGCGCGCCGTCATCACACACCTTTTCAGGCAGGTCCGAGAAACTGGCGGACCGTTTCGATGAATTTTCCAACTGAAATGGGTTTCGAGAGATAGGCTTCGCAGCCGCCCTCGCGGATGCGTTCCTCGTCACCCTTCATGGCGAAGGCCGTGACGGCGACGACGGGAATGGCTTTCAGCTCGGCATCGTCCTTGATCCATTTGGTGACTTCCAGCCCCGAGACCTCGGGAAGCTGGATGTCCATCAGGATCAGGTCCGGCCGATAGCGGCGCGCAAGCTCGATGGCTTCGATGCCGTTGCGTGTGCCGACCGTCGCATAACCATGCGCTTCCAACAGATCGTTGAAGAGCTTCATGTTGAGTTCGTTGTCTTCAACGATGAGGACGGTTTTAGGCATCGCCGCCTCTCCGACGGTCAAGACAGGGGGAACATCGCGAATCGACGCTCCGCAAACGCCTGCCTCACATGTTAACATGAGCTACCAGCGATATGTTACGGAAACCCTAATTCATTGGAATAATGAAGGTTTTTGATGACCTTGCGATGTTGTTGCAAGACTTTCCCGCCGGCCTAGGCGGACACTGATCCCCAGCGGGACGAAGGACTTGTCACCGGCCTGAAAGACGTCCACTTCATGGCGGGGAATACGCTGGAACGCGCCGCATGGAAGCTTTGATCGCAATGGCCGTTGGCCTTCTTCTCGCCGTCCCCATCGTCGTCCTGCTCCGGCGGCGGCAGGCGGCGCGCGCAACGAGACGCGAACCGGAAGTGCCCGCCTCGCGCCAGCATCGCCGCGCGATGGAACGCCGCAACTCGTGAACGCGACCCGGAGCCGAGACCGCCCGCCGGGCGTCACCCGCAAGATCATCAGGACCGACAATGGCCCGTGACCGCAAACCAGGCGCCGCCCATCCCAAAGGCAAGGCGGGACTTTCCCAGACGGACGCGGCCGAGTCCGTCGCCATTCAGGCGCTTGGCTTCCTTGCCGGGGACCCGGAGCGGCTGGGCCTGTTCCTGTCCCTCACCGGCGTCGGGCCGGAATCCCTGCGTACGGCGGCAGCCACTCCGGAATTTCTTTCCGCCGTGCTGGACCATATGATCAGCGACGACACACTGCTGCTGGACTTCGCCGCCGCCAGCAGCTTCCGCCCGGAAGACGTGGTGCGGGCGCAGGCGGTACTGGGGCATCGGCCATGGGAGCGGGACATCCCCTGAGCGGCGCCGACGCGGCGGCCCGGGACGTGCCGGGGTTCTGCCGGGATTGCGGCGCCCTTGCCGAGGCCATGCCGACACATCGCTGCGGAACATGCGGCTCTCCGCGCCTGTTGCGCCACGCGGCCATCGACAGTCTCGCCGTTGCCCATATCGACTGCGACGCCTTCTATGCGGCAATCGAGAAGCGCGACGATCCCTCGCTGCTCGACAAGCCGCTGATCATCGGCGGCGGCAAACGCGGCGTGGTCTCCACCGCCTGCTACATCGCCCGCACCTATGGGGTGCGCTCCGCGATGCCGATGTTCGAGGCCCGACGGCTGTGTCCCCACGCAACCGTGATCCGGCCGGACATGGCCAAATATGTCGCCGTGGGGCGCGAGGTGCGGGGGATGATGCTGGCGCTCACGCCGCTGGTGGAGCCGCTGTCCATCGACGAGGCGTTTCTCGATCTCTCCGGCACCGAGCGGCTGCATGGCGCAATCCCGGCGCGAACGCTGGCCCGCTTTCAGAACGAGGTCGAACGCCGGCTCGGCATCAGCGTCTCGGTCGGCCTGTCCCACAACAAATTCCTGGCGAAGATCGCTTCGGACCTCGACAAGCCGCGCGGTTTCGCCGTGATCGGCCGTGACGAGGCCGCCGCTTTTCTGGCGGAGCGCCCGGTCGGCTTCATCTATGGCGTCGGCAAGGCCGGGCAGCGCCGGTTCGAGCGGGACGGCATCCGCACCATCGCCGATCTTCAGCGCATGACGGAGATCGAGCTGATGCGCCGCTATGGCGCGGAAGGCCAGCGCCTCGCCCGTCTCGCCCATGGCATCGACCATCGCCGCGTGGTGCCGGAACGCGAGGCCAAGACCATTTCCAGCGAAACGACATTCGGCGAGGACCTCGCCGACGCTCACGCGCTGGAACGAAAGCTCTGGCATCTTTCCGAAAAGGTGTCAGGCCGGATGAAGGCGGCGTCGCTGATCGGCGGCACTGTGACCCTGAAGCTGAAAACCGCCGATTTCCGCATCCGCACCCGGGCGCGCTCGCTGGATCATCCGACCCAGCTTGCCGAGCGCATCTTCGAATCCGGCCGCGACCTGCTCGCCCCCGAGGCGAACGGCACCGCCTTCCGCCTCATCGGGATCGGCGTATCGGCACTCTCGGAGACCAGCCAGCCGGACCGGGGCGACCTGATCGATGGCCGCCGCGCCGAAGCCGAACTCGCCATGGACCGCCTGCGCGCCCGGTTCGGCAAGGGCGCGATCGTCAAGGGTCGCGCCCTGGCGGCGGACGGCGAGGAGTAACCCGCAGGCTGCGGCGCTACTTCGCGCCGCCGTCCTTGCAGGGCTTGGCCGGCGCAATGTCCAGGGAAGTCAGCGCGCCGCGGATAACGAAATCGTTGTAGTCCAGCGTCAGCGCCCGGGAGATGCCGTTCTCGTAGAGTTCGAACGAGATGGCATAGACCGGCAACTGCTCGCCGGTCCGTTCGGCGGTGCGGTCGAAATAGCTCACCGTCACCGGCCAGCGCCGGAGCCCGGCAAGCTCGGCCTTTCCGGCTGCGGCATCTTCGGGCGGCTTCTCCGTGGCGGCGATCTCACGCCCAATCACGGTCAGGGTGTTGTAGACCTTCTCGCCCTTGTCCGAACCGTCGTAGACCGGCGTTTCGAACACCGTCCTGCCTTCACGCGCCGCGTCCAGAACCCGGGCGACGTGCTGGGTCGGGAACAGCACCGTGGCCTCCAGCGTGTTGTCGGCCTTGGCTGGCTTGGTGAGGCGGACCTTGATGCCCTCCGGGCCGCGCAGCGCCTCGCCGCTGACCTCATCGGTCAGGTTTTCGTTGAGCCGGTTCTCGGAGCGGAAGTTGAAGCTGGCGGCGTCCCCCGCCTCCCAGGTGTTGGCGCGCAGGTCGCTGAGGATCACGCCGCCTTCGCCGTTGTCGAGTTCGGACACCTGGCGGAAGTCCAGGGTATAGCCGTCGCAGGCGTTGCCCTTGAAGTCGTAGAGAATGCGCCCGCGCACCGCGACGACCGCCGCCTTGCCCTGGGACCGGACCAGCGAGAGGTCGTAAACTGCGCGATGCTGGACGAATGGGGCCGGCTGCTGCGCCAGCGCAGGCGCGCTGCCGCCCGCGCTTGCCAGAACCCCTGCGGCGACACATGTTGAAAGAAACCGGAGCATGAAATCCCACCGATGATATCCGTCGCGTCATCCAGCCGCAGAAAGGTGGCGACAACACGTCCCGAAAAGCCGCTCTGCGTAACGGCAGGCCCCGGACGAAACCCATGACCGGCTCCGAACCGAACGGCGACTGGCTGACAGCCCGGCCGATCGCCCATCGCGGGCTGCACGACCGCAGCCGCGGCATCATCGAGAACACGCCAACCGCCATCGCAGCGGCCCTCGCCGGCGGTTACGGCATCGAGGTGGACGTGCAACTCTCCGCGGACGGCGAGGCCATGGTGCATCACGACGAGGCGCTCGGCCGGCTCACGGAGGGGGATGCACCACTGGCGACGCTGGGCGCGGCCGCCCTGAAGCAGGTACCGTTCCGGGAAACCGCGGACCGGATGATCACCCTCGGCGAGCTGTGCGACCTCGTCGCCGGGCGCTCCACCTTGCTGGTGGAGATCAAGAGTCTCTGGGATGGCGACGAGCGCCTCGCCCGGCGGACCGCCACGGTCCTGTCCGGCTACCGCGGACCGGTCGCGGCCATGTCCTTCGACCCCCGCCTCGTCGCCGCCGTCCGCCGCCATGCCCCCGGCTTACGCCGGGGCCTCGTCGCCGAGCGCAGCGCCGAGGACCGGCCGGGCAGCACATTCCAGTACCTCCAAAACCTGCTCGCGGCCGGGCCGCAATTCCTGGCCTATTCGGTGCAGGATCTCGGCGATGCCGTCACCTTCACGACCCGCCGCCTCCTGCGCCGGCCCGTCCTGACCTGGACGGTGCGCACGCCGGAGGACAGACTCCACGCCGACCGCCTGGCCGATCAGATGATCTTCGAGGGCTTCATTCCGTGACCCGCCCGCGCGCTCCCCAACCCGTTTCCGCCGCTCCTGACGAACTCAAGGTGCGCGTCGCCCGCAGCATCGCCGAGGTCGGGGAACTGGCGTGGTCGATATGTTCAAATACCAACAATATCAATTATTTGAATAACGATATTGAACAAAATAGATCAGCTTCTGCAACCGAATCCGCATCGCCCTCTGACGCATCCCTGAGCACTTTCGAATTTCCATATAACCCATTCACGAATTTCAGTTTTATTCACGCGCTCGAACAATCAGGCTCGGTCGGCCGGCGAACCGGTTGGCAGCCCTTCCACCTCGCGGCGGAAGGGGCGGACGGGGAGGTCGTGGGGGTGGTGCCCTGCTATGTGAAGTCACATTCCCAGGGCGAATATGTCTTCGATCATGGCTGGGCGGACGCCTATGAGCGCGCCGGCGGGCGGTACTATCCGAAGCTCCAGGTCTCGGTGCCCTTCACCCCGGCGACCGGGCCGCGCCTGCTCGCCGCGCCCGGCCCCGCCGCCGGCGCGGTGCGCGGGGCGCTGGCCGATGCGCTCGTCGCCCTCTGCGGACAGAGCAGTGCCTCGTCCGTCCATGTCACCTTCCCGACCCGGACGGAATGGGACCTGCTCGGCGCGCACGGTTTCCTCCAGCGCACCCACCAGCAGTTCCACTGGGAGAATGACGGCTACGGCGCGTTCGAGGATTTCCTCGCCGCCCTCGCCTCCCGCAAGCGCAAGGTCATCCGCCGGGAGCGGGCGGAGGCGCTGGCGAACGGCATCAGCATTCACTGGCTTACCGGCTCCGACCTCACGGAGGAGGTCTGGGACATTTTCTTTGAATTCTATATGGACACCGGCTCCCGCAAGTGGGGCCAGCCGTATCTCACGCGGGAGTTCTATTCGCTGGTGGGCCAGACCATGGCGGACCGCATCCTGCTGGTGATGGCCAAGCGCGCCGGCCGCTGGATCGCCGGCGCCATCAATTTCATCGGCGGCGACACGCTGTTCGGCCGCCATTGGGGCGCAGTCGAGCACCATCCCTTCCTGCATTTCGAGGTCTGCTATTATCAGGCCATCGATTTCGCCATTGCGCGCGGGCTCGCCCGGGTCGAAGCGGGGGCGCAGGGCCAGCACAAGATCGCGCGCGGCTATATGCCGACCACGACCCTGTCGGCGCATTACATCGCCGATCCCGGCTTCCGCCGCGCGGTGGCGGATTTTCTCGCCCGCGAGCGCGCCGCCGTCGCCGCCGCCCAGGAGGAGTTGTGCGAGATCGCGCCGTTCCGCCGTGGCGAACCGCCGGAGTGAGACTGCCGCACCGCCAGCCTTGACGCCTCGTGGTCCGCTTGCAACCTTCGCTGCGAGCCAGCCGGAGTGCGCCATGCCGACCTACGACCCCAACAACGTCTTCGCCAAGATCCTGCGCGGCGAACTGCCGTGCCACAAGGTCTATGAGGACGACAAGGCGCTGGTGTTCCTCGACATCATGCCGCGGGCGCCCGGCCATGCGCTGGTGATCCCCAAGGCGCCGGCCCGCAATATCCTCGACATCGCGCCGGACGACCTCGCCCATGTCGCGCGCGTCGCCCAGCGCGTAGCCAGAGCCGGCATGGAGGTCTTCGCGGCGGACGGCGTCACGCTGCACCAGTTCAGCGAGACCGCCGGCGGCCAGGTGGTGTTCCATCTCCATGTCCATGTCATCCCGCGCAAGGAGGGCGTCGCCCTCAAGCCGCCCGCGAGCGAGAAGGAAAAGCCCGAGGTGCTGGTCCACCAGGCGGCTCAGCTTGCAGCGGCGATGGCCTGACACTGAACGGCTGACAGTGGACGGACTGACGGCGCAGGACATCGAAACCCGCCGCGTCACAGTGGCAGACGCGGCCTTGTTCGCACGGGTCGCTCCGGAGGTGTTCGACGCGGCGGTCGATCCGGCCCGCCTCCCGGCCTATCTCGCCGCGCCGGGCCATCTCATGGTAGTGGCGATGCATGAGGACAAAATCGTCGGCCAGATCGCCGCCGTCATCCATCGGCACCCCGACAAGGCGACCGAGCTTTATATCGATGAGGTCGGGGTGACGCCGGCGTTGCAGCGGCGCGGGATCGGCCACCGGCTGCTGCGCGAGATGCTGACATGGGGCAAGGACCTCGGCTGCGACGAGGCATGGGTCGGCACCGAGACCGACAACGAAGCCGCGTGCGGCCTCTATGAGTCGCTCGCGCCGACCGATATCCGCAGCGCGGCACCGCCGGAAACCTTCGTGCTCTACCTCTACGAACTATGATGCAGGCCGGCTTTCAACGCGCCGTGCCGAACGCCATGCCGGCCGCGATCAGGACGACCTCGCCGGCCAGCACACCGGCAATGATCGATCGTCGCACGCCGAGTAAAACGGCAAAGCCGACGCCCAGCGCGGCGAGACGCGCCCAGAGCGGGATGGTCCCGAGCGAACCGGCAGGCACGAAGATCAGTTGCGCGATGACCCCGGCCAAAATCGCCGTCGCGACAGCCCGGACCCAGACCAGGAACTCGGACTTCTCGTCGATCCCGCGGGCGACAAAGACACCCATCCATCGCCAGATCTCGTTCGGCAGGAAGCCGATCAGCACCAGCACGAGATAGGGATTCAGGTCCCTGAGGGTCGCGCTCATGCGGCCGCCCTTCGCAACCTGTGCGCGGCATAGCCCAGCGTGCCGCCCAGCAGCGCGCCATAGAGCAGCGCCAGCTCGAAGCCGGCAAGGATCAGTCCCGGCGTCACCGCCAGTCCGAGCGCGAAGGCCACGCGATCGGAGATCGTCGTCGCACCCCGCGCCGTGGATACAAGGAACATCATCGGCGTGAGAAACAGCACGGCGGCCGCGAATGTGGGCGGCAGGCGGGCGGCGAGCAGATAGCCCGCCACCGTGCCGGCGACCGACATGATGGTCATGCCGGTGCCGATGCCGTTACAGAAGCCGACGCGCTGTTCACGCGGCACATGGGGCGCAAGCCGCAGCGACTCCACCCACATGCTCACGGCAACAAAATGCGCCGGCAGGATGAGATCCCGCGTCCGCGTCTGCGGCTCGCGGATCATCGGCAGCAGCGCCACGACCATCGGCAGCAGACGGATCGCGCTCAGCGTCACCGCCAGCGCGGCCTGCACCAGCGTGCCCGCGCCCAGCGTCGTGACCAGAATCACCTGCGCCGGCGCGGCGAAAATGAACAGCGTGGACAGCGCCGCCCACCATACGCTGAGCCCGAGATCGAGGCAAAGGCCGCCATAGCCGACGAATGTGCCGATCAGCGCATAGGCTAGCACGGAACGGAACGACGCCTTCAGGCCCGCGGCGAATCCGGTCCAGCCGGGAGCGCCTTCCGGCGGCAATGCCCGGGCCCGTTCGTCCTCTATCGGCTCGGCGTGCGATGACATGAATCAGGTCCGGCAGCGGACTCCATCCGTTCCACGCCCGACGCCCGTCAGCAACGGGGAAACGCGGCCAGCCCGTGCACTTTCCGATCAGGCGGCATCATCTCGGGCCGGGCCTGTCTCTGAGACTGTTTGAAAAGCCCCCGGGGACATTCCAAACAGTCTCTGATTCACCGAAGCTGGATCGGACCCTCATGCCCGAGATGGCCGTTCCCCTCCCCTTCGCGCGATGCAGCCGGACAGGCGCGGACGTCGCCAAGGCCGATCCATCACCAAGAATCCCGGTCCATCAGCAAGAAGCCCGATCCTGACCGGACCGGGCTTCCCGATTGCATCGTCGCTTCGCCACGCCGGGCGATCACACCTTGAGCAGCGGCACCTTCGGAACCGAGCCCTTTGCGCCGGAGCTCCCGCCGCCCTCGCCTTTCGGCGGCGTCCCCGCCTTGGGGCGCTTGGGAGCGGACGACCGCTTGCGGCTGCGCGCCTTCGCCTCGGGCAGCTTCTCCGGTTTCGGCGTCACCGGGCCGTCGAGATACTCGAAGCCGAGTGCGTCGCGGCCGGCATCGTCCTTCACCACGACCACCTTGACGTGGCCGCCGGCCTTGAGCCGCCCGAACAGCACCTCGTCCGCCAGCGGCTTCTTGATGCTCTCCTGGATCACACGGGCCATCGGCCGCGCGCCCATCTGCTCGTCATAGCCATGCTGGATGAGCCAGGCGGTAGCCTCGTCCGACAGCTCGATGGTCACGTCGCGGTCGCCGAGTTGAGCCTCCAACTGAAGCACGAATTTTTCGACGACCTTGGCGATCACCTCGCGGTTCAGACGCGCGAACGGGATGATGGCGTCGAGACGGTTGCGGAATTCCGGCGCGAACAGCCGGTTGATCGCCTCCATGTCCTCGCCTTCCCGCTTGGAGCGCGTGAAGCCATAGGCCGCCTTGGCCATGTCGGCTGCGCCGGCATTGGTCGTCATGATCAGGATCACGTTGCGGAAATCGACCTGCTTGCCGTTATGGTCGGTCAGCTTGCCGTGGTCCATGATCTGGAGCAGCACGTTGTAAAGATCGGGATGCGCCTTTTCGATCTCGTCCAGCAGCAGCACGGAATGCGGATGCTGGTCCACAGCGTCCGTCAGCAGCCCGCCCTGATCGAAGCCGACATAGCCCGGAGGCGCGCCGATCAGCCGGGAGACGGTGTGCCGCTCCATATACTCCGACATGTCGAAGCGGGTCAGTTCGACGCCGAGGCTGGCGGCGAGTTGCTTGGCCACCTCGGTCTTGCCGACGCCGGTGGGGCCGGAGAACAGATAACAGCCGATCGGCTTCTCCGGCTCGCGCAGCCCGGCCCGCGCCAGCTTGATCGACGCCGTCAGCGCCCCCACAGCGTGGTCCTGACCATAGACCACCGTCCTGAGCGTGTTTTCGAGATGCTGGAGCACCTCGGCATCGTCCTTGGAGACCGTCTTGGGCGGGATCCGCGCCATGGTCGCGATGGTGGTCTCGATTTCCTTGATGCCGATGGTCTTCTTGCGCCGGCTCTCCGGCAGCAGCATCTGCGCCGCGCCGGACTCGTCGATCACATCGATGGCCTTGTCCGGCAGCTTGCGATCGTGAATGTAGCGCGACGACAGTTCCACCGCCGCCTTGATGGCGTCGTTGGTGTATTTGAGCTTGTGATAGTCCTCGAAATAGGGCTTCAGCCCCTTGAGGATCGCGATGGCGTCCGTGACCGACGGCTCGTTGACGTCGATCTTCTGGAAGCGCCGCACAAGCGCGCGGTCCTTTTCGAAATACTGGCGGTATTCCTTGTAGGTGGTCGAGCCGATGCAACGGATCGTGCCACCGGACAAAGCCGGCTTGAGCAGGTTGGACGCATCCATCGCGCCGCCGGAGGTCGCGCCGGCGCCGATCACCGTATGGATCTCGTCGATGAACATGATCGCGCCAGGGGTCGACTCGATCTCCTTGATGACCTGCTTCAGCCGCTCCTCGAAGTCGCCGCGATAGCGCGTGCCGGCCAGCAGCGTGCCCATGTCAAGGGCGAACACCGTGGCGTTCTTCAGCACTTCCGGCACTTCGCCATGGACGATCCGCCGGGCCAGACCTTCCGCGATGGCGGTCTTGCCGACGCCGGCATCGCCCACATAGAGCGGGTTGTTCTTGGAGCGGCGGCACAGCACCTGGATGGTGCGGCTGATTTCGGAATCGCGGCCGATCAGCGGGTCGATCTTGCCTTCCAGCGCTTTCTTGTTGAGGTTGACGCAGTAGGCTTCCAGCGCGTCGCCCTTCTTCTTGGGCTCGTCGCCGCCCTTGGTGTCGGCCTCCTCCTCGACGCCGCGCACCGGGCGCGACTCCGACATGCCCGGCCGCTTGGCGATGCCGTGGCTGATATAGTTGACCGCGTCGTAGCGGGTCATGTCCTGCTCCTGCAGGAAATAGGCGGCATGGCTCTCGCGCTCGGCGAAGATCGCCACCAGCACGTTGGCGCCCGTCACCTCCTCGCGGCCGGACGATTGCACATGGATCACCGCGCGCTGGATCACGCGCTGGAATCCGGCCGTGGGCTTGGCGTCGTCACCGGCATCGGCCACGAGATTCTCAAGCTCGGTTTCGAGATAGCCGCCGAGACTGCGGCGCAGCTTGTCCAGATCGACATTGCAGGCCCGCATCACGGCAGCGGCGTCCTGATCGTCGATCAGCGCCATCAGCAGATGTTCGAGAGTCGCGTATTCGTGATGCCGCTCGTTGGCGAGCGCAAGGGCGCGATGCAACGATTGTTCAAGGCTTCTCGAAAAAGTCGGCATTGGAGTCCTGTTCTGCCGCCCCGGCCTATTTCCTCTCCATGACGCACTGGAGAGGATGCTGATGTTTGCGCGCGAAGTCCATAACCTGCGTCACCTTGGTTTCCGCGACCTCGTAGGTAAAAACGCCGCACTCGCCGATGCCGGTGGTGTGGACGTGAAGCATGATCTGGGTCGCCGCCTCTCGGTCCTTCGAGAAAAACCGTTCCAGCACATGCACGACAAATTCCATGGGAGTGTAATCGTCATTGAGGATCAGCACCCGGTAGAGGTTCGGGCGCTTCGTCTGCGGCCTGACCCGGGTAATGACCTCGGTTCCCGGCCCGCCCGGGGGGCCCGTGTCGCGTCGTTTCTTGTCGTTGTCAGACATACGGTTTTCGTCAGACATGCAGTTTTCTTGCCACCGATGAGGTCCCATTTCCGGCGACCGGTCCGCGCCGCTTCCGGAGCGAAGCAAGCCGGCTGCTGGCAGGATACCCCAGAGGACCTCCATGCCAAATGGCCCAGCCACTCGAATTTTCCTGCCCCCGCGCGATACCCGGCCGGAAACTCGAACGCGGGCCGGCAATCTGACCCCTCGCCACTCTGGAACAATTCCGCGAAGCCCAGTCCGCGCCGCCGCGATGCAATGCCTGCTTTCGCAGGCATCCCGTCATTGGCTCGACTTCCATCTATCTGGTGCGAAAACGCTCCCGTGCAAGAGGCCGGAATCCGCCTCGGCAGAGCGGGGGCCGAATGTCCACGGTTAACCGGTTCTGAACGCCATCCCGCAAAAGCCGCATGCATTCCTTCGCATTTTGGTGAGGCTGTCGTCACAATTCGTCAGCCATTCCATGCCGGACAGGCGAAACAGCCACGTTTATCCGGTCGGCTTTACGACGCATTCATGGTTTCGCCGGCTACGCTTGGGGACGAATTCTGGCCAAGGTCGCGACCATGTTCCGGCTCCCCTTCTCCCTGCCCTCCCTCAGCCTGCTGCGCCGTTTCCGCGAGGATCGGCGGGGCAATGTCGCGGTCATCACCGCTTTCGCCCTGATGCCGCTGATCGGCTTCACGGGAGTCGCCGTCGACTACAGCCGGGCCAATTCCGCCCGCACGGCGCTCCAGGCCGCGCTCGACTCCACCGCGCTCATGCTGTCGAAGGAAGCGCAGAAGCTGAACGCCACCCAACTGAACCAGAAGGCGACCGACTATTTCAACGCCCTGTTCACCCGCAGCGAGGTCAAGGGCCTCTCGATTCAACCGACCTTCCAGGAAATCGCTCCCGGCAGCTATAAAATCGTCCTGACAGGTCAGGGCAAGGTGGACACCACGTTCTGGGGCCTGATGCGCATCGTCGGCCTCGGTCAGGACGACATGCAGATCGGCGCGACCGCCGAAGTCGTCTGGGGCATCAAGAAGCTGGAGCTGGCGCTCGCGCTGGACAACACCACCTCGATGGCCAGCCAGAGCCGCATGACAGAACTCAAGAAAGCCGCCAAGAACCTGCTGGTGACGCTGGAAAAGGCCGCCCAGCAGCCCGACGACATCAAGATCGCCATCATTCCCTACGGCACGGACGTCAACATCGGTACCGGCAACGTCAGCCAGTCCTGGCTGGACTGGGGCGAGGCCGCAATCGCCGACGGTCGCTGGATGGCTCCGCCGCTCTCGGTGCAAACCTGGCTCGATGCCAGCAACACCAACAGGCAAACCTGGGAGCGGGCCGGCCCTGGTGCCGCCTGCCCCTTCACCACAAGCAATCACGGCTTCCAGTGCAGCAACGGGCTTGCCAGCACGTCCAACAACGGGACGACCTCGACCATCCCCGACAGTGGTCAGAATGCCGGCCTGATCTGCCCCTCCCGGGACAACGGCGGCAAGAGCGCCACCGCCACCGGCCGGCTGAACGACCGCTATTACAACGGCTGCTGGAACAGCCGGGAAAAAGCGGAAGCGAACTGGTACACCGTCGCCACCGGCCGCAACGCAAGCTGCGGGAGCACGGTCAACTGCTCCTGCTCGGGAAGCGGCAGCAGCCAGGTCTGCAAGCAAAAGACCTATGATCACTTCTGGCGACCGTCCGAAAATCTCACACTATCCGCCACCGAACGAAATAACGCAGTCAACCAGCGCGCGACCCCGCAGCCCTCGGCCCGCTGGAACGGCTGCGTGCGCGACCGCGACGAGAGCTATGATGTCGCGGACACCGCGCCCGGGGCCCTTGCCGGCACCAAGTTCCAGCCGGTGCAGGCTGGCAATTGTGAAGGCGGAGCAGGTCTGGAACCGATCGTTCCGCTCAACAGCAACTGGACCTCGTTGAGCAGCACGATCGACAACATGAATACCGGCAACTCGGGCGGCACGCCGACCCGCTACACCAATGTCACCATCGGCCTTGCCTGGGCCTGGCATGCCTTGACCAGCAAGCAGCCGCTGACCCAGGCGGCCGCGCCCCGGCCCGATCTCGACAAGGTCATCATCCTGATGACCGACGGCGACAACACCCGCAGCCGGGTTTCGACCAGCGCCTCCGCCATCGATAGCCGGACGGCCCTCGCCTGCACCAATGCCAAGGCGGACGGCATCAGAATTTATACCGTGCGCCTAATGGAAGGAAACGAAAGCCTCCTGAAAGACTGCGCGACGCGGCCGGACATGTATTACAACGTGGATACTGCCAGCCAGCTCAACGACGTCTTCACGTCGATCGCGCAGAATCTCGCCAATCTGCGCATCTCCAAATAGACGGCCCGCTCCGGCCGCACCGCGCGAACAAAAACCCGGCTCCCTCGCGGAAGCCGGGTTTTTGTTTGCCGTCACGGTGACGGCACCCTCCCGAACGCGGCTTATTTCGCGGGAGCGAAACCGGCCTTGCCGGCAACGCGCTCGAACGGCCGATAGGCATCGTTCGCGGTCGCCGTCCAGATCTCGCTCACCCGCGACGCCTGGGACAGGTAGCTGTCATACGCCGTTCTGACATAGTCGCTCTGCACTTCGAGCGCCTTGTCCAGCGACTTCACGCCGAGCAACTTCTCGGCGGCCGCGCTGTTCTGCTCGAAGCTCTTCTTCGAATAGTCCGAAATTTCGGCGGCAAGGGCCTGCCAGCCTCGGGACAGCGCCCCGAAGGACTTCAACGCCGCATCCATGCCGTCCTGATTGAGCTTCTGGATATCCTCGAAATTCTTCACCATTCCCGTATCCTTTCCTGACCGGGGCCGGAACGGGACGTTCCTGCCACGCCCTCCACTTATGTTGCACTGCACAAATTTACAAGACCGTTGCCGCGGCGCATCAGGAAGCAGCCAAAACGTGGAAATGTTTAATAGTTTGGCAACTGCACCCCCCTAGCTTGAAGGCAACTCCCCACGGCTCACGAGGCACCTTACCCCGGCGGTGTTGGCTTTCGTGTCTTGGCTTTCGTGGAAGGAACGGAAAAACAGGCGTGAAAGCGCCGCCAAGAGGATCGGATCGAATGTTGCGTATGCAGGCAGGAGCCCCGGTCGGGTTCCGGTGGGTGGCCTGTGGAGTGGCCGCCGCCGTCGTATTGCTTTCCGCCACCACCGATGCCGATGCGCGCAAGCGCAAGCGTGCGTCCAAGCCCCGGCCCGCCGCGGCCGCCACATACAATCCGCCCTATGCCGCGATCGTCGTGGATGCGAATTCCGGGAACGTGATGCATGCGGCCAGCGCCGATGCCAGCCGCTTCCCTGCGTCGCTCACCAAGGTCATGACGCTTTACCTGCTGTTCGAGCAACTGGAGGCCGGCCGCCTGCGCCTCGACAGCCAGATGCCGGTATCGGCCTTCGCCGCCGCCAAGCCGCCGACCAAGCTCGGCGTCCGGCCGGGCCAGACCCTTGGGGTGGAAGCCGCCATCAAGGCCCTGGTCACGCGCTCGGCCAACGACGCCGCGACGGTGATCGCGGAAGCCATTGGCGGGTCGGAAGAGAATTTCGCGCGCATGATGACGCGCAAGGCGCGCAGCCTCGGCATGTCCCGCACCACCTATCGCAACGCCTCCGGCCTGCCGGACAGCGAGCAGGTGACGACCGCCCGCGACCAGGCCACGCTCGGCCGGGCGATCCAGGAACGCTTTCCGCGCTATTACGCCTTTTTCTCCACGGCCAATTTCCGCTACGGCGGCCACAACATCCGCAACCACAACCGCCTGCTCGGCAATGTCGAAGGCGTGGACGGCATCAAGACCGGCTTCACCCGCGCCTCCGGCTTCAATCTTCTGACCTCCATGAAGCGGGGCAACCGCCATGTCGTGGCGGTGGTGCTGGGCGGGCGCAGCGCCGGCGCGCGCGACACGCGCATGCGCGCGCTGATTTCCGAACACATCGTCAATGCCTCGGTGCGCCGCACCGCTCCGATGATCGCGGATGCGTCCGACAAGTCGCCGGCGGCCTCGATCCAGCGGCTGGCTTCCGCCGGCGACGCTCCGATCCGGATCGTTCCCAAGCCCGTTCCGGTGCCGATGCCGGCGCCGTCCGTCCGGGTCGATCCTGCTCCGGTCGCCGCTGTACCCGCCCTGCGCCCCGCGCCCGGTTCGACGGAGCCGCTCCGGCCGCAGGTGGTGCGCACGGTTTCGGTCCGCGCCGGAACGGTCCAGACCGCCTCGCTCGCCCCCGTCGCTCTGCCAGCGCTCGAAGCCGCCGCCCCGCCGGCAGCCACCACCGGCCATAACGACGAGTCCGGCCGGCTGCCCCCGCCGCCGCCCGGCGCGCGCCCCGGCGTTCTCGGAGTCCTGCCGGCTTCCGCCATGCGCACGGCCAGCGCCGCGGAAGCGCCTGTGACCGTGGCCTCGGTGGCGCGGCCCCAGTCGCGTCCGGCGGCGGCCAATTCCGTGAAGCCGCAGGGCTGGATCATCCAGGTCGGCGCCTATGCCGACGAGGGCGAAGCCAAGCAGCGGCTCGCCTCCGTCAAGAGCACTGCGCCGCGCCTTCTGGCTTCGGCCGATCCGTTCACGGAAACCTTCGAGAAGGGCAGCAGGACGTATTACCGCGCCCGCTTCGCCGGCCTCACCAAGACCAGCGCGGAGGCCGCCTGCCGGTATCTCAAGCGGAACGACGTGGCCTGCCTGGCCATCAAGAACTGACGGCAGCCGAACGGCTTCCGTGACGTGTGTGTAACCGATGATGAGTATCAGGAGTTCATCGGCGATGCTTGCGCAGCAGAATGTCCTTGGCCTCGTTGACGCGAGCCGCGAGATACGTCGAGCCCCCCTGGTCGGGATGGAGTTTCTTCATGAGGCTCCGGTGCGCGCGCGCGACGGCATCGGCGTCGGCGCCCGGCTCCACGCCAAGGATCTGGTGGGCCTCCTCTTCCGTCATTTTTCCGGACGACGCCGCGCGGCCCCGCCCCGGTGCCGCATCACCCTGCGCGTGCTCACGCCAGCCGGCGTCCCGGCGGTCAAGATAAGCCATCAGTAGCGCCCGGCTCTCCTCGTCGAGCCCGGCCAGCATTCCGACGAGATCGGGCACCGCGATGCGATCAAGCGCCGTGCCGCGATAGCTTCCGGCCAGGATGGTGCCGCGCATCGCGCCGGTGTCGTGATCGAGCTCCATCTCGACGAAGGCCGAACGGACCCGCGAGACCTGCCCCGCGCTCTTGCGGGTGCGGCTGCTGAAGCCCGGCATGCCCCAGGGCATCCAGCCGAGCAGGCCCAGCCCCATCATCCCGAGCGGCACCGCCATATCGATCCGGCCGCGGATGCCGAGCAGCGCCGCCAGCGCCAGCGCGCCGACGCCGCCGGCCCCTTTCAGGAACAGCGACACCTTGCGCGGATCGGCCTTGGAGAACGAGCGCAGCGCCCACAGGCCCAGCAAAAGAACGGCGAACCCGAGCAGCAGCGTCATCGCGATCCCAACTGGGCGAGCAGCAGGGCAGCCCCCGTACCATGGCGCGAGGACAGCGCCGCCAGCGCCTGCCGTCCGCCCGCCGCATAGGCCGCGACCGCGCGCAGCAATTCGGCCAGATCGTTGGCCGCGCCGGGCGCGAACCGGCCATAGGCCCCGCCGGAGAGACGGGCGATCTCGCGGAAAGCAGGCTCCGCCACGGGGTCATATCCTTCCTGAAACATGAAGACCGGCACGCCGAGCACGCCGAGTTCGCCGGCAACATGGCACAGATCGTCGATGGATTCCTCCATCGCGTCGCCGACAAAGACCATTCCCTGCACCTTCTGGCGGCGCGTTTCGTCCCGCGCATGGAGCAGCACCCGGCGAATCTGCGTATGGCCGCCGCGGCAATCGATCCGGCTCATCAGGCCGGCCAGCCGGGTCGGGTCCGAGACCCATTTCGACGCGCGGCATTCCGTCAGCGCGCGATAGTAAAGGAGTTGAAGATCGAGCCCGCCGAGGCGGGCAGCCTCCGCGAACATCTCCGCCTGAATGCGGCAGGCCGCATCCCATGTCGGCTGGCGGCTCATGGTGGCGTCGAGCGCGAAGATCAGCCGTCCGCGCATGCCTGTGCCGGCCTGCGGCGGCATTGCGCGCACCTGTTCGAGAAAGGCGTCGATTGCGGCGCGCGGCGAGGGTGCCGCCGGCGTCTCAGTGGAGGGCCGGAGCGGTGGGGGCGCGACGGGGCGCTCGCGGGTCACGGCGGCTCTCCTGCTGTCCTGCCGGGAGTGAATCTGTCGCTGCTAAAGTGGCGGCGGGTGCGGCCGCGCGCAACCGGCGCTTTGCCGCCCTGCCCGACACCATGGCTCCGGCGGAGCGGCTCTGCTACATCGGCGCACCGCAGGATCGCCTTAGGATCCGATCCAGCTTCGTTGAATCAGATCCCTCGGTTATTTTTTATTTGAGCATGATCTTGTCCGAAAACGGTTCCCGCTTTTCGGGATCATGCTCCAGACGTCCGGAACATATCCTCATGGCTCCCTCGCCCTCCTCCACCGCAAACGCGCCGCGCGCGATCTCCGATATCGACGCCCTGCGCGCTCAGGTGGCGGACTTCCGCGACACGGGGGAAACCGTGGCGCTGGTGCCGACCATGGGCGCCCTGCACGAGGGCCATCTCACACTTGTGAAGGCCGCGAAGGCGGCCGCCGACCGGGTCGCGGTGTCGATCTTCGTCAATCCGGCCCAGTTCGCGCCGCACGAGGATTTCGACGCCTATCCGCGCACGCTCGATGCCGACCTCGCAGCGCTCGCGCCACTGGATGTCGATCTCGTCTGGTGCCCCACGGCGGCGACGATGTATCCGCCCGGCTTCGCGCTGCGGATCGAGCCGGAAGGCGCCGCGAAGGCGGGTTTGGAAGACCGTTTCCGGCCGCATTTCTTCGGCGGGGTCGCCACCGTTGTGGCGAAGCTGCTCACCCAGGTGCAGCCGGACGTCGCCATGTTCGGGGAGAAGGACTATCAGCAGCTTCAGGTGGTGAAGCAGCTTGCCCGCGACCTCGACCTGCCGGTGCGGATCGAGGGCGTCGCGACCATTCGCGACGCGGACGGGCTCGCCCTGTCCTCCCGCAACGCCTATCTCTCGCCGGCCGAACGGGCCGCCGCACCGCTCCTGCACCGGACGCTGAACGAGGCCGCCGAGGCGATCCGCACGGGTGGGCCTGTCGCGGACGCGCTGGCGCACGGCCGTGCGACCATCGATGCAGCCGGCTTCGCGCTCGACTATCTGGAGGCGCGCCACGCCGGGACGCTCGCGCCGGTCGCAACGATGGCGGACGGGCCGATCCGCCTGCTGGTCGCGGCGAAGATCGGCGCCACCCGGCTGATCGACAATATCGGCGTCTAGCCGCCGGCCGCGCTTCCGCTCAGAGCAGGCCGAGATCGCGCAATTCGCGGCGCATGTCCTCCGGCATCGCATGGGCGCCGGGAGCGACCTTGTCGAGGTCGCGCGGGGCGTCCTTGCCCACCAGATAGCGCCAGCCCTGAAAGGCGCGGAACGGCCGTGGCTCCACCAGCACCGGCTTGCCGTCCAGCACGAGCTGGCAGCGGCCGACGCCTTCGCTGTCGACAAACGGCCGGATGGCCGTCAGCCGTTCGCGGCAGAGGATCTGGCCCCGGATGACCCAAAAGAGCGAGCTGCCGGCCAGCAGTTCGTCGGCGCGCTTGGGGACCATGCGCGTGATGTGGATGTGCTCGGGCTTCTGCCCCCGCTTCTTCGCCAGCGTCGCGCGCTGCGCGATCCAGCTCGCAAGATCCTCGACGGAATCGCAGCCGACGCAGAGCTTGATGAGATGGAGCGGGGCGGAAGACGGCTTTGCGGCTGGCATGGCGGACCGGAGATATGCCGCTTCAGCGGCGGTTGGGTTCAATGGGACGATGGCTTCGGCACCCGCCGGAAATTCATCTCCCGGGCGGGACCAGCGGCAACGGCTTTGCGCCGTTGCCCTCCCCCGAAGGTTCCGCCCGGCGCGGCGGCGGCGCGGGGCGGCGCACCGGCGGCGTGGGCGGCGCGGCTACTGGTCCGCCTGCCTGACCGGCGGAGCCGGACTGACCCGCCGGATTGGGCGAGTTTTTGGGCTGACCTTTCGGCTCGCTCCGGGAGACCGGCGGTTCCGCGTCCATGATACTCACCGGCGGGATGGAATCAGCCGAAGGAAAATCCACATCCGGCACGGCCGAAGTCGCGGCCGGCTCCATTTCAGGCTGAGCGGGCGCGGCAGCCTGATTTTCAAGTGGCTGCGGCCGCGCGGGAATGCCGAAGGAGGACAGGTCCGGGACGGTCGGGTTCGCCATGCCGGGCGGCTGAACCAACCCGGCCGCCCATGCCGAGGAATGGCGTCCCACGAGCGCAGAGAAGCGATTTGAGGCCATGTTCGCGCGAATGGCCCCGGCGTCGTCGAACAGTGCGAAAGCCGCGCAGGCGGCCTCCTGGCAGCCATAGCGGGCCACCAGAACGTGAGCCGCCAGACCGTATCGATCAGCCGCCAGTTGCCGCCGCAGCGCGGCCACCAGCGGTGTGTCGCCCCCTGCGCCCGCGCCGCCGGCGGCGGTCAACACGGCGAGCTGGGACTCCACATAGGCGACGGCCTGCGCGACCGTCTCGGGCGCGGCAAACAGGCGCTTCTCGCAGGCATTGGCGATGGCCTCGCCGGACTCCCCGAGCAGGCAAGGCAGCACCGAACCCGGCGCCAGCGCATGGGCGGCAAGCGCCGCCGCCCGCGCCTCGGCGGATTCACCCGCGCGCCGGTCGGTCCCGCCGGACGAG
>Ga0182740_1000341_pt1 | contig 61372 bp, 53 predicted proteins | sample eDN5th37CKraftBY_FD_128872 | JGI IMG/M metagenome (GOLD analysis project Ga0182740, IMG submission 128872) | Enriched backyard soil microbial communities from Emeryville, California, USA - eDNA 5th pass 37_C Kraft BY (version 2) (version 2) | ecosystem: Environmental > Terrestrial > Soil >...
CTGTCATAGGCGCGGTCGGCGAGCAGGATGTGCCCAGCCCCGACCGTTTCGAACATGTCGGCGGCCGAGCGCCCGTCATGGGCCTGGCCCTCGGTCAGCTTGAGGCGGATCGGTCGACCATCGGCATCGACGAGCGCATGGATCTTGGTGGTCAGGCCGCCACGCGAGCGACCCATGCAACGGGATCGCTCGGCTTTTTTTGACCGTTGGCGGCATGCTGGTGAACGCGGATCGAGGACGAGTCGATCATCTGCACCTCGCCATCGTAAGCTGCTGATATCGCCTCAAGAATGCGCGCCCAGTGACCTGCCCTGCGCCATCGGTTGAAGCGGTTGACGCAGGTCGTGTGCGGGCCGTAGCGCGCCGGAATGTCGGCCCATGGCGCTCCCGTGCGCAACCGCCAGAAGATGCCGTTCAGAACCCGCCGGTCATCGACACGAGGAACGCCGCGCACCTTCGTCGGCAGTAGCGGCTCGATCACCGACCATTCGAATCCGTCAGATCAAAGCGTGCCATCTCAACCTCCAAGGCTGAGATCAGTGAATCAGAACACACCCACCAAGGGAATCCCAGTTATGGGTATGTGACCTAGCCCTTCCGCAGCAGCGACGTGCCGGTCATGTCCTTGGGCTGCGGCAAGTCCATCAACGCCAGCAACGTCGGCGCGAGATCGGCGAGCCGGCCGTCGGCGAGCTTGGCGTCGCCGCCGCCGAACAGCAGCACCGGCACCGGATTGGTGGTGTGGGCGGTGTGCGGTCCGCCGGTTGCCGGATCGCGCATCATTTCGCAATTGCCGTGGTCGGCGGTGGCGAGCAACGCGCCGCCCGCGCGCGAAATCGCGTCCACGATCCGTCCGAGTCCGGCATCGACCGTTTCCACCGCCTTGATCGCGGCGGGAAGACTCCCCGTGTGGCCCACCATGTCGGGGTTGGCGAAGTTGAGCACGATCAGGTCGTACTTGCCGGAGTCGATGGCCTCCACCGCCTTGTCCGTCAGTTCGGGCGCGGACATCTCCGGCTGCAGGTCGTAGGTCGCGACCTTGGGCGAGGGCACCATGATGCGATCCTCGCCCTTGTAGGGTTCTTCGCGCCCGCCGTTGAGGAAGTAGGTGACGTGTGGATACTTCTCCGTCTCCGCCATGCGCAGTTGCGTGCGGCCGGCGTCCGCGGTGACTTCGCCGAGGATGTTCGGCAGCGTTTGCGGCGGGAAAATCGCCTGCATCGTCGTGTTCAATTCGTCGCTGTATTCCGTCATGCCGACGGCAGCGGCAAACTTGATCGTCCGTTGGCGCGGGAAGCCCGAGAAATTCGCATCGAGCATCGCGCCGAGAATCTCCCGCACGCGATCGGCGCGGAAGTTGAAGCACAGCACGGCGTCGCCGTCCTTCATGCCGCGATAGTCGCCGATCACCGCCGGCACGATGAATTCGTCGTACTGCTTCTTGCCGTAGGCGTCGCCGATGGCCGCTTGCGGATCGGGAAATTGCGGGCCTTCGGCTTCGACGATGGCGTTATAGGCCTTGCTGACGCGATCCCATCGCTTGTCGCGGTCCATCGCGTAATAGCGGCCGATCACGGTGACGACCGGCACGGACTTCGGCAGCGCCGCGGTGAAATTCTTCAGATCGTCCGCGCCCGACTGCGGCGGCGTATCGCGTCCGTCGGTGATGGCGTGGGCCACGACCGGCACGCCGGCATCGGTGACGATCTTCGCCAGCGCCGCGCCGTGATCCTGGTGCGAGTGCACGCCGCCGGGCGAGACGAGCCCGATCAGATGGCAGGTGCCGCCGCTCTTCTTGAGCGCGGCGATCAGGCCGGTGAGCGCCGGGCTTTTTTTGATCTCGCCCGAGGCGATGGCGTCGCCGATGCGCGGCAGGTCCTGCATCACCACCCGGCCGGCGCCGATGTTGAGGTGCCCGACCTCGGAGTTCCCCATCTGCCCGTCGGGCAGGCCGACGTCCCTGCCCGAGGTGCGCAGGAAGGCGTGTGGGCCATTGGCCCAGAGACGGTCGAAGGTCGGCGTCTTGGCCTGGCGGACGGCGTTGTCGGCGGAGTCCTCGCGCCAGCCCCAGCCGTCGAGCACGACCAGCATCACCGGGCGGCGTTTCTGCATGGAAAGTCCCTCACATTGTCGATTTTGCGAGGGGTTTTGGGCCTTCGGGGCCGTGGCGTCAACGGTGGCCTGAAGGGGCGAGTAAGCCCCGCCGGCCTCTCGTCAGGTGGCGACGGCTCCGGCCTCCCAGCCGAGCATGGCGCGCTTGCGCGTCAGGCCCCAATGGTAGCCGGTCAGTTCGCCCGATTTCCCCATCACGCGGTGGCACGGTACCACGAACGAGATCGGGTTCTTGCCGACGGCGGCGCCGACCGCGCGCGCGGCGGCCGGTTTGCCGATGGTGCCGGCGAGGTCCGAGTAGGTGATGGCGCGGCCCATCGGGATGCGCATCAGCGTCTCCCAGACGCGGACCTCGAAGTCGGTGCCGATCAGCACCACGCGCAGCGGCCGGTCCGCGCGCCAGAGATTGCGGTCGAAGATGCGCGCGGCCAGCGGTGCGGTGCTGGCGCTGTCCTCGACGGCTTGCGCGCGCGGCCAGCGGCGGCGCATGTCTTCGAGCGCCGCGCGCTCCTGGCCGAAATCGGCGAAAGCGAGCCCGCATAGCCCGCGATCCGTCGTCATCACCAGCGCGGTGCCGAACAGCGAAGGATGGAAGCCGTAGCGGATCGTCAGGCCTTCGCCGCCGGACTTCCATTCGCCGGGCGACATCGCCTCGTGCGTCACGAACAGGTCGTGCAGCCGGCCGGGACCGGACAATCCGACTTCATAGGTCGCGTCGAGCACGCTTGCCGAGTTGCGCAGAAGCTGCCGCGCGCTGTCGAGCGTCAGCGCTTGCAGGAACGCCTTGGGCGTGAGCCCGGCCCAACGGCGGAACAGATGGTGCAGCTCGGTCGGCGTCACACCGGAGGCTTCGGCGATCTCCTCAATCTCGGGCTGCGCGCGCCAGTTGCCCTTGATGTGGGCGATGGCGCGGCGGATGACGTCGTAGTCGGCGGCGGCGCAGGACAGCGGGGCGAGCGACTCCGGCGCGTCGGGCATGCGGTCGGGTGAGAGCATGGGAATCTCCATCGTTCGCTCTCCATCTAGGCCGCGGCTTGCGTCCGTCCCACCCGGTTTCTGATGTCGATTACGTGAGGATCGCGCGTGTCGGACCGCGCTTGGCCTCGCCCAGGGCTGCCGCCAGCGCCGCGGCGAAGCTTTCCCGTTCCTTCGGCGACAGGAAGCCCGCGACCGCGAGCTTGTCGCCGCGCGAAACCAGGAACAGCCGCAGCAGGCCATAGTCCTCGTGGGTTTCGCGGTCGAGCCGCGTCCACAGCGGATTGAGCGTCCATTCCGCGACCTGGCCGCGGTGGCTGACGCGGCGGACGCGAAGCTCGGAGGGCGTCACCCTGATCTCTTCAAAGGCGGCGGCGGCGCGGTAGTTGGCGCGGAACGCCCAGTAGATCAGCAGCACGTCGAGCCCCATGAAGCCGATCACCGGCCAGGCGCCGAGCAGGAAGAAAAGCGTCCCCGCCCCGAAGCTGACGGCGCCGATCAGGGCCATGACCAGCAGGAACCCCGTGCGCGACAGCGAGCGGTGCGGCGTGATGATCGCCGAAAAAAGCGTGGGTTCGCCGCCGAGGGCGTTGTCGGGAAGGTTCTCTGTGCCCATGGTGTCGCGCATTATAGGACCATCATGGCCAGGAAAGCATCGCTCAAGACCGAGCCGCTCAAAAAAACCTCGAAGCGATTGCCGCGAAAATCGCCGAAAAAACCGGCGGGGCGGCGTGGCACGACAAAGGCCGTAAAGGCGGCGCGCGAGGGCAAGGCGGCCAAGGTGAAGCCCGGCGCGGTCCAGGCGAAGGCCGACCGGAAAACCGCGCCTTGGACCAAGGCCGAGGTCGAGGAAGCGTTCCGCCGCTTCCAGGAGGCGATGCCGGAACCCAAGGGCGAACTGCATCACATCAACCCGTTCACGCTTCTCGTTGCCGTGGTGCTTTCCGCCCAGGCGACCGACGCCGGCGTGAACAAGGCGACGCCGGCGCTGTTCGCGCTCGCCGATACGCCGCAAAAGATGGCGGCGCTCGGCGAGGAGCGCGTGCGCGAACTCATCAAGACCATCGGGCTTTACCGCACCAAGGCGAAGAACGTCATCGCGTTGTCGGAAAAGCTCGTGGCCGAGCATGGCGGCCAAGTGCCCGGCACGCGCGAGGAATTGCAGGCCTTGCCCGGCGTCGGCCGCAAGACGGCGAACGTCGTGCTCAACATCGCCTTCGGCCAGCCGACAATGGCGGTGGATACGCACATCTTTCGCATCGGCAACCGGACCGGGCTCGCGCCCGGCAAGGATCCGCTCGCTGTCGAGCTGAAGCTGCTCGAGGTCATCCCCGAGAAATACATGTTGCACGCGCATCACTGGCTGATCCTGCACGGGCGCTATACGTGCCTCGCGCGGCGTCCGCTGTGCGAGCAATGCGTGATTGCCGACCTCTGCAAATGGCCGGGAAAAACCGTGCCGATAGCGCCGACTTGACGTGGGCGCTTTCGTTCGCGCTCACGCGCGTTTCGGCTCGATCAATTCCATACGTTGCGGCGACAGCCGCTTGTGCATGTGCACCATCAGCGCCATCGCAAACAGCGGCGTGGCGAGGTTGACGACCGGAATCGAAACGAACAGCGCGATCAGGAGTCCGGCGAGGAACACCTGCGTGTGGTGTGCCTTGCGCATGGCGCGTGCTTCCTCGGGCGAGCGAAACCGCATCGCCGCGAGCAGGAAGTATTCGCGACCGAGCAGGTAGGCGTTGGCGAACAGCATGATGAACAGGCCCGCGCCGGCGGCGAACAGGAACGGCAGCGCGATCAGGTAGACCACGACGGTCAGCAGCGCGGTCTTGATGCCTTCGACCATCGCCAGCCACAGCGGCAGCGCCTGTCCCGGCGTCTCGGCCGGGTAGTGTTCGCGCTCGACCTCGTCGGCGATTTCATCGACGAAGAAGCTGCCGACAAAGGCCGTCACCGCCGGCATCAGGAACACCGCGCCGGTGATGATGCCAAGCGTCGCCGCAAACGACAGCACCCAGGCGACGATTTGCCAGACGCCGTGGCCCCCCGTGCTCGCCTCGGCCCAGGCCGTGCCGCTCGCCGCGATCCACGAGAACACTTGGTTCAGCCCGACGCCGATCAGCACGATCATGACCAGCGCCAGTCCGATCGACTTCAGCAGCACATGGCGGAACGGCGGCGACACCATCTGGGTCAGCGCCTTGGCGGCAGCGTCGAACATCGGCTCCTCCACGCAACCCCGCAGAGGTAGGGGCACGGAGCCTGCTGGGCAAGCTCTCGTCTGTCGATCAGGTGCCAGGGCACGCCGGTTGCTGCGGCGTGGCGGACTCCGCGGCATCGAGAATGTCGATATCGCTGCCCGGCACCCTGTCGAGGGGCGCCAGCGTCTCCGGCCGGTCGGCCCAGGCCAGGCGTCGGTAGTCGAAGCCTGCCTCGATTGTCGGCTTGACGAGCTGGAAGTAAGGCGAGATGTCGAAGTCGCGTGGCGCGTAAAGCGAGGAGTGGCGGATTTCGAGGATATCGCGCCGCGCCGTCTCGCTTTCCACATGGGTGATCTTCGGCAGGATCGGATAGCGCACATGCTCGAACGCTTGCGCGATCAGCGCCGAGCAGATGATGCGTGTCGGGTCGCCCGAACCGAGCGCGATCATCCGCCGGCGGAAGCGTTGCGGCACCGGCAGCGGGATCAGGTAGCGCATCAGATCGAAGATGTTCTTCACATCGTAGTCGAAGCCGATGCGTTCGGCGGCAAAGGTGCACACGCGCGCGCAATCGTCCTCGGTCAATCCGACCGGCCGGCAGATGCGGGTGTGGAAATCGCGATACTTCGATAGCGGCGCGCCGACCACGCCCTGTCCGAGGTTGGCCTCCACCAGCACCAGCGGCTCGCCGTCGGCCGTGGTGCGCTCGCCGATCGGACCGACATATAATGCGGCGTGCGACCAGGTGGATTGCGTCAGATACTTGATGACGCCGGAGATGTGGTTGTTGCCTTCGACCAGCAGCACATCGCCGGGGCGCAGCGCCGCGCGCAACGCATTCGGGTCGCTGGGCGTGAAGGGCTCGTAGCCGCTTTCGGCGCGCTCCAGATAACGGGCGATGGCGCGGCCGAGCCGATTGAGTGTCCAATGCATGACGCCGGCTCCCCTCCGGCGCGAGGCGCGTTCTGCGCATCGTCGTCGTCATGCACTCTGATGCAAACTCATTGCCATTCGGTTCATCACGTTCGCGCGAGGGCAACGGACCGTTATCCATGACACGGGTCTGACAGGTCGTGCGTGGCCGAATCGCCGGGGGATTGCCTTCGTTGCGCTGCGGCGTAAAACCATTTGCCAACCATGAATCGCGATGACGAGACGCGAACCGTGCGATATCCGTCCCGCCGAAGCTTCCTTGCCGGAGCCGCCGCATTCGCGGCAGCGCGGCCGGCGCTCGGTCAGTCGTCCGCGGCGCAGACCTCGGCCGACGTCGATGTGATCGTCGTCGGCGCCGGCGCGGCGGGGATTGCGGCCGCGCGGACGCTCTCGGCCGCTGGGCGCAGCTTCACGCTGGTCGAAGCGGCAAGCCGTGTCGGCGGGCGGTGCATCACCGAGACGCGAAGCTTCGGCGTGCCGTTCGATCGTGGCGCGCATTGGATCCAGAACCCGGACATCAACCCGCTGACCAAGCTTGCGGCACAGACCGGGCTCGACATCTACCAGGCGCCGTCCGCGCAACGCGTGCGCATCGGCCAGCGCCGGGCGCGCGAAAGCGAATTGGAGGATTATCTCGCGGCGATGGTGCGCGCCAATCGCGCCATTAGCGAAGCCGGGCGCGGCCGTATCGATGTCGATTGTCTGCATGCGCTGCCGAAGGACTTGGGCGACTGGCAATCGACGATGGAGTTCATGCTCGGGCCTTACGCCAACGCCCGCGACCTCAACGAGATGTCGGCGCTGGACTTCAGCAAGACGAGCGATCGCGGGGCGGGCGCGTTTTGCCGTCAGGGCTATGGCGCGTTGTTGGCGAAGCTTGCCGATGGCATTCCGGTGGAGCTGCAAACGCCGGTGACGCAGGTCGATACGCAAACTCGCGGCTCGCGCGTCGATGCCGTGACGCCGCGCGGCACGCTGTCGTGCCGTTACATGATCGTGACGGCTTCGACCGAGGTGCTGGCGTCCGAGCGCATCAAATTCGACAAGGGCTTGCCCAAGCGTCACGCCGATGCGCTCGCCAAGCTCCGGCTTGGCAGCTTCGATCACATCGCGCTGGAGATGCCCGGCAATCCCCTCGGCTTGCAGCGCGACGACATGGTGTTGGAGCGATCCTCGGGTTCGCGCACCGCGGCGCTGCTGGCCAACGTTTCGGGTACGCCGCTTGCGCTGGTTGAGGTTGGCGGTCGCTTCGGTCGAGAGCTATCGGGCGAGGGCGAGGCGGCGATGGTGGGCTTCGCCGTGGAGTGGCTCGCCGGGCTATTCGGATCGGGCGTCAAGAACGCGGTGCGCCGCACGGCGGCGACACGCTGGAATGCCGAGCCGTGGGTGCAGGGCGCGTTCGCGACCGCCTCGCCGGGCGGTCAATGGGCGCGCCGGGCGTTGATGGAGCCGGTCCGCGACCGCGTGTATTTCGCCGGCGAGGCGGTGCACGAGACGCTGTGGGGCACGGTCGGCGGCGCCTGGGAATCCGGCGCGCGCGCGGCGGAGGCGGTGGTGCGCCGGCTCGCCGGGCTGCCGGAGGCCGTGCCTGCAATGCCGCCAAAGGCGGAGCCGCAGGCATCTGCGCCACAGCGGGGCCATGCGACGCCGAAACCGGAGACGGAAGCGCCGCGCGGGCGCAGCCGGCGAAGGCCCCGGCGTCAGCCGTCGCGTTCGCGCCGTCAGCCGTGATTCTGATTGTTTAAGAGCGCGCTCAGCGCGTCACGATCACCGGCGTGCCGATGCGAACGCGGCCGTAGAGATCGGTGATGTCGCTGTTGTACATGCGGATGCAGCCGTAGGACACGAAGCGCCCGACCGATCCCGGATTGTTGGTGCCGTGGATGGCGTATTCGCCGCCGGACAGCGTGAGGGCTGCGACGCCCATCGGGTTTCTCGGCGACCCGCCGGGAATAACCTTCGGCAGTTTCGGATTGTCGCGGGCGATGTCGGGCGGCGGCGCCCAGGCGGGACGAACACGCTTGCCGTCGATCACGGCGTGCCCGCTCCATTGCTGCCCGGCGCGGCCGACGCCGACCGGATAGCGCAGCGCGCGGCCGTCGCCGAGCACGAGGTAAAGCCGCCGCTCGCCGGTGCGCACGACGATGGTGCCGGCCGAGGCCTCGCCGTTGAAGGCCACCACCTCGCCGCGCGCGGCGGCCGGCGTGTTCGAGGCAGCGATGGAAACGAGGGCGGCAAGACCGGCGGCGGCGACGCTTGCGAAGCGATACGCATGATCCATGGATACACCAGGGCAGGTCGCGTCACGGCATCGCGCCGCGGCGGATACGGCCGCGATGATCCAGCGTCTTTCTAAACAAACCGTGCTCAACAAACCGTACGCGGCGGCCGCTTTCCGGGGCCGTTGCGTCGGCGCGTTCGCGCGCGCCTCGTTCGACTCCATTCCGATGCTTCCGCTCAAGCGAGCGAGCCCGGAATCCGGCTCTATTGATGAATACCTTCGTGTTCCTCGATTCCGGAGCGCCGCTTGCGCGGCGTCCGGAATGCCAGCGGCAAGCGTTTAGCCGGCCTTGGCCTCGGCGCGCCTGTTCTGGCGGTTCTTCACCAGGTCGTCGACCACCGTCGGGTCGGCGAGCGTCGAGATGTCGCCGAGGTTGCCGGACTCGTCTTCGGCGATCTTGCGCAGGATGCGGCGCATGATCTTGCCGGAGCGCGTCTTCGGCAGGCCGGGCGCGAACTGGATCATGTCGGGCGAGGCGATCGGTCCGATCTCCTTGCGCACCCACTGCACCAATTCCTTGCGAAGGTCTTCGCTCGGCTGCACGCCGGTCATCAAGGTGACGTAGGCGTAGATGCCTTGGCCCTTGATGTCATGCGGATAGCCGACGACCGCGGCCTCCGAGACGTGCTCGTGCGCGACCAGCGCGCTCTCGACCTCGGCGGTGCCCATGCGGTGCCCGGCGACGTTGATGACGTCATCGACGCGGCCGGTGATCCAGTAATAGCCGTCGTCGTCGCGGCGGCATCCGTCGCCGGTGAAGTACTTGCCCGGATAGGCCTTGAAGTAAGTGTCGATGAAGCGCTGATGATCGCCATACACGGTGCGCATCTGGCCGGGCCAGGAATCGGCTATGCACAGATTGCCGGAGCCTGCGCCCTCGATCACCTTGCCGTCGGCGTCCACGATCTGCGGGATGACGCCGAAGAACGGCAGCGTCGCCGAGCCCGGCTTCAGCGCGGTGGCGCCGGGAAGCGGCGCGATCAGCGTGCCGCCGGTTTCGGTCTGCCACCAGGTGTCGATCACCGGGCAGCGGGTGTCGCCGACCACGCGGTAGTACCACTCCCATGCTTCGGGGTTGATCGGCTCGCCGACCGAGCCGAGCACCTTCAAAGTCTTGCGCGAGGTCTTTTTCACCGGCTCGTCGCCGGCTTGCATCAGCGCGCGGATCGCGGTCGGCGCGGTGTAGAAGATGTTGACCTTGTGCTTGTCCACCACCTCCCAGAACCGCGACACGGTCGGATAGTTCGGCACGCCCTCGAACATCATGGTGATGGCGCCGTTGGCGAGCGGCCCGTAGAGGATGTAGCTGTGGCCGGTCACCCAGCCGACGTCGGCCGTGCACCAGTAGACGTCGCCTTCGCGATAATCGAACGTGTATTGGTGCGTCATCGCGCAATAGAGCAGGTAACCGCCGGTGGTGTGCAGCACGCCCTTCGGCTTGCCGGTGGAGCCGGAGGTGTAAAGGATGAACAGCGGATCCTCCGCGCTCATTTCCTCGCACGGGCACTCGGCGGTCACCATCGCGGCCGCCTCGTGATACCAGACATCGCGGACGGGATTCATATTGACCGCGCCACCGGTGCGCCGGACGACGATGACGTGATCCACCCCGCCGGTCTTGGCGATGGCGGCATCGGCGTTGGCTTTCAGCGGAATCTTGCGACCGCCGCGCACGCCCTCGTCGGCGGTGATGACCACCTTGGACTTGCAGTCCTCGATGCGGCCGGCGAGCGAATCCGGCGAGAAGCCGCCGAACACCACGGAGTGGATCGCGCCGATGCGGGCGCAAGCCAGCATGGCGTAAGCCGCCTCCAGGATCATCGGCATGTAGATGGTGACGGTGTCGCCCTTCTTGACGTTGCGGGTGCGCAGGATGTTCGCCATCCGGCACACTTCGTCGTGCAACTGCTGATAGGTGACCTTCTTGTCGTCCTTGGGGTCGTCGCCTTCCCAGATCAGCGCGGTCTGATTGGCGCGCTTGGGAAGATGGCGGTCGATGCAATTGAAGGCGGCATTCAGCGTGCCGTCCTCGAACCACTTGATCGAAACCTTTTCGGGTCCGAACGACGTGTTTTTCACCTTGGTGAACGGCTTGATCCAGGTGAGGCGTTTGGCCTGTTCGCCCCAGAAGGCATTCGGGTCGGCGAGCGAGCGGCGGTACATGTCCTTGTACTTGGCTTCGTCGATGAGGGCGCGTTGCTTCCATTCGGGCGAGACGGGGTAGACGTGTTCGGACATAGGTTCCTCCTGACGAAGCGTAACGGCGCGCCGCGCGCGCTGCATTCCTGAGCGTTGTTCCTGGACGTTATTATGCGCCAGCGGCCAGAGCGGTCACAAGCCGGGCCGCGTGCCACTTTCGTCGCCCGCGGGGCGCGGGTGCGGCAAAACCACTATCGACTTCCGCGCGGGAGCGCACGACAATCCGGATTCGACGACGATAACCCAGGGGGCGTCGATGCGGGCTCTGCTGCACACGCTGGCGGTGCTGTTTTTCGTCGCGGGGATGGCGCCGGGCGCGGCGGCGCAGACGTCGGATTACCCGAACCGGCCGATCCGCATGTATGTCGGCTTTCCGCCGGGCGGGGCCGCCGACATCGTGGCGCGCACCATCGCCAACGCCCTGTCGCCGCGTCTCGGCCAGACCATCGTGATCGAGAACAAGGCCGGCACCGGCGGCAACGCCGCGGGCGATGCCGTCGCCAAGGCCGAGCCCGACGGCTACACGCTCTTGCACGGGCCGGACAATCTGTTCCTGGTCAATCCGCATCTCTACGCGCGGATGCCGTTCGATCCGCTCAAGGACCTGACGCCGGTTTCGAGCCTGGCCGCGAACCAACTGACCCTTGCGGTCAATCCGTCGGTGAAGGCGAACAACCTGAAGGAATTCGTCGAACTGGCCAAGCGCACCAAGCCGCCGCTGTTCTACGCTTCGATCGGCAACGGCAGCATGCATCACATCGCGATGGAGCTGCTGAAGCGGCATCTCGGTATCGAGCTGACGCATGTGCCCTATCGCGGCGGCGGGCCGGCCGGCGTGGCGCTTCTGGCCGGCGAGGTCCAGGTGATGTTCGGCGGCGGCTCGGTGGTGCCGATGATTCAGTCCGGGCAGCTGCGAGGGCTCGCCGTGACCGGCGCGAAGCGGTCGAGCGTCCTGCCGGATCTGCCGACCATCGGCGAAATCTATCCGGGTTATGAGGTGGCGATTTGGCACGGCACGTTTGCACCGGCGGGCACGCCCAAGCCGATCATCGACAAGCTTCGCACCGAGATCGCGGCCGTGCTGCAGCAGCCCGATGTGCGAAAGCGGCTGATCGCCTCGGGTTCGGGCGAGCCCTACATCACCACGCTCGATGAATTCCGCGACCGCATCCGCGCCGACAACGCCGCCTTCGGCAAGGTGATCCGCGAGATCGGTCTGCGGATCGAGTAGCCGTGCGGCATCGGGCGCGCCTCAGGTCTTCAGGCCGCCCATCTTGCAGACGAGCTTCCACTCGTCGGCGGTGACCGGCTGCACCGACAGCCGCGATTGCTTGAGCAGCGCCATCTCTTTCAGCTTCGGTTCTTTCTTGATGGCTTCGAGTGTGACCGGCTGCGGCATCGGGGTAATGGCCTTCACATCGACCACGACCCACGGCTCGCCGGCCTTCGCGGTCGGATCGGGATGGTGCTCGCGGATGATCTCGACCACGCCGACGATCTCCTTGCCGACGTTGGAGTGATAGAAGAAGGCGCGGTCGCCTTTCTTCATCTTCATCAGGTTGAGCTTGGCGGTGTGGTTGCGTACGCCGGTCCACAGTTCGCCCTTGGCGCCCTTCGCCACCTGCTGATCCCACGACCAGGCATCGGGCTCGCTCTTCATCAGCCAGTACGCCATCTGCTCCTCCGGTTTCGCCATGCTAGCGGAATCCAGCGGCGATATGAAAGTCAACAAGGGCTTATGCCTATGCAACAGGCACTCGAGGCATTCGCATCTCGAGTGGCCTGATCGTTCTCGCAGGGCCGGTGGTCCGTTGACCGCGGGCTTGAGCCGGGAGATCAGCGGCCGATTGCGCGCGATGCCGTGTTCGATGGCTGACTTCAACACGGCGTCGAGCAGGGGCGCCGGTGTGGCCCCCGCCGCTTCGAGCCGTCGAACCGCGACGGCGTCTTTCAGGATGCCTGCCGTCTGCGCTTGCAGCTTGTCGATCACTTCGGGCGGTGTTCCGTTTCGAGCGAAAAGCCCGGTCCAAACGTCACCTTAGAGCGTTTTCGAGCGAAGTGGATACCGGTTCGCGTGAAGAAAACGCGTTTAAACAACGACCGAGAGTCCTTCACCGTTTCCATCAAACGGTGAAGGACTCTAGAAGCCTGGAAGCCCGCCTTCCGCGGTGGTCGGCCAGCCCGGCCGGGACGCCAGCCGCTCCTTGGTCGAGACGCCGAGCACCTTCACCGGCGAGGCGGCTGACGCGATGTGCGGCAAACACGCTGGCGCAGCGATGAGGCCAAGCAGCGAGAGCGTCGTCACTCCTCGCGGAACGGACGAGACAGCAGGGACTCGATTGCGGCCGTGACGCTTGATCGGCCGTCGAGCACGGCGGCGACCGCGGATGCGATCGGCATATCGACCGCGTGCGCCTGCGCCAGTTCGTTTAGCACCGACGCGGTGAACACGCCTTCGGTGAGTTTGCCGCTTTGTGCGTCGGCAAGGCTGCGGCCTTTGCCAAGCGCGAGCCCGAGCGAGAAGTTGCGCGACTGCGGGCTGGAGCAGGTCAGCACAAGGTCGCCCAGCCCCGACAAGCCGACCAGCGTTTCCGGCCGCGCGCCGAACGCCTTACCGAAGCGGAACAACTCGGCGAAGCCGCGGGTGACGAGGGCGGCCGAGGCGCTGGCGCCCAATTCCCGCCCCTCCGCAATGCCGGCGGCGATCGCCAGCACGTTCTTGGCCGCGCCGCCGATCTCGACGCCGCGTACGTCGGTCGAATGGTAGGGACGGAACATGGCCGAGCCGAGCGCCTGCGCGAGCGCGGCGGCGAGCCCTTCGTCTTCGGCGGCGAGCGTCACCGCCGTTGGCAGTCCGCGCGCGACATCGGCGGCGAAGCTCGGCCCCGACAGGATGGCGGGACGGCTGCCGGGCGCGCAGGCGGCGACGATCTCGGTCATGAACGCGTGCGTGCCGCGCTCGATGCCCTTGGCGCAGGCGACGACGGGTGTGCCGACGCGAAGGAACGGCGCCAGCCCGGTCGCGACATCGCGCAAGGCCTGCGCCGGCACGACGATGAGCACCGCGTCGGCGCTTTCGATTTGCGCGATGTCGGAGGTGACGGCCACGCTCGGATCGAGCGTCATGCCCGGCAGTTGCGCGATGGCCCGCGTCGCCCGCATCGCCGCCGCGGCATCCGCGTTGCGCAGCCACAGCGTGACCGTGCGGCCCGCGCGCGCCGCGACGTTGGCGAGCGCGCTGCCCCAGGCGCCGCCGCCGAGCACCGCGATATGGTCGAATGCCATGGGGGACACCGTATCGCTATGCGCGAGGCTGGAAGGCGAGGCCCGGCGGATCGGCGGCCCCCGCGACCTCCTCCAGCGGCCATCGCGCGCGCGGCGCGACATCGAGCGGATCGGTGAGGCCCAGCGCCAACCGCTCCGCTCCGGCCCATGCGATCATCGCGCCGTTGTCGGTGCAGAGCGCATGCGGCGGCACCACGAGCTTGACGCCGTTCTCGAAGGCGACGCGGTTGAGCACCTTGCGGATGGCCTCGTTGGCGGCGACGCCGCCGGCCGACACCAGCGCGGTTGGCGCGCCGAAGCGGGCGCGGAACGCCTTCATCCCGGCGCGCAGCCGGTCGTGGATCACCTCGACCACCGCCTGTTGGAACGAAGCGCAGAGATCGGAAACATCGCGGTCGGCGAGCGGGGCGATCTTCTCGGCTTCGAGCCGCAGCGCGGTCTTCAGCCCCGACAGCGAAAAATCCGGCTCGGCGCGGCCGTGCATCGGGCGCGGCAATGCGAAGCGTCCCGGATTGCCGCGCGCCGCCTCCTGCTCCACCAGGGGTCCGCCCGGATAGCCGAGCCCGAGCAGCTTGGCGGTCTTGTCGAAGGCTTCGCCGATGGCGTCGTCCACGGTGGTGCCGAGCAGCGTGTAACGGCCGACGCCCTGCACCGCGACGACCTGGGTGTGACCGCCCGAGACGAGGAACAGGCAATAGGGAAACGGCGTCCCGGCCGTGAGCCGCGCGGTCAGCGCGTGCGCCTCCAGGTGGTTGACGGCCACGAGCGGCTTGTCGTTGACCAGCGCGATGGCCTTGGCGGTGGTCAGCCCGACGATGACGCCGCCGATCAGGCCCGGCCCGGCGGCGGCGGCGATGCCGTCGATCTCGGCAAACGAGCGGCCGGATTCCGCGATCGCGGTGGCAACGATGCGGTCCAGCGCCTCGACATGAGCGCGGGCGGCGATCTCCGGCACCACGCCGCCATACGGGGCATGGTCGCCGATCTGCGACAGCACCACATTGGACAGGATCGTGCCCGGACCCTCGCCGCCGTGCTCAACCACGGCGGCGGCGGTTTCGTCGCATGTCGTCTCGATTCCGAGTACAATCATAGACATAACGGCTATCACTGCGAGGTCTTGTGACGCAATCCTCCGCCCCTGTCCCTGCTCCTGCCTTGCGGCTCGGCACCCGCGGCAGCCCCCTGGCGCTGGCCCAGGCGCGCATGGTGCGCGACGGCCTGGCCCGGGCGCACGGCTTCGACCGGGAACAGATCGCGATCGAGGTCATCCGCACCAGCGGCGACCGCATCCAGGATCGGCCATTGGCCGAGGCCGGGGGCAAGGGTTTGTTCACCAAGGAGCTTGAGGAGGCGCTGGCCGGCGGGGCCATCGACCTCGCGGTGCATTCCTCCAAGGACATGCCGACGGTGTTGCCGCCGGGACTGGCGCTTTCGACCTTCCTGCGCCGGGAAGACCCGCGCGATGTCTTCATCAGCCGCAAGGCCGCCTCCATCGCCGACCTGCCGCGCGGGGCCACGGTCGGCACGGCGTCGCTGCGCCGGCAGGCGATGCTGCTGCGGCTTCGGCCCGATCTCGTGGTCGTGCCGCTGCGAGGCAACGTCGAGACGCGGCTGCGCCGGCTCGAGGAGGGCGTGGCCGATGCCACTCTGTTGGCGCTGGCCGGGCTGAAGCGTCTCGGCTTGGCCGACACCGCGACCGCCGTACTGAGCGTGGATGAGTTCCTACCGGCGGTGGGCCAGGGCGCCATCGGCATCGAGATTCGGGCCGACGACACCCGCACGCGCGATCTGCTGGCGCCCCTCGATCACGCCGAGACGGCGACGGCGCTGGCCGCCGAGCGTGCGTTCCTGGCCGTGCTCGACGGATCCTGCCGCACGCCGATCGGCGGCCACGCGACGATCGGTAAAGGCAGGCTGCGCTTTCGCGGCATGATCGTGAAGCCGGACGGCAGCGAGGCGTTCGAGACGGTGCGCGAGGGCGATCCGGCCGATGCGGCGGCGCTCGGTGCCGATGCCGGCGCCGAGTTGAAGGGCCGCGCCGGCCCCGATTTTTTCTCGGCGCACTGACGATGCGGCTTCTGGTCACGCGCCCGGAGCCCGACAATGCGCGCACCGCCGCGACGCTGCGCGCGCAAGGCCATGACGTGGTGCTGGCGCCGATGCTGCGGATCGAGCCGGTGGCCGATGCCGATCTCGGTGCGCCGCCGTGGCGCGCGATCCTCCTGACCAGCGCCAATGCCGCGCGCGCGCTTGCGATGCACCCGCGACGCGGCGAGCTTGTCGCGCTGCCGGTGCTGACGGTCGGCAGCGGCACCGCGGATGCGGCGCGCGCGGCAGGCTTTGCCGATGTGACATCGGCCGATGGCGATGCCCGCGATCTGGTGCGGTTCGCGTCGGCGCGTTTTGCCGGCGCGAAAGCGCCGCTGCTTTATCTCGCGGGGGCCGATCGCGCCGCCGATGTCGCGGGCGCTCTCGCGCCGTTCGATCTTGTGGTGCGCACCGTGGTGGTTTACCGCGCGGTGGCGGCGACGGGCTTTCCCGCCGATGTGCGCATGGCGCTCGAGACAGGCACGCTCGATGCCGTGCTGCATTTCTCCCGGCGCAGCGCGGAAAGCTATCTCGCCTGCGGCCGCGACATCGCCATGCCGTCGTTGGCTCCGGTGCATTATTGTCTTTCGGAGCGGACGGCGGAACCATTGCAACGCGCGGGTGCCGGCCGCGTCGAGGTTGCGCCGCATCCCGACGAGCCGAGTCTGCTGGCGCTGGTCGGCCGCGCTTCCCTGCTGTAGGCCGCCGTACCAAAGACGCGTTCGAATCGTCTAGAATGACATCATGGCCAGTGGAACCCCGCCGCCGGACTCCGGGACGCCGAACCCGCCAGGGCGTCGTCCCCGGCCGCCGACGGTGATCGACCTGGAAGCGACCGAAGTGGCCTCCAAGCCGGCGACGCCGGCCGGCGCGACCGGGGCGCAAGCGGCACCCAACCCCGACAATCCCGCACCGCCGGAGGCCGAGCGCGCCGCTGCCACGGATTCGGACGCGGAACAGCCGTCGCCCTCGGAGGATCCTGCGAAGAAGGCCGCATCGGAGGCGCCGGCTCGACCCGCCAGCATCGGCCCGGGATGGTCGGCGATGGCGGGCGTGGCCGGTGGATTTCTGGCTTTCGCATTGTTGTGGATCGGCAGCGCACTGCTTGGCGCGCCACGAACCGCTCAAGCGCCCGCCGACCTCGACACGCGGCTTGCCGCGATTGAACGGCAAATCGCCAATCAAGTCGCCAATCAAGCCGCCGATCGCGTGCGTTCTCCGTCGTCGCCGGCCGTGGACGCCAAGGCGCTGGAGAACCTCGAGGCGCGTGTCGCGAAGCTCGAAAGCGCGCCGGCTGCGCCCCGCGCGCCGATGGCCGATCCGGCGATGCTGAACCGGCTCGGCGCCAGCGAAAGCGCGGCGAAGGCGCTGTCCGAAAATCTTGCCGCGCAGTCGGCTCGCGCCGACCGCGCGGATGCAACGTTGCGCGACGCGCAAGCGCGGTTGGATCAACTCGGCACGGCCGTGACCGCGTTGGAGGCTCGTGCAAGAGAGGCGGCCACCGGCAGCGACCGCGCCTCACGCTTCGCCATCGCGGCGAATGCCTTGCGCGAAGCCGTGGTGCGCGGTGCGCCGTTTGCGTCGGAGTTGGCTGTCGTTCAACCGCTTGCGTCCGACGCCGGCGCGGTGACGGCGCTGCAGCCGTTCGCACAGTCCGGCGTGCCGACCGATGCCGCGCTCGGGCAGGAGCTTGCCGCGATCGTGCGGCCGATGCTGCGGCACGCGCCCGAGCCGAAACTCGACGGCGGCGTCCTCGACCGGCTGCGAGCCAATGCCGAGAAGCTCGTGCGCATCCGGCCGATCGACGAAACGGGCGGCGACGAGCGCAACGCGGTTCTGGCCCGCATCATGCAGCGCGCCGAGCGCGCCAACATCGCCGGCGCGCGTGCGGAACTGGCAAAGCTCCCGGTCGCGGACCGCGCGACGGCCGACAAGTGGGTTGCGAAGGTCGAGGCGCGCGATGCGGCACTCGACGCCAGCCGGAGGCTTGCCGCCGGCGCCGTGGCCGCGCTCAAGCCGACACCGTGAGGCGGTCGCCGCGATGATCCGTGTCCTCCTGTTCCTGATCGTGGTGGCGCTGGCCGCAAGCGGCGTGGCCTGGATCGCGGATCGCCCGGGCGATGTCGCCATCACCTGGCAGGGCTTTCGGATCGAAACCTCGGTGATGGTCGCGGTCGTGGCGATAGCCTTGATCGCCATCGCCTGCGTGTTGCTCTGGTCGCTTGTGCGCGCCGTGCTGCGCTCGCCCGATCTGCTGGCGACGTATTTGAGCCACCGCCGCGGCGTGCGCGGCTATCGTGCGATCTCGCGCGGCCTGATCGCGGTGGGTGCAGGGGACGCGCGCGTTGCGCGCCGCGCCGCCGACGAGGCCGCACGCATCGTGCCGGGCGAGCCGCTGGCGCTGCTGCTCGATGCGCAGTGCGCGCAATTGTCCGGTGATCGCACCGCGGCCGAACAGGCATTCCGCGTCATGGCGGGGCGCGACGACACCCGGCTTCTCGGCTTGCGCGGCCTGTTCATCGAAGCGCAGCGGCGCGGCGATCGCGCAGCGGCGCGCGGCTTCGCCGAGCAGGCGGCGATCGCGGCGCCGGATGCCGGTTGGGCCGGGCAGGCTGCGTTGGAATTTCGCTGTGCGGCCGGCGACTGGGACGGCGCGCTCGCCGCGCTCGACCGCAATCACCGTCACGGCCTGATCGACAAGCCGGCCTATCGGCGTCAGCGCGCCGTGCTGTTGACGGCGCAAGCCATCGCCGCGCCGGAGGGTGATCGCGACCGCGCGCGAGACCTGGCGCTCGAGGCGGCGAAGCTTGCGCCGGATCTGGTGCCGGCCGCCGAACTGGCCGGCCGGCTCCTTGGCGAGAACAACGAATTGCGCCGCGCCGCGCGTGTCATCGAGAAGGCGTGGCAGGACAATCCGCATCCCGACCTGGCCGATACTTACGCCCATTTGCGTCCGGGCGATTCCGCGCGCGAGCGGCTGGCGCGGGTGCAGACGCTGGCGCAGAAAACGCCCGGCCATCCCGAAGGCGCGCTTGCGGTGGCGCGCGCGGCCCTCGACGCGCAGGAGTTCGCGGTCGCGCGCAACGCCATCAAGCCGTTGCTGACGGTTCCGACCCAGCGCGTCGCCGCGCTGATGGCGGAGATCGAACAGCGTGAAAGCAACAACGAAGGCCGCGCGCGCGAATGGATGGCGCGAGCGTTGCGCGCGCCGCGCGACGCGGCCTGGACCGCCGATGGGTTTGTTTCGGATCGCTGGATGCCGGTGTCGCCGGTGAGCGGCCGGCTCGATGCGTTCCAATGGAAAGTGCCGCTCGCGGAGTTGGGCGACGGCCGCAAGGCCGGCGACACGATCATCGAGGCGAGCGACGCGCCGGCCGAGTCCGCGCCCGCACCCGCCGTTCTCGAAGCGCCGCCGGCCGAGAAGGCTCCGGCTCCGCCACCGCCATCGGTACGGCCGCCCGCGCCTGCCTCGACGGCTCCGCCGCCGCAGCCGTATCCGCCCGCTGCGCCTGCCCGGCCCGCCGAGCCGGTGATTCCTCTCAATCCCGTGCCGGACGACCCCGGCCCCGAGCCCGCGCCTGATCTCGACCCCGACGCCGCGCCCACGCCCGGCGTCCCGCGAACCGGGCTGGGCCTGTTCAAATAGGAATTCGGTGCGGGTTCGTTTCGCCCGTGGCGCGGTGACGAGGCGGGCTGCCGTGCCGTGGCGGCCAAGCGAGCGCCGAGCGATGTTGCAAAGCCCAGTGCCGGCCGTTAAGACGGGCGGGTTTTCGCCGCAAGCGGCGCGTGCCGGCGTAGCTCAGTGGTAGAGCATCCGCTTCGTAAGCGGGTGGTCGGGGGTTCAAATCCCTCCGCCGGCACCAGATTTCCGCCTCGATCCGATCGACCCTCGAAGCGCCGTCGGTCTCAGCCGCGATCCAGCACGGCCGCGATGGCCTTGATGCGGTTGCGGACATAGCTCGGCAGGCCGGCGCTGATTGAGTTCCCAGTGTTGAAGGAGCTGTTGCCGAGCAGCACCTGCGAGGGCACCAGGTTCCGCAGCACCGGCACCGCCTGGTACTTGCGTTTCATGTCGAGGGTGCTCGACGACACGGCGAGCGCGATCATCACGGTCGCGACCGTGCTGTTGGCGTTGGCCGGATTGGGCTGGAACACCGCCAGCAACTTGCCGAACCGCATGATCTGGTTGACGTAGAACATGTTCTGCTCGATCACGCCGGCCACCGGCGTGGCGACGCCGGTCAGCGCCTTCAATCCCTCCTCATCGACATCGGTCGCCGAGAGCAGCCGAAGCTCGCTCTCGAAGTCGATGGAATCGGAAATCTTCCGGTCGCCTTCGCGCAGCTTGTTGGCGAGCGCGACGCCGATCGGCAGCTTGCCCTCGAGCTTGTAGTGCGAGCGGATGCAGGCGGTGACGCCCGTGCCTTCGCACCAGTTGCGGTCCGGGTTCTTGTTGTTGGCGGAGCGTTCGTCCTTCATCACCGAGACGTCGGACGCCTGGATGGCCTCGTGCTTCACCGCCGGATCGATGCTGCGGATGAACGGCAGCGTGGCATAGGCCTTCAGGTCGATGGAGCCGGCCGGGCGCGAGACGATGAAACGCGCCTCGGTGACGTACATCTGCAGCGCGTCCTTCACCTCGCGCCGCGTGCCGTCGAGAATCTTATGGACCATCCCCTCCTTGAAGGCGGGGAACAGGTTGAGGAACTTGTATTCGTTCGGCCGGGCCGTCTGCCATTCGCCGAACGGGATGAAGGCGCCCTTGTCGGTGGTGTCGTCGGTGCGGTGGTCGGTGAAAATGATGGTCTTGGGCTTGAGCCCGTCGGGCGGGGTGCCGACCACCGACGCCACCTTCACGATGGTGTAGTCGGCGGCCGATGTCGGCACCGCGCTCTTGGCCTGAGCCGCCGCTTGAGAGGGCGAGGCCTGAGCCTGCGCGGCTCCTTGGGCCTGCGCCGCTCCTTGGACTTGCGCGGCTCCCTGGGCTTGCGCGCGGCCTGCGGCCAGGGCGGCGGATACGATCAACAGGGCGGCGGCCGAACGGCGGACCCACATGACGGCTGTTTCACTCCAGCGTGACGGTCGAAAAAATGATAAACGCGCGAGCTTAAAATCATATACCCGCCAAAGAGTGGCTGATTTGTGTACCGTGCCGGCCCGTGCCGCCGCGGAGCGGTGGCGCGATCCACGACCCGGCCGCATCCAATCGGACCGTGCTTGTCGAGACACCGGCCCCCGCATTTGCTAGACCGCCGGCGCGGCGATTCGCAAACCATCGTGTGCCTTTGCCGTGCCGGACCCCAGGGACCGAAAGGTGGCCATCGGGCGGCCGCGGCCTTGGCCCGGCGCGCCGATGCCGGATTCTCGAAGCGTGCTGCTGCGCCCCGGCATGGCCCGGCCAGGGGGCCGGTACGCTGGGGAGGGGCCGACCGAACCGAACGACGCAGGGGCGTTGCCCCGAGCCCGGAACCATTCTCGAGTCCATGCGCAAGATCATGCAAAAGACGATGCCCGCCGTCCGCGCCGCCGGATGTTTCCTTTGAGCCAGCCGGACAATTCGCCGCGAAAAACCGGCCGGGTCTTCGCTCTCGCGCTTGGCCTGATCGCCCTGATTCCGCCGCTGGCGGTCCACCTGTTCCTGCCGGTGATCCCGGCGGTGAAGGCCGCGCTCGGCCTGACCGAGGCGCGCGCCCAGCTCACGTTCAGCATTGCGCTGTTCGGCATGGCGTTCGCGACCCTGATCTATGGCGCGTTGTCCGATCGCTACGGCCGCCGGCCGGTGCTGCTGACGGGCCTGACGCTGTTCATGATCGGCGGCGTCGTCTCGGCGATCGCGACAACGGCCGACATGCTGATCCTGGGACGGCTGGTGCAGGCCATCGGCGCGGGCTGCGCCATGACGCTGGCGCGCTCGATTGCGCGCGATGCGTACCGGGCCGATCAACTGGTGGCCGCGATCGCCTATCTCACCATGTTCTCGACGGTCGGGCCGATGGTGTCGCCGTTCGTCGGCGGCCTGTTGATCGACAGCTTCGGTTGGCGCAGCGTGTTTGCCTTCGTGCTGCTGGCCGGCGGCGCGATCACCGTGACCGTCGGCCTCGTGATCCACGAAACCCTCCCGCCCGCCAAGCGCGTCAAGGCGGAAGGCGGCGGCTTCGTGCAGAGTTACGTCGCCCTGTTCCGGCGGCTGCGCTTCAACGCCTTCGTGCTGCAGACCGGCTTCAACAGCGGCGCCTTCATGGTGATGGCGAGCGCCAGCGCGTCGCTGATGACGGATGCTCTGCACCGTCCAGCCGCCGAATTCGGGCTCTATTTCCTGCTGTTTCCCGTCGGCTTCTTTGTCGGCAACGTGGTGTCGAGCCGCGTCCGCAACCGCGCCTCGACCGAGACGATGGTGCTGATCGCGTCCGTCGTGACGCTGGTCTGCATTTCGGCGCAGGCGGGCCTGCTCTGGTTTGGCCTGATGACGCCGCTTGTCCTGTTCGTTCCCGGCTTTTTCCTGAGCCTCGCGCAAGGCATCGGCCTGCCTTACACCCAGGTCGGCGCGATGGCGGAAATTCCCCGCTTTGCCGGCACCGCGGCGGGCATCGGCGTGTTCATGCAGAATTTCTGCGGCGCGCTGTTCTCGCAGGTCTACGGCCTGTTCGCGGACGGCACGACGCTGCCGATGATCGTCATCACGCTGTTATGCGGCGCTCTCTGCATGGCCGCCGGCGTGGTCCCGATGGCGATCAAGCTGCGTGGCTCCGGCGCGACGCCCGCATGAGCGGCACGCTCAGGAGTGCTGGGTGATGGTGTCCACCAGCGCGATCCGGCCTTTCTTGACCTCGGCGAGCGCGCGTTGCAGCGCGGGCTTCACATCCGCGGGCTTGTCGATCGGGCCTTCGCCGTAGCAGCCGAGCGAGCGCGCCAGCGCGCCGAAGTCCGGCTCCGGCCCGAACAGGTCCATGCCGATATGCGCCCTGCCTTCGTCGGTGCCGCGCAACTTCGCCATGCGGATCTGGTGCGCCCAGTCGTTGTAATAGGCGCGGTTGTTGTGCATCACGACCAGCATCGGGATTTCGTATTTCGCCGCGATCCATAGCGCGCCGGCATCGAACATCAGGTCGCCGTCGGGCTGGATATCGACGACGATGCGCTTCTTGTCGCGGTGCGCCAGCGCCACGCCGAGCGAAATGCCGATCTGGGTCGAGGTGCCAAGCTCGACGCCGGGGTGGCGGTAGGGCTTGTCGAAATCCCAGAGCTTGCGGACCTGGTGCTTCAACTCGTTGGCGGTCAGCACCCAGTCTTCGTCCTTGATGACGTCCCACACTTCCATCGCCAGGCGCGCGAAGGTGAGCGGCGAGGCGTCCCAATCCTTGCGCGCCTCCTCCTGCCACTTCGCCCAGACTTCGTCGTGGCGCTTGCCGATGGCGACCTTGCGGTCGGCGATCTTCTTCTGCAGCCTGGGGTCGCTTGCGATGCGCTCGCGGCAGAGCTTTGTCAGCATCGGGATGCCGAGCGCGGTGTCGCCGAGCGCTCGCACCGAGCAGGGCTGCATCCGGCAATAGTCCATCGCCCATTTGCTGATGCCGACTTCGGCGAAGCCGATCTCGACGTAATCGCAGGACGGCGGCGGCAGCACCTCGCGGATGCGCTTGGCGTTGTTCAATTCGGTAAGCTGCTTTTCCCAATCCTTGACGTCGAGCCCGATGATGAGGTCGGTGTGCCGCAGCGAGGGCTTGTCCATGCTCAGGCACAGCGGATGCTTGTTGGGGAAGTTCAGCGCGTTGTTGACATCCCACACCGCCGCGCCGGTGAGTTCGGCCAGCTCCACGATGCTCTCGAAGCCCCCGGCGCGCCGTCCGGCGTATTCCGGCAGCAGCATCGGGTGTTCGGCCTTGAGCAGCTTGTCGGCGATGGCTTCGATCGCCTGCGGGTCGGGCGCCATCGGCGCGGGTGTCGCGGCCGAGGACAGCGGCGGCAGCGGCACCTCATGCGTCTTCGGCGTCTCCTGGAGCGCCGCGTCGTAGCACATGTAGATCGGGCCTTTCGGCTCGGTCATCATGATCGAATAGGCGCGCGCGAAGCTTTCCGGCACGCCGTCGATGGAGGTCGGCTGGTAGTCCCATTTGACGTAATCGCGCACCGCGTTGCCCTGCACCAGCGCGGTGTGGGTCCAGTCGATGTGCGGGCGGCGCTTGCCTTCGTCCATCGGGCCGGTGGCGCCGACGATGAAGATCGGCACGCGGTCGAGATAGGCATAGTAGATCGCCATGCAGGCGTGCAGCAGGCCGACGAGGTTGTGCAGGATCACCACCAGCGGCTTGCCGGTCGCCTTGGCGTAGCCGTGAGCGATCTGCACCGCGATTTCCTCGTGGGTGCACAGCATCATCGGCGGCTCGTTGCCGCCGTAGTTGACGAGAGAGTCATGCAGGCCGCGAAAGCTCGCGCCGGGATTGAGCGTGATGTAGGGGAAGCCGTAACGCTTGATCAAATCGACGATCACATCGGATTGCCATCCGATGTCGTTCGGAGTCTTCGCGTCCATTCGGTGCCTGCGATGCGATGGAGGGTTATTTCTTGTTGATGATGGCGGCGGCCTTCTGCGCCACGGCCTTGGGCGTGGTGTAAATCTCCTTCACCAGCGCCTCGAGCCGGTCGCCGGCCACCGGCGTGATCTCCATCTTGGCCTTGTCGGCGTCGGCGAGGAAGTCCTTGTCCTTCATGGTGTCCATGAAGGCCTTGCGCAGCGCATCGGCGCGATCCTGCGGGATGCCGGGCGGGGCAAGGTAGGGCCGGCCCATGACCTGGCGCGCGAAGATCAGCCGCAGCAACTGGCGTTGCTCGTCGGTCTTGGCGAGATCGACGATCAGCGGCACGTCGGGAAGGTCGGGATGCTTTTCCAGCGCAAGCTGCATCAGCACGATGAACTTCTTCTCGTCGTACCATTGCTTGTGGGTGGACATCACGCTCGACCACGACCAGCCGCAGCGGCCCTGCACCTCGCCGCGCTCCATCGCAAGGCCGACGTCGTTGCCGCCGGGATAGCCGGTGACGATGCGCATCTTGGTGCCGAGCACGCCGTTGACGATCTTCGGGAACTGATCGGTGTCCGCCGACGAACTGGTGCCGCCGACCACCAGCTCCTTGGTCAACAAGTCGTCGAATTTGGTGATGCCGCTGGTGTGCCAGGCGCCGCAGACGCTGACCTCGTTGTTGGCGCTGCCGATCCAGGTGAACTTGGTGCCGTCGAATTGCGCCTTGGCGTTGCCGAGAATCGGATCGAACCCGGTGCCGCGCCCGATGGTGGCGATGGCGGTGCCGTCCTTGGGGCCGACGTTGTAGAGCCAATTGGCCAGCCGCAGCGAGCCGGCTCCTTCCATGTTCTTGGGGACGACCGCCGGATTGCCGGGGATGTGGCGGCCGAGATAGCGCGCCAGCATGCGGGCATAGAGGTCGTAGCCGCCACCGACGCTGTAGCCGATGTAAAGCTCGACGGTCTTGCCCTTGTAGAACTCGGCCGGGCTTTGCGCCCATCCGGTTGACGCGGCCAGCAGCATGAACGCCGCGGCGGCGAGGCCCCGCGTGATCGCCTTGGACATGGTGTCCTCCCAATTGAGTGCCGCTCTCCGGCGGTTGCCCCCGCTCCGCTATTATCTTCGGCGGCCGATTGATTTGACAAGGACGCACGATAAGGTTGGCGACGCACGCCGCGTTGATCCGGTCCGGGGGGCGGGCTGGTTCGAGGAGCAACCGACATGACAGGCATTCTCGAAAACCCCCCAGGGGTCGGACACAACCAGCCCCCCGAGGAGGGGCTGGAAAAAGAAAATCAGCATTGGGACCGTTGGGCCAAGAAGCGCACCTTCGTTCGGGCGCTGGAGGGCACCTACAGCCATCTTTACAAGCAGCTGATCGACCAGCCGCGGGTGTTCTCCTCCAAGGACGTGCCGTGGAAGGGCGGCCCCGGCCACTTCGGCAAAAGCGTGATCTCGCCGCAGGCGGTCAACATCACCCAATCCATCGAGTCGCATATCGAGGCTTACGCGCCGGGCGCGGCCGGCCAGAAGCACGGCCATCTCAACAGCGCGGTGTTCTACGTGCTCAAGGGCCGGGGGCACGACGTGCACGACGGCCGCGTGATCCCGTGGAAGGCCGGCGATGTGATGCTGGTCGAGAACGCCTGCGTGCACCAGCACTTCAACGACGATCCCAAGGAGGAGGCGATCCTCCTGGTGTTCAAGGCAAAGCCCCTGTTCCTGTTCATGCACCTGTTGTTCCAGAAGATCGTCGAATGGCCGTCGAAGATTCCGCCCAAGGGCGCCGAGAACTACAAACCGCCGAGCGAGATTTGAGGGAGCGCGACGCCATGACCCTGTTCACCGACAAAGGCCCGGCGCTCTCGGGAAACCGAACCGCGACCTTCCGCGCCGACGAGGCCCGCGCCTCGCAGGAATTCCGCAAGGCGTATGAAAGCAAGACCAATGTGGTGCACGCCGAGGACATGCCGTGGGAGCAGTGCGCCGACGGGCTGATCAAGCATCTCGTCCACGAGAAGCTGAACACCCGCGAAATGTGCGTGGAAGCCTACATGCAATTCCTCAAGCCCGGCGAGAAGTCGGGCATCCATCGCCACATGTGGGAGGAGATCATCTTCGTGGTCGAAGGGTCGGGTTACGACCTGCACTGGGATCTGAAATGGGATTGCCTCGAGGCGTTCGAGTGGGAATGGTCGCCCGATCCCAAAGCCTATGCGTGGAAGACCGGCGACTACATCTACATTCCGCCGTTCACCAATCACCAGCACGTCGCCAGCGACCACGAGGATTGCCGGCTGATCGTGATGTCGAACCGCATCGTCAAGGAAATGGGCTTCGATTGGTTCGACCAGGTCGCGAACGCGCCGAGCTACGAGGCGCTCATGAAGAACGGCGGCGGGCGGTAAGCGCGGCCGATTTCAGCCTCGGCAGCGTTTCTCGGCTCGTGCCGAGGAGCACACGGCGTGCGCGTCTCGAAGCATGGGCCGCCCATTCTTCGCGCCGCGGCGTTCAGGCACTCCTTAGAGTCCTTCACCGTTTGATGGAAACGGTGAAGGGCTCTAGGTCGTTGTTTAAACGCGTTTTCTTCACGCAAGCCGGGATCCACTTCGCTCGAAAACGCTCTAGGATGAGGGCGGAGCGGATATCTTCGCGTTGACCCGTTTCGCCTTCGACATCCGCAACACCGCCTCGATCATGGCGGCGGGATCGGCGATGCCCTTGCCGGCAATGTCGTGGCCGGTGCCGTGGGCGACCGAGGCGAACAGGATCGGCGTGCCGATGGTGAGCGCCGCGGCGGCGTGCGGGGCCAGGAGCTTCGTCGCGATATGGCCCTGGTCGTGCAGCATCACGACAAAGGCGTCGAAGCCAGGCATGTGAAACATGGTGTCGGCGCCGAACGGCCCGGCGACTGCGATGCCTTCGGTGGCGACGTCTTCCATCGCCGGCTTGATGATCTCGATTTCCTCGCGGCCGAACAGCCCGCCCTCGCCGGCGTGCGGGTTGAGGCCGCTCACCGCGATTTTCGGCGCGGCGATGCCGATGCGCTTGAGCGCCTCGTCGGCGGCGCGGATGGTGCGCGCCACGTTCTCCCGCGTGATCAGCGCGATGGCGTCGCGCACGCTCCGGTGCAGCGTGCAATGGGCGATCCGCGTGTCGCCGAAACACAGCATCATGTAGACGCCGCTCTCGTCGGTGCCGGTCTGCCGGGCAACGAACGAGGGATGACCGTCGTAGGCGATCCCCGCCTGCGCGATGGAGGTTTCATTCTGCGGCGCGGCCACCACGGCATCGACATCGCGCGCCCTCGCGGCATCGACGGCGGCGGCGCAGAACGCAATCGACGCGCGGCCCATTTCCGGGGCGGTGACGCCGAAGCCGAAGCCCAGTGCCGCCGCCGCTTCCGGCTGCGGACAGGCGAGCACGTTGACGTGCGTGCCCGACCAGTTGGCGCCCGGAAGGCGTTCGACGATCTTGAATTCGGCGGCGATCCCGCACGCCTTGGCGTGGCGCGCCAGGATGTCTGGATCGCACACCACCACCGGATCGCAGGCCGCGCGCACCGCCGGGTCGAGCGCGGCCTTCAGGCAGATTTCCGGCCCGATGCCGGCCGGGTCGCCGGCGGTGAGAGCGATCTTGATCCGGCTGCTCACGCTACTCCCACGGCATCAGCGAGGCGTGGATCACGTCGGGAATGCCCTCGCCGCCGACCGCCTTGATGGCCTTGTCCACGTCCTTCAATCCGAAGCGGTGCGTGGTGATGAGCTCCAGCGGGAAGCGCTTCGAGGCGATCTGCTCGAGCGCCAGTTCGCAGGCCTTGTAGCTGTGGCCGCGCGCGCTTTTCATGGTGATGAACTTCACCGTGAACTTCTCCAGCGGAAAATTCGGAAACTCCTTCATCTCGCCTTGCGCGACGATGATGCCGGCCTTGCGCTTGAGCGCCTCGATGCCGAGCAGGATCGGGATCGCGCCGGCGCCGGCGGTGCAGTCGAGCGACACATCCACGCCCTTGCCGCCGGTGATCTCCATGATGCGCTGGAGCGGATCTTCCTTGGTGACGTCGATGACGTAATCGGCGCCGAGCTTCTTGGCGACCTCGAGCCGCGCCTTGTCCTTCGCCGTGCCGGTCACGATGATGAGCGAGGCGCCGGCCTGCTTGCAGATCACCGTCTGCGACAGGCCCTGCTGGCCCGGACCCTGAATGAGCACCGTCGAATTGTAGCCGACGTTGCCGTCGAACAAGGACCACTCGACGCCGTTCGCCATCGGCGTGACCAGGCCCGCCAGTTCCGGTGTCACGCCCTTGGGCACGTGGTGGATCACCGCGTTCCAGGGCAGGTAGACGTATTGCGCGAAGCCGCCCCACAGATGCGGGGCCTTCTCGGCGGAGGTGTAGCCGTAGCGGATGGCGTCGGGATTGGTGCGCCAGTTGGTGTTCTCGCAATGACGGTACTGGCCGGAGTGGCACCACTCGCACTTGCCGCAGGAGACGTAGTGCTCGACGAACACCAGGTCGCCTTCCTTGAAGCCCTTGCGCTGGGTGAACTCGCGCCCGGCCTTGGCGATGTATCCGATGTTCTCGTGGCCCATGATCGTGGGCTTGTCGTTCGGCGGGTGCTTGTAAAGCTTGACGTCGGTGCCGCAGATGCCGCCGACCTCCATCTTCATCAGCGCCGCATCCGTCGGGATGTCGGGCATCGGGTATTCGCGAATCTCGGTCTTGCTCGGTCCGGTGCGGACGGCCGCCAACACGTTCTCAGTCACGTCAGGATCCCTTATTGAGGCCGCTTTCAGACGGCACGCATAGCATAAGTGTCGTTCCCAGGCTTGACCCAGGGGTCCATCTACTACGTAAAAGATGCATCGTCGGGTCAAGCCCGGAACGTCGTGGGTGCCGTGAATGCCGGCTCTGATCCGCAAAAGCCCCGAGCATACCGCCGCCCTCGACCGCGTGCGGGGGTGGGTGCGGGCGCGGTTCGCGCTGGGAGAAGCGGCGATCCTGGTGGCGGAGATGGCCTGTGGCCTGCCGGGCTGCCCGCCGGTCGAGACGGTGATCGCGTTCTGGTTCGACGAGCGGCGGCACCATTTCAAGCTGTTCAAGCCGGTGATGGAGGTCGTCGAGGACGACCTGCCGCCAGGCTGGATGCGGCGCGCCCTCGCGGTGCCCGAGGATTACGAATGCGATTGCTGCTGAGCCGTTCGAAACGAACCGGGTGCCCGACCGCTGGCCGCCTTGCATCGGACTCGCGCAGAAGCGCCTAGCGCCCTTGCTTTGACGCGTGTTCTTCACGCGAACCGATACCCACTTCGCTCGAAAACGCTCCGTGCGAAAGCGCTTTAAGCGTCAACGCTCGCGGCCAGGGCGTTGTCCTGGATGAACGCGCGCCGCGGCTCGACCTCGTCGCCCATCAGCTTGGCGAAGATGTCGCTGGCCTCGTCGATCTCCTTGACCTTCACCTGCAGCAGCGAGCGCGCATCGTTGTCGAGCGTGGTTTCCCAGAGCTGCTCGGGATTCATCTCGCCGAGGCCCTTGTAGCGCTGCAACGTCAGCCCCTTGCGGCCGGCGGCCGTGATCGCCTCGAACAGGCCGACCGGGCCGTATACGGCGATCGGCGTGTCGTCGCCCTTGCGGCGCAGCGAGCCGGGCTTCAGGTAGGCGCTTTGCAGGCTCGCGGCATATTCGTCGAGCCGCCGCGCGTCGGCTGAATTGAGCAAGGCGTGGTCGATGATGGCGACCTCCTTCACGCCGCGCACGGTGCGCTCGAACGTGAAGCCCTCGCCCTCGACGAAGCGGCCCTCCCAGCCGCGCTCCGTTTCGCCGGCGAGCACGTCGAGGCGGCGAGCGATGTAAGGCGCGGCAGCGGCGGCCTTCACCGGGTCGCCGAAAATGCTGGCGTTGAGAACGCCGAGGATCGCCGCCTGCTCGACCACTTGGCGATTGTAGCGGCTGTGAATGCCGGTGAGCACGTTGCGGATGATCCGCGCCTGCTCGACCAGGTCGTGGAGATCGGCGCCCGCGCGCTCCTCGCCGGAGTGCAGCTTGAGCACCGCGTCCTGCAGCCCGGTGGTGATGAGATAATCCTCCAGCGCGCGCTCGTCCTTGAGATATTGCTCGGATTTGCCGCGCGCGACTTTGTAGAGCGGCGGCTGCGCGATGTAGAGGTGGCCGCGCTCGATCAGCTCGGGCATCTGCCGATAGAAGAACGTCAGCAACAGCGTGCGGATGTGCGCGCCATCGACGTCGGCATCCGTCATGATGATGATCTTGTGATAGCGCAGCTTGTCGGCGTTGAACTCCTCGGTGCCGATGCCGGTGCCGAGCGCGGTGATCAGCGTGCCGATCTCCTGGCTCGACAGCATCTTGTCGAAGCGCGCGCGCTCGACGTTGAGGATCTTGCCGCGCAACGGCAGCACCGCCTGGAATTCGCGGTTGCGGCCTTGCTTGGCGGAGCCGCCGGCCGAGTCGCCCTCGACGATGAACAGCTCGGATTTCGCCGGATCGCGCTCCTGGCAGTCGGCGAGCTTGCCCGGCAACGAGTTGACGTCGAGCGCGCCCTTGCGCCGTGTCAGCTCGCGCGCCTTGCGTGCGGCTTCGCGTGCGGCGGCGGCCTCGACCACCTTGCCGACGATGGCCTTGGCTTCGGCCGGATGCTGCTCGAACCATGCCGAGAGCCGCTCGTTGACGATACCCTCGACCGCCGGACGCACCTCGGACGACACCAGCTTGTCTTTGGTCTGCGAGGAAAATTTCGGATCGGCGACCTTCACCGACAGCACCGCGGTCAGGCCCTCGCGGCAATCGTCGCCGGTGACATCGACCTTTTCCTTGCGCGCGCTGCCGAGCGTCTCGGCATAGCCGGTGACCTGTCGCGTCAGCGCGCCGCGGAAGCCGGCGAGATGGGTGCCGCCGTCGCGCTGCGGGATGTTGTTGGTGAAGCACAGCACCGTCTCGTGGTAGCTGTCGTTCCAGGTCATCGCGCATTCGACAACGATGCCGTCGCGCTCCGCGCGGATCATGATCGGGGCGGGGATCAAGCCGTTCTTGTTGCGGTCGAGGTATTTCACGAACTCCTCGACGCCGCCCTCGTAGCGCATCTCCTCGCGCTTCTCGACGGCGTGGCGCATGTCGGACAGCACGATGGTGACGCCGGAGTTGAGGAACGCGAGTTCGCGCAGCCGGTGCTCGAGCGTGGCGAAATCGAACTCGGTCATGGTGAAGGTCTGCTTCGACGGCAGGAACGTCACCTCGGTGCCGCGCTTGTCGCCGGCCTCGCCCACGACCTTGAGCGGCGCAACGGCGTCGCCGTCGCGAAACTCCATCGTGTGTTCCTTGCCGTTGCGCCAGATCGTGAGCTTCAGCCAGGTCGAAAGCGCGTTGACCACGGACACGCCGACGCCGTGCAGGCCGCCGGAAACCTTGTAGGAGTTCTGGTTGAACTTTCCGCCGGCGTGGAGCTGGGTCATGACGACCTCGGCCGCCGACACGCCCTCCTCCTTATGGATTTCGGTCGGGATGCCGCGCCCGTCGTCGTGCACGGTGCACGAACCGTCCGGGTTCAGCGTCACCGACACCGCCGTGGCATGACCCGCGAGCGCTTCGTCGATGGCGTTGTCGACGACCTCGTAGACCATGTGGTGAAGGCCGGACCCGTCGTCGGTGTCGCCGATGTACATGCCCGGCCGCTTGCGGACGGCGTCAAGGCCCCGGAGGACCTTGATCGAATCCGAGTCGTAGTCGGACGGAATGTTGAGGGCGGGCTCGGCCATGCGATGTGCCTCGAGGACTCGGCTGAAATGCGTGAGAATCGACGCCGATTTGGCATGAAAACGGGGGTGCCGTACAGCGCAAAGTGGCTGTGCCTAATGTATTGATCTCAAGGGGATTTTTAAAGGGCTGAGGGCTCGAAAATCCGGCCGGAATCGAGGGCCGGAATCAAGGCTCCCGTCAGCGCCGATTCGGCACCGATCCGGCCGTCGTGGGCAGGACGTCGTTGGTGGCCGTTGACGTCGCGCATGAGCCGTCGTCGCCGGGTATGACGCTTTGGCTTGGCAAGTTGAACGCGCTCAATGAGCGAGCCGCCGCGTCGTATTCGGGGATCGGTTGCGCCATCTGGTCGAGCGCCGTGGCCCAGAATTCGACGCGCTCGATGTCGCTGTGCAGCCGCTCGACAGCCTGCCGCAATTGGGACGCGACAGTTCCCTTGGCAGACTCGTTTACAGACATGACGCGCTCTCCTCCTCTCCTCGTTGGTTCGTCTTTGGGCCGGTCCTTGGGCCTTGTCCTTCGGCCGAGGCCGTTGGGGTATCGTTGAGCACTGAATCAAGCTTCGGAGAGCGAGGGAGGTTCCCGGAACTTCGGGGGTACACGGCGATGTGTGGACTTGGGCGATGCAACTTGGATGGCGCGGCAGCGCGAACGCACCCCGGTCGGTGCGGGCGATCCGCCTACGGGTTGCGCGCGACCGTTCCGCCGCCGACCGTGAACATCTCCGCGCGCGCGGCCACGTCGGCGAAGGCAGCCGGATCGGCGCCCGTCAGCCAGGCCTGGGCGCCGATGCGATCGAGCGCGTCGTAGAGCGCCGCCCGGCGGCCCGGATCGAGATGCGCCACAACCTCGTCGAGCAGGAGGATCGGCGCGAAACCCGTCATCGCCGTGAGCAGCTCGGCGTGGGCCAGAACCAGCCCGATCAGCGAAGCCTTCTGTTCGCCCGTCGAGGCGTCGGCGGCCGGGACGTTCTTCGGCGCGTAGATCACCTTGAGATCGGTGAGGTGCGGACCGTCGAGGGCGCGGCCGGCGGCGGCGTCGCGCGGGCGGTTGTCCCTGAGGATGGCGCGGTAGCGTTCTTCGATCTCGACGGCGGGGTGGTCGGACAGAAGTTGTTCCATCCAGCCGTCGAGCGCAATCGAAGGCGAAGGGAAGGCGTCGCCTTCGCGGCTCGCCAACGCGCCTTGCAGGTGCCGCACCGTCTCGGCGCGTTGCGCCGCGACCGCGACCGCAAGCTCGGCGGTTTCGTGTTCAATGGCGTCGAGCCAGTGCGGATCGGGCCGCGCCTCCTCCAACAGGCGATTGCGGGCCCGCAGACTTCGCTCCAGCGCCGAGACGCGGCCCGAGTGCTCGGCGTCGATGGCGAGCACCAAGCGGTCGAGGAAGCGGCGGCGCTCCGACGCCGGGCCGGTGAACAGCGGGTCCATCGCCGGCGTCAGCCAGATCACGCGCAGATGGTCGGCGAAGGCGGCGGCGGAGCCGACCGGCTCGCGGTCGATCCGGCACACACGCGTGCGCGTCGCGCCATCCGGTGCCGGCTGTTCGATGCCGGTGCCGAGCGTGGCCAGTCCGAGCATGCCCTCGATCTCGGCGGCCACGGCCCAAGACCGCTCATCGCCGATGGCGCGGTCGCCGCCGATCCGCGCCGCTTCGTCCAGCGTGGCGCGCCGCAGGCCGCGACCCGGCATCAGGAACGAGATCGCCTCGATCAAATTGGTCTTGCCGGCCCCGTTGGGTCCGGTCAGCACGACGAGGCGGCCGCCGCCGACATCGACATTTGCCGTGCGGTAGCTGCGGAAATTCGTCAGCGCGAGGCGGTGGATCGAGGCGGCGGTCATGGCAAGGGCGGTTCTACCCGTCATGGCCGGGCTTGTCCCGGCCATCCATGTCTGACGTGTCCCGGCGGTCAACGACGCGGACGCCCGGCACAAGGCCGGGCGTGAGCGGCGACGGCCGGCGCAAGGCGCGCAGGATCGCGAGAGGACCGCTACACCCGCATCGGCATCAGCACATAGAGCGCGCCGTGGGCGTCCTTGTCCTGGATCAGCGTCGGCGAGCCCGGATCGGCGAGCTTGAGCACCGCCACTTCGCCGTCGAGCTGGGCGGCGATGTCGAGCAGGTAGCGCGAGTTGAAGCCGATATCGAGCGGGTCTGCGCCGTAGTCCACCTCGATCTCCTCGGTGGCGCTGCCGGAATCCGGGTTGGTCACCGACAGCACGAGCTTGCCTGCGGACAGCGACAGCTTGACGGCGCGGCCGCGCTCGCTCGACACCGTGGAGACGCGATCGACGGCCGCCTCGAAGTCCTTCTTGTCGACCGTCAACTCCTTGTCGTTGCCGGCCGGGATCACGCGGCCGTAGTCGGGGAACGTGCCGTCGATCAGCTTGGAGGTAAGCACCACGTTGCCGATCGAGAAGCGGATCTTGGATGACGACAGTTCCACCGTGATCTCGGCTTCGCTGTCCTCGATCAGCCGTTGCACCTCGATCACCGTCTTGCGCGGCACGATGACGCCGGGCATTCCGGCTACGCCAGCGGGCGCGGGGAGGTCGGTCTGCGCCAGGCGGTGGCCGTCGGTTGCGACCGCCCGCAGCGTCTGCGCTTTGCCGGAGCCGGCGGCATGCAGATAGATGCCGTTGAGGTAGTAGCGCGTCTCCTCGGTGGAGATGGCGAATTGCGTCTTGTCGATGAGGCGCTTGAGATCGCCCGCCGTCAGCGTGAACTTGTGGGTCATGTCGCTTGCGGCGAGGTCGGGGAAGTCGCTCTCCGGCAGCGTCTGCAGCGTAAAGCGCGAGCGTCCGGCGCGGATCGCCAGCACCGCGCGGTCGCTCGACGATTCCAGCACGACTTGCGAGCCCTCGGGCAGCTTGCGGACGATTTCGTAGAACATATGCGCGGGGACCGTGGTCGAGCCCGCCGGCGACACCTCGGCGGGGATCGACTCGATCACCTCCAGGTCGAGGTCGGTGGCCTTCAGGCTCAGCGCCGCCTTCTCGGCCCGGATCAGCACGTTGGCCAGGATCGGAATAGTGTTGCGGCGCTCGACCACGCGATGGACGTGACCCAGGGACTTCAACAGCTCGGCGCGCTCGACGGTAACCTTCATGGCGGAGTCAGCCTCAATGGGCCCCAAAAGTGGCGTGATTGCGCGCGGTTCGCAAGGCCGGCCCGCCGCGTCGGCGGCGGTATCCCCGCGATTCACGACGCCATCCGGGCCTTTCCCAGCGGGCGGCCTTAAAGCCGGACACGCGCTTGGCTACGCCAGGCGATGCTTGGCCGCTGCGTTCCGCACGTTGCGGCTGTTCCCGCCGCTCTCCCCGCCACTATTCCTGCAACTGCCGCTTCAGCACTTCGATCTCGTCGGCAAGCATGGTGTCGTTGCCGACCAGGCCCTCGATCTTGCGCACGGCGTGCAGCACCGTGGTGTGATCGCGGCCGCCGAACCGCCGGCCGATCTCAGGCAGCGAGCGCAGCGTCAGCGTCTTGGCAAGATACATCGCCACCTGCCGCGGCCGCACCACGTTGGCCGTGCGGCGCGAGGAGAGCAGGTCGGCGCGGCTGACGTTGTATTGCCGCGCCACGATGCGCTGGATGTCCTCGATCTTGACGCGCTTGGGCTCCTGCGGGCGGATCAGATCGCGCACCTCGCGCTCGGCCATCTCCATCGTCACCGGCTGGCCGGTGAGCTTGTTATGCGCCAGCAGCCGGTTGACCGCGCCTTCGAGGTCGCGGCCGTTGTGGGTCACCGACTTGGCGATATAGGCCAGCACCGGCGCGGGCACGTCGAAGCTCGGATGATATTGTCGCGCCGCCGACACGCGCGTCTTGAGGATTTCGAGCCGCAGCTCCTCGCCGAGCGGTCCCATCTCGACCACGAGCCCGCCGGCGAGGCGCGAGCGCATCCGGTCGTCGAGGCTTTCGAGGTCGGTCGGCGGCCGGTCGGCGGCGATCACCACCTGGCGGCCGGCGTCGATCAGCGCGTTCAGCGTGTGGCAGAACTCGGCCTGGGTCGACTTGCCCTGCAGGAATTGCAGGTCGTCGATCACCAGCACGTCAATGCCGCGCAGCGCCTCCTTGAAGGCGAGCGCCGTCTGGTTGCGCAGCGCCGAGACGAAACCGTACATGAATTTCTCGGCGGTCAGGTAAAGCACCTTGCGGTCGGCGCCGTGGTTGCCGGCCCATGTCACCGCCTGCAGCAGGTGGGTTTTGCCGAGGCCGACGCCGGCATGGATGTAGAGCGGGTTAAACATCACCGGCTCGCCGCGTTGGGCGATTGCCACCTGCTTGGCGGCGGCGTGCGCCAGCGTGTTGGCGCGGCCGATGACGAAGCTCTCGAACGTCAGCCGCATGTCGAGCGGCGAGCCGCCCAGCGCCTCATGGCCGGTTGAAACCGGCGCATAGGCCGCGCGCAGGTCGCCGTTCTCGGTCCGCACCAGGCGCGGGTCGCGGGTCACCTCGACGGCATCGGGCTTGGCGGTCTTGGGGGCCGCCGTGCGGATGACCGCGCTGCGCACGGTCACGTCGATCTTCTGAATCTCGGTGTTTTCGCTCTGCCAGCAGGCGAGCACGCGGTCGGTGTAGTGCGACTGAATCCAGCTCTTGAGAAAGCGCGTGGGCACCGAAAGGCAGGCGGACGCGCCGTCGATACGCTCCAGGTCCATGCGGGCGAACCAGCTTTGGAAAATATCTTCTCCGACTTCGGCGCGAAGCCGCTCTTTTACGCGCGACCAACGGTCCTGATCGAGGCTCGTCATGGTGTTCCTTGGTATTCGACGGTGGGTGGCGAAACTCGGTGAAACGGAGACGGCGTCGTTGCCGCTCATGCCGTTACGCGCGGGTCACACACTTAAGACTGGATGTTCGGTAGAACCTTCGGCAGCCGAAGGCAGAAAATGGCCGGGCAATCAGCCGCTGGGAGGCGAAGCCAGGCGCACGGACCGTTCGCCTCTGGTGGGGTCTCCCGCCTCCCGCAGGGCCTGCAAAATCGACTTGGTGAGGTTGGCGCTCGCGTTTGGAGAAAAAGCCATTCGATCGGCCATAGCGCCCCCTTCATCCCTTGCGACAATCTCGCAACGGATGCGTCTTGCTCGCAGTGTTGAAATACAAACCTCTCGCCCGAGGTGCCCAGTGTCACGGGCGGACACGGTCGAAGTTCAATCGAAGACCGTTCGCTTGCAACTCTTCAGCATCGTTTCAGCAGGGCACGAACAACAGCCGCCAGCGTTGCGCCCCCGATTGCTCGATGAGTGTGAAAGCGGCGCCTCCCTTCGACTGAATTCGTGGACAACTCGAAGCTAGGAAAAAATAGCACGCTGAACTTGGGCCGCAACGGTGCATGACTGTGCAAACGCAGACGGCGGCTGCATTCGCGCGTTGTCAGGCGATGTGCGCTGTGGGCAAATCGAGGCTCAACGTCTTGAATCGACGTGAAGATTATCCACCATCAATTTCCGTTAGGCGGCGGTTCAAGACCACGCAATTCGTCGTTCATCAATGTGGCTGCGAATCCGCAGATTCCGACTCCTCGTTGCTGCATGCATCGTAAGCCCTTTGTCTGCATGACGTTTTTGTGACCGAAATCTCAGGGTAGTCCGGCTTCGCGATCGCAGCGAAACGAGTCCGAACACGAATCGTGTGAATAGGTAAGAATACGGATAGACGAGCTTCTCCGGCGATCGTGACAATATTGCAACGCGCGCGATGTCATGCGCGACGATCGTCGGGCGGTTGTCTTGCGACACTTCATCTTGGCGCGTGCGGCCGACGGGACACGTCGCGCCATGACGCGCGCCGTGCAAGCGAAGCTTGCGCGAGAGCAACACACACGAAAAAAATTACGCGAGAGTTGCGGCACAGCCGACTGCGCGGTGCGACCGTGATCCACCCCCTTCTCCGGGCCGCGCGTAGGCGCCGGCCCGCCTGATGCGGGCCGGGCGCATTGGTTCAAGGGGGATTGGCGGGGGCGGATCGAGCGCGATCAGGCGAAATATTGCCCGCCGTTGGCGGTCAGGGTCGAGCCGGTGATGAAGCCCGCCTCGTCGGATGTCAGAAACACCACGCAGCGCGCGATATCCTCCGGCTCGCCGAGCCGACCCACCGGAATCAGCGGCAGGATGCTCTTTTCGAGCACGTCCTTGGGCACGGCCTGCACCATCTCGGTGTTGATGTAGCCCGGCGCGATGGCGTTGACGGTGATGCCGGCGCGCGCGCTCTCCTGCGCCAGCGCCTTGGTGAAGCCGATCTCGCCGGCCTTGGCGGCGGAATAATTGGTTTGGCCGAACTGCCCCTTCTGGCCATTGATGGAGGAGATGTTGACGATCCGGCCGAATTTGCGCTCGCGCATGCCTTCGATGACGTTGCGGCACATGTTGAACACCGAATTCAGGTTGGTGTCGATCACCGCCGTCCACTGCTCGGGCTTCATGCGGTGAAGCTGGGCATCGCGGGTGATGCCGGCGTTGTTCACCAGCACCTCGACCGGGCCGAGGTCGGCCTCGACCTGCTTGAGGCCCGCGGCGCAAGCCTCGAACGAGGACACGTCCCATTTATAGACGGCGATTCCGGTTTCGGCCTTGAACGCCTGCGCGGCCGTATCGTTGCCGGCATAGTTGGCCGCGACCTTATGGCCGGCCGCCTTGAGCGCCTTGGAAATCGCGGCGCCGATACCCCGTGTTCCGCCGGTCACCACTGCAACGCGAGACATCTCGTTCTCCCATGTTTGACGCTTGCTTCCGTGGCGTCTTGACATGGCAGCTTAAAGACCAAAACGGCGACGGGCCACGGCTTTGAGCCGCGGCCCGTGCTTCTTTGCCTCGCGAATGGGCCTTATGAGGCGTCAGCTTGTGTCCGACGGCCGCTTGGAGCTTGATTCAACTGAGCTGAATCAGCCTCCAAGCTTATCCTTTCGATTGAGCGTGATCCGATCCGAAATCCGGTTTTCACGGTCCGGGATCTAGCGCTCGACGCACATGGCAATGCCCATGCCGCCGCCGATGCAGAGCGTGGCCAGGCCCTTCTTGGCGTTGCGCTTCTGCATCTCGAAAAGCAGCGTGGTCAGCACGCGCGCGCCGGACGCGCCGATCGGATGGCCGATGGCGATGGCGCCGCCGTTGACGTTGACCCGCCCGGTGTCCCAGCCGAGGTCCTTGTTGACGGCGCAGGCCTGCGCGGCGAAGGCCTCGTTGGCTTCGATCAGGTCGAGGTCGCCGGTGGTCCAGCCGGCCTTCTTCAACGCCGCGCGCGAGGCCGGGATCGGCCCGGTGCCCATGATCGCCGGATCGACGCCGGCTTGCGCCCACGACACGATGCGCGCGAGCGGCGTCTTGCCCCGCTTGGCGGCCTCCGCCGCCGTCATCAGCACCACCGCAGCGGCGCCGTCATTGATGCCCGAGGCGTTGGCCGCGGTCACCGTGCCCTCCTTGTCGAAGGCCGGGCGTAGCTTGGACACCGCCTCCAGCGTGACGCCGGCCTTCGGGTATTCGTCGGTATCGACCACGATATCGCCCTTGCGCGATTTCACCGTGACCGGGACGATCTCATCCTTGAAGCGGCCCGACTTCATCGCCGCCTCGGCCTTGTTCTGCGAGGCGACGGCGAATTCGTCCTGCTGCTGCCGGGTGATCTGCCATTTCTTGGCGACGTTCTCGGCGGTGTTGCCCATGTGATAGCCGTTGAAGGCATCCCACAGCCCGTCCTTGATCATGGTGTCGACCAGCTCGAGACTGCCCATCTTCACGCCGTTGCGCAGATGCTGGCAGTGCGGCGCCTGGCTCATGGATTCCTGCCCGCCGGCGACGACGATCTCGGAATCGCCGTTGACGATGGCCTGATAGCCGAGCGCGACCGCGCGCAGGCCCGACCCGCAGAGCTGGTTCACGCCCCACGCCGGGGTTTCGACCGGGACGCCGGCGGCGATGGAGGCCTGCCGCGCCGGGTTCTGGCCCTGACCCGCGGTCAGGATCTGCCCCATGATGACTTCGGACACCTGGCCGCCTTCGACGCCGGCGCGCTTGAGCGCCGCCTCGATGGCCACCTTGCCCAGCGCGTGGGCCGGCAGCCCGGAAAGCGCCCCATTGAACGCGCCGACCGGAGTGCGGGCCGCGCTGACGATGACGATATCGTCCTTCATCGAAAAACCTCCGTGAAAGCCTCGACGTGAAACCTCGATGTCGGCGGCAGGTCCGCGGCGGAGTCCGTCGCAGGGTCCGTGGCGAAGTGCTGGGCGTGGCCCGGCAGCGGCTGTGGCTGCCCGGAAACGCGCCGCCCGCACATTGACCAATATGAGCCTGCTTTTGCCGCATCGCAAGAATTACAGGCCTTTTCGCGGTTTTCGCCACGGATTGCCGGCCCTTGCGCGGCATCGGCACTGCACAAATCAGTGGCCGACCGGCCGGAAACCGCTTAGCCTTGCGATGGGGAAGCAGGGGGAGCGTGAGGTCAGATGGCGAAGTCCGAAGAGCCGATCACGATCAAGAAGTACGCCAACCGGCGGCTCTACAACACGGGGACCAGCACCTACGTCACTCTCGAGGACTTGGCGGCGATGGTGAAGTCCGGCGATGACTTCGTCGTTTACGACGCCAAGACCAACGAGGACATCACCCGCTCCGTGCTCACCCAGATCATTTTCGAGCAGGAGAACAAGGAGGGCGGGCAGAATCTGCTGCCGATCAATTTCCTGCGCCAGCTCATCCGTTTTTATGGCGACAGCATGCAGATGCTGGTGCCGCGCTACCTTGAAGTCTCGCTCGATTCGTTGACGCGCGAGCAAGCCAAGTTCCGCGAGCAGGTATCGCAGGCGTTCGGCATGGGCGGGTTCGGCGCCATCGAGGATCAGGTGCGCCGGAACATGGAAATGTTCGAACGGACCTTTGCGATGTTCGCTCCGTTCGCGCGCCAAGGCGGACCAAGCGGACAGACCGGCTCAGGCGCATCCGACGCCGACAAGGAGCCCAAGCCCGCCGCCGGCAGCACCGGCGGGGCGGGCGGCGGCGACATCAACGACCTCAAGCGCCAGATGGAAGAAATCCAGCGCCGCCTCGACCGGCTGGGCGACAAGAGCTGAGCTTCGCCTCGGCGGCATCGAAGCCGTCGGCATCGTGCCGGCCGCGAAATCGCCGTTCAAGAGCGCGCGCCCCGCGACGCAAAACACCTTCATTCGGTTTAAATCTGAAACGGCCCGCGGACGATATCGCCCGCTCACGCCGGGCTCTTGCAGCTACAGCGGCGTCGTCTCGTCGCGGTGGGCGAGGATCGTTGCCTCCTCCAGGTCCAGCTCGCGCTCCAGCCGCCGCCGCGATTCGTCGACGATCTTGCCCTCGCGCAGGAGCTGATAGAGGAATCTACGTTCCTCCGCGATCAGCTCCAGCCGCAGGTCGTTGCCGGCGTGGATCCGGTTCAGGCCTTCGTCGAGGTCGCTCGGAATGAATCGGGCGCGATGATCGTGGCGCGCGTTGAGAAGCGCCACGATATCGTCGCCCAGTTTGCGCTCGCCGGCGATCTTCTCCAGGTGGCGGCGCGCCGCGTCGATCGCCTGGCTGCGCGCGGCAAGTTCGGCCTCCTGCTGTTGCCGGTGCTCGGTGCGACCGTCATTGGCGATGCCGAGCCAGCGGATGACGCTCGGCAGCATCAGCCCTTGCCCGACCAGCGTAATGATGATGACGCCGAAGGTTGCGAACAGGATCAGGTCGCGATGGGGAAACGGCGCGCCGCTGTCGATCGTCAGCGGCACGGCAAGCGCGGCCGCGAGCGAAACGACGCCGCGCACGCCGGTGAATCCCAGGATGAATGTCCATTGCCACGGCGGCGACGGATCGCGCGTTCGCAGCGGCCGCCAGATCCAACGCGGCACATAGACCGCCGGGAACACCCAGACGAAGCGCGCGACGATCACGATTGCGGCGGCGACGGCGATAGCGATCAGCAATTCGCCGATCGGGAAGTCATGGGCCTTCTCGATCAGCGTGCGCGCCTGCAGGCCGGTGATGAGGAAGACGAAACCCTCGATCAGGTAAACGATCAGGTCCCAGAAGAAGATACCCTGCAGCCGCGTCGCGGCGGAAATGAGCCGCGGCCCGTTCCAGCTCACGTAAAGACCGCAGGCGACCGTGGCGAGCACGCCCGAGCCGCCGAGATGCTGGGGAATCCAATAGGCGAGATACGGCGTCATCAGCGACAGCGTGATCTCCACGCGGGGATTCCTCGCCCATTGCCGCAGCCGCAAGCTCAGCCAGCCGACGCCGATGCCGTAGATGATCTCGCCGACAACGATCAGGCCAAAAGCGCCTGCCGCATCCGCGAGCGAGAACGCGCCGGTGGTCACGGCGAGCACGGCAAAGCGGTAAAGAATCAGCGCGGTGGCGTCGTTGGCGAGCCCTTCGCCCTCCAGGACGACAATAAGCCGGTGCGGCAGCGCGAGCCGCCGCGCGATGGCGAGAGGCGCGACCACATCCGGCGGCGCGACGATGGCGCCGAGCGCGAACGCCACGCCCCATGGCCAGCCGAGCAGGTGATGCATCGCCACCGCGACGGCGCAGGTGGTGAACACCACGCAGCCGAAGGCCAGCAGCGTGATGGGCCGCAGGTTGAAGCGGAACTCGCGCCAGCTCATCGACACGCCGGCGGAATAGATCAGCGGTGGCAGCAGCACCAGCAGCACCAGCTCCGGCGCGAGCTCGATCGACGGCAGGCCCGGCACCAGCGCGAGCGCAATGCCGGCAATGACCAGGAGAATCGACGGCGCGAGCCTGAGCCGCTGCGCGATCACCGCGATCAGCACCAGGACCGCAAGCAGCAACAGAACAACCTGGATGGTGGCGGTCATCGGTGCGTGCGCCTTGCGATCCCAGACGATTTATTTCTGCATGATGTTGGCCGCAATATTTACCGTCATGGCGACGATGGCGGTGCTGAAGAAGAACGACAGCGCGCCGTGCGCCACCACCATCCGCCGGATCGACTTGTGCGTGACGGCGACATCGGACACCTGGAACGTCATGCCGATAACGAAGGCGAAATAGACGAAGTCCCAATAATCCGGCTGCTGGCCGTCGGGGAACTTCAAGCCGTTCTTCTGCGCGCGGTCGCCGTAGAATTCGTGCGCATAATGCAATGTGAAGATGGTGTGCGTAAACGTCCACGACAGCATCACCGTGGCGATCGCGAGCCCGATATAGAACGGATAGCTCGGCGCGCCGCGCTCGATGGTGGCAAGCTCGGCGAAGATGGCGCCGAGACTTGCGACAGCCGCCACCACCGTCAGGATCAGGATCGCAAACGCACCCTCATCTTGAACGGCGGCGTTGGCACGGATCGCGGCGACCGTGGAGCAGCGCGCCATCATCGCCGCGGCGGCGACGAGATAGATCGTCACGCCGATGTCCCAGCCGATCAGCGCCCGCGTGATCGGGCTGAGCGGCAGGACGATCAGCGCCAGCGCGGCGGCAAGGCCGAATGCGGCGGAGATCGCGAGTCGCTTATGCGCCACGCCGAGCCGAACGAGGTAGACCGGGCGTTTGGCAACGCGGCCGGCATCGGTCGGTGGGGGCGGGCGCTTAGGCACGCCGCTCGGCGATAAAGCGCGCGGCGTCTTTCAGGACCGCGCCGTCGGCCCCGAACGGAGCGAGCGTGCTTTCCGCCTCCTGCACAAGCTGCGCGAGCCGCGCCCGCGCGCCGGCGACGCCGAGAAGATCGACCAGCGTGGCCTTGCCGTGGGCGGCGTCCTTGCCGGCGGCCTTGCCGAGCGTGGCGGTATCGCCTTCGACATCGAGCAGGTCGTCGGCGATCTGGAACGCCTGGCCGACGATCTGGCCGTAGCGGCTGACCGCATCGAGCTTCGCCTTCGGCGCGCCGCCGAGAATGGCGCCGGCGACGCAGCAGAATTTCAGGATCGCCCCGGTCTTCATCGCCTGCAGCGTGAGCACGTCCTGCTCGCCTTGCGGCGTGTCGTTCCGGCCGAAGCGGCCTTCGGCGGCGAGGTCGAGCATCTGGCCGCCGACCATGCCGCCGAGTCCTGCGGCGCGGGCAAGACCCATGACCAGCGCGATGCGCACCGCGGCATCGGGATGCGTCTGCGGCCGCGCCAGCACATCGAAGGCAAAGGTCAGCAGGCCGTCGCCGGCAAGAATCGCGGTCGCCTCGTCGAACGCCTTGTGCGCGGTCGGGCGGCCCCGGCGCAGATCGTCGTTGTCCATCGCCGGCAGGTCGTCGTGCACCAGCGAGTAGCAGTGCACCAGTTCGATCGCCGCGCCCGCCATCAGGGCGTGCTCGCGCGGCACGCCGAACAGCGCCGCCGTTTCCACCGTGAGGAACGGCCGCAACCGTTTGCCGCCGCCCAGGCCCGAATAGCGCATCGCCTCCACGATCCGGTGAGGGCGTGCAATTTCGCCTTCGGCCGGTTGTGCGCCGAGCAGCCGCTCGAGCAGGCGCTCGGTTTCGGCGGCGGCGGCGTTCAGCCGTTCGGAGAACGAGGCGTTGGCGGTGGGCTCGGATTTGGCGGCTGTGCGCGACATGGGATGAATTGTGCTTAACTCTGGAACGATGACAAGCTCCGGGTCGCCTCGCAGAACGGCCCTCCGCCTGGGCCGCTGGCTCATCGTGGCGTTGGCGATCCTTGTGCTGCTGCCCTATTTGCTGGCGCCGCTGTACCGGGTGGTGGACCCGGTGTCGACTCCGATGATCGCCCGGTGGTTACTGGGGCAGAGGGTCGAGCGCACCGTCGTGCCGCTCGGCCGGATCGCGCCGGTGCTGCCGCGGACCGTCATCGCCTCCGAGGACGCCCGGTTTTGTAGCCATAACGGCGTGGACCTCGCCGAGTTGCGCGAGGCGCTGGAGGATGCCGACGATCTCGCCGAGATGAGGGGCGGTTCGACCATCACGCAGCAGCTCGCCAAGAACCTGTTTTTATGGTCTGGCCGCAGCTACGTGCGCAAGGCGCTGGAGTTCCCGCTGGCGCTCTGGATCGATCTGGTGCTGTCGAAGCGGCGGATCATGGAGATTTACCTCAACATCGCCGAATGGGGTCCGAACGGCCAGTTCGGCATCGAGGCCGGCGCGCGCTACGCTTTCAACCGGCCGGCATCGCAATTGACGCCGGGGGAGGCCGCGCTGCTTGCGGCGATGCTACCCAATCCGCATCGGCGCAGCGCCAAGGCCCCGCGGCCGCCGGTGCGGCGGATCGCCGGCATCGTCCAGGCCCGCGCCGCGCGCGCCCGTTCCATTGACGCCTGCCTGCGGGCCCGCTGACGCCAGCGGGTTCCGCTTCGGCCGGCTGCGGCGCGGGGGGCACGGCGGGGTGCCCGGCCTCAAGGCTCTAGCCTTGCGGCGAGGCTTCCTCTATAAGCCCGGCTTCCCGCAGGTTTGATGGTTTGGCGCGTGTTGCGCCGTTGTCGCTCAAGGAGATCGCTATGGCGGTGCCAAAGAAGAAAACGTCGCCTTCGAGGCGCGGCATGCGCCGTTCGGCCGACGCGCTGAAGCAGCCGACCTATGTCGAGGACAAGGATTCCGGCGAGCTGCGCCGCCCCCACCACATCGACCTGAAGACCGGCATGTACAAAGGCCGGGCCGTGCTCAAGGCCAAGGCCGAAGCGTAGACGGTCGGGGCGTAAAGCCTCGGGACTTCAGCAGAATTATGAGTGTCGCTGTCGCCAGGCTCTGCTTGGCGCCGGTTCGGCGTTCGCCCGAATTTCGTCCGCCGCTTTGTCGGTGTGGTTACCGCGGTCTTGCCGGCGCGAGACGCGCCATCGTGGAGCGATAGGCCCCGATGGCTTCGGCGGGCTCCGCGCGGCAACGCTCGCGCGTCTGCGGCAATCCGCTGGCGGTGGCGATCAGTTGAGCAAGGAACGACGTGTTGCGCGGTGTCCGGTGAAACCGCGCATGGCGTGGTTCGACCATGACGGTCGCCGCCGCGACCGTCAGCGCGCGCTGCGAAGATGGTAAATCCTTTGCCAAACTCCTTGCCGGCGCCACGGCGTTCTCCTGTCTCGGCGCGGGACGGAAGCCGCCCGCACCCGGAGGCGTCGCAAGCGTCGTGCCGGGAGGCCTTGACCGGCCACAACCAGGGTTTGCGGTTTGTTTAAGGCTTCTCCGGTAGCATCGTGCCCGAGTTGGACGCCGCGGTGTCGCACCGTGAAACAACGCAATCCTTTCACAAGGTTCGAGCGTGGCCCGAGATCGCGATGTGCATAGGCCAAATCAGCGGGGCCCTGTCGCCGCCGCGCGCGAGCCCGATGTGTTGACGCGCGCGGATGTCTTTGCCGCGCCCGCGCGCGAGGGGCTCGATCCGGCGGCGATCATGGCGTCGGTCGGCGCGGTGCCCTACGTCTGGTCGCTCGGCAGCGACGAGCTGACCTGGGGGCCGAATGCCGCCGACGTGCTGACGCTCGGCACGGCGTCGATCTCGAGCGGCCGCGCCTACGCCAAGCTGCTGCCGGCCGACGCGGCGACGAGCCGCTTCGACGCGATCATGAGATCATCGCGGCACGACGACGGCGGGGGCGTTCCCTACCAAGTGCAGTACGCGCTCAATCCGCCGGGCGCGGGCAGGTCGCTGTGGATTGAGGATACCGGCCGTTGGTTTGCCGGCGCGGACGGCAAGCCTTCGCATGCGCATGGCGTGGTCCGCGTCATCACCGAACGCCACGAAAGGGAGGAGCGGCTGACGTTCCTCTCCCGCTTCGATTCCCTGACCGGAGAAATGAACCGCGTCTCGCTCGGCGAGATGCTCGAGGCCACCATTCGCGACACGGCGGCATTGCGCGCGTCATGCGGTTTCATGCTGGTGTCGATCGACAATCTCGGCCGCATCAACGAATCCTACGGTTACGATATCGCCGATGAGACCATCGACGCCGTCGCCAAGCGGCTGCGGGCGAAGATGCGCGGCGGCGATCATCTCGGCCGCTTCTCCGGCAACAAGTTCGGCGTGATCCTCAACAACTGCACGCCGGAGGACATGGAGCGCGCCGCGGGGCGGCTGATCGCCGGCGTGCGCGACGACGTGATCCACACCAGCGCGGGGCCGGTTGCCGTTACGGTAACGGTCGGAGGGGTGACGGCGCCGCGGCATGCGTCGAACGTGCCGGAGGCGCTGGCGCGCGCGCAGGAGGCCCTGAACCGGGCCAAGGCGCGGCGGCCCGGCTCGTTCCAGGTCTATCGTCCGAATGTCGAGCGCGAGGCGTTGCGGCGGCGGAGCGTCCAGGCCGCCGACGAGATCGTCACCGCGCTGAACCAGCGGCGCATCCTGCTCGCCTTCGAGCCGGTGGCGGACACGTCCACACGGCGGATCGCGTTCCGCGAATGCCTGATGCGCATCCGTCGGGTCGACGGTTCGCTGGCGCCGGCGAGCGAGGTCATTCCGGTCGCCGAGCGTTTTGGGCTGGTGCGGTTGCTCGACCGCCGCGTGCTCGAGCTGCTGGTGGCGGAGATGGTGGCGGTGCCTGCGCTGCGCGCCAGCATCAATGTCGCGCCGGTCTCCACCATCGATCCCGATTGGTGGTCGGCGCTCGATGCGTTGCTGCGCGCCAATCCGGGCACCGCCGAACGTCTCATCGTGGAGATCACGGAGTCGGCCGCGATCCACGATCTCGACGACACCCGCGGCTTCGTCTCGCGCGTGAAGGATCTCGGCTGCCGGATTGCGATCGACGATTTCGGTTCCGGCTACACGTCGTTCCGCAACCTGCGCCGGCTCGGCGTCGATATTCTCAAGATCGACGGCGCGTACGTGCAAAACCTGATGCAATCGAGCGACGACCGCGCCTTCGCGCAGATGCTGATCGAGCTGGCGAAACGGCTGGGTCTGAAGACCGTTGCCGAATGGGTGCAGGACGAAGCGGCGGCAAGCCTGCTGGCGCAATGGGGCTGCGATTATCTGCAGGGCGCGTTGATCGGCCTTGCCTCCATCGAGCGGCCCTGGGGTGCTGCTGCGCCGGTCGATCGGCGCCGGAACCCGCGCGCGTAACCCATCGAGATCGCGCCGTTTGTTGTCTCTGGAGCGGGTTCCGCGTTCGCCTCAGGGCTGCGGCATTTTGCCCGGCGTTGCTCGAAAGCAGCAAAACAACAAGCCCGCGCGGCGCATGAACAAGGATTAATTCCGTCGCCAGCGCGCCGTAAGGTGCAATCGCCATCATTGCGCATTGAAGCCACGAACGCCGTCACGGCGCGGGCAACGATGAATGCGGAGACAAGGCGATGATCCCGAACGATGCGACCAAGGTCGCCGACACCAACGCTGAGCACTTCTCGTCGAAGACGCAACGGTTCCGAGCCGGACGTTTTCTGGCCAAACGCCGGTTTGCGCTGTTGGCTTCGGCCGCAGCCATCGGCGCGGCCGTGCTCCTGGCGGGGCCGGGCTATCGGCCGGTGACCCTTGAAGGCACGGCGGCTCACGCCGTCGAGGTGCAGCCGCAGGCCGGCTTTGCCGATTTGATCGAGAAGGTGAAGCCCGCGGTGATTTCGGTGCGGGTGAAGATCGAGCAGGACGACAAGACCGTCGGCAGCGGCATGGAGCAGTTCGGCGATAACGATGCGCTGCGCCGCTTCTTCCGCGAGTTCGGCATGCCGGGCATGCCCGGTCTTCGGCAGATGCCGCATGGCCGACAGATGATCACCGGGCTCGGCTCGGGCTTCTTCATCTCCGCCGACGGTTATGCCGTCACCAACTTCCATGTGGTCGATCATGCCAAGACGGTCGAGATCAAGACCGACGACGGCAAGAGCTACACCGCCAAGGTGGTCGGCACCGACCAGAAGACCGACCTCGCGCTGATCAAGGTCGATGCCGGCAAGGACTTCCCCTTCGTGTCGTTTGCCGACAAGCCGCCGCGTGTCGGCGACTGGGTGGTGGCGGTCGGCAATCCGTTCGGCCTCACCGGCACCGCGACGGCGGGCATCGTCTCGGCGCGCGGCCGCGATATCGGCTCCGGCCCCTACGACGATTTCATCCAGATCGACGCGCCGATCAACAAGGGCAATTCGGGCGGCCCGGCCTTCAACATCGAAGGCAAGGTGATTGCGGTGAACACGGCGATCTACTCGCCGTCGGGCGGCTCGGTCGGCATCGGCTTCGGCATTCCCGCCGATACGGTAAAGACCGTGGTCGCCAAGCTGAAAGACCGCGGCTACGTCGAGCGCGGCTGGATCGGCGTCAAGGTCCAGGCCGTGACCGCCGAGATGGCCGACAGCCTCGGCATGAAGAACGCCGAAGGCGCCATCGTCGACGAGGCGCAGGATGGCGGCCCGGCGGCCGAGGCCGGGCTTCAGACCGGCGACGTCATCACCGCTGTCAATGGCGACGCGGTCAAGGACTCGCGCGATCTCGCCAAGAAGATCGGCTCGATGGCGCCCGGCACCAAGGCGACGCTGAGCGTGCTGCGCAAGGGTGCGCAGAAAACGATCGAGCTCACGCTGCGGCAGATGCCGAACGACAAGCAGGCCAAGGCCGACAAAGCCGACACGTCGGGCAACGACGTGCCGCATCTCGGCCTCACTCTTGCGCCGGCCGATCAGGTCGCCGGCGCCGGCGGCAAGGGTCTTGTCATCACGGGCGTCGATCCCGACGGAGCCGCCGCCGAACGCGGATTGCAGACCGGCGACGTGATCCTCGATGTCGGCGGCACATCGGTGTCGAACGTCGGCCAGGTTCGTCGTGCGCTGGCCCGGGCCAAGGATCAAGGCCGCAGCAGCGTGTTGATGCGCGTGCAGTCGGGCAACGGCACGCGGTTCGTGGCGCTGCCGTTGGGTCGCGCGTGAGGGCGCGGAAACGAGGGCGTGCCGCTTGCGACCGTCGGTCTCCTCGGGCGGTACGGACTCGGAGGGCGGGCCAAAAGCCCGCCCTCGCTTTGTCCGAGAAATGATCGCGGTCGTCGGCGCGAGCGTTCAGCGCCGCCCGAGCGTCTTCCACACGCCGTTGGCGGTGGCGACGACGCGCGTGCCGACCACGAGTTCGCCGCTCATGAACACCAGCGAACGGGTGCGGCGGACGACGTTGCATCGGGCTTCGACGAACTCGCCGATCTGCACCGCGTCGATGAAATGCATGTCGAGCTGGATGGTCGCCTGCGGCTGGCGATCGTTGGCGTACCAGCAGGTCATACCCATCGCGCGGTCGGCGAAGGTCATCAGCATGCCGCCCTGCACGACGCCGCGGCGGTTGTGATGCTTCGACTCCGCCATGAAGGCGTAGCGATAGCCATCGCCGGATTTGCGCGCCCAGAACGGGCCGACCAAGCCGATGAAGCCCTCGTCGGTGTAAGGCTCCCAGCCGGCCGCCGCGGGGTCGAAGGCGGCGGTGTCGGTTCGCGGTTCAATGATCGACATTCGGGAAACTCGCTTCGACAACAGAAGATGTCCGCGACGGATGTCGCCGGACCCGATCGTCCATGTGGGATTTCTATTCCGCCGCGGTCTGTCCGGCTCCGCCGACGCCGTAGCGGCGGTCGATGTAGTCGATCACGAGCTTCTGGAAATCCTGCGCCACTGTCGGACCGCGCAGCGTGACCGCCTTCTTGCCGTCGATGAACACCGGAGCCGCCGGCGCTTCGCCGGTGCCGGGCAGCGAGATGCCGATGTCGGCGTGCTTGCTTTCGCCCGGACCGTTGACGATGCAGCCCATCACCGCGACGTTCAGCGCTTCGACGCCGGGATATTTCTTCTTCCACTCCGGCATCGAGTCGCGGATGAACGACTGGATGCTGCCGGCAAGCTCCTGGAACGTGGTCGAGGTGGTGCGGCCGCAGCCGGGGCAGGCCGCGACCAGCGGCACGAAGGTGCGGAAGCCCATCGTCTGCAGGATTTCCTGCGCCACTTTCACCTCGAGCGTGCGGTCGCCACCGGGCTCCGGCGTGAGCGAGACGCGAATGGTGTCGCCGATACCTTGCTGCAACAGGATGCCGAGCGCCGCCGCCGACGCGACGATGCCCTTGGAGCCCATGCCGGCCTCGGTCAGGCCCAGGTGGATGGCGTAGTCGGAACGCTTGGCGAGGTCGGCATAGACCAGCACCAGGTCCTGCACCGACGACACCTTGGCCGACAGGATGATCTTGTTGCGCGGCAAGCCGATCTCCTCGGCGCGCGCGGCCGACAGCAGCGCCGACTGCACCATCGCCTCGCGGGTGATCTCGCGCGCTTCCCTCGGCTGGTTCGATTTGGAGTTCTCGTCCATCAGGTGCGTCAGCAGCTCCTGATCGAGCGAACCCCAATTGGCGCCGATGCGCACCGGCTTGTCATGCTTGATCGCCATCTCGACGATGGCGGAGAATTGCTTGTCCTTCTTGTCCTTGAAGCCGACGTTGCCGGGATTGATGCGGTACTTGTCCAGCGCCTCGGCGCAGCCGGGATGATCGGCCAGAAGCTTGTGGCCGATGTAGTGGAAGTCGCCGACGATCGGCACGTCGCAACCGATCTTGAGCAGCCGCTCCTTGATCTTCGGCACGGCCGCCGCGGCTTCGTCGCGGTCCACGGTGATGCGGACGATCTCCGAGCCGGCGTTGGCCAGCGCCGCCACCTGCCGGACGGTGGAATCAACGTCCGCGGTGTCTGTGTTGGTCATCGACTGGACCACGATGGGAGCGCCGCCGCCGACCGTGACATGGCCGACCTTCACCGCGACCGACGGCCGCCTCGCCTGCATTTCCGCGTCAATCATGAGTTTCTCCCGGAGGAGGGGACATATAGCCCTTGGACCGGCGTTCGGAAAACCGTTTTGGGCCAACTTTCGTGCGCATGCGTCAGGCCGCATCCCGGCAATGGGCGCAAATGCCGCTGATTTCAATGACCGGCGCCTTGGGCGTGAAGCCCGCGGATTGCGCGGCGGCCTTGAGCTGGCCCGCCACCGCGGCGGAGGGCGCTTCGCCGACCGCTCCGCAATGCTCGCAGATCAGGAAGACGACCAGCTCGCCGCTTTCGTGGTTGTTGACGCAGGCGACGAAGGCGTTGCGGCTCTCGATCCGATGCACCAGGCCGTTGTCGCGCAGGAAATCGAGCGCGCGATAGATGGTAATCGGCGCCGGCCGGACGCCGCTCTCGGCGGCGCGATCCATGATCTCATAGGCGCCAAGCGGCTTATGACTTCCAAGCAGCAATTCGAGCACCCGGCGGCGGATCGGGGTCAGCCGTTGCGAGCGCTCCGCGCACAACGCCTGGGCATGCGCCAGCGCCTCCGCCGTGCAACGCTGGTGGTCGTGACCGGGAGCATGAAAGATCGGCTGTGACATGATCGTGACATAAGTCCGGCGGATCGGCCCGCCAATGGATTGTAACCTGATCGGCAGGATCGCGAAAAAGTGACGGCTCGCGGCCTTTCGATTGGCCATGCTGCGTTGCAGCAATATAATTGCCACGGTCCTGGGGTTTCATCAGCCGCGCCGCCCAAGGGGATTGCGACGCCCGAACACGAGGTTTCTCAAATGCTTAAAGGTAAGAATGCAGTGGTGACCGGATCCACCTCCGGCATCGGCCTGGGGATTGCCCGGGAGCTGGCCAAGGACGGCGCCAACGTTCTGATCAACGGTTTCGGCGAGGCGGCGGCGATCGAAAAAGAGCGTGCCGGCATCGAGCGGGAGTTCGGTGTGAAGGCGATCTATTCGCCGGCCGACATGACCAAGCCCGCCGAGATCGCCGCCATGATCAAGATGGCGGAAACGACGCTCGGCTCCTGCGACGTGCTGGTGAACAACGCCGGCATCCAATACGTCGCGCCGGTCGAGGAATTTCCCATCGAGAAGTGGGATCAGATCATCGCCATCAACCTGTCGGCGGCGTTCCATGCCATGCGTGCCGCGGTGCCCGGCATGAAGGCGCGCAAGTGGGGCCGCATCATCTCGACGGCATCGGCGCATTCGCTGGTCGCCTCGCCGTTCAAGGCGGCCTACGTCACCGCCAAGCACGGCATCGCCGGCCTCACCAAAACCGTGGCGCTGGAGACGGCGACCTTCGGCATCACCGTCAACTGCATCTCGCCCGGCTATGTGTGGACGCCGCTGGTGGCGAAGCAAATTCCCGAGCAGATGAAGGCGCGTCACATGACCGAGGAGCAGGTCAAGAACGACGTGCTGCTTGCCGCCCAGCCCACCAAGCAATTCGTCACGGTCGAACAGGTGGCTTCGCTCGCGCTTTACCTGACCTCGGACGCGGCCTCCTCGATTACCGGGGCGAACCTCTCCATCGATGGAGGCTGGACCGCCGCGTGATGAATCTCCTCGCCCGCGCGCTGGGCCGCGACGGCAAGGCGCGTCCGACCGATGGCAAGAAGCGCATCAACCTCGCGCTGCAAGGCGGCGGCGCGCACGGCGCGTTCACCTGGGGCGTGCTCGACGAGCTGTTGAACGACGGGCGCATCGAGATCGAGGGGCTGTCCGGCACCTCGGCCGGTGCGGTCAATGCCGTCATGACGGTGGACGGTCTTGCGCGCGGCGGCCCCGCCGAAGCGCGCAAGCGGCTTGCCGACTTCTGGCGCGCGGCGAGCCGCGACGGCGACATGTCGAAGCTCAACCGGGTCATCTCGGAGCGGCTGTTTTCGCTCATTCCGATCGCCGGCAATCCGATGCAGGCATGGTTTGACGCGATGGCACGCTATTATTCGCCCTACGATCTCAACCCGCTCAACCTCAATCCGCTCAAGGATCTCATTGTCCGCTTCGTCGATTTCGACGCGGTGCGCGGCAGCGCCATGCCGTTGTTCATCGCGGCGACCAATGTGCACACCGGGCGCTTGCGCGTTTTTCCGCGCGAGGCGATCAACGCGGATGCGGTGATGGCGTCCGCCGCGCTGCCTTATGTGTTCCGCGCGGTGGAGATCGGCGGCGTGCCCTATTGGGACGGCGGCTACACCGCCAACCCGCCGATCTATCCGTTCTTCCGCACCACGGAGACGGAGGACGTGCTGGTGGTGCAGATCAACCCGGTGCTGCGTCCGACGACGCCGCGCTCGGCGCAGGAGATCGTCAATCGCATCAACGAAATCACGTTCAACGCCTCCCTGGTCGCCGAGTACCGCGCCATCGAGTTCGTGCGGCGGCTGATCGATCGGGGCGCGCTGCCGCGCGGCACCGGGCCCGGCGAATATCGGCGCATCAATGTGCACCGCATCGACCTCGGCTTTATCGGCAAGAAGCTGACGCCGGAAACCCGCCTCAACACCGACTATGATTTCTTCGAGATGCTGCATCGCGCCGGCCGCCGCGCGGCGCGTCGTTTCATCGAGCGGCATTTCGACGACATCGGCGTGCGCAGCACCATCGACTTGCGCGAGGAGATGCGGACCGATCGGGATGAGGCGATGCCGGCAGACACCGCCGGAAGGGCGGTGTAATCAGGCGGCGGCGATTCCACGTCAAATTTCGCCGCGCCAGGTTCTGTCCGATGCAACTTCCGCCGTTGCTGCGCCATGCCATCGACGACGCGCTTGAGGGCGTGGCGCTGGCCGATCTTGCGGCGGCATCCGATGCGTTGTCGCGGCGTTATCGCGGCGAGGTGCACGACGGGCGCTGGCATCTCGCGGACGAGCGCGCGGCGCTGGCCTATCTTGCCGCGCGGCTGCCCGCCACTTATGCGGCGGTCCGCGCGACCTTTGCGGCGGTGGCCGGGGTTCGCCCGGATTTCGCGCCGGTCACGGCACTCGACGCCGGAGCCGGTCCCGGCACCGCGCTTTGGGCGGCGGCGGATTGCTGGAGCGGTCTTGCCGATGTGCTGTTGATCGAGGGAAGCGATGCGATCCGCGCCTGGGGCGAGCGGCTTGCCGCTGCCGCGGGCCCGGCGCGGATCGTCTGGCGCGCGGGCGATCTCGGACGCGGCATCGACGATTGCGGTCCGCGCGATCTGGTGACGCTGGCTTACGTTCTGGGCGAGATCGCGCCTGAGCGTCGCGGGGCGGTGGTCGATCGGTTGTGGCAACTCACCGGCGATGTGATGGTCGTGGTCGAGCCCGGCACGCCGGCCGGCTGGCAGCGCATCGTCGCCGCCCGCGCGCAGTTGATGGCCGCGGGCGCGGCAATCCTCGCGCCCTGTCCCCATGCCGCGCCGTGCCCTCTTGCAACGCCGGACTGGTGCCACTTCGCGGCGCGCGTCGCCCGTTCGCGTCGGCATCGCGAGGTCAAGAACGCCGACGTGCCGTGGGAGGACGAGAAGTTCATCTATCTCGCCGCGGCGCGCACGCCGGGCAAGGCCGTCGTGAGCCGCGTCATCGCGCCTCCGCGCATGGCAAGCGGCCGCGTCATGCTCAAGCTTTGTCGCAGCGACGGCTCGGCGGACGAGCGCCTCGTCACCCGCCGCGAGGGCGCGGCCTTCAAGGCGGCGCGACGAACCGATTGGGGCGGCGAATTCGGGTTTTAATGCGGAACAGGCTTCGATCGCATGCTCAATGGAGCCGCGGCGTTTTGAAGAAGCGGTTGCGGTCGCTCGATTTCACGCGCGTCTCGATGGTGTTGCCGTCGCGATAGATCGCCATCGGGATTTCGAGGCCCGCGCCGCCAAGCGACCAGATTCTCCGATAAAGCCCGGCGAGGTCGCGAACCTCCGAGCCCGCGACCGAAAGCAGAACGTCGCCCGTGCGCAGGTCCGCCTTCTGCGCCGGTCCGTCCTTGGCGAGGCCGACCACCACGATCCGGTTTTCGATCACGGTGGCGTAGAGGCCGAGCCACGGCCGTGGCGGCGTCTTCGGCCGGCCGAGCGTCAGCATGTCGTCGAGGATCGGCTGCAACAGGTCGATCGGCACGCTCATGTTGACGTCACCGGGCGGTCCCTGGTCGCTGCCCTCCTGCAATTGCAGCGAGCCGATGCCGATCAGGTCGCCGCGCGGGCCGATCAGCGCCGTGCCGCCCCAGTTGGGGTGCGACGGCGCGGTGAAGATCGCCTCATCGACCACGTATTCCCAATAGCCGGCGAACTCCTGCTTGGCGACGACACGGGCGGCCACCGACTTCTGCCGGCCGCCGGCACCGCCGATCACGACCTGCTCGCCGACCGACACCGTGCTCGATTGGCCGATGGGCAATACGGGGAGGTCGAGCCTTGCCAGTGCCTGGATGAGGCCGAAGCCGGTGGCCTGGTCGTAGGCCAGCACGGTGCCGGGCACCGCGCGGCCGTCGATCAGCGTGAGCCAGATCGTCTCGGCCTCGGTGATCAGGTAGCCGATGGTCAGCACCAGCCCGTCGGCGCGGATCAATACGCCGTTGCCGCCGCGCTCGGTGCCGAGCGTCTCGGCGGTGAAGGCATCGGACGGAATGAGGGCGCGCACGCCGACCACCGCGCTCAGCGCCGTATCGAGATCGTAGGCGTAATTCTCCGGCTTGGGTTGCTGGGAGGCCGGCACCTTCCAATCGCTCACCGACGCCATCCGAAAAGTCCCTCTTCGCCGTCGCGGGATCCGCATATTACTCATTGCAAGGCCGTCTCAAACATGGCGCCGCTGGCAATCCCCGATCCCCGTGCACGGATATCCCAAAGTTAGGCGCCCTCGGCTGTCCGTCCAGAGCATCTCCTCCAGTCTAGGACAAATATCCAGCACGCGCCGCGTTCCGCCGGTGCTCGGCGGAATCTGTCGGAGGGCCGTGCCGCGTTACCGGCGTGCCACGGAGTCTGCGCGCCGCGTCTCTCCGCTGAAATTCATTTTTCCGCCGCACCGACTCAGATATGCAGGCCCACGCGACGGCAATGGCGTTGGAGTCGAGGTGAGCACGCATGCTTCCGAGCTTCCGGCTGATTGCAGCGACGTTCCTGTGCGGCTTCGTCGTCATGTTTGCAAGCCTGCGCCTGGCCGCCTCGCTCAACGGTCTTTATGAGACGCTGCCGGTGGCGGCGGTGCGCGCCGCGCCGTCCGAGATGGTGCCGCCGGTCGATGCCGATATCCGGCGCGGCGCGGCGACGATCCCGATAATGTACGACCTGCGCTTTGCCGTCAGCACGGCATCGTTCGCGCCCATGCTGTCGGGTCTTGCCGTCCCCGCCGTTCATCGCGAGCCGGCGCCGACGGCGCTGCCGGTCGCGATCATGCAGCCTGCGGTCGATCGGGCCGTGCTCGCGCTTGTCGTCCCGCAGAGCGATTTCACCGCGCGCGAGGAGGTCGTCGCCGCGCTCCAGCCGACCACAATGGTCGATGCCTCGTCGCCTGTCCCCGCCGCGACGATGGCGCGGCCCGTTGCCGATACGATGGACATGGATGTGGCGATCGCCGCCGAGGCCGCCCCCTCCGATGCGACGGCCCATGCCACGCCCGATCCGCCGCCGGCCTCGCCCATTGCCGTCGAGACGGTGGTCGCGGCCGCTCCCGGATCCGAGCTCGCGGCGACGATCGAATCCGATCCCGAGGCTTTGGCGGTCGAACCGGGGGCGGCCAAATCGGCTGTCGTCGAGCCCGTTGCCGCCAAGCCCGTGGTTGTCGCGCTCGTTTCGCCGCGCATCATATCCGAGCCGCAGTCCGCGCCTGAGACCGTGGATCGGCAGGCGGTGCAAGTGTCGGCGGGGATGCCGCAAGCGGCCCTCGAACCGCAAGGCATGCCGGACACGCCCGTCGCGCCCGCGCCAAGGATCGCAACCGATTTGCCGCCGGCCCCAACCGCCGCAACGGTCGAGCCGGTTGCGACGCAGCCCGTGGAGATGGCGGCGTTCGAGCCGCCGGCCGCGCCGGTCACAAAGTCAGCCGCTCCGCGTCCTTCGCTCGAGCCGTCGGCGGCGGTGCTGAGCGACGTGCCTTTGCCGCGGCCGCGGCCCGCGCTGCGCCCCCACGCCAAGGCCGATGTGACCGATGTCGTGCACGGCAAGAAGATCGCGGCGCGCTCGAAGCCGGCGACGCCGCAAGCAACCGGTGCGACGGCGCCCGCGACGAGTCCGTTCCCGTTCGGCGACCTCCTGCCGCCGCCGCCCTTGCCGTTCGGCCTGCCGTAACGACAGCCTGCACACGGCCGTCCGCATGGCAAAATGCGGCGAGGCAGGCTAACTCTGTCGCATGGCGCCGCTGTCCATCCTCGACCTTTCGCCCGTCACCACCGGCAATTCCGGCCCGCAGGCGCTGCGCAACAGCCTCGATCTCGCGCGTCTTGCGGACCGGCTCGGCTACACGCGCTATTGGGTGGCCGAGCACCACAATATGCCCAACATCGCAAGCTCGGCGCCCGATATCATGATCGGACAGATCGCCGCCGTGACCGAGCATCTGCGCGTCGGCTCCGGCGGTGTGATGTTGCCCAACCATGCCCCGCTTCAGGTGGCCGAACGCTACAAGGTGCTGGAAGGCTTGTTTCCGGGCCGGATCGATTTGGGGCTCGGCCGCGCGCCCGGCACCGATCCCGTGACCGCCTACGCGTTGCGGCGGCGGCAGGACGATGCCACCTCCGACGATTTCCTCGAACGCTTCCAGGAATTGCTGGCGTTCGAGCGCCGCGCCTTCCCGGACGATCATCCGTTCCGCAAGGTCAACGCCATGCCGGCGGATGTGCCCTTGCCGCCGCTCTATCTGCTCGGCTCGTCCGATTACAGCGCGCAGCTTGCCGCGCATATCGGCGCGGGCTTTTCCTTCGCCCATCACTTCTCGGATTTCGATCCGGTCGGGCCGATGACGATTTACCGCCGGCAGTTCAAGCCGTCGCCGATGCGATCGGAGCCGCTGGCGATTCTCGCGGTCCACGTCGTCTGCGCCGACACCGACGCCGAGGCCGAGCGGCTCGCCACCTCCGTCGATCTCAACTTCGCGCTGCGGCGGCAGGGCCGCTACCTGCCGATCCCGAGTCCCGAGGAGGCGGCCGCCCACGACTATTCGCCGACCGACCGCGCGCTGATTGCGCGCAATCGGGCCAGACTCGTGGTCGGCACCAAGGATAAGATCGTCGCGCATCTTGAGCCGCTGATCGAGGCGACCAAGGCCGACGAACTGATGATTACGACGATGATCTACGACCACGAGGCGCGCAAGCATTCGTATGCGCTGCTGGCCGATGCGTTCGGCTTGCGCGCGCGCGGCTCCGGCGCGGTTTGAATCGACATTGCGAAAGAGAACAGGGGGACGACGATGAACAGGACAGTTGTATTGGCCGCGGCGCTGGCCGTGGCGTGGACAGGCGCCGAGGCGATGCTTGGCGCGGCGCGGGCGCAGAGCGACTATCCGAACCGTGTCGTCAGGATCGTCAATCCCTACGTCGCCGGCAGCACCACGGACGTGCTGTCGCGGGCGCTGGCCGTCGGGCTGTCGAGCCGGCTCGGCCAGCAGTTCATCGTGGAGAACAGGCCGGGTGCGGGCGGTGCGCTCGGCACCGCCACCGTCGCGCGCGCCGATGCCGACGGCTACACGCTGTTGTTCGCACCGGCGCTGGTGCTTTCGGTTCATCCGCAGGCGCGCAAGGACACCGGCTACAAGCCGGATGCACTCATTCCCGTGTGCCAGACCTTCACCAACGCGATGGCGCTCGCGGTGCCTCACGACTCGCCGATCAAGAGCGTGGCCGATCTCGTCGCCGCCGCGAAGCAGAAGCCCGGCGCGCTCAATTACGGTCACCAGGGCATCCTCACCATCCCGCACCTGGCGATGGAGGAGTTCCTGCAGAACGCTCATATCGACATCAAGGGCGTGCCGTTCCGCGGCGAGCCGCTGGTGATGACCGACCTGCTCGGCGGGCGGCTCGACGTCGCGTCTATCGTGCTCGGCTCCGCCAGCGGGCAGAACGTTCGCGTCATCGGCGTTTTCTCCGAAACGCGGCACTCCGCGTTCCCCGATGTGCCGACGGTGAAGGAGCAAGGTTACGATGTGAGCCCGGCAAGCTTCGGTGGGCTTCTTGCGCCCGCGGCAACGCCCGCGCCGATCGTCGCCAAGCTTGCCGATGCCTGCGTGACTGCGGCCAAGGACGCGACCTACGCGACCACGGCAAAGCGCGCGGCGCAGCCCGACGACTATTACGGCGATGCCGCGATCTTCAAGCAGCGCCTGCAGCGCGACATCGAGCGCAAGGCGGCGGTGCTGGCTCGCGTGGCGACGCAACACTGAGCGGCCTGCCGCCGTGTTTCGGTGTGGTTCAAATCCGGGATCGTCGTGATAAGAAGGGATCGAGCCGGCCGCGGGGCCGACCGCAGCCGGAGCCGGCGAGCCTGACGGCATTCAAGTCCGGCATGTCTCTTTGTTCTGAACATCGGGAGGTTCACTTGGGTCAGCAGTTCACGCTTTCCGCCGCCGACGCCCACCAGCTCGGCGCCTATCGGGCCGATCCGGCCGGTACGCCGAAGGGCGGCATCGTCGTCGTCCAGGAAATTTTCGGCGTCAACAACCATATCCGCAACGTCTGCGACGCCTTCGCCAAGGAAGGCTACGCCGCCGTGGCGCCGGCGCTGTTCGACCGCACTCAGCGCAATTTCGAAAGCGGGTACACGCCGGCCGAGATCGAGAAGGCGCGCGCCTTCATTGCCAAGCCCGATTGGGACGCGATGCTGCGCGACACCGACGCCGCGATCAAGGTACTGCAATCGGCGGGCCCGGTCGGCATCGTCGGCTTCTGCATGGGTGGCACCATTGCGTTCCTTGCGGCGACGCGCCTGTCGGGATTGAGCGCCGCGGTGGGCTATTACGGCGGTCGTATCGTCGCCTATGCCGACGAGAAGCCGAAGTGCCCGACGCAGCTTCACTTCGGCGAGAAGGATGCGAGCATCCCGATGACCGACGTGGATATCATCAAGCAGAAGCGGTCGGACTGCGAAATCTATGTCTACAAGGACGCCGGCCACGGCTTCCACTGCGATGAGCGCGGCAGCTTCCACAAGGACAGCAGCAGCGTGGCCTGGGAGCGCACCACGGCCTTCCTCGCCAAGCACATGAAGAAGTAGCAGTCGCTGTTATCTGCGAAACGGCATCGGCCGCGCGGCATATCCCGCGCGGCCGATTTGTTTTTTTGATGTCGGGTTAAGCCGATTCAGAGCGTCTCACGATTTGACGGAAACGCTCTGTGGCGTCATTGCCGGGCTCGACCCGGCAATCCATCCTTTCCCAGGAAGATGGATGCGCGGATCGAGTCCGCGCATGACGACGAGTGATTCC
>Ga0182740_1000344_pt1 | contig 60938 bp, 56 predicted proteins | sample eDN5th37CKraftBY_FD_128872 | JGI IMG/M metagenome (GOLD analysis project Ga0182740, IMG submission 128872) | Enriched backyard soil microbial communities from Emeryville, California, USA - eDNA 5th pass 37_C Kraft BY (version 2) (version 2) | ecosystem: Environmental > Terrestrial > Soil >...
CGAGCTTGTCCAGCGCATTGTGGCGGCCGACATCCTCACGCAACGCGACGAGGCCCGCAACCGGCGACCAGAAGCCGGCGGCATGAACGGCGCGGGTCTCGCTGCTCAGATGCTGATGCGGCCCGATGGCCGCCAGCGCCGCCATCACATCGCCGGCACCAAGCCGAAGGTCAGGCGCAGCCACCGCCGCCGGCGCGCGCATCGCCTCGTCCAGGCTGTCGATGCCGCAAAGTCCGCATCCGGTCGGCCCCGCGATATGGCGGCGGCGCTCGGAGAGGCGCGCGGCGCGTGCATCATTCAGCCACATCCGCACTTCGACGCCGAGCGACTCGGGGATGATTTCCAGCCGCTCGATCTCGGCGAGGTCGCCCACGACGCCTTCATGCAGGGAAAAGCCGATGGCAAAGTCTTCGAGGTCCTGCGGTGTCGCCATCATCACGGCATGGCTGCCGCCGTTATAGGTGAGCGACACGGCGGTCTCTTCCGGAACGGCGCGCTCGCCCGCTTCCACACCGGCGGCCCGGAAGGCCGCGCGGGCCGCGCGCACGGCCGCAGCCGGCAGACGCGCCGCCCCGCCCTGCGAAGCAGCATCGTCCGGCCTGTCCATTCCGGCTACTCCGCCGCTTCGACCACCGGCAGGATGCGCCGGCTGTTGCGCGCCTGCGCCTCGTAATCCTCCTGCCACTGGGTCGGGCCGTTGGACGGCGCGATCTGCACTGCCGTCACCTTGTATTCGGGACAGTTGGTCGCCCAGTCGGAGAAGTCCGTGGTGATGACATTGGCCTGGGTGCCGGGGTGGTGGAAGGTGGTATAGACCACGCCCGGCGCGACACGCTCGGTGACCAGCGCCCGCAGGGTGGTCTCGCCGGCGCGGCTCGCGAGCTTCACCCAGTCGCCGTCCCGCACGCCGCGCTGCTCGGCGTCGTGGGGATGGATTTCGAGCCGGTCCTCCTCATGCCAGGCCACATTGTCGGTGCGCCGCGTCTGCGCGCCGACGTTATATTGGCTGAGGATGCGGCCGGTGGTGAGCAGCAGCGGGAAGCGCGGCCCGGTGCGCTCGTCGGTCGCGACATATTCGGTGATGATGAACTTGCCCTTGCCGCGCACGAAGCCGTCGATATGCATCACCGGGCTGCCGGCCGGGGCCTTCTCGTTGCAGGGCCACTGCACCGAGCCCATCTCGTCCAGCTTGGCATAGGACACGCCGGCGAAGGTCGGCGTCAGCGCCGCGATCTCGTCCATGACCTCGGACGCATGGCCATAGTCCATCGGGAAGCCCATCGCCCGCGCGACATCGAGAACGATTTCCAGATCCGTCTTGCCGGACTTGGAGGGCATCACCTTGCGCACGCGCTGGATGCGCCGCTCGGCATTGGTGAAGGTCCCGTCCTTCTCAAGGAAGGTCGAGCCGGGCAGGAAGATATGGGCGTAATTCGCCGTCTCGTTCAGGAACAGGTCTTGCACGACGACGCATTCCATCGCCGCGAGCCCGGCCGCGACATGCTTGGTGTCGGGGTCGGATTGCAGGATATCCTCGCCCTGCACGAAAAGACCCTTGAAGGAGCCGGAGACGGCCGCATCCAGCATGTTGGGAATGCGCAGGCCCGGCGCCTTGTCCAGCGTCACGCCCCAGAGCGACTCGAACATCGCCCGCGTCGCATCGCCGGAGATGTGGCGATAGCCGGAGAGTTCGTGGGGGAACGAACCCATGTCGCAAGAGCCCTGCACGTTGTTCTGGCCGCGCAGCGGATTCACGCCGACGCCGGGCCGGCCGATGTTGCCGGTCGCCATGGCGAGATTGGCAAGCGCCATCACGGCGGTCGAACCCTGGCTGTGCTCGGTGACGCCGAGACCGTAGTAGATCGCACCGTTGCCGCCGGTGGCGAAGAGCCGCGCCGCGCCGCGGATGTCCGCCGCCGGCACGCCGGCAAGCATGGCGACCGCTTCCGGGCTGTTCTTCGGATCGGCCACGAAAGCCGCCCAGTCCTGGAACTCGTCCCAGTCGCAGCGCTCGCGCACGAAGTCCTCGTTGACGAGCCCTTCGGTGACGATGACGTGAGCCAGCGCCGTGAGCATCGCGACATTGGTGCCCGGCAGCAGCGGCAGGTGGTGCGCCGCCTCGACATGGGGCGAGCGCACGAGATCGATCCTGCGCGGATCGACGACGATGATCTTCGCGCCTTCGCGCAGCCGCTTCTTCATCCGCGAGGCGAAGACCGGATGGGCGTCGGTCGGATTCGCGCCGATCAGCAGCACCACGTCGGTCTGCTCGATGGAATCGAAATCCTGGGTGCCCGCGGAGGTGCCGAAGGTCTGGCTGAGGCCATAGCCGGTCGGCGAATGGCAGACCCGCGCGCAAGTGTCGACGTTGTTGTTGCCGAAGCCGCCGCGGATCAGCTTCTGGAGGACGAAGACCTCCTCGTTGGTGCAGCGCGAGGACGTGATGCCGCCGATCGAGCCGCGGCCATAGGTCTCCTGAAGTCGCCTGAATTCGGACGCGACACGGCCGATCGCTTCTTCCCACGACACTTCGCGCCACGGGTCGGAGACCTTCTCGCGGATCATCGGATTGAGGATGCGTTCCCTGTGGTTGGTATAGCCCCAGGCGAAACGGCCCTTGACGCAGGAATGGCCGCGATTGGCCTTGCCGTCCTTGTACGGCATCATGCGCACGACTTCTGTACCGCGCATCTCCACCTTGAAGGCGCAGCCGACGCCGCAATAGGCGCAGGTCGTCACCACCGAATGCTCCGGCTGGCCGATCTCGATGACGCTCTTCTCGGTCAGCGTCGCGGTTGGGCAGGCCTGCACGCAGGCGCCGCAGGAGACACATTCCGACGCGAGGAAATCCTCCTGCATGCCGGGCGAGACGCGGCTGTCGAAGCCGCGGCCGGAAATGGTCAGCGCGAAGGTGCCCTGCACTTCCTCGCAGGCGCGCACGCAGCGCGAGCAGACGATGCATTTGGATGGGTCGTAAGTGAAATACGGATTCGACTCGTCCTTCGGCATCCAGTTGGCATTGGCGACGCCATCGGCTTTCGCGAAGACGTGGTTCTCGCCCTCGTAGCCATAGCGCACCTCGCGCAGGCCGACCGCGCCGGCCATGTCCTGCAATTCGCAATCGCCGTTGGCGGCGCAGGTCAGGCAGTCCAGCGGATGATCGGAAATATACAGTTCCATCACGCCCTTGCGCAGGCGCTTGAGGCGGTCCGTCTGGGTATGAACCACCATGCCGGGGCCGACCGGCGTGGTGCAGGACGCCGGCGTGCCGGCGCGGCCCTCGATCTCGACGAGGCAGAGCCGGCAGGAGCCGAAGGCATCCATCATGTCGGTGGCGCAGAGCTTGGGAATCTGCGTGCCGTATTCCATCGCCGCGCGCATGATCGAGGTGCCTTCCGGCACGCTCACCGCCATGCCGTCGATGGTGAGTTCGACCATGGTTTCGGCGTTCGCCCGCGGCGTGCCGTAATCGATTTCATGAACGAGAGACATGGCCGGTCTCCTCAACCTTATTCAGCAGCCTGAAGCCGGTGCGGCGGCGCACCGAAATCTTCCGGGAAATGAGTCAGGGCGCTCATCACCGGATAGGGCGTAAACCCGCCGAGGGCGCAAAGGGATCCAAACTTCATGGTGTTGCAGAGGTCCTCCAGCACCGCCAGATTGGCGGCGCGGTCCTCCCCGGCGATGATGCGGTTCACCGTCTCGACCCCGCGGGTGGAGCCGATGCGGCAGGGCGTGCACTTGCCGCAGGATTCGATGGCGCAGAATTCCATGGCGAAGCGGGCCTGTTTCGCCATGTCCACGCTGTCGTCGAACACGACGATGCCACCATGGCCGATCAGCCCGTCGCGGGCGGCGAAAGCCTCGTAGTCGAAGGGGGTATCGAACAGCCCACGCGGGAAATACGCCCCCAGCGGCCCGCCGACCTGCACGGCGCGCACCGGCCGGCCAGACGCCGTGCCGCCGCCGATCTCGTCCACCAGTTCGCCAAGGGTGACGCCGAAGGCGGTTTCATACAGGCCGCCCTGCCTGACGTTGCCGGCGAGCTGGATCGGCATCGTGCCGCGCGAGCGGCCCATGCCGAAGTCCTGATAGGCTTTCCCGCCCTCGGCCATGATCCATGGCACCGAGGCGAGCGAGATGACGTTGTTGATGACGGTCGGCTTGCCGAACAGCCCCTTGTGCGCCGGCAGCGGCGGCTTGGCGCGGACGATGCCGCGGCGGCCTTCGAGGCTTTCCAGCAGCGAGGTCTCCTCGCCGCAGACATAAGCGCCCGCGCCGACCCGCACTTCCATGTCGAAGGCATAAGCCGAGCCGCCGACCTGCGCGCCCAGCATCCCGCCGCGCCGCGCTGCCGCGATGGCGGCATTCATCGCCGTCACCGCATGGGGATATTCGGAGCGGATATACACATAGCCCTTCGTGGCCCCCACCGCGATGCCGGCGATGGTCATGCCCTCGATCAGGACGAAGGGATCGCCTTCCATGATCATGCGGTCGGCGAAAGTGCCGCTGTCGCCCTCGTCGGCGTTGCAGACGATGTATTTCTGATCGGCCCTGGCGAGCGCGACCGTCCCCCATTTCACGCCGGTCGGAAAGCCGGCGCCGCCGCGGCCGCGCAGGCCGGAATTCTTCACCTCGTCGAGCGTCGCCTCCGGGCCGAGGGACAGCGCGCGTTCCAGGCCCTTATAGCCGCCATGGGCCTTGTAATCCTCCAGCGAGCGCGGATCGGTGATGCCGCAGCGCGCGAAAGTGAGGCGAGACTGGCGCTTGAGCCAGGCGATGTCTTCCACTGGGCCGAGGCAGAGGGCGTGGCGATGCTCCGCCGTCATGGCGTCGAGCAGCGCGGATGCGTCCGCCACCGTGACCGGGCCATAGGCGGTGCGGCCGGACGGCGTCGCCACTTCCACCATAGGCTCCAGCCAGTAGAGCCCGCGCGAGCCGGTGCGGACGATTTCGAGCGGCAGGCCGCGCTGCCGGGCGACGTCGGTCAGCGCGGCGGCGACCTCGTCGGCCCCGACCGCCAGCGCGCCCGCGTCGCGGGGAATGAACAGACGGAGCGTCATCGGCGCGCCTCCGCGATCAGGGCATCGAGCCGGGTCTCGTCCAGCCGTCCGCAGAGCTTGCCATCGATCATGGCCGCAGGCGCGACGGCGCAGAGGCCGAGGCAATAGGTCGCTTCCAGCGTGGTCGCGCCGTCGCGGCTGGTCTCGCCCAGCGCAATGCCGAGAGCTGCCTCGGCGCGGGCGGCCAGCGCATCGCCGCCGGCGGCCTGGCAGGCTTCGGCGCGGCACAGTTTCACGACATGCCGGCCGGCCGGTTGACGCCGGAAATCATGATAGAAGGTGACGACGCCATAGACTTCGGCGCGGGACAGGTTCAGCGCATCCGCGATCATCGGCACTGCCGCTTCCGGCACATGGCCGAACGCCTCCTGCATCTCATGCAGGATCGGCAGGGTCGCTCCCTCCCGGCCGTGATGGCCGGAAATGATTTCCCGAGCGCGATCGGCGCTCCATGGTTCATTGGCAGGCACTGCACACAACCATCATGTATTTAGAACGATATGGATGTGGGCCTGAAACGGCTGAGGATCAATAAGAAATACAGAATGTAGTGATCGGGATTCCCGATCAATCTGCCCACGCCGGCCGGAGGGCGGACAGGTTTCGGATTCACGATGTCAAACAGCCACTCGCAGCCCGCTCGCTGCCTCATACAGCAAGATATAGGATAATAATCCATTATAGGAATTTTGTCAATATAAGTCGGACACGAGTCCGGCGTCAGGCGCCCAGCCGCACTGCGACATCCCGCGCCTCCGCGACCAGCGCCTTGATCAGCGGCGTCGTCTGCTCCCGGTTCGGCACCACGAGGCCGATGGCGTGGCGCGCGACCGGATCGACGATGGGGATCGAACGCACGCTGTCGGTCAGGCCCAGCGTCTCGGCCAGCTTGGCGGGCATGATGCTGGCCCATTGGCCGGTGCGCACATGGGCGAACAGCACGATGACGGAGTTGGATTCCAGCATCGGCGCGGGCTCAGTGCCGGCGCGGCGCAGCATATCGTCGATGATGCGGCGATTCTGCATATCCGGCGTCAGCAGGCACAGCGGCACGGCGCCGACCTCGGCCCATGTCACTTCCTCGCGGTCGCCCAGCAGGCCGCTGGCGGACGTGAGCAGGCGATATTCCTCGAAATAAAGCGGGACGCCGAAAACCCGCCCGAGCGGCTCGTTGTCGAGATAGGTCAGGCCGGCGTCGGCTTCGAGATTCTCCAGCATGTTCAGCACCTCGATGGAGGTGCGGGAGACGATACTGAAGCGCACGTTGGGATGCTTGGCGCGATAGGGCGTCGTCAGCATCGCCGTCATCGCCAGCGCGGTCGGGATCGCGGCAAGGCGGATATGCCCGGCAAGGCCGTGTTTCAGCGCCTCGATATCCTGGCGCATGGCGCGGGCGTCGCCGACGATGCGCCGGGCCCATTCCAGCACATGCTCGCCCTCGGTCGTGAAGCCCTGGAAGCGCGAGCCGCGCTTGACCAGCAGGACGCCGAAGGTTTCCTCAAGCTGCTTGATGTTGGCCGAGAGCGTCGGCTGGCTGATGCGGCAGGCTTCGGCCGCGCGGCCGAAATGCTGCTCCCGCGCCAGCGCCAGCATCGCTTCCAGTTTGTCCAGCATTGCGGCCCTTCATCCCCCGTCGCACTCCGCTATCTCTGCGCGGTTTTCCAAGCACCTTCAATAGCCTGGCTACGGGGTGGAACCGATCCGGGCGGCTGCCGGTTATCGGCGAATAAGCCACGGAGCGGAACGTGCGATGACCGTGCAAAATCTGAACGACGAAGAAATCTCGATGATGTGCGACATCGCCCAGACGGCGGGCACCCGCCTCAACGCCCGCAAGCGCGACGAGTTGCAGGCGCTGATTGCGGAAGGTCTGGTTGCGGTCGTGGAGGAAGCGCGAGCCGGTTTTGCGGCCGAATATCGCCTGACCGACAAGGGCCAGAAGATGTTGGACGACCGCGGCATCGGCATTACGGAATCCTGACGGCGCGCAATCCGCCGGGTCGGTTTCGCATCCCTCACGCCGCAGGCCAGATGCCGCTCTGCCCCGCTGCATCGGTCGGCTGGGACCGCAGCAGGCCGCGGCGCGGCGCGAACAGGAATGCCGCCACGAACGCCAACGCCTGAACCAGCACGATGCAGGCTCCGGTCGCCCCGTCCAGATGGAAGCTGATGATCGTGCCCAGCACCGCCGAGCCGACCGCCACCGCCGTCGCGATCCCCAGCATCCGCTCGAAATTGTCGGTGAGCAGATAGGCCGTCGCGCCCGGCGCGATCAGCATCGCGATGACGAGAATGATGCCGACGGCCTTGAGCGAGGCGACGATGGTCAGCGACAGCAGCACCAGGAGGCCATAATGCAGCACCCGCACCGGCAGACCGATGGACCGGGCGTGGTTGGGATCGAAGCAATACAGCAGCAGGTCGCGCCGCTTCACCAGCGTCACCAGCAGGGTGCCGCCGGCGACCACGGCGGTCTCGACCACATCGCGCAGCGTGACGCCGAGCACATCCCCGAACAGAATGTGCATGAGATGCTGGTCGCTCTCGACGCGGGAGAACAGCACGAGTCCGAAGCCGAACATGCCGGAGAATACGATGCCCAGCACCGTGTCCTCCTTCACGCGGCTGTTCTCCTTCAGATAGCCGGTGAACAACGCGCAGGAGAGGCCCGCGGCGAAAGCGCCGACTGCCAGCGGCAGGCCGACCACATAGGACACCACGATGCCCGGCAGCACCGCATGGGAGATCGCGTCCCCCATCAGCGACCAGCCCTTGAGCACCAGATAGCAGGACAGCACCGCGCAGACGGCCGCCACCAGCACGGCGACGACCAGCGCCCGCTGCATGAAGGGATAAGCCAGCGGCTCCGCGAAAAAATCGAAGGCCGCACTCATGCGGCTTCTCCTGTCGCGCTTTCTGCCGCACCGTCCACCGTGCCCGCCCGGCTGCGGCGTCGCGCGGCCAGCATCCCGTGTTTCGGCGCAAAGAAAAACGCCGCGAGAAAGACCAGCGTTTGCAGCGTGACGATGACGCCTCCGGTCGCGCCATCGAGAAAATAGCTCAGGTAAGCCCCGACGAAGCTGGTTCCGGCCCCGACCGCGACGCTGATGGCGACCAGCCGGCCGAACCGGTCCGTCAGCAGATAAGCGGTCGCGCCGGGCGTCACCACCATGGCGATGACGAGGCAGGCCCCCACCGTCTGCAATGCCGCCACCGTGCAGGCGCTGAGCAGCACGAAGAACACGCCCTTGAGCAGACCGGTGCGGATGCCGATGGCGCGGGCGTGGCTCTCGTCGAAGAAGGTCGCCATCAGGTCCTTCCACAACAGCAGCAGCACCGCGAGGGAGATCCCGGAGATGATCGCGACCTGCGTCACGTCCTCGTCCGCGATGGCAAGGATGTTGCCGAGCACGATGGTCTGGATGCTGACGGACTGCGGCCATATCGACGCCATCAGCAGGCCGAGCGCGAACAGCGCGGTGAAGACAAGGCCGATCACGGCATCCTCCCGTAGCCGCGACTGCTGCTTGACGAAGTTCATGGCGAGCGAGGCGAGGATGCCGGCCAAGAAGGCCCCGACGGCGAAAGGCGCGCCCATGATGGCGGCCGCCGCCACGCCGGGCACGATGGAATGCGCCAGCGCGTCGCCCATCAGCGACCAGCCCTTGAGCATCAGATAGGCCGACAGAAACGCGCAGACGCCGCCGACCAGCGCGCTGACCCACATCGCCCGCAGCATGTAGCCATAGCTGAACGGCACCGCGAGTTCGGACAGTCCCTCGCCCATGTCAGCGGCCTTCCGTCTCGTCGTCCCTGTGCTCGTCGGGGCTGTGGGTGCTGTGGCGGTCGCCATAGAACACCAGCGGCCGCTCGTCGTCGGTCAGCACCGTCACGCTGCGGGCGTCGTCGTCGTCATGCAGCGCCGCGCCGCCGAGCTGGAAGTTGCGCAGCACGCCGCCGAAGGCGCGTTCGAGATTTTTCTGCGTGAAAGTCTCCGCCGTCGGCCCCGCCGCCAGCACCGCGCGGTCGAGCAGCACGACCCGGTCGCAGAAATGCGGCACGCTGCCGAGATTGTGGGTGGAAACCAGCATGAGGTGGCCGGCCGCGCGCAACTCGCGCAGCAGCGCAACGATGGCGGATTCGGTCTTGACGTCCACGCCGGTGAAAGGCTCGTCCAGCAGGATGATCCGCCCTTCCTGCGCCAGCGCCCGGGCGAGGAACACCCGCTTCTTCTGCCCGCCGGAAAGTTCGCCGATCTGGCGATGGCGATAGGCGCTCATGCCGACGCGCTCCAGCGCGGCGTCCACCTTGCGGTGGTCCTCCCGGCCGGGGATGCGCAGGAAATTCATGTGGCCGTAACGGCCCATCATCACCACGGTCTCGACCAGAACGGGAAAATTCCAGTCGACCTCCTCGGTCTGCGGCACATAGGCGACGAGGTTGCGCTTCACCGCGGCGTCCACCGGCAGGCCGCACAGGCGCACCTGCCCCCGCGCCGGCCGCACCAGCCCCATGATCGACTTGAAGATCGTGGACTTGCCGCTGCCGTTGACACCGACCAGCGCGCAGATGGTGCCCGCGCCAAGCTCGAACGAGGCATCGCGCACGGCGGTGAAGCCGTTGCCGTAAGTGACGGTGAGGTTACGGACGCTGATGCTGGCGGGAGGGGCGCCATGTCCCTCCAGCGTGCGTCCTGCCTCGGATGGTGCCGTCACCTGCGCGTCCATGGGCCGCTGCCGCTCCTGCGGAAGGTTGGTCGTGTCGGGCTTTCCAGCGTCACTCTTAGAATCCTTTCGACTTCGATGAAATCAAAGCCGGGACTCCAGAGCTTTGTTCTGACTCGTTTTCCTGCATCAGCCGTATCCGCTTCGCTTGAAAGGCCCGGCTACCATCCGCCTATTTCCCGAAGCCCTTGGCGATGGTGTCTACCGTCACCCGCAGCAGGTCGAGATAGGTCGGCACCGGCCCGCCGGCCGCGCTGAGGGAGTCCACATAGAGCACGCCGCCATAGCGCGCGCCGGTCTCGCGCGCGACCTGCTTCGCCGCGCGGTCCGAGATCGTACTCTCGCTGAAGACCACCGGAATATTGTTCTCGCGCACGAGGTCGATCACGGCGCGGACCTGCCTGGGCGTGCCCTGCTCGTCGGCATTGATCGGCCAGAGATAGGCTTCGCGGAACCCGTAATCGCGAGCGAGATAGCTGAAGGCCCCCTCGCTGGTCACGAGCCAGCGCTGGTCCTCGGGAATGGCGGCAAGACGGGCGCGCAGCGGCGCATCGAGGGCCTTGATCTTCGCGGCATAGCTGTCCGCGTTGCGGCGATAAACCTCCGCATTGGCGGGATCGTGCGCCGCGAAGGCTTTGGCGATGTTGTCGACATAGACCAGCGCGTTGGTCGGCGACATCCAGGCATGGGGATTCGGCTTGCCGCGATAGGCGCCCTCGGCAATGCCCATGGGCACGATGCCCTCGGTGACGACCACGCCGGGCACATCCTTCAGGCTTTCGAAAAACCGCTCGAACCAGCGCTCCAGGTTCAGGCCGTTCCAGAACACCAGCTTGGCGTGCTGCGTCCGCACGAGGTCCTGCGGGGTCGGCTGGTAGTCATGTATCTCCGCGCCCGGTTTGGTGATGGACTCGACCACGGCACGGTCGCCCGCGACATTCTGGGCGATATCCTGGATCACCGTGAAGGTGGTCGCGGCGCGGAAGCGGCTATCGGCCGCCTGCTCGGCCAACGCGGCCTGCGGCCCCGCCGGCAGGCCGAGCGCCAGCGACAGGCCGAGAAGGATGGCGCCGGACATCGCCTTGCGTCGGCTCTGACAGAAGCGCGCGACCGCAGGGCCTCCGGCTGGTTCCATTCCCGTTCTCCGCATATGCAAACGCATTCTATTCCATTTTGAACGCTCGCCCATCAAACATTAATTTGCGACTAGGTTGCAAGAGCATAATTGAGATATTCCGCCGTCCGGCCGGACTCCGGCGGCTCCCACGCCCGGCGAACTCCCCCAGGCTGCCGGAACCGCATGTTCCGGCGGCAGACGCAGCGGCAAAAGGGACGGCGCAATGCCCGCCCCGTCCCGCAAGAGGTCGGATCGGATGAGGGACGATGCGATTCCGTCGCGGTGGCTGCCCCGCTCACAGGATCGCGGCAGGGTCCTGCGGCTGCGGGAGCCAACCTGCGGGCAGCAGGGCCCGTCAGGCTACAGCTTCACCACATCCGCCAGCGCTTCGCCGGCGATATACCGCTTGAGATTTTCGGCGGCCTTGTCGGAAATCCGCTCCGTCGTCAGCGCGCCGGCCGCGCCCGCGCAATGGGGCGAAATGTAGAGATTGGGCGCGTCCCAGAGCGGATGCTCCGGCGGCAGCGGCTCCGGATCGGTGACATCGAGGGCCGCGCCGGCGATGGTGCCGGCCTTCAGGGCGTCCGTCAGCGCGATCTGGTCGATCAGCCCGCCGCGGGCGATATTCACCAGCACCGCGTTCTTCCTGCATTGGGAGAGCAGCGACGCATTGAACAGGTGATGCGTCGCCGCGTCGAGCGGCAGCGAGACGAAAATCGAATCCGCCCGGCCGACCGCTTCCCCGATGCGGCTGAACGGCAGCATCTCGTCCGCGCCGGCATCCGCCGCGCCGGTCCGCGACACGCCGATCACATGGGAGCCGAGCGCGCGCATCAGCCGCGCGATCTCGCGGCCGATATGGCCGAAGCCGAGCACCACCGCCGTCTGGCCGATCGGCGTCGTCATCTTGGCGGCGGCGCTGCGGTCCCAGCTATGATTGTCCTGGTTCTTCACATAAGCCGGCACCTGGCGCTGCAAGGTCAGCAGCAGCGACAGCGCATGAAGGCCGACACCCGGCGCCAGCGCATCGCCGACATTGGTGACCTGCGCGCCGTTCGGAGCGCCGTGTTTCTTGACGTTGTCATAGCCCGCCGTGAGGATCTGTATCCACTTCAGCTTGCCGCCCTTCTGATAAACCGCATCGGCCGCCTTGCCGACCAGCAGCATGTCGCCGACGAACAGCGCCTCCGCCTCCGGCATCGCCGCCGCCAGCGCCTCCGCGTCATCGACGACGGTGAGATCGTCTCCGAGAATCGCGCCAAGCTTTTTCACGAGGTCGGCCCGGGCAAGAGTGGCGTAGAGAACGGCGCGCATGTGATTGTCCTTCAAGAATGATGAAACGCGGCAAGCTGAAAACGCTATGGCGCAGAAATCGGCAGTGGAGCAACCGGCGGTGGAGCAACCGCCTTGGGAGTTTCAGCCGGCGTCCCGCGCAGCAGCATGGCGGTTCACCGGATACGGCAGCCCGAGATTTTCGCGCAGGGTCGCGCCTTCGTATTCGGTGCGGAACAGGCCACGACGCTGCAACTCGGGAATGACGCTCTCACAGAAATCGGTGAGGTCGCGCGGGAAGGTCGGCGGAAGGACGTTGAAGCCGTCGCAGGCGCCGCCCTCGAACCACGCCTGGAACACATCCGCGATATCCGTCGCGGTGCCGATCAGCACCTGATGGGCGCGCTGGCCGATGACGCGCTGATAGAGCTGGCGGATGGTGAGATTCTCGCGCTGGGCAAGGCCATACATCAGCTTGATGCGGCCCTGTTCGGCGTTGGTCGCCTGCGGCTCCGGCACCGGGCCGTCCAGCGGGAATTGCGAAAGGTCCATGTTGAAATAGCTGGAGAGCTGGCGCACGCCGATCTCCGGCAGAATGAGTTCCTGCAATTCGTCGTATTTCGCCTGCGCCTCGGCACGGGTCGCGCCGACCACCGGCATCACGCCCGGCAGCACCTTGATGGCATCCGCCGTGCGGCCGGCCTCAACCGTCCGCGCCTTCACATCCGCATAGAACTCCCGCGCGGCGTTCAGTTCCTGCTGCACGGTGAAGATCACTTCCGCCGTCTCGGCGGCGAGTTGGCGGCCGTCCTCCGAGCCGCCGGCCTGCACCACGACCGGGTGCCCCTGCGGCGAGCGCTGGATCATCAACGGGCCGCGCACGGAGAAATGCGCGCCCTTGTGATTCAGATAATGCAGCTTGTCGGCATCGAAATAGACGCCCGCCGCCTTGTCGTAGCGCATGGCGTCGTCTTCCCAGGTGTCCCACAGCCCGAGCACGACCTGCGCGAATTCGCGGGCGCGGGCATAGCGGTCGGCATGGGCGGCGTGGGTCTCCTTGCCGAAATTCTTGGCCTCGGCATCGCTCAGGGACGTGACCAGATTCCAGCCGGCGCGGCCGCCGCTGATCATGTCGAGCGAAGCGAAGAAGCGGGCAACGCTGAACGGTTCGGCATAGGTCGTGGACATGGTCGCGACGAGGCCGATATGCTTCGTCACCGCCGACAGCGCCGCCAGCATCGTCAGCGGCTCCAGCCGCGAGGCCGCGCTGCTGTGGCTCCAGTAGAACAGGTCGTCCGCCCCGAAGGAGGCATTGGTGTCCGCCGTGAACACCATGTCCATCTTGGCCCGTTCCGCCGTTCGCGCGGCGTCCATGAAGCTTTCGATGCGGATGCGGCCGCTGGCGGCGACGTCCGGATGCCGCCAGGCCGCCATGTGGTGGCCGCCCCCTTCGATGAACAGACCGAGCTTCATCATCGGTTTCGTGGTCATGTCGCGGCTCCGGCTCTCTTAATCCTTCGTGCGGCCTTATAGCGGGACAGCATCCGCGAGGCGAGCTTCGCGCGCATCGAACCGGTCCCGCGCATGGGAGACTTGCGACAGGATGAAGCCCGTGGGCAGAAAGGCCGGACAACGATCGGCGCGGGGTATATGACAATGCGCCGGTTGCCCTATAATCGGCCACATCATTTCGACAGGGGGAACCTCACATGAAGCGCATCGTCGCCGCTGCCGCCATTCTCGCCGCCTTCGCGGCTCCCGCTCTGGCCGCAGACGCCTTTCCGGACCGCAACGTCCGCATCGTCGTGCCCTTCCCGGCCGGCGGCGCCACCGATGTCGTGGCGCGCCTGCTGGCGCTGAAGGCCAGCGAGCAGACCAAGCAGACTTTCTTTGTCGACAATCGCGGCGGCGCGGCGGGCAATATCGGCTCCGACCATGTCGCGAAGTCGGATGGAGACGGCTACACCATTCTCCAGACGGTCAACGCTCTGGCGCTGAGCCCTGCGCTCTACCGCAAGCTGCCGTTCGACCCGGTGAAGGACCTGACGCCGGTGACGCAGCTCACCGCCTCACCGCTCATCATCATCGCCGGCGCCAAGACCGGCATCAACTCGCTGAAGGACCTCATCGACCGCGCCAAGGCCAAGCCCGGCGCGCTCAACTTCGGCTCCGGCGGCGTCGGCAATCCCCAGCATCTCACCATGGAAATGCTGAAGTCCCAGGCCGGGCTCGACATCGTGCATATCCCGTTCAAGGGCGATGCGCCGCTGTTCAACAGCCTGCTCGCCGGCGATATCGAGCTGGCCGTCACGCCGCTTTCCACGGCGCTGCCGCATATCCAGTCCGGCGCGCTCAAGGCGCTGGCGGTGACGGGGGCGAAGCGCAACCCGACCTTCCCGGACACGCCGGCCGTGGCCGAGATGTTCCCGGGCTTCCTCTCGACGAGCTGGCAGGGCTGGTTCGTCCCGGCCTCGACGCCGAAGGACGTGGTCGCCAAGCTGAACGGCATTGCCCGCACCGCGCTGGAGACCAAGGAAGCACAGGACATGCTGAAGAAGTTCGGCAGCGATCCGGTCGGCTCCTCGCCTGAGGAATTCGCCAAGGCCTTCGCGGCGGAAGTCGACCGCTTCAAGAAGGTCGTGTCGGACCTCAACCTGCCGCCGCAGGATTGAAACGCGTCTGACGCGTGTCTAACAGCGTGCATCCAGGACCGGGCGGGCGGGCGAGGTATCGCCCCTCCGCCCACCCGCCGCGTACGCCCCTTCAAGTATGCGCAATGGCGCATTCCGCTTTCACGAAAGACGGCCGGCGCCATTTCGCTGTAAGGCTCTGCATCGGGCTCAGATCATCTGCGTGCGAATGAAGAAGCGCGCCCGGCAATGATCGCAGGCGTCGCGGCGCCCGCCCGCAGATGCGCGGCCTGCCCGCGACGGCGGCGTGTTTCCGAGGCGGACCATTCCGTGTATCCCTGCACGGGACAACGATAGAAAACCCGATGGGGGGGGGGCGCGCATGGCGGCTGCGGGATATGATTACATCATCGTCGGAGCCGGCTCAGCCGGCTGCGTGCTCGCGAACCGCCTGACCGAGGACCCCGCCATCCGCGTGCTGCTGCTGGAAGCCGGCGGGCAAGACCGCAACCCGCTGATCCACATCCCGCTCGGGCTCGGCAAGCTGCATCAATACCGGATGCACGACTGGGGCTACGAGACCGAGCACGAAGCCAGCCTCGGCGGCCGCAGCATCGAAGCCATGCGCGGCAAGATCATCGGCGGCTCCTCCTCCATCAACGTGATGGGATACAGCCGCGGCGCGGCCGGCGACTATGACCGCTGGGCGCAGAAAGGCGCGCTGGGCTGGTCCTATAGCGACGTGCTGCCCTATTTCCGGCGGACCGAAACCTGGGAGGACGGCGCCAGCACCGTGCGCGGCGGGGAAGGTCCTGTCGGCGTGCAGCGGGCGAAGGTGAAAGATCCGATCTACGATGCCTGGATCGAAGCCGCCGCCGCGAGCGGCTATCCGGAAAACCCCGCCCCTTCGAACGGTGACCCAACCGGCTTCGGCCGCAGCGAATACACCATCCGCAACGGCCGCCGCTCCTCCGCCGCGACGGCCTATCTCAGGCCCGCGCTGCGCCGCCCCAACCTCACGCTGGTGACGGGCGCGCACGCCACCCGCTTGCTGCGGCGCGGCTCCCATGTCACCGGCGTCGAATATGTCCGCGGTTCGGGCGACCGCTTCGAGGCGACGGCGGACCGCGAGGTGATCCTCTCCGTCGGCACGTTCAACACGCCGCAACTGCTGATGCTCTCCGGCATCGGGCCGGCGGCCCATCTGCGGGAGATGGGAATCGACGTGGCCGCTGACCTGCCGGTCGGCCGCAATCTTCAGGACCATCTCGCGGTCATGAATCTCTATCGCCGCAAGGCGCCGGGCGAGTTCCATCGCGAGATGCGCTTCGACCGCATGGCCTTCAACATGCTGCGCGCCTATCTGTTCGGCACCGGCTTCGCCACCACGATTCCCAGCGGCCTGCTCGGCTTCATCAAGACCCGGCCCGAACTTGCCGTGCCGGATGTCGAATTCATGCTGCCGATCTCGCCGGCCAACGCCGGTCTGTGGTTCCCCGGCATCAGGAAGCCCTATGCCGACGCCTTCGGCATCCGCCCGGCGATCCTGCATCCGGAGAGTCGCGGCGAGGTGCTGCTGCGGTCCACGGACCCGCTGGCGCACCCTCGCCTTCACTTCAACTTCTTCTCAGCACCGGGCGACATCGCGACCCTGCGCCAGGGCTTCCGCATCGGCCGCGAGATCGCTCACCACAAGGCGCTCGACCCTTATCGCGGGGCGGAGATCACACCGGGCGACAGCGTCACCAGCGACGCCGATATCGACGCCTATATCCGCCGCACCACGGTGACGGTCCACCACCCCTGCGGCACCTGCGCCATGGGCACGGGGCCCGATACGGTGCTCGACCCGCAGATGCGGGTGAAGGGCATCGAGGGACTGCGGGTGGTGGACGCTTCCGCCATGCCGGACCTCGTCTCGGCGCATATCAACGCCTGCGTGCTGATGATGGCCGAAAAGGCATCCGACATCATCCGCGATCGGGCGCCGCTCGCCGCTTGAGCCGGCACCGGAGCAGCGCCCGCCGCGCGGCTGCCGGACGGAAACGGCATCCGCTCGCATGGCCGCCGCTGGTCTGATCGGCGACCATGCGCTCATCGCTCGCGCGGCTGATGGCAAAGCTGCGATGTCGCGGACGCGGCGCGGCTTCATAGCGTCAAGGAACGATCCTTCCATCCTGTTTCGGTCGGCTGCCGACATCGCCGCCTCGCCCCGCTCCATCTCATTCTTTCCGGGTTCAAAAGCCGTACCGGAGGATCCGGTGCTGCTCCCGGTATCCTGCGATTGACATGCATAGGACTCCTATTTATCATTTTTGTGAGGAGAGCCATGGCGACACACGACCATATCGCGACGGGTTTGGCGAAGATCGGTCTGTTCCTGCGCGCGCATGCCTGGAGTCAGGTCGAGGCGACCGGACTGACGCCGACCCAGGCGCAGATTCTCGTCCATCTGGTCCGGCGCGGCCCGGCAAGGGTCAGCGCGCTCGCGGAGGAAATCGCAGTCACCCAGCCGACGGCGAGCGACTCCGTCGCGGCGCTGATGCGCAAGGGATATATCGGCAAACGCCCCGACCCCGAGGACGGGCGCGCCGCGAAGCTGTACGCCAGAGCGGCGGCGAGGCACGCCGTGGCGGAGATGGAGGTCTGGCCTGACGCCCTGCTGCAGGCGGCGGACGATCTCGACCCGGCCGAGCAGGACGTGCTTCTCAAAGCGCTCATGAAGATGATCCGCACGCTGCAACTGCGCGGCGCGATTCCCGTCCAGCATATGTGCGCGACATGCCAGCACTTCCGCCCTTATCAGCATGCCGATGCGGCAAAGCCGCATCATTGCGCCTTCGTGGACGCCGCCTTCGGGAATGCCGCCTTGCGGCTCGATTGCAGCGATCACGTCGAGGCCGATGCCGCGACCCAGCGTGAGACCTGGGCCTGCTTCACCCAGGCGTCGGCTTGAAAGAGTGAGCGCCCCGTTCGCGGCAACGAACGAGGCGCTCGGATTGCAACCTCTCCCAGAAGAAAAGGAAGCGACAGATCATGGCACAGAAAGCGGTTTTCTACCACGCCGGATGCTCCGTCTGCGTGGACGCGGAACAGCGCCTCGCGCATGCGCTCAACCCTGCTGATTATGCTGTCGAGATCGTCCATCTCGGCGAGCAGGCCGGCCGGATCGCCGAGGCCGAGGCGGCTGGCGTCGTCTCCGTCCCTGCGCTCGTCATCGACGGACAGCCCTATCACATCAATTTCGGCGCCTCGCTCGCTGACGTGAAGGGAGCGGCGTGATGGCATATACTATCCACGTGCTGTTCGATGACACCGCCGCGTTCGAGGACATGGCGGCGGGCCATCGCAGGCTGCCGGGCAGGATCAACAGGTAATGGCGCAGGCGGCGGCACGAGCCGCCGCCCGTTCCGCCCCATGACGGAGCCGCGCAAGGCCGGAGTTATCACGATGGATCAGACCGCCGATCTTGCCCCGCCGATCGAGACCGCCGCATGGCTGAACGCCCCCGAGCCCCTGACGCTGGAGGCGCTGCGCGGCCGGGTCGTCGTCATGGAGGCATTCCAGATGCTGTGTCCCGGCTGCGTCGCGCACGGGCTGCCGCAAGCATCGCGGGTATTCGAGACCTTCAGCCGCGACGAGGTCGCCGTCATCGGGCTGCACAGCGTGTTCGAACATCATGATGCGCAAACGCCGGTGTCGCTCCGGGCCTTTCTGCACGAATACCGCATCCGTTTTCCGGTGGGCATCGACACGCCGGGAGATGATGGCGCCATCCCGCGCACCATGGCGAGCTACCGGATGCAGGGAACGCCGACGCTCGTGCTGATCGACCGCGAGGGACGCAGACGGGCGCAGCATTTCGGCCAGGTTTCCGACCTGCTGCTCGGCGCGGAGATCATGGCGCTGATCGGCGAGGCAAAACAACATCCAGCCCAAAGCCTGAGCCACACGCACAAGGCCCAAAGCGGCGGCAACCGTTCTCTCGCCGGGCCGGATGCAAAAGGGATCACCGCCGGCGCGGCTCCGGCCTGTTACCGCGGGGCTTCTTCCGGCGTTTCCAGCCTGAGCGACCAGTCCTCAACCGCATGCCGCTCGAGACGCCCGCGACAGAGCTTGCGCCAGGACTCGGCCAATTGGGGAAGCGCGGACAGCCGGGCGAGATCGTCCGCATTCAGCGTGTCGCGGTAAAGGACGTCGAGGATACGCTTCACCGTCCATCGAGGGGCGGGACGGTCGACCAGACGGATTCTGTCGCCCGCCGCGATGCGGCCCTGCTCGATCACGCGATAATACCAGCCGGTGCGGCCCTGCTCCTGCACCTGCCGCGCCATGGCGGGCATGCCGAATCTTTCATTGAGCCGCCAGCACGGCTGACGGCCCTGCGAAACCTGAAGGAGCGTGCTGCCGATCCGATAAACGTCACCGATGCAGACGTCGGCTTCTGTCATGCCGTCGGTGGAGATGTTCTCGCCGAATGCGCCCGGCACTGCGAGCCGGGGCGCGAGGGCCGGAAACTCGCCGCGCCACACAGCATAGTGATCGAACGCATAGTGATGGATCGCCTTCTCCGGACCGCCATGATTCTTGCGGTCGCCCTGCTCGTCGCCGGACAGCCCAGTGAAGGTCACGTCGACAGCAGCGTCCACCGGCCGCTTGTCAATGCCGCTGGGAACGCCATGCCGCCCGAGCGGCGCGCACCTGCCGACGAGTACGGCACGGATCGCAGGATTCACGGTATCTCGTCCAGGCATCTCGCCCACACCCGTCAATGACAGCCATCCGCGCCCTGAAGCGGATGCCGCAGCAGCGGCAGAAAGCCGAGGAGCCAGACCGCGAAAGCCACCGACCAGAGAGACGCACTCAAAATATAGTGGTCGCCGAACAGAAATGTCGCAACCCCGATCTCCGGCAGCACCCTCGCGAGGCCCGCCGCGGCCATGAGGAACAGCGCCACATGCGCCTGCCAGGGCAGGTCGAGCCGCCGCCCGGTGTGGCGCAGCCCTGCGATGATGAACACCCCCATCACCGCCAGACCGAGGCTGCCGACGGAAAGGACATGCAGGCCGGTCGTCGGCGAAAGCGGTGCACCGAGCCCGGCGAGGCCGATGATCATGAAGCCCGCGCCGGCGAACAGATTGGCGCCGGCCAGCGCCAGCACATGAGTCCGGAAGACAGCCGCGCCGATGAACCATTCCGCCAGGCGATCGAAGAAGGCCGCGGCAGCGGCGAGCGCCAGATAGGCCGGCACGGTCGAGGCTGGCGCCGCCAGCGCCGCCAATGTATAGAGGGCGACGAGACCGGCCGTGAGATTCTGGCGGCCCGGATGCGGACGATAGGGCGTGGTCTCGCCGCTCGGATCGAGCGCAAGATTGATGACCACCACATTGATGCGCGCGACGGCAAGCGAGAAGAAGATCAGGAACACCATCAGCGACGCATGCAGCAGCCTGCCGGCAAGGTCCGTCAGATCGGCCAGCCAGGCCAGCCGGATGGCCAGCTCCAATAGCCAGAACAGGCCGACCCACACCGCGAACGACGAATGGCGCGTGCTGCCGCGTTCGATCAGGGCGCTCAGCACATACCAGAACAGCAGGCCGAGGAAGGCCAGATCGGCGGCGGCCGCGACGCCCATCAATCCATCGAAGCCAACAAAGCCGATGAGCCGCCCCGGCAGCCACAGGAGGAACAGAACGAGGAGCGCGCGGCCCTGCCGCGGGCGGGTGTCGGTCCATTCCGGCACGGCGGAGGTGAGGAAGCCCGCGAGGGCGGCGCCATAGACGCCGAAGATCATCTCATGCGCATGCCACTGGCTCGCGGGGATGCTGTCGGCGAACGGCAGCGAGAAGGCGAACAGGGCAATCCAGGCCAGCGGCAACAGCACGGCGAGACCGGCAGCGACGGGAAAGAACAGCCGGAGTCCCTCGACCAGCCAGGGACTTGTGATGACGGGAGCATCCCCGGTTCGGCCGGCGCTGGTCAGGACACGCTCTCCCGTGCGCCGTCGAACAGTTCCCGAAACTCGGCATCCTGCGACCATGCTTCGACGATCCCGAATATCTCGCGGTCGCTGCGCGTGCCCGGCCTGCCCTCGATCAGCCGGTCTGCAAGCAGACCTCCGGAGCCGCCGGCAAGCACCACGAGCCGATGCGCGACACGCACCGCCTCCGACAGATCGTGAGTGACGAACAGTGCGGAGAACTGATCGCGCACGGCGGCCTCGATGACCAGGTCCTGCAACACTCGTTTCAGACCGACGTCGACGGCCGTGAAAGGCTCGTCGAAGAACACGATATCCGGATCGACCGCGAGCGCGCGCGCCACCGCCGCGCGCTGGCGCATGCCGCCGGACAGTTCCGCCGGATATTTGTCGAGATCGCGAAGATGCAGGCCGACCTCAGCCGCGCGCCGCTCGGCGGCTTCGTTGCGCAGCCCTCTTGCCGTCCCGGCCGCGCGCAGGCCGTAAGCGATGTTGTCGCGCGCGGTCATCCATGGCAGCAGCCGCGGCTCCTGGAAGACCACGGCATGGCGCCGGTAGGCGCGGCGCACGCGACCGCGCAGCGGCTCGATCAAGCCGGCGGCGATCTGTAGCACCGTGGTCTTGCCGCAGCCTGAGGGGCCGATCAGGGCCACCACTTCGCCGGCACGCAGCGACAGATCGATATTCTCGAACACGGCGCGGCCGAGGAAGGAATGGCCGACGCCTTCGAGCGCGAGCTTCATCGCTTGATCCCCCAGGGCAGACCCGCTTCCCGCCAGCGTTCAAGCCGGTCGCGCAACGGTTGCAGGAGCACATATTCGGTGACCAGGGCAAACACGACAACAGCCACGATCAGGGCCATGACGCGCGGGATATCGAACAACGCCCGCGCCGTTGCGAGTTCGCCGCCGATGCCGCCCGAATTGGACAGAAGCTCGGCCATGACCGTGATCTTCCACGCGGTTCCCGCAGTCGTGGTCCAGGCCGGAAAAAGATAGGAGATCAGGTGCGGCAGCGTCACGGTGCGAAAGCGCATCCAGCCTCCCGCACCGAACGAGCGGGCCATGGCATCGAGCGCCCGGTCGCGCGTCGCCACGCCCTCCAGCCCCCCAGCAAAGGAGATCGGCAGCGCCGCGACCACCACGGTCATGACGGCGGACCCGCCCGTCGATCCGAACCAGATCAGCGCCAGCACGATCCAGGCGATCGGCGGCACGCCAAGGATGACAGTCACGATCGGCCGCATCAGCCGCATGGCGGCGAAGGAATAGCCCGCGATCGCCCCCGCCGTGGTGCCGAACCCCACCGCCAGCAGGAAGCCCGCGAGGGAACGCTCGGCGGTCTCTTTCGCGGCCTGCACGAAAGCCGGCTCATGGATGATGACGGACAGCGTCTGAAGGGTTTCGAGCGGCGACGGCAAAATGAAGGAGCCGTAGAATTCGTGGCCGGCTTGCCATGCGGCCGCAAGGCAGAACAGACCGGCCGCTCCCGCCCAGGCCGACCAGACGTAACGAGCCGACCAGCCGATAAACGCCAAGCGCTGCGTCAACGCCTTCACAACGCATAAAACGCGCTGTCCGGCAGCTTGCCGCCGATGATACGCGGATCATCTTCGGAAAGGATGGAGAAGAACTTCTCCAGGTCAGCACGGATCGAGGAGGATGGCAGCGCGGCGAGATTGCTATGCGGGATCGCCTCGGCGATGATCGGGCTCATCAAGCCCAGTTCGGTGGCGGACGCGAGCGACGCCCGGAGACCTGCTGGGTTGCGTGGCCGTGCTTCAGCAGTTCCCCTATCCGGCCACGGCGACCGTGATCGAGGACGCCACCGTTCTCGCGTGGCGCTCCAGCCAGTTTCTCGGCTTGATCAAACAACATCAGACAATCATGGACACCACGTTGCGCATCGTCGGCATGCGGACGAAGGACATGGTTCAGCGCGTCGGCGACATGTCCGGGAAAAAGTGTGGAACGTCGTATCGCTGCGGCTCTGCTTCGTCTGGCTGCTCAGGCCGGCACGAACGCGACCGACGGCATCCAGTTTCCGGTCACCCGCGCCGACCTCGCAGAGACGGCCGGCCTGACCTATTTCACCGTCAACCGGATGCTGAGCCTCTGGCAGAAGCAGGGCATTGTGAAGAGCGGCCGACAGCGCATGACGGTTCTCGATCCCGACCGGCTTGCGGAAATCGCCGAGGGCCGCAACTAGCGCGCAAGCTGTCTTCGCAGCTTACGGCATGCAGTTCGGCACGGCCTGCTTAACGGCACGACGGGACCGATGCATTCACCGTTGCCTGTCGGCGATACGGCGAATGCACGCGATGAAATGCGCCGCCGCGACCGGGGGGATAGAACTCATCAGCCGTCGCTTCGAATAGCGAAAGCCAGCAGTCGAAATGCGAGCCGTCAACAGGCAGATTCACATGCCTTCCCATCGGCTGGCCATGATAGCCGCCGACATCAACGCGACCGACGACCGGAATGCGCATAGCGTCGCGAATGGCGCTGCCAATGGGTGACCCTGGCGGCGAAATGGCATTGCTGTCGCGTCAGGTATTGCCTCACGGCCAAACCAGCACACAACGGTGTGAGCTTGGTATCCGGTGTCGTTGAAAAAGATTCTGGCGCCATACGAGGGATGTTTGGAATAGCGCAGAACAGGGTTCTTCTGTGATTGGCTTCGTAAGTTCGTCCCCATTGGAACAGCATCCTTGTTGTTCTGAACAACACGATGCTAGGAACGCAAAAACTGAATGCGTAATAGATTACGCATCGTCATTCTTTCACTATTCAGGGGGGACCGGAGGATTTGTACGCTAAAGAGGCAACTATTTCGCAATACGCTGTTTCGTAAGGCGTATTAGGAGATTTCGTTTCAGCAAACTGCCGCTGGAGCTTGGTGCGGAGCCTGTTCTCCGGTCCATCCTGCCCTTTTCAGCGTGCCTATGCCGGAAACCGCGTCAGCATCGCATCTCCGAGAATATCGCTTCTATTCTCCGCATTGGCGTTCCGACAGGGAGGAAGTGAGCTATAGGGACGTCGCACTTATTGTTAGATATCGTAGGTTTCGCCAGATTTCTGAAAGCGCGCCCGCGGGCGCGGTGAATACACGATCAGCTAGCCTGGGCGGCTAGAGGTTCATTTTCGGCCGGAGTCTGCTCAGCTTGTGGCGCGAGCGTGCCGCAGGGAAGCTGTGCCAATTCCTCGCCGCTCCAGCAAATGTTCTGAAAAGCACATGCACGGCAGCACAAGAATCCCTCAAACGCTAAGATCTGACAGCGGGCTTCCCGTCTCTGATGAACCGTCCGGTGCGCGCAATGATGCGGCTCGCTCGTCATAAAGAACGATGCGGGATCAAAACTTCTGCTCATTATGGGCGGGACATCCACACTCTCGCCAAGGGCATGACAGTCGCTAGAGCTATGACCTGCGCATTGTGCGATAGACGGTTGCTCAAGCAGGAAATGGCCACTTGCGCCGGTTGACAGAAGAAACTCAAAAGCCTTTGTGGACGAGCGCATCATTCGAGGCGCTGCAAGAGCGGAGGTGCCAAATTTCGGTGGGGGTGAAAAGCCCGGAAAGTCGGCGGTCAGGCTTGGGGTGAACGCAGCGCCGATCTCGGTATTGACCGTGCGCAGCAATGCAGCCGCCGCTTGGTTGATGGATGCAATGTGTTGCCCCAGTTCGACATATGAATGAGGGATTGTCACGACGGTACGTTGTGGATCGATGACGGTGACGAGCTTGCCATCGGATCGCTCGACGATAATCCCTGGATACAGGCTAATTTGTGGGCGCAACTGGAAATGCGCACCATCGTTCTTGCGGGCGATCCACAGCGCATGAAAAATCCGCCTCACCGTCGATGCATTGACATAGCCGGAGAGTTGTGCTGGCTGAATATAATCTGGGAGATCGTCGATGAGAAACGCGCGTGCCAAACAGTCGTAAATCTCGTCCGAGCGGTCAACAATCTCTCCATCATTGAAGATCTTGAGCGACCTTGTGCTGACATCCCCCGTTTCAACGAAGGTCTCGTATGGGTTCAGGAAGATAACCATCCATCGACCCGACGTGATGGCAACGCGCGGCACGCGATGTCCGCTCTGGCGGTGGACGGCAACAATGTAGCTGTGGAGTTGCTCGATTGTATCAGCCCATTCGCGCGTTACAGGCGAGTTATTGGGGGAGCCTGTTTTCTTATAATGTTCGATTGCCTTTACCAAAAGCGCATCCAGGCCCTGTTCATTCCTGCTGCCTTGGTCCGCTTCGCCGCTGCTTGACGGCGTGATAAACGGGCGTGCCCAAGCTTTCGCTTCCACAATCAGCAGCGGGGCGCCCGTGTTCGGGGCGACACCAGTATAGTCCATGCGCAGGATCGCCTTGCCCTGCACACGGGCTTCCTCGACCATTTCGTTCGTCATCCTTCTCAGGTCCCAACCGAGGCCTGCCAGCATATCGTTTATGACGAAACGTCGTGTCGTATGCTCCAGAGGATCGCCTGGGGCTTGGCCGATGAACTCGGGCCGCTGACTTTGGGTGCGAGCCTTGAAGGCTTCTGAAAGCTCGTGCAGCAGCTCTTTGAACCGCGCCTTGTCGCGCGCCTCGTTCATTGCAGAAGTTCCGGAAGTCGGTAAAGCAGCCGCCGCGCGGCGGGCCATCCAGCCTCGACGAACGCATCAAGGCAGGCGACCAGTTTATCCCGTCGTGCATTATCGTCGAAAATCTCCCGGTGATCGGCGAGAAATAGGCCAATGACCTCGACAAAGCGATCCGCACCCAATGACTCGAAATGATAGCCTTGATCGCGTCCTGCCTTGAGAAGCGCATGTGCGACAAGATCGAATACGAGAGGCGGATTGGCCGGAACCAAAAAGCCTAAAAGTTCGATCAGATGATAAATCGTGTGCGGCGTTCCGACATCGCCGACGCGCTGAAATACGGCATGATTGTCGTCGAGAAACGCTCTCTTGAGTTCGTCTGTCGTGAGGGGTGATTTGTCATCGTCGGCATTGCCGCGTCGGAATGCGCCGGAGGCAAAGAAGAATTGATCGCTAGTATGATCGAGCAACTTTGCTAGGCGAGTCGCTCGTCGCTGATCTTCCTCGGTGCGATTCTCCTGGGGCGTTTGAAAATACTGCTCCATGCCGGAGGCGGTCGCATTGATGACCTGCGCGGCAAGCTCTTGGCACCGCCGACGTATCAGGGTGTCGCGCGCATCAGAAGCTCCGTAGCCCAGCACAAGACCGTCGCGGATCGATGACATTCCGTGGCTGAGTTCTGCTTCATGGGCCGCAGCATCACTGATCCATATCTTTATAACAGCGTCAGCCTTGGTTCGCCCGTGAGAAACCCAAAGCAGTACCACGAGGCTGCCAATGGCATCGGCAAGTCGTTCCGACGAATCGTCCACCTCGTCGGCGACCCGCGGCATGATCTCGATGACGAGTGCTTCCGTGTGAACAGGATCGGCGTGAATGACGCGGTTCAGAAAATCGGCGAAAAACCTGAGTACGCCAGGATGCCGTTCGTCACGGGCTATCTGTTCCGCGAGCCGCCACATCGCGTCCCGTGCTGTATGCCAAAGCATGACAAGACGTTGTGCCAACACAAGCCGAACAGCAGGATGAGGATCGCGCACGAGAGCTTCAAGGCTTGTGACAAACCTGTTGGCCGTCCCGGAATTTACCTGACAAAGCTGGAGCGTGGCTTCGACACCATCGACACGCACCCCGTTTGTTGAAACCATCGTTCCTTTGTATTTGTCGTTGGTCTCCGGCGTCACATGCGGAGACGGATGCGCAAGGAGCGGCTCCACGAGATTGCACAAGGAAGCCAGGACCTCGGGTTGCCGTTGCAATTCCTCTTTCTGCTGAGCGAGCTTCTCGCATCCGTCCGCTAGTGTATTCTCTGCATATTCGATAACTTCTGCGTTCGCGCCAGCCGAAACAGCATCCCGAGCTCCTTGCGCGAGCGCCTGGAGACGGGCTAACGCTTCGGTTGGAGCGATCCCTGTTTCGGGCTTTCCTGAGAGGCCAAGCGCATTCGAGACATCCTCGGCAAGTGACAGCAATGTGGTGTTGGCGGGTGCATCGACATCGACCTCTTTGCGTTTCAGCCACCAATAACGCTCCGGCTCGCCCGTTGATGTTATAATTTCAAACGGTCGCCGGTTTGTTTGCTGTCGGCGCTCTTCCGGTACGGACGCCAGCAGTTCACGCGCTTCCGCCGTGATAAGCTGGTCCACCCCGAGGGTTGCAAAGACTCTCAACAGAAAGCGCCGCCGAGAGGCTTCAGGATCGGAAAATTCGGAAAAGGCGAAACCCATGACACGTTGCTCGAATGAGCGTCGGCTCGCCTCGTCCACAAGAGGATACGTCGCGGCGATCAGGTCGATCGCGTCTTTGGCGGTATCTGTAGAGCGGAGAAACGTCTCAGTCGTCGCGCAGGGCCATAATTGCAACCCAAGGATTTCTGGCCTCTTGGCACCTGCCAAGAACATGCGCGCCCAGATGACCGCGAGGCGGTTGCAGGCGATTGCTTCGGCGACAAGCTGACGGGCTTCCTCATTCTTGGCGGACATCAATCTTTGGGTAAACGCCTTTATCAGCGCCTGGAAATTGTCATGGTGATCATCATCGGGGTTATAGGCCCATACATGGCTGAGATCGTCGATAAGGCGCGCCTCCTGACCATCGATCCGGAGAACATGCTCTTGGGCGCCTTCCTGCAGCCGATGTTCGCTTGCGACATAATTTTCCAGCGTCTTGACGAGGGCGCGGAGCGCCGGAAGCGGATTCGACTTGAGAAAGCCGGGAAACGCCTCCTTCAGTGTCCAGCGGGACATTTCATAGTCTTGCCGCTTGTTGCTTGTCAGCGGCATGATTTGTGAATCGCCCATTGACGTTGCCGAGGTATCGTCCACGACATGTCCAAAGATCGTCGCGTAAATCTCAACGACGAATTCGGGGTCGGTTTCGCCGATGACTTTGATCTTGCGTGATAGCCAGGACATATCCTCGTGGGCGTGATCGCGCAGGCGATCTGGGGTCAGAAGCCGCGCCAAAAGTTCACGCGATGACCCGGGATCGGTCCCATAAGTGTCAGCGACAAAACCTATCGCGGCCGAAGCCAATTGCGTGGCCCTCCCGCCGATCAAGGCATGGTTCAGAAGCGCCCGCGCGGCGGAGCCAAGCAAATCACGATTGTCCGTAGCGGTAGTTCGTTCGAGAAGCAGAAACAGGAGCGAGCGCACCGTCCATGCGGAACGCTGGATGTGTTGGCTCGCTGCAAACGCGACGTGGCACCACGGCGCCGAAGAGACCGTCTGCTTATCCTCAATCCGCACGGCCAAGGCGCCGACGATATGCGAGAGGGCTTGGAAAGCTAACGACTGCTGAGCGTCCGTCACGCTCAACAATGCTTTGAGCCCTTGCACGTCGTCGACTGTCGTCGGTAGCTCGCATGCCGCTCGGGCAGCGATGCTGCGCGCGACGGGATCGGAGCCGCTGTCACCAGCAAAATGGATAACGGCATTCCAAAATTCTGAGTGCCCGTTTTGCCCATGCACCCAGAGGTATTGTAGCGCGAATGATAGAGCGGGCGCGAGCATAAGGCCGAGGCCCCGCTCACGACGGAAAGCGTCGTTGGCGGCGGCAACGTCGTGAAGATCGATAAAGACGCGGCTCGCCGCGTAATCGAAAAGAAGGTGATGGCGGAATGACACATAAGTTTCGCCTGCTACCGTCACCAACACGTTCTCACGGAGAAGATAGGTGAGGGCGTCAGGATTAGATTGCGCGACATTTAGGCGTCTGGCCCGCAACGCGCGATTGGATACCATCTCGCTGACTGCACGCTGGAGGCACAACTCCGCGCCGTCACCGTGGCGCGCAACGCGATGCTCCCAATAGAGGGCGAGCAACTCCACTTGCGAGCCGACTTCGCCGAAAGCTTCCGCGGCTATGCCGTCGCTAATCATGTCGGCAAGCAGGCGGGTATTAAACGGGACATATGCGAGTTCGCGCAAGCGCGGACCGCCCCGATCAATGGCGGTGCCGATCGCTGGTGCCTTTGCGAGAACCTCGGACAACTCATCGTCCGACCAGCGAGGGATGTGAAGGTGCCGGACTTTTGAAAAAGCAGGATCGACATATTGCGCGTTGGGCGGTGCACCTTTAAAAAGGTTTCGGAATTGCTCGCCGAGCCGAAGGTCGAAAGTACGAATTGAGGCGATGACGCGCCAGCGATCGTCCGGCAAATCTAGAACCTCGGCGATCAAGGCGCGGAATACCGCTTCGCTTCTGCCGCCGCGCGTCGCGTCAAGAGCATCGAGAAAGAGATAAGCTGTGTCGGCCCCCGGCCAGTTGCACAGCACATCACGAAACGAATGCTCAAGCCCGAGTTCGGTGCCGAGACCTTCAAGGCTTTCGACCGGCAAGCGATCGACAGCCAATTGAATGACCTCGCAGCCTTCGGTGCGAAGCTTGCTGGCGGCGGCGCTGACGACGGCGCTTTTTCCTGCGCCAGGCTCGCCGACGAGAACGAGAGAGCCTTCTTTCGCGGCGGCAACAACGGCTGATGTACAGTCGCGTTCAATCTTTATCTGTACGCCCTGAACCTTGGTCTCTTCGTAGTCGATCAAATGCGATTGGATGCGTGCGCTGTAGTCTCTAAGACTCTGTACGTCGGCTTGATAGCTGGGGGCGGCGCGTAACTTGAGACCGACTTGCGCCAAGGTGCGCCGAAACTCGGAAGCATCGGCGCCACGGCGTGCGGCAGCCAATTTCTCGCATTGTGTGGCGATGCCGTCGAAGGCCCCTGCGGCGGTGCTGGCGTCTTCCGTGATATGCCTGAGCGTTTCGACTGCCGCGGTGCGATCGGCTCCGGCAAGGTCAAACTGTAGGACGGTGACGGTCCGAAGAATGGAGTCGATTTCGATCGCCGACGGCGTGGTGCCGATGATCTTCTGCCAGGCTTGCGACAGCAAATTCGAGAATTTATCGACTGCCTGCTGATGAGCCGATGGAAGCGGCGCTGTTGAGGCGGCTTGCAGCGCAGAAAGGGCCATCGCCAGATCGCGGCTGATGGTGCCCGAGGCACCAGGGCCAACGGCGATCAACAGTCGATCCCGTGCTGGATCGAGCGGCCGATCCCATCCCCGTTGTCCGCGACCCGAAGCACAGGCGTGCCATTGTCGGACGATTTGCTCGGCAGTTTTTCCGATCTCGCTATCTAGATTCTCGGAAAGGGAAAGTGTGGTCTTGGCCTGAACAAAAACCCATCCGGCAAGACTGGTCCCGATGAGAATGTCATCAAGTGGTGCTTCCGTCTCGAAGCGGAGGGAGATTACTTGCGCCTCACCAAGCCGCAGCCTTTCGTCAATTTGCCGTTCAGCGAGAAGCTGAATCGCAAACACCGCGCCGAGCGATGCCTGAAAGCTGACACCGGACGCCGTGGCGTTTCCTCCGCCACGGGCGAGCAAATCATCAGTTGAGGCGTTTGCGTCACCAGCCATAAAATTCCAGTTCACTCCCAAGTCGTGTTGTGAGCATTGCGACACTCAAGGTACCCCTCGTCCCTCTCGTGTAGCGACTCCTCTGATGCATCCTATAGCATGCACAGAACAAAAAAAGAACATTTCAGACGAATTCTAACCACTCAGCTTTAGCTATTTCTTCAAATTAATGCTGGAGCCGGGTGCTGGGCCTGTTCTCCAGACCATCCTGCCCTTTTCAGCGTGTCGATGAGCGTGCTGCGCTTCAGATCGAATACCCGGCACACGGCGGCTTTGCTGGTACCGTTGTTGAGCGCATCAATGATCTGCTCCAGTTTCTCACCTTCCACCGCACGAGGACGGCCACCGCGCCGACCACGGCGGGCGGCAGCCGCAAGACCCGCATTGACCCGTTCGACAATAAGCGCACGCTCAAACTGAGCCAACGCACCAAAGATGTTGAACAGCAAGTCGCCCTGGATCGTGGTGGTGTCGATGTTTTCGGTCAGCGAACGGAACCCCACATTGCGTTCGCGCAAGCTGATGACCACGTTCAGCAGATCAATCAGCGAGCGGCCGAGCCGATCCAGCTTCCACACCACCAGCGTATCGCCAGGTCGGAGATACGCCAAGCATTCACGCAGTCCAGGTCTATCCGACTTGGTGCCGCTGCCGCAGTCCTGATAAATGTTTCGCTCATCCACTCCGGCGGATTTCAACGCATCAAGTTGCAACGCAGTTGATTGCTTCTCCATGTCTGTCGATATGCGCATGTACCCAACCAACATACGAAAAACCCCTTCGACTATATTTTCGTACATTATCACAATCCGACAGTGTTTCTCGAACGGTTTTTGGCGTCGTTGTGACCGGAGTTGGTTACTGAAACTTACAACTACGGAAAACAAATGTTTTTCGTAACTGTGCAACGTGCACGTGCGCGGACAGCAGCGGCAGAAAAATTTTGCAAGACACTGACGGAGTGATTCATAGTGTGCTGACGGAAGGGTCGTGCGGTGAGTGTTTTTCGTTTTATCGGTGAAGGGTCTTGCAAACGGCTGCCCACGGAATGGAAGCCGTATTGAGTGAGCCGGTGGAAGTTTCTCGAACCCGATGAGCGTGTGCAGCTCCTGCACATTCCTACCGACGACACCAGCCTTTTCCGTATCTACACCATTCCGCCCCATGAGGAGACGTTCATCCGGCGCGCGCTAGCACCGCATACGATGATGGACAGGGCCGTGCACTTGGCGCTGCTCAAATGGCCGGGCACCGGATTCCAGATAGACCAGCGCGTTCCGTCTGAGCTTGTCGCGTTCCTCGCCAAGCAACTAAAGCTCTCACCCAGGGCCTTTCGTGTCACCAAACGCGATAAGACGGTACACGCCCGCACCGCCCGGGATGCGTCAGCTTTTCTGTCTATGCGCATCGCCGGCCGCAACGATATTCCCTTTATAACCGATCTGGCGGCAGCGGAGGCTGCCCATACCGACAACCCTTTCAAGATCGTCAGTGCTGTGTTGGGTGGGTTGCGTAATGCCAAGGTCATCATTCCCGCTTGGGACACCATAGAGCGGGCTTGCTACGCCGGCCTGGTGCGCGCAAGGGAAAGCGCCATCCAGGCCGTGCTGAGCCACCTCACTTCAGAGCACAAAACCAAGCTGGATCGGCTGCTAATCAATGACAGCGAGGTGCGTCAGACGCGCTTGGCGTGGCTCAAAAACGTCAAAGAAGCTCCCCGCGTCAGCCACCTGCACCAACTCATCGAAAGACGGAATTACCTTCAGAACCTGGGCATCCCCGCCGCGATCGAGACCTGCATCACGCCTTGGCAATATGCCCGCCTGCTTCGCCGCGGAAACCGCGCCAGGTCGCAGGACATTGCCGACTATGGCGAAGGTCTGCGGTACGCCGTGCTGGCGACGCAGGCGCGTCACCTGCTCAGAACGTTGTCGGACGGCGGGGTTGATATGTTCACCACGCTGACCGCAGGTGTGTTCAAGAACAGCGAACAAAAGAACGAACGGCAGTTCCTCAAAAGCAAGGCTGACAGCGTTTCCCTGGCCCAAGCCTTCCACGAGCTTGTGGTCGCCGTGCAAGCGAGCGCCGAACACGGCGTCGATGTGCGGGATGCGGTGGAAAGCACTCTCGGCTGGGATCACATGCTTGCTCTTGATGGCGGCGCCGTAGCGTTTGCGGACCAGCATGACCAGGACGTCCTGGTGACGGTGAGCGAGAGTTTCGGCCGGATAAGTGCGTTCGTGCCGCAGTTCCTGCGAACCTTCTCGTTCAGCGCGACCAACCCGGAAAACCCGCTGCTCAAAGCCGTCAACCTGGTCAAAGATTGCTACCAGGCCGGCAGGCAGTTGCCGGATGATGTCCCGGTGTCGTTTCTGCCGGCTCATTGGCAGAAGCTGGTCAAGCAAAATGGGAAGATTGACCGGAAGCGGTACATGTCGGCGCTGGCGCTTACGGTGCGGGAACGCCTGCGTTCCGGCGACCTGCACGTGGACGGCACCAGCAGCTACAAGCCGTTCGATGAATACCTGGTGCCCACCGAACAGGTGTTGGACCTGCTACACCGCTTGCCGTTTGACACGAACCCCGACGCCTATTTTGCCGAACGAGAGGAATACCTGCGAGAAAGGTTGATCCGTTTCGCCAAAGACCTCACTGCCAACAGGCTGGAAGGGGTCCGTCTGGTCAACGGCCGCCTGTCGGTGTCACCCCAGGAAAGCAACCTGAACGAAGAAGTCGAACGGATCGGCGACAAGATTGATCGCCTAATGCCCCGCAAGCAATTGGCTGATCTATTTCATGAGCTGCACGCCGATACGGGTGTGTTCGAATGCTTCCGCGACGCTGAAGGGCGCCCTCACCACGATGTGAGTATCGTCATGTCGGCGGTATGGGCGCTTGCCAGCGGCATCGGCCTTGAGCGCATGGCGGACGCCTCGCCGGGCCTGACGCTGGCGCAACTGGAATGGGCGGCCGCCACGTTCATAACGGAAGAGAACCTCGACCGCGCCATCGCCATGCTGGTCGATTACCAGGCCACACTGCCGTTTGCCCACTATAGCGGTGACGGCTCAACGTCGTCCTCCGACGGCCAATTCGTGCCGGTCGGTCGGCGTCCTACCGCGGGCAGCAGTTACAATCCCAAGTACGGCAGGGCGCCGGGAGTGAAAATCTACACCCACGTCAACGACCAATGCGTCGCTTACCATACGCGGGTGCTGTCGGCGAGCGCACCGGAGGCTCCCTACGTGTTGGATGGTCTCGTGTTCCACGGCAGCGGCCTTGTCATCAAGGAACACACCACGGACACCGGCGGGGCGAGCGACTTGGTGTTTGCCGGCTGCCGCATGATCGACGTGCGGTTTGTCCCGCGGTACCGAGACCTGCCGGACCTCAAGCTCGGCTATATCGGTTCGGCTAAGCCGTTCAAAGAAATCGGCAGCCTGCTCGGTCGCCCCATCCGCACTCCGCTTATCAGAGAGTATTGGCCCGACATCTTGCGCATGGGCGTGTCCTTTGTGGAAGGTGTGGTGCGGCCATCTCTCATCTTCCGCCGTCTGTCCTCTTTCCGGCAGCAAAACCGATTTGCGACGGCGTTTGCCGAGTTTGGCCGCATCGAGCGCACGATTTTCCTGCTCGACTGGCTGGAAGACCCGGAAATCCGCCGCCACGTTCAGATCAACCTCAACCGTGGGGAATCCCAGCACTTCCTCAGCAATGCAGTGCGCTTGGGCAACCAGGGGCGTCTGCTTGATCGCACCCAGGAGAACCAGGTGCTGCGCAGTAAGGCCAATGCGCTTGTCACCGCGGCCTTCGTTTGCTCAAACACCAAAGACCTCGACCCGATCGTCACGTACCTGGCTTCCATAGGGCAGCCGGTGCCAGACGAGGTGCTGCCGCATATCTCGCCGATGGGCTGGAAGCACATCACGCTTACCGGTCAGTATTACTGGAATCGCCCCCGGAAATCTAAAGAGCGTCGTATACCAACGCTGCTCATCAAAAACGAAATCGCCTAAGACGCATTACGAAACAGTATGTTGCGCAATAGTTGCCTCTTTAGCGTACAAATCCTCCGGTCCCCCCTATTCATCGCGTTGGCAGCAGTCGCGGTCACCGTCACGCCAGGGCATGGACAAACGGTTCCAGGCGTCGGCGGAAGCCTGCCCACGCTTGCTCCCCTGTTGGAGCGGGTCACTCCGGCCGTCGTGAACATCGCAGTGGTGTCGGAGGCGCCCGCGGCCACCAATCCGCTCTATAACGATCCATTCTTCCGGCGCTTCTTCAACCTTCCCGAACTGCCGCAGACGCGGCCGCGCCTGAGCGCCGGTTCCGGCGTGATCGTCGATGCCGGGAAGGGACACGTCCTCACCAATCATCACGTGATCGCGAACGCCCGCGAGATCGCCGTCACGCTGAAGGACGGACGACGATTGCCGGCACGCCTCGTCGGCTCCGACCAGGCGACCGACATTGCCCTGCTCCAGATCGAGCCAGGAAACCTCACGGCACTTGAGATCGGTGACTCCGACCGCCTGCGCGTGGGCGACTATGTGCTTGCCATTGGCAATCCCTTCGGCCTCGGCCAGACCGTCACTTCCGGCATCGTCAGCGCGCTTGGGCGCACTGGCATCAGCACCGAAGGCTATGAGGACTTCATCCAGACGGATGCCTCGATCAACCCCGGCAACTCCGGCGGTGCGCTGATCACGCTCGACGGCAGGCTGGTCGGCGTTAATACCGCAATCTTAAGTCCGGCGGGCGGCAATATCGGGATTGGCTTTGCAGTTCCGAGCAATATGGCCCGCGCGGTCATGGCGCAACTCATAGAACATGGCGAGGTGCGCCGCGGACGGCTTGGCGTTGCCATCCAGGACCTCACCCCCGACCTTGCGGTGGCGCTCGGGCTTTCGGATATTCGGGGTGCGGTCGTGGCCAGCGTGGAACCGGATTCTCCGGCCGCACAGGCGGGTATCCAGGCCGGGGAAGTGGTGGTCGCGTTCAACGGCCAGCCGGTTCAGGGGGCCACGGACCTGCGCAATCGCATCGGCTTGACGCCCGCCGGCACCGATGTGACTCTGACTCTTCGCCGCGACAAGGCCCAGCGTACTATAGCGGTCAGGATCGCTCCAGGCGGCACCTCGCAGGTTGCCGCGCCCTCGGGAACCGCGCTCGACGGCGCCCGCTTCCGGGAGCCCACGGCCGAGGAGGTGAAGGCGGCGGGAGCCCGGGGTGTCATGGTCGCGGAGATCGCCGCGAACAGCCGCGCCGCTCGTACCGGCCTGCGGCCTGGGGATATGATCGTTGCGGTCAACCGCACCCCAGTGGGCTCGGTGCAGGACCTCAGCCGTGTGTTGGCGAGCGTCCAGGGCACCCTTGCCCTGGAACTGGTCCGGGACGGGGGAAGGCTTCTACTCGCGGTGCGATGACAGGCAGCGGCCGGACAAGGAGCGCGCGGTCCATGGAGATGAACAAGCAGACCCAGTTCAACATCTGGTACTGGGTCGCCGCCTTCTTCGGCCTGATGCTGTTTCAATACGTGTTCGCGACCACGCATCCGGCGCCGCAACACCTGCACCGGCTAACGATTTGGAAAACGACCTGGCCGTTTCAAGAGGGACTAGCAGCCGAAATTATTTTCGCGCCGCAGCAATTCGGTTAATCAACAATACGGGCCGTGTGTGGGCCGATCGCTCGCCCTCTTGAAAGTCGCAAGATTTTTTCTAAATCGGCTGACCGATAGGTGCCAATCCGGGCCTGTCGCGGGCGTCGCCCGCTATGACCCATGTCGCTCACTTAGGATATGGCCATGACCGAAACAGCGAACCGAAAGGATTTTGACCTCGACTATCTCCTTCATCCGGCAGGAGCGTTCCGGACCCCCATGGATGCCGTCGCCGATCCGGATATGACAGTGCAGGAGAAGCGAGCCATCCTTGCCTCCTGGGCATCAGACGCCTGCGCGGTCGAATCGGCCCCCAATCTTCGGCGTCCCCCGTCGGCTCCCGTCGTGCGTTTCGACGACATCATGGATGCGTTGAAACATTTGGACGGAGAGGCCGCCAACAAACCCCAGTACAGCAAGTTCATCAACCGCGCCCGGCGCTGGAAGGACCTGTACCGCAGCGACCGAGGCCGCCCCTCCATCTCCGCATGAGGAGCGGGCCATGAGGAAATATCTCGTTGCAGTGGCCTTGGCCGCCGTGGTGGCGATACCCGAGGCCGCGAGCCAAAGCGTTCTGCAAAAGAGCGATTGGCAGCCCAAGAACTTCGAGAGTTACCTGCCGGCGGCGCCGAGCTTGGTGCCTTGGCTCGATCTCGATGTCCGCACAAAGTTGCCCAAGCGGGATCTGCCGATCGGCTGGCAAGCGAACGCGTTGTTTCCGTTCGCCCTGCCTCATGTCTCGAACAACGCGCAGGTATCGTCGAACACGGCGAGGGATGTGCGGAGGATGTAGCCATGTCCGATCGCAAGTGCATCAAGCTCGATGAGCTGCGCCAGCCCGGCATGCGGCGCATTCTCGACGCGATGAAGCAGATCGAGGAGGAAGCGCCTGGTCTGCTCGATGAAGCGCTGACTGCTTCGATGGCCCTCGCCAAGCAGCGGGGCGACGGGCATCTGCCGCAGTGAGGCCGGCCATGTCCATAGTCATGTTCGGCTTGTTCATGTCGGCCATCCTGACGCTCGTCGCCTTCGCGCTTTCGGCCAGCGACGGCGACGGTCTCAGTAGCGCATAGATGGGCAACTCACGACCCTAAACCATGCTCCGCCTTCGTCGAAGGCGGAGCATCCCGGTCAAAGCCGACCACGGACATAGCGATGTTTACGCCGTTCGTAACTACGCTGGTGTTCGCAAATGCAATGGCCGCTGCATGCGTGCTGCCTTGACCTGCCGGTCTGCTGCAGCCGAACAAGTTGCATTAATTGGACGATAGCTCTAGCCGTTGAGCATTGCTTTATAACTAAGTCGCGGCAATGGCGCATCCGCTGGTCGAAAAGGCGAAGTCAGAGTTGGAACAAGCTCAATCGCAGCTTGATGCAGCGCTTTGCGCTTGGGATGAGAGCGTTTCCGAGTTGTGGCGGACGTCGCTAGCACTGACGCAGGCCCAAAAAAGAGTGACACACGCTCATGAACTCCTACGGGATGCTCTCGACGCAGTGAGTGAATCGAACAAGTAGTAATATTTGCGCAAATGTCGCGGCTCTGTTGTGCCACGGTCGGGCGCATCCGTGTTAATGGCGAGGCCCACACGATATCCATTGCGGCTGCCGGGAGCGGCTGTCTGATCGGGTGTGTGTGCGACATGCCGATATTCCCCGAATGTATCGGGTTCGGTTACCATTGTTGGGTAACGCACACGTGACAGCGGCAATGAACATTTGCCGCAACGGTTGCATATGCTTGCCAGTTCTTCCGAACGGCCACATAGGTGGTGTGCTCATCGCACTCTCGTGATTGTGTGTCGACTGGTCCCGTACTTTCTTGCAAGGGCCGATACGCCCAGGCGCGCAGTCCGCCTTAGCAGTCAGCCGTGCATTGCACCCAACCGACTGATCAGGTGCGAGGTCGAGGCAAGAAGGACAAGCGGCGGCGCCACGAAGGCCGTTGGTACGCAGCAGAACGGGCAAATGAACGCTTCCGATGGCGCACAGCATGGCGAACACCGAGCGAGGCCACGAAATGAATCAGCGCGCGTTCTGTCGCGATCTGCGGGGTTCAGAGCCGGTGGCATCCGGTCCCAGGACGGCACAGTAAGTTATTGGAGAATGTTGGAAGCGAGTGTCCCCAAAGTGTCCCCAGAGCAGGTTTCGGATGGGGGTGGGTGCGAAAAACCCTTGTAAAATGGCGCGCCCGAAAGGATTCGAACCTCTGACCCCCAGATTCGTAGTCTGGTGCTCTATCCAGCTGAGCTACGGGCGCTGACCGGCCGCGCGAGGCCAAGGCCGACGCGGGAGGCGCATAGCTATCCCTTCAGGTTGCCGATGGCAAGTGGTCTGACGCATCAACCCCCGTCCGCAGGATCATCATTCCGCACGACGCCGACCTCTGCCGCAACCGGATCGAGCGCTGCTTCAGCCATCCCAAGCACTTCCGCCGTTTCGCGACCCGCTATGACAGACGCACCGTTCCCCTCCCGGGATTGCTCCATCTCGCAGCCGCAATGATCTGGCTACGCGGAATGTCGGGCGGGCCTAAGCTGAACGCCGCAGGGCAATGTCCACGGGGCGATCCGGGATGACGATATGGAAGGTCGCCCCCAGGGTGCCGTCCACAAGGCGGATGCTGCCGCCATGGGCGCGCACGAGTTCCGCGGCGATGGCAAGGCCGAGGCCCGCTCCGCCCCGGGTCGAGCCGTGAAACGCCTCGAACAGCCGCTCGCGAAAGCGCGGCGGCAGGCCCGGCCCGGTATCGGACACCTCGATGACGCTCACCGCCCCCTCCCGCCGCCCGGTCAGCCGGATCTGGTTGCGGCCGGGATCGCTGGAGGCGTTCACATTCAGCGCCTGCATCGCGTTGCGGGACAGATTGAGCAGAATCCGGAACATCTGGTCGTGATCGGCATCGACCCTGAGGCCGCGCTCCACGGCGCAAATCCAGCGGATCGGGCCGTCCGGCTCAAGACCCAGCGTTTCGCGGACCTCGTCGATCAGCGGCTCCAGCAGCACCATCCGGCGATCCGGCGGCGGCTCCTGGGCCCGACCATATGAGAGCGTGGACTCGCAGAAGGCGATGGCCCGCTCCAGCGCCCGCACGAGTTTCGGCGAGAAGCGCTGGACCGCCGGGTCCGGCAGGCTGGAAAGCCGGTCGGAGAAAAGCTGGGCGGAGGTCAGCAGGTTGCGCAGGTCGTGATTGATCTTGGCGACCGCGAGCCCCAGCGCCGCCAGCCGGCTTTTCTGTTGCAGCATCGAGGCAATGTCCTGCTGCATGGCGGCCAGTTCGCGTGTGGCGGTCCCCAGTTCGTCGGCGCGATCCGTGACGGCGACGATGCGGGCAGGATTCTCCGGGTCCCGGCGGAAGGCGACGATGTCGCCGGTCAGGCGTCGCAGGGGCCGGACGAAGACGTAATGCAGGGCGATATAGACCAGCCCGGCGCTGATGATGGAGATCAGCAGCGAGACCAGCAGCACGTTGCCCGAAAAGCGGATCATCGCCGCCCGCAGCGGCGCTTCCTCCAGCACGATCTCGATGAAATCGCCGCCCATCGGCGGCGGCCCCACGACGCGGATGAGATTGTCGCCCGGCGAGCGGGCCAGCGTCTCCAGCGCGTCATACACCGCGCCCGCCCAGGCGACGTTGCGCATGTCCACGTCATGGCTCAGTTCGGTCGGCGGATCGCCAAGGGCCAGCAGGCGGCGCTGGTTGCCCATCTTCATCGCGACCGCGCGCGCGCCGATGCTGTCGAGCAACTGCGCCGTCAGGCTGTCCGGCACCATGCCGCTGGGGGCGGCCTCCAGCACGAGCGCGGCGGTGTTGGCGGCCGCCAGCCGGTCGTTCAGCCAGTTGAGCCGGAAGTTGGCGATGGCCGGGACATAGATGAGGATTTCCGCGATCAGCACGAAGATGACCGTCAGCACCAGCAGCTTGCCCGACAGGCCGAGGCCGAGGGACGGCAGCCGCCAGCGCCGGTCGTCGGCGCTGCGGGAGAAGGCTTCATGATCCGCCGCCGGAGCGGCATCGTCGCTCATGGAAATCGTCCGATCGGATGCCGTCCCCAAGCCGTGCCCTGCCAGCCTCACGCCGGCCGTGAATCATGCTCGCGCATGTCGGGCCGGTTCAGCGCCCGATGATGCGCCGCAGCGCAGAGCGCGTCAAATCGCTCCGGGCCTGCCCGGCAAGCGCCGCCGGCCCCGCTTCGCCAAAGGTCGGATAAGGCAAAACCAGCTCGGCCATCGTGGCGACTCCGAGCCGCTGCTCCACAGCAAGAGTCCAGGTCGCGATCAGTTCCGCCGCCGGACCGCCAATGATGGTCGCGCCCAGAATGACGCCACGGGCGTCCGCGACGATCTTGACGAAGCCCGTTTCCGCGCCGTCGGCGCGCGCCCGATCGTTCTCGTGGAACGGCCAGCGCAGCACGCGGATGGCGCGCCGCCCGGCCCGGGCCTGTGTTTCGGTGAGCCCGACCTGGGCGATCTGCGGATCGGTGAACGCGACGTGGGGGATGGCAGGCTGGCGGGCACGAAAGGGCCTGCCGCCCAGCGCGTGCCGGACGACAAGCGCGGCCTGGTGGCGCGCCGCATGCACGGAGCACTCGCCGCCCGCCACGTCACCCATGGCATAGACCCGCTTGTTGGAGGTGCGCATCCGGCTGTCGACCAGAATGCCCCGGACATCGGCCTTGACGCCGGCGGCGGCGAGATTCAGCGCCGCCACGTTGGGGTTGCGGCCGGCCATCACCAGCAGGTGGCTGGCCTCGACGACCTCGCCGTCCGGTCCGGCCACCTGGGGGCGTCCGCGGCTGCGGCGGATTTCCGTCACGCCCCCGGTGCGGATATCGATACCTTCCGCGCGCAGGCGCGCGAGCAGGATCGCCGCGGCGTCGGGGTCGACATCCTCCAGCAGACCGCCGAGCGCCATCACCGTCACCTCTGCGCCGAGACGGCGATAAGTCTGGCCAAGCTCCAGTGCATCCACGCCGGCCCCGAGAATCACCAGATGGCGCGGGCAGACCCGCAGGTCGAACACCGTCTCCGGGGTCAGATATCCCGCCTCCTCCAGCCCCGGTATCTCGGGTATCGACGGCGCCGAGCCTGTCGCGATGGCGAAATGCTTCGCCCGGATTTCGATATCGCCGACCGTGACGGTCCGATGGTCCCGGAAGCCGGCCTCGCCCGTGATCATCTCGATTCCCAGCGCCCGGCAGCGATCCGGGCTGTCGTTCACGGCCAGAGCGGCGGCCTGCTCCTGAATGCGGTCCTGCACCGCCATGAAATCGATCTTGGGCCGTCCGGCCCGGACGCCGAAGGCCGCCGCACCGTTCACCGCAGCCACACGCGCCGCGGCCGCCATGAGAACATTCGCAGCAAGGCCGCCGGCATGGCGGTTTGCCGCGCCGGGCTCCCCGCGCTCCACCACGACGACGGCCGCTCCGGCTTCCGCCGCCAGCGACGCCGCCCGCAAGCCCGCCGCGCCACCGCCAAGGATGCACAGATCCGGTGTCATGATACCCATATCGCGATGCCCGCCGATTTCCGAGAGAGTTTTGTCATACCGCACATCCCGCAGTTGAAAAAATGCCTCTCCGGCGGCATCATCATAAAGCGTCACCCGGAAATCCGGCTGAGCCCCGCCCGAACCTCGCATTGACGAAGACGCCCCTGCTCCCGTATAAGCCCGCACAATCGCGCAGATGGCCGCTGGACGGCCTGCGCCCGGCATCCTGATCATTCAACGATTTGGCTGGTGGGCGGCGCTCATGATTTCCATCGACGGCTGCCCTTCCGGTGGCGGCGTCGCAGGCTTCGGAGACGGTACCGTGAAGCGGACGTATCAACCCAGCAAACTGGTGCGCAAGCGCCGCCATGGTTATCGCGCCCGCATGGCCACCGTGAGCGGCCGCAAGGTGATCGCGGCGCGCCGCGCGCGCGGCCGCAAGCGGCTGAGCGCCTGAACACGCGCTTTTCAGGACCAGACCACCGCCGCGGGACGGCTTGACGCCATGGAGCGGCTCAGGAAACGCGCGGATTTCCTTGCCGCCGCCAAGGGAGCGAAAGCGCCGATGGCCGGTTTCGTGCTCCAGGCAAGACCCCGCGACGATCGCACGCAGGATGGGCGCGCACAGGACGGTCGCACACTGAGCGACGTGGCCGTGCGCATGGGCTTCACCGTTTCGCGCAAGGTCGGCAACGCGGTCCAGCGCAACCGCGTCCGCCGCCGCCTCAGGGAAATCGTGCGCCTCTCGGCCGCCGCGCATGTGCGGCCCGGCCATGATTATGTGCTGGTAGGCCGGTCCGCCGCACTTTCCCTTCCTTTCGAACGCCTGTTGGCGGATCTCGGCGGCGCGTTCCGCAGGGTCCATGCCCGGCGCGGGGCCATGCGCCCCCATTCCACCCAACCCGGAGACACCGACGTCGCGCCCGCAGGGACACGTGACGCCGGCAGCGAAACGAGCGGGCAATGACCGACCAGAAAAACATGCTTCTCGCCATCGTGCTGTCGGCCATCGTGCTGATCGGCTGGCAATATTTCTACGGCTTGCCGCAGATGGAGAAGCAGCGGCAGATCGCCGAGCAGCAGCAGGCGCAGCAGGTCCAGCAACCCGCGCCGGGTGCCCAACAGAGCGCCCCCGCGGTCTCCGCCCCGGCGACCTCGCCCGGCTCCGCACCGCAACCTCAGGGCGCACCCCAGGTCGCACCATTGGCCGGCAGCGCGCCGCCCGCGCCCGGCACCCGGCCCGCCGCCATTCCCGGCCAGACCACCCGCGAAGCCGCGCTCGCTGCCGCGCCGCGCATTCCGGTGGAGACGCCGCGCATCGCCGGCTCCATCGCTCTCAAGGGCGGACGGATCGACGATCTGTCGCTGACGCAATATCGCGAGACCGTGGACCCGAAGTCCCCGGCCATCGTGCTGCTCGCCCCTTCGGGAAGCCCGGACCCCTTCTACGCCGAATTCGGCTGGGTGGCCGGCCCGGGCGCCAATGTCGCCCTTCCCGGCCCGGACACCGTCTGGCGGCAGGAAGGCTCCGGCAGTCTCGGCATCGACCGCCCCGTCACGCTGGTGCATGACAACGGCGCGGGCCTCGAATTCCGCCGCACCATCACGGTGGACAACAACTTCCTCTTCACCATCCGTGACGAAGTCGCGAACAGGAGCGAGGCGGCAGTCACGCTGTTTCCCTATGCGCTGATCTCGCGCCACGGCACGCCGAAGACCCTCGGCTACTACATTCTGCACGAGGGTCTTGTCGGCGTGATGGGCGACCAGGGCCTTCAGGAGGTGACCTACAAATCGATCGAGGAGAAGAAGACCGTCTCCTTCGACGTCACCAACGCCTGGTTCGGCATCACCGATAAATACTGGGCGGCGACGCTGCTGCCGGATACCGACGCGCATGTCCGCGCGCGCTTTTCCGCCGGCCAGAACGGCGTGACCCCGACCTATCAGGCAGACTATCTGCTCGACGCCCAGACCATCGCGCCCGGCGCCACCGGCACCGCGAATGCGCGCCTGTTCGCCGGCGCCAAGGAGGTCGGTGTCGTCGATGGCTACGACTCCGCGCTCCAGCTCAACCGTTTCGAACTCATCATCGACTGGGGCTGGTTCTATTTCGTGACCAAGCCGATGTTCAAGGTGCTGGACTATTTCTTCCGGCTCATCGGCAATTTCGGCGTGGCGATCCTGATCGTCACGGTCATCATCAAGATTTTCTTCTTCCCGCTCGCGAACAAGTCCTACGCCTCGATGGCGAAGATGAAGACCGTGCAGCCGGAGATGATGGCCATCCGCGAGCGTTACAAGGACGATCGCGTGAAGCAGCAGCAGTCCATGATGGAGCTGTACAAGAAGGAGAAGATCAATCCGGTCGCCGGCTGCCTGCCGATCGTGATTCAGATTCCAGTCTTCTTCGCGCTCTACAAGGTGCTGTTCATCACCATCGAGATGCGGCATGCGCCGTTCTTCGGCTGGATCCGCGATCTTGCAGCGCCGGACCCGACCACGATCTTCAATCTGTTCGGCCTGATCCCCTGGGACCCTTCCGTGGTGCCGGCGCTCGGCCCGTTCCTGATGCTCGGCGTCTGGCCGCTCATCATGGGCGTCACGATGTGGGTGCAGATGAAGCTCAACCCGGCCCCGCCGGACCCGACCCAGGCGATGATCTTCAACTGGATGCCCGTCGTCTTCACCTTCATGCTGGCGAGCTTCCCGGCCGGCCTCGTGATCTACTGGGCCTGGAACAATACCCTGTCGGTGCTCCAGCAGGCGTTCATCATGAACAAGCACGGCGCCAAGATCGAGCTGTGGGACAATCTCAAGTCCACATTCGCGAAGAAGAAGCCGCAGGACTGAACCGGGCCGGATGCTCCCGGACCCGGGTGCCGGCGCCATGGCGTCGCGCCCGGACCGGTGACGCCGGACCCACGGGGACGCTTCGGAGACACTTCATGGTCGAGACCGGCTTTACCGCCCGCGAAATGGAAACCGGGCGGCTGATGTTCGCCCGGGAGTGGCGCTTCCAGACCGCGGCCAGCACCGTCGCTTCGCTGCCGAAGCCGCAGGGCGTCGAAATCTGCTTCGCCGGCCGCTCCAATGTCGGCAAGTCGAGCCTCATCAACGCGCTGACCGGCCGCAAGGCGCTGGCCCGCGCCTCCAATACGCCCGGCCGCACCCAGGAACTGATCTTCTTCACCGGCGACGGCCCGCTCCAGATCGTGGACATGCCGGGCTATGGTTTCGCCGCCGCCTCCAAGACCAAGATCGCCGCCTGGACCGGGCTGATCCACGCCTATCTCCAGGGGCGCGCCAATCTGGCGCGGGTCTATGTGCTGGTGGATTCCCGCCATGGCCTGAAGCCGATCGATCACGAACTGTTCGAGCGGCTGGACAAGACCGCCGTGAGCTATCAGGTGGTGCTCACCAAGGCGGACGAGACCAAGGCATCGGCGCTCGCCGATGTCATCGCCGCCACCGCGGAAGGGCTCGCCAAGCGGCCGGCGGCTCATCCCCAGGTGCTGGCGACCTCGTCGGAAAAGGGCACCGGCATTCCGGAATTGCGCGCGGCCATCGCGCGGCTCCTGGCAGAGCGCGGCGTCTGACGATTGTCGTCAGCGGGCGATATCGGCTAAGGCATGGTCCGCGAAAGCGGGGCCGGCCCCGCCACGGACGCCCATGCAGGGACCGCTCATGACCGACGCCACGAATTCCGCCCGTCCCGACATCGACCCGCGCGAACAGGCCCGCATCCTCTCTGAAGCGCTGCCGCATATGCAGCGCTACGACGAAGAGATCGTCGTGGTGAAATACGGCGGCCACGCCATGGGCGCGGAGGAGACCGCGCGCAGCTTCGCGCGCGACATCGTGCTGCTGGAGCAGACCGCCATCAATCCGGTCGTGGTCCATGGCGGCGGGCCGCAGATCGGCGAGATGCTCAAGCGGCTCAACATCAAGTCCGAATTCTCCGCCGGCCTGCGCGTGACCGACGCCGCGACGATGGAGATCGTCGAGATGGTGCTGTCCGGCTCCATCAACAAATCCATCGTCGGCTATATCAACGCGGCCGGCGGCCGCGCCGTCGGCCTGTCGGGCAAGGACGGCAAGATGGTCACGGCGCGCAAGCTCAGCCGCAACACCGTGGACCCGGATTCCAACATCGAGAAGATCGTCGATCTCGGTTTCGTCGGCGAGCCGGACAGCGTGGACGTCACCGTGCTCACCCAGATCCTCGGCCGCGAGTTGATCCCGGTGCTCGCGCCGGTCGCCGCCGCGCCGGACGGCGGCACCTACAACATCAACGCCGACACCTTCGCCGGCGCCATCGCCGGCGCGCTCAAGGCCAAGCGCCTGCTGCTGCTGACTGACGTGCCCGGCGTGCTCGACAAGTCGAAGACACTGATCCCGGAATTGTCGGTCAACGACGCCCGCCGGCTGATCGCGGACGGCACCATTTCCGGCGGCATGATCCCCAAGGTCGAGACCTGCATCTATGCGCTGGAACAGGGCGTGGAGGGCGTCGTCATCCAGGACGGCAAGGTGCCCCATGCGGTGCTGCTCGAACTGCTGACCGACCACGGCGCCGGCACCCTGATCCATCGCTGACCCTGCGGCCGGAACGTCAAGCCACCGCCGCTGCATGAGCTGATTCGCGGCCTTGCGGATCTGGCGCGATTCAGCGCACCATGCCGGCACATCTCGTGGGGGCGGGGGGTCATGACGAGAATTCTTCTTCAGGGCGTTCTTTTCGCGGCCGCGCTGGCGCTCGCCGGCTGCGGCGACTTCTCGTTCGGCCAGAGCAAGCCGGAACCGGGTCCGCAAGGGCCGGCCGGCGTCGCCGGTCCCGCAGGGCCTGCCGGCCCGCAGGGCGAAAAGGGCGACAGAGGTGAGAAGGGCGACAGGGGAGAACGCGGTGAGCCCGGCCCGCAGGGCATTGCGGGCCCGCCCGGACCACAAGGACCCGCCGGCCCTCCAGGATCTCCCGCAGCGACCGCTGCAACCGCAGCGCCCGTCGCTGCTGCCGCAACGCAAGGCGCAGCCGGTCCTGCGGGACCCCAGGGACCCGCCGGAGCGCAGGGCCCGGCAGGGCCTGCGGGGCCGCAAGGGCCCGCTGGCCCGCAGGGCATCGCCGGACCTCCGGGGCCACAGGGGCCGGCCGGCACAGCCGCACCCGCTGGCGCATCCGCCGCGCTTCCTGTCCGTTTCGCGGAAGTGACCTGCGGCGCGGACTGCGAACTGGCCTGCAACACGGATGAGCGCATCCTCAATGTCATGGCCCTGGGCGATGCCAGCGGCATGAGCCTCAGCCTGAGCGACATCCGGACCGGCACCTATCACGGCCCGGACAAGGGGCTGATGAAGGTCGTGCTCGTCTGCCTGAAGGACGCCGCCGCGCGCTGATCCTCGAGCCGCCAGCGGCGATGCCGCCGCCCTGATGCAACCGCCCTGATGCGGCTTGCCTGATCCGCCGGTTTCCCCCAAGGATTCCGGTGGAATGTCAGCGATTCCCGCCCTTCGCCACTGGACCTTGCCCGCCGCCGCGCTGGCCGCGGCGTGTTCCGCCATGCCTGCCGCCGCCGAACTCAGCCTCTGCAACAACATGAGCTATGTCGTCGAGGCCGCGCTGGCGCTCGACAGCCGCGGCATGGCCTCCAGCCAGGGCTGGTATCGCGTCGAACCGGGCCAGTGCCGCGCCGGCCTGCCCGGCTCGGCACAGACCGCGCGGATCTATGTCCATGCCCGCGCGCTGCCGGTCTATGGCGGCCAGCCGAGCCTCCAGGACGGCCATGCCGATTTCTGCGTCATCGATGCGCCACCGGACGGAAATTTCTCCATCCGCGACGCCCGCAACTGCCGCGCCGGCCAACAGAGCGTGCGCTTCAGCGAAGTGATCCCGCTGGATGCCGACGGCACCGCCACCGTCACGCTGGCGGAGGACGGCCAGTATGACGAGGAGCAGGCCCGCCTCGCCGGCATCCAGCGCCTGCTCGGCATCGCCGGCTATGACACCAGCCCGATCGACGGCGTCGCCGGCCCGAAAACCGATGCCGCTATCGCCGCCTTCATCAAGGATCAGGGCCTGCCGGCGGACGCCGCCGGCGGCCCGCGTTTCTTCGATCAGATGATCGCTGCTACTCTCCAGCCCGAGGGCCGGGGCTTTTCCTGGTGCAACGACACGCCTTTCCCGGTGCTCGCGGCCATCGGCCTCGACGACAAGGGCACTGTCGTCTCGCGGGGCTGGTACCGGATCGAGGCCGGCGGCTGCCTGCGGCCGGACGTCGCCGGCACGCCGCGCCGTGTCTTCAGCTATGCCGAGGCAGTGGATGGCGACGGCCGCGTGGTCCACAAGAACGGCCGGCCGCTGGCCTGGGGCGGCAACCAGATGCTGTGCACCCGCGACGTGAAATTCGAACTGAGCGACCACAAGGCATGCGAGGCCAACGGCCTCACCGCATCCCCCTTCGCCGCCATCGACCTCGCCGGCCGGCCCAGCATCGTCCTGCGCTTCAAGGAGCCGTGATGAACCGTCCGCCGCCGCGTGTTTTCGACCATGTCGACACCTGGGTGTTCGACCTCGACAACACGCTCTATTCCTCTCACGTCAATCTCTGGGAGCAGATGGACGCGCGCATCCGCGACTATGTCTCGCGTATGCTCTCGCTGTCCCACGAGGACGCCTTCCGCCTCCAGAAGGACTATTACAAGCGCTACGGCACCACGATGCGCGGGCTGATGCTGGAACATGGCCTCGACCCCGACGACTTCCTCGGCTTCGTGCATGAGATCGACCATTCTCCACTGGAGCCGAATCCCGCGCTGGGCGAGGCCATCGAGCGGCTGCCCGGCCGCAAGCTGATCCTGACCAATGGCACCCGCCATCATGCCGAAGCGGTGCTGGCGCGGCTCGGCTTCAATCCCTTCGAGGCGATCTTCGACATCGTCTCCGCGGAGTTCGAGCCCAAGCCCTCGCCTGCGACCTATGACCTGTTCCTCTCCATGCATGGCGTCGAGGCCGGCCGCGCCGCGATGTTCGAGGATCTTTCACGCAATCTCGCGCCACCCCACAGCCTCGGCATGACCACCGTGCTCGTGGTGCCGGAGGGCACCCGCGAGGTGTTCCGCGAGGACTGGGAGCTGGAAGGCCGCGACGCGCCCCATGTCGACCACGTGACCGACGATCTGGCCGGTTTCCTCACGACAATCGCGCAGCGCCGCTCATGACCGCCGCATCCGCTCCCGCTGATGTCATCGCCGCACTGGACCGCGCCGCCACGCGAATCGAAACGACCCATGACGGCGTCCGCATGGTCTGGCGCAGATGGGGAAAAGAGCCGGCTGCCGGACCCGTGCTGGTGCTGTTTCACGGCGGCAGCGGAAGCTGGCTGCACTGGCTCCGCAACATCGCGGCTCTCGCGACGGACCACACCGTCGTCGTGCCGGACCTGCCGGGCTACGGCGAATCCGGCACGCCACCCGAGCCGGTCACGCCGGACAGCATGGCGGCGATCCTCAAACCCCATCTCGATCAGGCCATCGGCGCGGAGACGCCGCTGCGGCTCGCCGGCTTCTCGCTGGGTGCCCATCTCGCCAGCCATCTCGCACCGCTGCTGGGCGAGCGCCTGAAGCATATCGTGCTGGTGGGGGTCCCGGGCCTCAACGATGTGCCGCAGCCGCCGCCCATCGCGCCGCTGCGCTCCTGGCGCAAGCTGCCGACCGAGGCCGAGAAGCAGGAGGCGCACCGCTTCAACCTCGGCGCCCTGATGCTGCACGACCCGGCCGCCATCGACGATCTGGCGCTGCTGGTCCAGACCCGCAATTCGCTTCAGTTCCGGATCAGGACCATGGACATCCGGGCGCTGAGCCGGATTCCGGAACGGCTGAGCCAGTCGTCCGCGCGGCTCTCCACGATCTGGGGCGCATGCGACGTCATCGCCGCGCCCTATCTCGAAGAACGCCGCGCGCTGTTCGAGCGGGTGCGGCCGGGCACGGATTTCGACGTCATCCCCGGCGCGGGCCACTGGGTCCAGTTCGAGGCGGCGGAGCCCTTCAACCGCGTCCTGAAGCAACGCCTTGCCGAGGGCGGCTGAACGGCAGGCCGCCTTGGCTTGACTCCCCGGCTCCTTCCCCCGACAACCCGGCCGCATCGAATTTTCGCGCGGCTTCAACAGCTCGCGCCGCAGGGGGACTGTCCGCATGAGCGCTTCGACCGCCGATCTGGAAAAGACCATCGACGCCGCCTTCGAGCAGCGCGCCGAGATCGGCGCGGCAACGCAGGGGCCGGTCCGCGACGCCGTCGAGGCCGCGCTCGGCCTGCTCGACAGCGGCAAGGCCCGCGTCGCGGTCCGTCAAGCCGATGGGCAATGGCAGGTCAACCAGTGGCTCAAGAAGGCGGTGCTGCTGTCCTTCCGCCTCAACGACATGACGCAGATCGCCGGCGGCCCCGGCGGCGCGGCATGGTGGGACAAGGTCGATTCCAAATTCGCCGGCTGGGGCGATGGCGAGTTCAAACAGGCCGGCTTCCGCGCCGTGCCCGGCAGCTTCGTGCGCCGCGCGGCTTACATCGCGCCGAACGTCGTGCTGATGCCGTCCTTCGTCAATCTCGGCGCCTATGTCGATGAAGGCACCATGATCGACACCTGGTCGACGGTCGGCTCCTGCGCCCAGATCGGGAAGAACTGCCACATCTCCGGCGGCGTCGGCATCGGCGGCGTGCTGGAGCCGTTGCAGGCCGGCCCGGTCATCATCGAGGATAACTGCTTCATCGGCGCGCGGTCGGAAGTCGCCGAAGGCGTCATCGTCCGCGAGGGCGCGGTGCTCTCCATGGGCGTGTTCCTCGGTGCCTCCACCAAGATCGTGGACCGCGACAGCGGCGAGGTTTTCGTTGGCGAGGTGCCGGCCTATTCCGTGGTCGTGCCCGGCAGCCTGCCCGGCAAACCGCTGAAGAATGGCCAGCCGGGGCCTTCCCTTGCCTGCGCCGTCATCGTCAAGCGCGTGGACGAGAAAACCCGGTCCAAGACCAGCATCAATGAATTGCTGCGGGACTGACATGCCGGCCCGTGGTAACGGGACGACATGAGCGCGCCCCATGACCCCGTCGAACTGACTCGCGATCTGCTGCGCTGCCCCTCCGTGACGCCGGCGGATGCCGGCGCGCTCGGCGTGCTGGAGCGCGTGCTCGGCGCGGCCGGCTTCACCGTGGAGCGCGTCACTTTCAGCGAGCCCGGCGCGGCCGATATCGACAATCTCTATGCCCGCATCGGCAATGCAGGGCCGAACCTTGCCTTTGCCGGCCATACCGACGTGGTGCCGCCCGGCGACGATGCCGCATGGCGGCATGGCCCCTTCGCCGGCGAGACCGTGGATGGCGTGCTGTTCGGCCGCGGTGCCGTGGACATGAAGGGCGGCATCGCCTGTTTCGTCGCGGCGGCGCTGGATCATCTCGCGGCGAATGGCGGCAAGCCGAAAGGTTCGATCTCGTTCCTCATCACCGGGGACGAGGAGGGCGTCGCCGTCAACGGCACCGTGAAGCTGATGCAATGGGCCGCCGCCAGGGGCGAGACGTTCGACCATTGCATCGTCGGCGAGCCGAGCAGCGTCGCGACGCTTGGCGACTGCATCAAGGTCGGCCGGCGCGGCTCGCAGAGCGGCATGCTGGTCGTCACCGGCAAGCAGGGCCATGTCGCCTATCCGGAGCGCGCCGACAATCCCATCCGCGGCATCGCGACCATCATCGCCGGCATCAATGCCGAGCCGGTGGACCACGGCAGCGCGCAATTCGGCCCGTCGAATCTGGAGTTCACCTCGGTCGATGTCGGCAACCCGACGGCGAATGTGATCCCAGCGGAGGCAAGGGCGCGGTTCAACATCCGCTTCAATGACAACCACGATCAGGCATCGCTGCGCGCGTTGATCGAGCAGCGTGTCGCGAAGCTGGCGGGTGACAAGATCAGATGGCGGATCGACTGGGAGCCGTCCAACGCGGATTCGTTTGTCACGGAGCCGGGCACCTTCGTGCAAACCGTTGTGAATGCTATCGAAACCGTGACCGGCATCACACCGGACCTGTCCACGACCGGCGGGACCTCCGATGCGCGCTTCATCAAGAACTATTGTCCGGTGCTCGAATTCGGCCTTGTCGGGCAGACGATGCACCAGATCGACGAATGCGTGCCCTTGAAAGACCTTGAAAAGCTAACGGAAATCTATCGCCGCGTGCTTCAACGCTATTTCGCGTGACGTTCAAGGGCTTCCGCTGGATTCCTCTTGGACATCCAGCGGATAATCCACCTGCGTGAGATAAAGCCCGTCCGCCGGCGCGACGGTGCCGCAGCGGGCGCGGTCCCGCGCCGCCAGCGCGGCCGCGAGATCGTCGGCGCTCCAGCGCCCCTCCCCGACATAAACCAGCGACCCGACCATGGAGCGCACCTGCCGGTGCAGGAACGACCGCGCCGAGGTGCGGACTTCGATGGCGTCCCCGTTCCGGACCACGTCGAGCTGTTCGAGCGTGCGCAGCGGCGAATCCGCCTGGCATTCCGCATCCCGGAAGGTCGTGAAATCATGCTTGCCGATGAGGCGCTGGGCAGCCTCGTGCATCGCCGCCTCGTCCAGCCGCCGGGCAACGCGCCAGACCCGGCTTTTCGCCAAAGCCAGATCCGCACGGCGGTTGACGATGCGATAAACGTAATGCCGCCGCAGTGCCGAGAACCGCGCGTCAAAGCCGTCCGCCGCCTTTTCGGCGGCCAGCACGGCGATGGGATGCGGCCGCAGCAGAGCGTTGAGCGCGTCGCGCACGGTGTCCGCCCGCCAGTCCCGTTCGAGATCGACATGGGCGACCTGCCCGGTGGCATGGACGCCGGCATCGGTGCGGCCCGCGCCCTGCACCACCACACGGAGGCCGGCGAAAGCCTCCACCGCCGCCATCAGGCAGCCCTGCACGGTCGGCACATGGTCCTGCGGCTGAACCTGCCAGCCCCGGAACGGCCCGCCGTCATATTCGATCAGAAGTTTGTAGCGCGGCATCCGCCCGGTCCGATGAGAACTCGCCGCCAGATCATAATGGAATTGCGCCCGGTCATCCGAGCCGCATGCCCGGCCGCAGCGGCGTGCCGCGCAGGAATTCCTCCGCGCCCATGGGGCGGCCGCCGGCGCGCTGAAGTTCCACGAGGCGCACGGCGCCTTCGCCGCATGCCACCGTCAGCCGGTCGTCCAGCACCGCGCCGGAAATGCCGGAGCCTTCCCCGCGGGTCGAGCGCAGCACCTTCACCCGCACCGCCTTGCCGCCCGTTGGACCGTCCTGCCACTCGAACCACGCGCCGGGAAACGGCGACAGCCCGCGCGCATGATCGTGGACCGCGCGCCATGGCCGGGTCCAGTCGATCCGCGCCTCGGCCTTGTCGATCTTGGCGGCGTAAGTCACGCCTTCGTCCGGCTGCGGGACCAGCGCCAGCGCGCCGTCGCGGGCCAAATCCGCCATGGCGCGGGCCATCAGCTCCGCCCCGAGCGGGCTCAGCGCGTCGTGCAGTTCGCCCGCCGTCATGTCCGGCGCGATCGGCAGGCGCGCCGTCATCGCCACCGGGCCGGTGTCGAGCCCTTCCTCCATGCGCATCACCATCACGCCGCTCTCGGCGTCGCCGGCCATGATCGCACGGTTGATGGGCGCGGCCCCGCGCCAGCGCGGCAGCAGCGAGGCATGGAGATTGAAACAGCCGCGCGGCACGGCATCGAGAATGGGTTTCGGCAGGATCAGCCCATAGGCCACGACCACGGCGGCGTCGGCTCCATGGGCCTTGAAGGCGGCCAGCGCTTCCTCGCCACGCAGGCTGCGGGGCGTATGCACCGGCAGGCCGAGCCGTTCCGCCTCACGGGCCACCGGCGTCGGCTGAAGCGCCATGCCACGCCCGGACGCCTTCGCCTCGCGGGTATAGACCGCAACGATCTCATGGCCATCGGCGGCGAGCCGGGCCAGCACCGGCACCGAGAAATCCGGCGTGCCCATGAAGACCAGCCGCATCGGCCTCACTCCGCCGCGCGCTTGGCGGCCTTGGCGAATTTCTTGGCGACGCGGTCGCGCTTGAGCTTGGAGAGATAATCGACGAACAGCACGCCGTTGAGGTGGTCGATTTCATGCTGGAGGCAGGTCGCGAGCAGGCCGGCCGCCTCGATCTCGTGGGCGCGGCCGTCGAGGTCGAGATAGGTCGCGCGCACCGACGCCGGCCGCTCGACCTCCTCGTAATAATCCGGGATCGAGAGGCAGCCTTCCTCGTAGCTCGCCTTTTCCTCCGAGGACCAGACGATCTCCGGGTTGATGAAGACGCGCGGCTCCGGCGGGTCGTCCTTCTTGGCGAGGTCCATGGTCACGACGCGCAGCGGCACGGCCACCTGAATGGCGGCAAGGCCGATGCCCGGCGCGTCATACATGGTCTCAAACATGTCCTCGACCAGCGTTTTCACGCCGGCGTCGATCTCCTTCACAGGCTCGCAGACCTGCCGGAGACGTTTATCGGGAAGGATGATGATTTCGCGCAGCGCCATGGTGCCTCTTGCCTTGCCCGGCATGTAAGCGGTGGCGGGGGCAGGGTCAATCAGGACTGACTGACCTTTGTGACACGGCCGCCGACCGCCGCCGTCCATGCCGGCGGATCGTTGCGGCTTGTGCCGGACCCGCGAGTCACGGATAGCTTGCGCCCATGACCCCGACCGCCGCCCCCGACACGGCCACCGCCCGACCCGGCCTCGCGCAGGCGCTGGCGGTCTATCTGCGGCCGCAGGTGCTCATCGTCATGGTGCTGGGCTTCGCCTCCGGCCTGCCGCTCGCCTTGTCCGGTTCCACCCTGCTGGTCTGGCTGCGGGAATCCGGCGTCGATCTCGGCACCATCGGCCTGCTGACGCTCGTGAGCACGCCCTACACGCTGAAATTCCTCTGGGCGCCGCTGGTGGACACCTTCGGCGTGCCGTTCCTGACCCGCCGTCTGGGGCGCCGGCGCGGCTGGCTGGTGTTCTCGCAATTGCTGCTGATCGCGGCCATCGCCCTGCTGGCCTTCAGCGATCCGCTGACCTCGCTCGGCGTTGTCGTCGTCGCTGCCGTGCTGGTCGCAGCCGCCTCGGCCACCCAGGATATCGTCATCGACGCATTCCGGGTCGACAGTCTGGCGGAACACGAGCAGGCCGCCGGCATGGCCTCCTTCGTCGCGGCCTATCGTGTCGGCATGCTGGTCGCGACCGCGGGCGCACTCTATGTCGTCAGCGGCGTCGAACTCGCGGGCTTCGGACGCGGCACCGCCTGGACCATCGGCTATCTCGCCATGGCGGGACTGGTGCTGGTCGGCATGATCGCGGCCCTGTCCGCGACCGAGCCGGAGCGCTCCCGCATCGCGGAAGCAGCCGAAGCCGCGCAGGGCGAGACGAGCCCGCTCCAGCGCGTGCTGCGCGGGGCCTATTCGGCTTTCTCGGATTTCCTCAGCCGCGACTTCGCGCTGGCGGTGCTGGCCTTCGTCATCCTGTTCAAGCTGTGCGACGCCTTTGCCGGCACCATGACCGCGCCTTTCGTCATCGACCTCGGCTTCTCGCGCACGGACTATGCCAACATCGTCAAGGGTGTCGGCCTTGCCGCGACGCTGATCGGCGGCTTCGCCGGCGGCGCGCTGGCAAGCCGCTATTCGCTGGTCACGAGCCTGTGGGTCGGGGCGGCGTTGCAGACCGCATCCAACCTCGCCTTCTACTGGCTGGCGATCAGCGGCCAGAACTACACGGCGCTGACGCTGGCCATCATCGCGGAGAATTTCACCAGCGCCATCGGCACGGTGATCTTCGTCGCCTATCTGTCCTCGCTCTGCAAGAATCCGCTGCATACGGCGACGCAATTCGCGCTGCTCACGGCGCTGGCCGCCGTCGGCCGGACGTATCTTTCCGCCGGCGCGGGCTATCTCGCCGAGTTCGCCGGCTATCCGATGTTCTTCATCCTGAGCACCGTCACGGCGCTCCCAAGCCTGGTGCTGCTGGCCTGGCTGCAACGCGGGGGGCATTTCCGCACCGACGCGCAAGCAGCATCACCCCCGCGCCCCTAGGGCGCGTCGCGGCTCAAACCGCGATGCCCCGGTGCCGGAGCAGGATGGCTTCGATATCCGCCGGGTAGAACGGCTTGCCCAGAAAGGCGGCCACGCCGGCCCGGCGAACCCGCTCCCGCAGGTCCGCATGCGGCGAGGCGGTCATCGCCACCACATTGTCGAGCGTCTTCGCCAGCTTGATGCGCGCCAGCAATTCGCCGCCGCTCAGGCCGGGCATGTTGTAGTCCACCAGCACATAATCGAAATCCGTGGTCTGAATGCGCCGCAGGGCGTCCATCCCGTCGCCGGCTTCCTCGATCTCGAAGCGGAACCGGCTGGCCTCCAGAATGCGGCGCACGATGCCGCGCATGGTCGGCGAATCGTCCACCACGAGAATGCGGCTCACCATGCACAGGCGCGCACAGCGGCCAAGCAGGTCGGCGGCCTCGGTCACGCTGCCGGGAACCGGCACGACACCGTCGACGCCGCCATCGATCCGGGGATGGCGCGCAGCCGCGGACGCCGCCCCCAGCGCCAGCACCAGCGGGCGGCCGGGCCCGTGCGGCGGCGCGGCGGTGATGGTGGTGATGGTGGTGATGGTCGTGGTGGTGGTGGCAACGTCATGCAGCAGCACGATATCCGCCGGCTGATCCGGCAGCGGACCGGACGCCGCGGCATCGCCAGTGTTCTCGACCAGCATCGGCACCGGCACACGGGCCGCGCCGGCGGCAATATTCCGCCGCAGCACCTCGTCCTGCGACAGCAGCGCCACCCTGAGAGATACCAGCTCGCCCATGGCAGGCCCGCTTATCCAGAAATCGCCGCCGTGCCGCTCCGGGATCAGGACCGGCGCAGCGTCTCCATGAAGCGGATGGCCTCGCCCTGCGCGGACGTGACGAGATCGCCATCCCACATCACGCGGCGGCCGCGGATGATGGTGCCGACCGGCCAGCCCGTCACTTCGACGCCGTCATAGGGCGTCCATTGGGAACGGGAGGCGATCCAGCCGTTGTTGATGGTCTGCCGGCGCTTGAGATCGACCACGGTGAAATCCGCATCATAGCCGGCGGCGATGCGGCCCTTGCAGGCGATGTTGAACAACCGCGCGGGACCGGCGCTGGTCATGTCCACGAAGCGTTGCAGGCTCATGCGCCCGGCATTCACATGGTCGAGCATCACCGGCACCAGCGTCTGCACACCGGTCATGCCGGAGGGGCTGGCCGGATAGGTCTTGGCCTTTTCCTCCAGCGTATGCGGCGCATGGTCCGAGCCGAGGATATCGGCCACGCCGTCGCTCACGCCGCGCCAGATGCCGGCCTTGTGGGCAGCGTCGCGCACCGGCGGATTCATCTGCGCTTTCGTGCCGAGCCGCTCGTAACAGTCCGGCGCTTCCAGCGTCAGATGGTGCGGCGTGACCTCCACGGAGGCGACATCCTTGTGGGCGCGCAGGAAATCCATCTCGTCCTGCGTGGAGACATGCAGCACATGGATGCGTGCGCCATGCAGGCGCGCCAGTTCCACCAGACGCCGCGTCGAGGACATCGCCGTCTCCACGTCCCGCCAGACCGGATGCGAGCGCGGATCGCCCTCGATGCGCTCTCCCTTGCGGTCGTTGAGGCGGTATTCGTCCTCCGAATGGAACGCCGCGCGGCGGCTGATGGCCTTGAGAATCGCGCCGACGCCCTCGTCATCCTCCACCAGCAGCGTGCCGGTGGACGAGCCCATGAACACTTTCACGCCCGAACAGCCCGGCAGCCGCTCCAGTTCCGGCAGGTCGCGGACATTGTCGTGGGTGCCGCCGATATAGAAGGCATAGTCGCAATGCATGGCGTGGCGCGCCCGCGTGACCTTATCCTCCAGCGTCGCGGCCGTGACCGTCAGCGGGTTGGTGTTGGGCATCTCGAACACGCCGGTGACGCCGCCCATCACCGCGCCGAGCGAGCCGGTGACGAGGTCTTCCTTGTGGGTCAGGCCGGGATCGCGGAAATGTACCTGGGTGTCGATGACGCCCGGCAGCACATGCAGGCCGCGACAGTCGATGATCTCCCCGGCGCTCGCCGCCGACAGGTCGCCGAGGGCGGCGATGCGCCCGCCCCGCAGCCCGACGTCGCGGACGCCCTCGCCGTCGTGATTCACGACCGTGCCGCCCTTGAGGATCACGTCGTAGGTGGTCGCTGGGGTCTGGGTCATGGCGAAGCGTCCCGTCCGGCCTTGAGGAGATGGTCGCTGGCCCTTACGTTCCGGACCACGCCGTGGCAAGCCGATTCCGGCGGCGCGCCCGGCGCAACACTGTCGAACACTATGGAACAGGTAGCATGAAGGCCGTTATGCTTCAGGATCGCGGGGTGGTGAGGGTGTCAGGCCCCACGGCCCGGGCGTTTCTCGACGGCCTCGTGACCGCCGACATGGCCGGCGTTGCGCCGGACCACGCCCGTTTCGCCGCGCTGCTGAGCCCCCAGGGCAAGATTCTGTTCGATTTCATCGTCGCCGGCGACGGCGCGGACGGCTTCCTGCTGGACGTGCCGCGCGACCTTGCCGCCGGCCTCGCCGCGCGGCTGAAATTCTATCGGCTCCGCGCCAAGATCGAGATCGAGGACGTCTCGGACAAGTTTGTCGTGCTCGCGGTGTGGGACGGACTTCCGGATATCGACGGCACACGGCTCTTCCCCGATCCGCGCCTCCCCGCCCTCGGCCACCGCGCCATCGTGCCGGCGGAGGCCGCCGCCGGCATCCTCGCCAGCCCCGGCATGGAACCGTCCGACGCGGCCGCCTATGAGGCCCATCGCATCGCCCTCGGCGTGCCGCAGGGCGGGGTGGATTTCGCCTATGGCGACGCCTTTCCCCACGAAACCGACATGGACCAGCTCGCCGGCGTCGATTTCGGAAAAGGCTGCTATGTCGGGCAGGAGGTCGTGTCACGGATGCAGCATCGCGGCACCGCGCGGACCCGCACCGTACCGGTTGCGATCACCGGCCCGGCTCCCGCGCCGGCCACGCCGGTCATAGCCGGGGAAAAAGCCGTTGGCCGGATGGGCTCCCACGCCGGCGGCCGCGGCCTCGCCATGCTGCGCCTCGACCGGGTCGCGGATGCCATGGCCGCCGGCCTGCCGCTCATCGCCGGCGAGGCGACGCTCACCCTGACGAAGCCGGACTGGGTGCGTTTCCCGTGGCCCGGCGAGAAACCCGCCACCGCCGGAGCCGCCGAATGACCGCTCTCCCGTTCAACCCGGACGGCAGGACCCGCTGCCCGTGGTCCGAGAAGGATGCGCTCTATATCGACTATCACGACACCGAATGGGGCGTGCCCGAATACAACGACCGCGCGCTCTATGAGAAGCTGATCCTCGACGGCTTCCAGGCCGGGCTGTCCTGGATCACCATCCTGCGCAAGCGCGACAACTTCCGCAAAGCCTTCGATGATTTCGCGCCGGAGAAGATCGCCCGCTACACCCCGCGCAAGGTGGAGAAGCTGATGCAGGATGCCGGCATCGTCCGCAACCGTCTGAAGATCGAGGGTACGGTTCTGTCAGCCAAAGCCTATCTCGACGTGATGGAGAACGGCCCCGGCTTCTCCGCGCTGCTATGGGACTTCATGGACGGCAAGCCGCAGGTGAACCGCTTCAAGACCCTGAAGGACGTGCCGGCCGAAACCGACCTGTCACGAAAAGTTTCCAAGGACCTGTCGAAGCGCGGCTTCAAATTCGTCGGCCCCACCATCGTCTATGCCTTCATGCAGGCGGTCGGCAGGGTCAACGACCATCTCGTCACCTGCCATCGCCATGGCCCCTGCGCGCAGCACGCCCCGCATGGCTAAGGCGATCCATGAGGCCGGCATTCCCCGCGCCTGGCAGCGCATGCTGTCCGGCCGCCGGCTCGACCTGCTCAACCCCTCGCCGCTGGATGTGGAAATCGGCGACATCGCCCATGGCCTTGCCCGCGTCGCGCGCTGGAACGGCCAGACCGAGGGGCCGCATATTTTCTCCGTGGCGCAGCATTCGCTGCTGGTGGAGGCGATCCTGCGCGAGACCCATCCGCGGCTGGACCGCCGGGCGCGGCTCGCGACGCTGCTGCACGACTCGCCCGAATATGTGATCGGCGACATGATCTCGCCCTTCAAGGCCGTGATCGGCGATGCTTACAAGACCATCGAGCACCGGCTGCTGGCGGCGATCCACCTGCGCTTCGGCCTGCCGGCAGAAACGAGCCCGCTGCTGTCCGGGCGGATCAAGGCGGCCGACCGGGCCGCCGCCTTCCTTGAGGCGACCCGGCTCGCCGGCTTCGCCGTGGCCGAGGCGCGGCGGCTGTTCGGCCCGCCGCCGGCGCTGGTCCACGGCCTTGCCCCGGACTATCTGGCGCCCTGGCCGGCGGACGAAGCGGAGCGCCGGTTTCTCGGCCGCTTCGCGGCGCTGCTGCCGCAGCCGCCGGCGTGACGTCCGCGCGGCGTTGTGGTTGCCGGCCCGGCTTGGTACCTAGCGCCCATGCTTCATGTCTGCTCGCTTCAGCGCCTGAAAGGCACCGTCTACGAGACCCGCGCGAGCCATGTGGTTTCCCTGCTCGGGCGCGAGACCCATGTCTCCTGCCCGCCGGGCGTCTCCCGCGCCAATCACCTTTGGCTGAAGATGCACGACATCACCGCGCCGCTGGACGGCCATGTCGTGCCCGGCGAGAACCACGTCGCGGAACTCGTGGACTTCGCCCGGCGCTGGGACCGCGCCGCGCCCATGGTGATCCACTGCTTCGCCGGCATCAGCCGGTCCACGGCATCGGCCTTCATCGTCGCCTGCGCGCTCGATCCGCAGCGGGACGAGCACGACATCGCCCGGGCGATCCGTGACGCATCGACGACCGCCAGCCCCAACACCCGCCTGGTCGCGCTGGCGGACGCGCTGCTGGCACGGGAGGGGCGCATGGTCGCCGCCATCGACGCCATCGGCCGCGGCGTCATCGCGGAAGAAGGCGTGCCGTTTCGGCTCGACCTGTGATGGCCGTCCCCGCCCCGCCCCCGGACGCCGCCCTGACGCCCCTCGCCATCGGCCTCACCGCCGCCATCGTCGCCGTGGAGGGGGACGAGCCGGTGATCCTCGTGTCCGGCGAGGATGGCGACGGCGAGCCGCGCGCGGGTCTGCCCTCCGGCCCGTTCGACCCGCTGGCGCACCGCACCTTCGAGATCGGCCTGCGGGCCTTCGTCGAGGCGCAGACCGCCCTGCGCATCGGCTATGTCGAACAGCTCTACACCTTCGGGGATCGCGGCCGTCACGCCGAGCCGGACGACGACGCCCATATGGTCTCGATCGGCTATCTCGCCCTGAGCCGCATTCCGGAGGACCCGTCCGCCCTCCGCGCGTCCGGGGCGGGATTCGAGCCGTGGTACAGCTTCTTTCCGTGGGAAGACTGGCGCGGCGGCCGGCCGGCGATGCTGGACCGGATCATCCTGCCGGCGCTGAGCG